>Ga0209093_1001509_pt1 | contig 13185 bp, 10 predicted proteins | sample SidtaG_4_FD_187450 | JGI IMG/M metagenome (GOLD analysis project Ga0209093, IMG submission 187450) | Marine algal microbial communities from Sidmouth, United Kingdom - Sidmouth_Male1 metaG (SPAdes) (version 2) | ecosystem: Host-associated > Algae > Red algae > Unclassified | place: Sidmouth...
CACCCACGACGCCCAGCGTCGTGGCGCACACAAGTGGGAGACGCGCCCCGCGCGTCAAGCCAATGGGTGCAATACCCGTCACCGTGCCACTTGGCAACAAGAGACAGCTCTCGGGCACCGCGTGCAAATGCACGCGGTAGGCAAGAGTATCCCCTGCTGCTCCGCCAAATGTGGGATTAATGACGTTGGTTAAATAACCGGTAAATAGCGACCGACCGTAGACGCACGATAAAGTAAACACTATCGCCTTACAGGCGAGGAAGAAGAACCTTTGTTCGTGCAACCTCCGATGGGGAGCCGGGGGTGCCGACGACGGCGAACCCCGGTCCCCTGTTGCTTTTATTATCAGACGGTAAAGGGGCGGGGTCGATCGACCGAGCGATCATAAAGATCGAATAACCACCAAAATAGAGACGATAAAAGAAAGGACAGATATACAAGACGGAAGTAACCTCCCAAAGGGCGAGCCACAAGTCAGTTCAATCCTCCACGTGAATACTGACCAGTCGGGGGGGCTACCGGGCCCAATATCCAAATATTAAGGAGATATGCTACAACCTGCGTTGAACGCGGCGGCCTCTGGCCAACCGCTCGACGCGGAGAGCCTTAAGGCGGAGGTGGAGACACTTCGTCTCCGTCGGACGGCCCAACAAGCGACTAACCGCTCGTTAGCGGAAGCAAATGACGAACTGATCGCAAACGTGGAGTCTATGCGCCAGGAGGGCATCGAGTCCGATGCCCGGGCGGCAAAGTCGCGTCGCAATACGAAGAGAAAGACTACGGTCAAGCTCGTCCCCAAGGGGGGCTAGTCGTCTTCCTCTCGTCCAGAGCCAGTTGGCCAAGCGACCGAACGTCGGGATCAAGAGCGCAAGCTTCGCAAGAAGTTGCGTAAGATCAGCAAGGAGCCCAAGTTGGACCGCTCAACATCCTCAGTTGAGAACGCCAACATGTCGGCCGCGAACGAGTCAAACTCGTCCAGTGGGACAACTTCCTCTTCGTCTTCCGACTCCGGAGAATCCTCGGGTTCCCCGTCGTCCCCGTCGTCGAGCTCCGGCTCCGAGACCTCGGACACGTCATCGGACGCTGCGTCTCGACAATCCCGCCTGGGTCCGTACAACGGTCATTCCGCCTCTAAGAAGCGTTTGGAGAAAGCCAATCGGCTCAAGGTCATCCGACCCTCCTACAGTCGCTTAAAGTCCCTATTGGACTATCGTACGTACTTCCTGATCCGACGTGATCTGTCGCTGCCCCCCTCGCTAGTGGAGAAAACACATAAGATGAACCGCCGCCTTGACGGCGCATTCCAAGGCCAAGAGCCGTTTACGGGCACCAGCCCCCTCGGTGTATTCACCTTCTTGACGACCTTTCGGCGCGCATGTGACGCAGCCGGCTTGACGCATGGGCAGGCCCTACCTCTCTTGGCCTTCCGACTGTCAGGCGCTGCTAAACGAGCCTTCTCGAGTGCCCTCAACTCGAAAGCCGGGCACCGCACTTATGCGATCCGTACCTATGGTGCCGCTATTAACCGGCTTCTAGCCAAGTATGACACCCACGCCGTAATGGCCTCCGCCTACCACGACATTATTACACTGCGTCAACCCGAAAATGAGTCGCCCACTGCCTTTGGGCTCCGCGTTGATCCCTGCAGGAGCTTGCGTCCATGCAGAGTTTTCGTTGTTGAAAATATTCATTTTATACGGCGTACACAACCAACGTCTCTACTCCTCAGCAATAGAAGAAGCACCCAGGCACCTCGATGCCCGCGCAAATAAAAAAGACCCACAAAGGCCATGTACTCGAAAGCGGTAGCGTCTCTCTCACATAGACCATGCACTCGAAAGCGGAAGCGTCTCGCTCTTGAGGACCGCCGCCGTAGCTGCCACCACTCTCACAGTGCCGGCCCCCCGACGCGTGATGAGCCAGTTTGTTGCCTTGAGCGGACTCCGTCCAAGCCTAGGTCATGCCAACTGATTTCAAAAGAAGTGATACATTACTTCTGAGAATGACGTTTCCATTCCCGTTCATCCATAATCGTATCTCGGATGGGCCTGGTCAATCTCGATTGTTAGCCACACAAAGAATGTGTTGGCGCTTTCTGGGCCCATGTGTGGCTCTCCGTTGTCGTTGCTACCGCACGCGGACTGACCCACGGCGGGGGGTGATTCGATGATAATCGTGGGGGGTGCGCTGGCGGCCGCTCTGGACGAGCCCCGTTCCTCGTCGTTCCGCCCAACTCCTGTTCACCAACACTCCACTCCCTTGGCGCACAGCAAGATCTGTACCCTGCTCTCCCTCCCTACCTTCGCCCTTCGCAGCGCCAGTTTGCTGTGGTTTCATGTCCGCTAGTGCCACTGTTCGGCTGCGCGCTCATGTGGGATGACGTGGCAGCGCTGTGAGAGGCACAGTGAACGACGGTACGTCCAGCTTTGTGGTGTCGTGGGGTGGGAGAGTGACGAAGGCTGATGGAATGGAGAATGTTTTCGCCTCCCACGGCTGCCTCGTGCTCGTCTGGTAAGGGCTCTCATTTCTAACTCCCCTTTGGGTGCCGCACTCCACTGTGGCAGTATGCCACCTACCGCGGTCACCTGTCGCGATCCGTCTCATCTAGAGGCCCAGATCGCAGAGGACCACACAGGCCCAGGGTCACTTACCAGGCCATGTCATTGGGATGGTTAGGAAGACGGTTACTAACTAAGTGTCCCAGGTAACGGCTTAACGGGCGACTTGCTTTAGTACCGAAGATCGGAGGTATACACCCAATTCAGGTAACCGTTACATCTTCCTAATCGTCCTGGGTTGTCATCGTGCGCTAATGTTTGGGTATTTACGCCTTGCTTACTTAATGGGCTTCGTTTGCGCGGGAGCGATGCGTGGTTTACCACCTTCCACTCCCAGTGGGAGTGGGTGGCCCTGGTGGGTCGGGGTGCGTGTCTATGTTGGGACCCCTTTTTGCGTGTTCTGGGCGGGGTCCCCGAGGGTATATAAGGGGGGAGGTCTGCGGTGCTGGCCCCGACCACCTTCGACCACCAAGTAAACATTCGGCTCCAACAGTGCTGTGTCGTGCTCGTCGGGGTGTACCCGGCCACGCCAGTTGTGTGTTAGCGGTTCCGGTGTTTTCTTCCGGGGTCCTTACTCGGGACTACCGGGAACATGGCACAGTCGCCCCCTGGGCTGGGGGTGGGCGTGCTGTGGTGCCATATTTGGTGGAGCAGCAGGGGAAGGAGGACATACTTTGTCTTCTTCGAGGGGCCCCTCGGGCAAGGTCGAGTCGGCCTTCTTCCCCAGCGATTTCTTCCCTCGCGTTGCAACCCCGCAACGCCAGGTTGGCGAGCCCCAAGTTGGGGCCCTATGGACAGGGGTGGGCGTGAGAACCCCCCCGGGCGCTCCGGAATGACTATTGGTGGGGGCGGTGTTGACCTCCCCCCGGGAGTCGATCCGCCGACGAGCGGCGACCCACTGAGTCAGAGCGACGGGGATGCGGGTGACCCTCGGCGTGGGTCTTTATTCCGCCCCCAGGCCTTTCCCGTTGGGCCCAGTGGCGTTCGCTTCACGGCTGGGGCACCCTCGGTTCGCAGTAATACCGAGAGTCTCCATCCGGGTGCTGGCATTCTCCTCGGCGGAAGTTGGCCGGCCCGTGTGTCGCGGACGGAGAGGCCGTCCCCGACTCGGGTTGGTTGGACTGTGCCCACTTTTCCACGGGAGCTGCCGGGTGGGAGCTCTAGTGGTGCTCCCCGGGGCTCCGAGGGGGTGATAGGTCCAGAGCTGGTGGACGCAATCACCCACGTGGTACGGACGGAGGTGGCGCGATCCCTACAGGGGTCGCCCGCTGTGGCTTCGGTTCCAGTTGCCAAGTCCCGAACGCGTCGGGGGGGCTACTCTTCCCCCCGTCGTCGACTGGTCTATACGTCGCAATCCTCAGATGGAGAATATTCAGGGGGGGATTCCCGCTACATCCGTACACCCGGCACCCAGGAGGACTCCTCCTGGACGCCGCGGCGCACCCACGCGTCAATCCCGCGTGGACAACCTCGTGGTGCGGGCGCGGACTATGCGCCCATCCGGGGCAGGCTTGCCTCATCGGTACGAGTTGTACCGTCCAGGATCACAGTGAACAACCCCCAGTATAAGGACATGTTTGACTGTGAGACGTACGCGTTGGAGAATAAGTCAACTCTCTACACGCGCGAGCAGGCCCATAACATGGGTCGGCTCAAGAAGGGTATCTCACACTCCTTTGGGTCCCGATCAGAGTGGGACGGGACCCCACCTCACAAGGTCTTCCAGTTCTTGCGTAAATTCGCAAAGGCGTGCGACAACAGTTTCGTCCCAGAAGACGAGGCCTTCTATGTCCTCCAGGACATCACTCGAGAGCCACTCCGCTCAGAGGTGATGGCCGTCATGCCTACTCGGCGTGGGGGCAACCCTGGGGAGGTGACCTCCTACTTGGAACTGGTCAACTGGATGATCCGGATGCATGCCGATGAGACATACATCGCTCTTCGAGTGGAAGCGTTTAATCGAGCGTCCCAGGAGGACGGCGAGGACGAGTTTTCCTTCGCCGAACGCCTGCGCCGGCTGAACACCGAGTGCGGCTTTCTCCATGAGTCTGGCGCCCTCAAGGGGCCCTTCGTGGAGGGCGTTCACCGGGCGGTGCGCGCCACTGTACGTGAGCGAAACACGCCGGCCATGACTTTGGCCGAGCTGGCTCGCCTTGCCCAGACTAAGGGTGACAAGTTTCGCTGGCTCCGCGCGGAGCAGCAGAAAGAGCGGGCAGAGGAAGCCCGTAAGGCATCCGAGGCAAGCCGCCTTCGGCGCCAGGCGAGGCAGACCCTTGTGCCTCGCACCCCGCCGCGTACCCGTGCCTACTATGCGCAGGACGAGGGCGAAGGATCGGCAGTCGCGGACACTACACCGACGACTGCCCTCTCCGGTGATGGACCGGGCACTCAGCCCTGTTGGCAGTGTGGCCAAAAGGGACATTGGGCCGAGACGTGTCCCAAATTGGATGCACGTCTCAGGGCCCGTCTGGCGATAGGTAATCCTTGGGCGCTTCCCCAGACCCGGCGCCCTACTCAGGCGCCGCGCCAGCAGGCGCCGCCCGTCGTCGTTGCCACGCAAGCCGCGGAGGCAGTGGTCGAAAGCGACTCCACCACTGAGGAGGGGGAACCCCCATACTCAGAGGAGGATCCAGCACCCGCATCCCACTCCGATGCGGGAAACGCCTAACCACTGGGGGTAAGGAAACCCCGCGGCCCCCGGTGGTCCCATCTGGGGCAACGGGTGAGTCGCCCACGAAAGTCAAGTGGATCCTCACCCGCCCCAAGGGGGTACGCCCTCGGGAAATGCGTCTTCCGAAGGGCGTCGACCACAGTAAGGTCGTTTCCATCCTGACAGGCAGCAACTATCAAGTGGCAGCCCGAGTATGGCTTATGATCGGGCATGAGTTGGCTACCCGGGTCATAATAGAGACCGGGTCTGGCGTCTCCCTCATCCGGGAAGACCTCCTTCCCAGGGATGTGACGGTCAAGGCGGCGGAAAAGTCATCCGCCTCCATGTTTGACATAAATGGTGGGCTGCTTCCGATCAAGGGCACCATTGCGCTTCACGTTCGCATTGGATCATATACGACTGAGATCACTGTCGGGGTAGTACCCGGCATGTCAGTCCCCATGATTCTGGGTACCGACTACACCGATCGCCATGTTCCGGCGATCTGTGGTCCGGACAACTACACCCGGATGCACGATAGGGGGCGTGTCCCCATCTTACGTCGCGGCAGGACTAATGCGGCGACAACCCAGAAGGCAGACCTGTATCGTGCCTGCCCCTCTTCTGCCTCCGCCTCAGTCCGGATGGCGCAGAAGACAGGAATCCAACCAAGGTCTCGAGGGTACGTGCAAGTACGCACGGCCTTCCAGGGCAACGGAATGGTTTCCCCCCTACATCGGGTATTTGACAAACACCAGATACATGTCGCCCCAGGAACGATGACCTGTAGTGCAGGGCAAACCTGGTGGCTGGAGATAATCCACACTGGGAAGACAACTAAGCGCTTTCCAGCGGACATGAACCTCGGGTTCGTTGATCGGTACGAGGGAAACGTTACTGCCGTGACTACGGAGCAGTGGCAGGCCTTGGGCACGGATAGTACCCCGACTTAAGCGCCCGAGGACAGCGACAATCGTCCGCATATCCACACTGAGAACGTGCCTGAGAGTTTCAAGGCACGCCTCTATGAGCTCATCGAGAAGCACCACAAGTTGTGGGACGGCTCCCTCGGCCTCATCAAAGCCACGGAGCATCGCATCAAGCCCAAGCCCGGGGCCAAGCCAGTACGCTTGGACCCCTATCGGATGGGGCCCCGCTCTCGCGAGAAAATACGGGAGCAGGTCGACAAGATGACACAACTGGATGTCATTGAGCCCAGCTCAAGTGAGTGGGCGAGCCCCATCGTCCTGGTGCCGAAACCGGATGGCTCTTCTCGGTTTTGCATCGACTATCGTCAACTGAACGAGCGGACGGTGAGGGATGCATACCCCCTCCCCCGCATGGATGACTGCCTCGACTCACTTGGTGAGGCAATCTTCTTCTCCACGTTAGACTCTAACGCGGGCTACTGGCAGATCCCCGTAGCACTGGAGGATCGCCATCTCACAACGTTTATCTGCCACTCGGGGATGTTCCAGTGCAAACGTCTCCCCTTCGGCCTATGCAATGCGCCGGCAACTTTACAGCGCGCCATTGACATGCTACTAGCAGCAGTCAAGTGGCAGTACGTCCTGGTCTACCTAGACGACATAATTGTCTTCTCCCATGACGCGGAGACTCACCTGTCCCACTTGGACAAGGTGTTTACCCTACTGGGCAACGCAGGCGTCACGCTTAAAGCGAAAAAGTGCCACCTCTTCAGTAACGAGGTGGAGTACCTTGGCCATGTAGTTCGGCCAGGACGCATTAGCGTCAATGAGAAGAACCTGAAAGCCATCAGGAAGGCCCAGTTCCCCAAGACGCAAACCCAACTGAGGAGCTTCGTGGGGATGTGTAATGTATATCGGCGCTTCACCGACAGCTTCGCGAAGTACGCGAAGCCGCTAAACCGCTTGGCGAGTACGACGTTGCCAAAGAGGCTTGCCCCTCCTACTCAAGAGGAGCAAGAGGCGTTCGATAAGTTGCGAGAACTGCTCTGCAACCCGCCTATAATGGCGCTCCCGGGGAAGGAAGGCAAGTACATCATCGACGTGGATGCCAGCTACGACCAACTCGGTTGCAGCGTGCTCCAAGAACAACCATCGGGCGAGTATCACCCAGTTAGTTACTTCAGTAAGGGACTCACCCCGGCTGAGAAGAATTGTACCGTTACGGAGATAGAGGGCCTCGGAGCGGTATGGGCAGTCTCTATGTTACGTCCCTATATTGAAGGGACGCACTGCCTTATACGGTGTGATCACCAGGCACTGCGGTGGGTACTGACCACCACGACATGTACGAACAACCGCCTGAACAGATGGCGGGTACGTCTAGCCGAGTTTGACTATGACGTGGAGTACAAGCCTGGCCGGCGTCATGCAGTGGCTGACGCTATGTCCCGTATCCCGACGGAGGGGAAGGACGAGAACCCCATCCCGGAAGAGATACCCACAGTCGGGGTAACAACGAGGTCGGGGGCGGTCTTAGACGCCGACGCCCGGAGAATTCCCAGGCACTGCCCATCCCGTTGGCCGAGTTGGCCACGGCCCAACAGGCAGATAACTTCTGCCAGAAGGTCCAGAACGACCTGAACACCACCGAGGCCACCCGCTTCTACGCGAACGGAGACGGCACACTCTGCCGTCAGGGCCATCAACAAGGGGTACAAGAAGTGGTTGTCCCCCAGTCCCTCACGAAGGACATCCTCCAGCGGGAACACTCCTCCCCGCTGGGCGCACACCCAGGTACCACTCGGATGTATCAGACCCTCAGGCGAAGGTATTACTGGCCTTCCCTGGTCGCCGACGTGTTCGGTTGGGTGGCGGCATGCCCCACATGTGCCAAGAATAGGCTCATGGAGACGCGGAGTACTGCCTCCATGCCTCTGTTTCCCGCGAAAGAGCCCTTCGCGGCTGTTGCATTGGACCTACTTGGCCCTTTACCACGCACCCCCGAGGGGTATGAATATTTGTTGGTCATATGTGATCGATTCACTAAGTTGACTCGTGTCGTCCCTCTGAAAGACGTCACGGCTCTGGACGTACTGAGTTCCTTCTTGGACGTGTGGATTGCCAGTTACGGCATACCCGATTCCACACTATCGGATAACGGGCCACAATTTGCCTCAGTACTTTATCAAGGAGTCCTACAAATGCTGGGGATAAGTACGAACTGTGCTACACCCTACCACCCTCAGACGAACGGGCAGGTGGAACGCTTCAACAAGACATTAGTGCGCCAGTTGCGACACTATGTCAGCGAGCACGTCTCCTCCTGGGCGAGGTACGTGTCACTACTTGTGACCGCATACAACTCCCAAGTGCATAGTAGCACGGGAGAGGCACCTTTCTTCTTTGTGTGCCCCCGACGGCGTAGCCCGATAGCCGTCGAGCGGCTGACACAGGGGCCGGCAGAGGGCGAGTCCACCCTCACGCCAAGTCAGGCGAAGGCCAGCTTTCTCAAACGACTGGACGTGATGATACCGCTTGTCCAAGAGTCAATGGACAAAGCACAAGCCCAATACAAGCGGCACTTTGACAAACGAGTCAAGAGCCACCGCGAGGCGCTCCGAGTTGGAGACTGGGTCTTCGTGAAGTCACACGAGAACCAAGGAGGAAAACTCATCTTCAAAACCCGCGGCCCCTATCAGATACTAAAGACCGATGGGCGGCTGCTGACCATCGAGAGTGACAATGGCATCCGCATGATTAATGGCAATCATGCCACACGGGCACCGGAGCCACACGAGGGCGACCCAGTCTGGGAGCGCGCTCTCGCGGCGTGGCAAGTGCCCGCCCTGCCTTCATCGTCAACTACAACGATGGAGGCGGTGTTCGACCAGTTTTTCGGACAAGGGTATGACGAGAAGGGGCGACTCATGCTCCGCGTGCGCTGGTTTGGGTATGGTCCCCGAGAGGACACGTGGGAGTATGTCGAGGACCTTTCGAATGAGAAGGTACGCCGATACTGCAGTCGGCATAACATCGCGCTGCGGCAGACACCCGAGCGGGGGGAGTAACCCCGGACGACGCGTGGTCACCACCCACAAGGAACGATCCCGACTGTGGAATGCAAACGGGCCCTTTACGTGTGTACCAACGCAAAGCAAAGCGAACTACGCTCACCACCGCACTTACGGCTCCATGCCACCGGGGTGGCCCTGTCCGTCCCTGCGCGGCGACGTATCCCGGTGGGCCCCACTCGGTCCACCCCAACTCCCGCGACGGAAAGTTTCCGGCGCGGTCGGGACACCAGGGACGGTAGACCGCTGCGCCTCCCACGCCTGCATCAGTTGTGCATGCGTCAGCGTGGATCCCGTCACGGAGGAACCTGTACCGTGGGCATAGCGCAGTTGCGCGTACCCCGGCGCCGGCGGGGAGGAGTAATCCCCGCGCTGCTCAGCGGACCCATACTGTCCATAGGACGCCCCAGTCCCGACGCCCCACTTCGGCGTGGATGAGTGACCAGCCGGAGGTGCAGTGGCTCCGTATCCTCCGCCTTGCGACCAAGCCAAGTGGGCTCGGTGCTTCTCCAGGCGGGTGACCAAGTGGGCCTCAGCCGCGGGGAGAGCGGTCTCCTCCAGTAGACGGAGCGCCGCGGAAGACTCGTCAGCCGACCCGACTTGGGCGGCAAAGGAGGCGAGACGGCGGCTCAACCACCCGACCGTGTCAGCCAAGGCGACCAGGGTGACTTCCCCGGCCGCGTCCCAGATGACGGGCGCCACGGCGGGAAGCATCTCCTGGAGCCCCCGCGCAACACTTTGCGGCAGGGGCTCCCGGCTCAGTCCGCCGCGCAAATGGCGTAGGGGGAAAGGCTCCACCATGACGAACGAAGAAGGGTCGCGACGCCGACTCTGAGCCGCGCCAAACCACGGGGACTCACGGGCCGAGTAGGCACGGGAAGAACCTCCACCGGAGGGCCCCGCCACACCAGGGCTCGGGGCGTCCAGGTCGTGGTAGCCGCCGCGGGTACGGCCCGGCGCACCTCGGCCGCCTCGACGGGCACCTGAAGTTCGGGCGCCCTTAGTTCCCCGACCACCATCAAGGGCGGGGGTCGTCTTGTCCACCGCGTCCCACCCACTTGGGGGAGGCGACGTTGTTGGCCCACACCCGTCGGCGTAGGGGTAGTCGCCCCGGCCAAGGCCCTCGCAGAGGTGGACTTCGCCGTCCTCGAGCCCCTTAGTACAATGGAAGAAGCCCCGAGTATCGGGCTCCTTCCCCGGCGCCATCCGCTTACGACGGAGGTGAATGACCGCTGCCCATCAATCAACTTGATCGTGGAGGGCGAGCATGGACGCCAGCAGAGTGGCTGCATCCTCGTCACGCCTGGCCGCGAGTTCTTCCGGGCCTAAATACCGAATGGCCGCCACCAGGCTGGCCGACAGGTGCCAGAGTCGGCCCCTGTTACGTACGACGGCGTACCACGTCGAGGCCACCCCGATCACCCAGTTGGTAACGAGGATGGAAAACGCACGGTGGATGTGATCACCGGGTTGGAGGGCCGTGGCGAAGTACGCCACGTACCGCGGCATACACGCCGGGAAGCCAACAGGCACCTCCACCTCCGACCACCACGGTGGCAGCGTCGCATAGTAGCGCGGGCGCATGTCCCGGTGCACGGGTAAACTCCACCTGCACTGCCGACCAGAGGTAGGCGTGCTCGTCGCGCGCCAGCCACTCTTGGCGCGCCGCAGCGTGGTTGACGTGTTGGTCCGCCTCCGCCAAGTAGGGCGGGGATAGTGACGGCCACGCCCAAGAGACGGCCGCACTCTGGCCGTCAATTTCCTTGTCCTCCGGGGCGGCCGCCAACAAGCGGTGGGCGGTCATGACGCCCTTCTCATCCCCCGCCTCAAGTAGAGCCGGGAGGCAGGCCTTGAACCCCAAGGGGAACTCCACTTGAGTGGGGAACTGGGCGCACCACCGCTTCCAGGCGTCCAAACGTCGTGCGTCCGGGATCGCCAAGTAGACGTCCCGGAGGTGACCCAACTTCATCCCAGTTGGGTGAAGGGGTGGCGTCCACCAGCCCTGTGGCGCGGGAGGCGTAGTCTCCTCGACTTGAGCCACCACGAGCGCCGCCCGTACGGCACGGGCGCCCTCCCCGGGGCGCGCCGGAAGAAGTAACCCCAACACCGCCGGGCCTTGTCTGTGACCCGGGCCGACGGCCGAGTGTGCCGCCGCCCCGGCCGGGGATGACCCACTTGGTTGCCCCGACGCCGCCGAGGAGCGCGCCGCGCGGGGGGGGTCCGGCGACACGTCCATCGCCGGCTCCACCTCCTCCTCCTCCAAGAGGGGCACCCCCGGTGGGGAGCCCCGGACCTTCGTCGCCTCCGCGGAAGCCATCGCCGCAGCCAGGGGGATAGGGGGAGTCACCCGTCCCGCGGGGAGAAACAATCCGACAACCCGCACTCCGGGGAACCCAAACAAAGTGGGAAAGACGAAACAAAAAGGGGGTAGGCGGAGTGACCCACCCGAAGGAAGCGGAAGAACCGACGCCCCCACTCAGGGCTGGGGGGGGGAGGTGTCGATGGCGGAGGAGTGGTCCGCAGCCGGCGAAGCGCACGACGGCCGCGAAGCTGCTGCGCACCCGGCCCGACGCGAGTACACGTCGAGCCCGCGCGACCCATATACGGGCGCGTCCAACACGGCACCCCCGAGTCAGGGGCTGCCGATGGGCACTGGGAGGGCGATGGGCTCGCCCTGCCCACACCAGCGGGGGTGAGTGGCCTCACGCTGGCAGGACAGCACGCAACGCCCCCTCTCAGACACGAGGGAATGAGGGTACGCGAGGGGGTGCGCCAGAGGCAGACTGCGCCTCTCGCAAGCGACGCCACACAGAGCGGCTGCCTACGCAACGACACGCGGCGAGTCCCCGCGTGTCCTCGTGACGTCAGGGCGGGCGAACACCCCCGCCTTGCGACTGATTGCATCCACACTCGGGCCCTTGCCCTCGGGACCCGAGCCGGAAAAATCTTCCGGCCGCGGCCCGCCAATTGGGCTGACCGCATTGCTGGCACGTGCCACGCCACAGCCCCGGGCGAGTGACCCCGTGGGTCCCCTGTTGGACGAATCTCCGAACACCCGCCAGCCGGGACGGCTGACCCTTGAGAAGGGGGAATTGTGGTAGTATGCCACCTACCGCGGTCACCTGTCGCGATCCTCCGAACACCCGCCAGCCGGGACGGCTGACCCTTGAGAAGGGGGAATTGTGGTAGTATGCCACCTACCGCGGTCACCTGTCGCGATCCGTCTCATCTAGAGGCCCAGATCGCAGAGGACCACACAGGCCCAGGGTCACTTACCAGGCCATGTCATTGGGATGGTTAGGAAGACGGTTACTAACTAAGTGTCCCAGGTAACGGCTTAACGGGCGACTTGCTTTAGTACCGAAGATCGGAGGTATACACCCAATTCAGGTAACCGTTACATCTTCCTAATCGTCCTGGGTTGTCATCGTGCGCTAATGTTTGGGTATTTACGCCTTGCTTACTTAATGGGCTTCGTTTGCGCGGGAGCGATGCGTGGTTTACCACCTTCCACTCCCAGTGGGAGTGGGTGGCCCTGGTGGGTCGGGGTGCGTGTCTATGTTGGGACCCCTTTTTGCGTGTTCTGGGCGGGGTCCCCGAGGGTATATAAGGGGGGAGGTCTGCGGTGCTGGCCCCGACCACCTTCGCCCACCAAGTAAACGTTCGGCTCCAACAGTGCTGTGTCGTGCTCGTCGGGGTGTACCCGGCCACGCCAGTTGTGTGTTGGCGGTTCCGGTGTTTTCTTCCGGGGTCCTTCCTCGGGACTACCGGGCACACGGCACAGTCGCCCCCTGGGCTGGGGGTGGGCGTGCTGTGGTGCCACATCCACGTGGTTATGGTGTTTGCTTCCGCTGGTGGTAAGCCATTTGTTCTCCCCTCTTTCCATCCCTTCGGCAGCTGGAGCGACAATGCGCGCTGCTGCTCAAGCTGCGGCTGGCCTTCCCGGCCCCGGTCTGCCTGCTTTGGACCATGGTCGA
>Ga0209093_1001512_pt1 | contig 13173 bp, 9 predicted proteins | sample SidtaG_4_FD_187450 | JGI IMG/M metagenome (GOLD analysis project Ga0209093, IMG submission 187450) | Marine algal microbial communities from Sidmouth, United Kingdom - Sidmouth_Male1 metaG (SPAdes) (version 2) | ecosystem: Host-associated > Algae > Red algae > Unclassified | place: Sidmouth...
TAAATTTACATTTACTAATCTTGAATTTTGGTTTCCAGAAATCAGCTTTTTAAGCTTATTTGATTTTATAGGCATACAACCGAAGCTCGAAGAATATGTATTGATTGAAGTTCCTTTTGAATCATAGAAAAGTATCTTGTCGCCAATTATTTTATGAACACAAATATTGAGTTCAATGTCAAAAAAAAAGTGCTTGACTAGAAGCGGTGAATTAGTGTATGAAATATATAAATGTACTCCCGTGTTTTGGTCTATTCTATAAAAAGTTGATGAATGTCCCTTTTCTTCATGATAGTGAAATATTTCACTCTCTACTTTTGAGGAAGTGACATTTGAATTCAATTCTAAAATATTTGTAGATAACGGAATAAAAATGTGTTCTTTAATTTCTAATTCTGACTTTTTTAGATAGTTTTTTCTAAACGATTTATCAATGTATTCTATGTCTGGTAATTCACTTAATGCTTCCTTTAAGCTATCTCCAAAAGTCTTACCAATTTGCGAGTTCATATTTTCATCATATTCGAGATATGATTTCCACATTTTTTGATGCGAAGAGTCTTTATGGTCAAGAATATAGGCTTCTTGATTCTTCTTTAAATCTACATTTCTTAAAATTCTTCCTATCTGTTGAATTAATTGTCTAGAGTTCTTGATTGGAGTATATGATGCAAGCATTCTGAAGTTTGGGTCATCAATACCTTCTAATAATTTATACTGATGAATCCAAATATCAGAATTTGTTGAAATAGGTGGTACTTTTTTGTGTCCCCATTTATATTTGCGAGGAACAATTTGCTCATGAATAGAAATAAAAGTTTCACCAACTTTTTCAAGTGCATGTGAAATTTTAAGTATGCTTTGAAAGTCATCGCATCTAATAATAAGCCTAGCTTCAGGGTGCTTAATTTTTAATTTTTTAAATTCTTTTAGTGTAGATTTTACAAATTTATTTGGATCTTTTTCATCCTTAGTTAAGATAAATTTTGGTTTTCTTAAAATGTATTGCTTTTCACATTCAGTATGCTTAATACCAAATACATATTTTGCTTCAAATTCAAAAGTTTTAAGATCATTCCTAAATGGTGTCGCGGTGAATATTAAAGTTGGAGATTTTATTTCACGTACGGATTTTTTCCAATTAGTTGCTGGCTCATAATGTCCTTCATCAAATATTACTAAATCAAAATTTTTACAAATTGAATCAAATATTTTCTTTTCTGTTTTACGAGTGGAATTAAGTTTTTGAATAGTTGTTACAACAATTCCGCATAAATCAGATTTTTCAAAGCTACTACCTGGCATCAGTTTCCTCGTGTTTTTGGGATTCTTTGAAGTATGTGATATTTTCGAGAAAAATCCACAAGATATCTCATTGTAGAGTTGAGTTCTTAATGCATCCCTAGGGCAAACTATGAGTACTGATTTTATTTCTGTTACTTCATGTGACACAACTGCCATCACTCCAGTTTTACCTGTACCAGTTGGCATTTTAATTAGGCATGCTGCCTTTGTCTTGGAACTATTGAAATCCTTTATATAATCATAAATGAGCTTACAGGCAGCAATTTGAGGTTCCCATAAATTTTTAGGTAGTTTATTCATTTTAATTATTGCAGCGAACTTAAAAACACCCACATTACCTACATTCTCCATTCAGATGACTTCAGAGGGAAGTATTTGGACTATAAAAAGGTAGAAAAATTCGTCTGAAGTTATTAACGGCGGTAAAATACATCATATATCTAAATTATCCAAAGGGCTGTTTATTTTTCTGTAAATCTTTATCGGATAAATACAAATATCCACGCCTTGCGGTCGAGGTGCGTGGCGGCAGCATGGCGTCATGTAGAGGCGTAGCATGGCGAATACCGATGCCGTATAGCTATTCTAAAACCACTTTTTGCTCTTGAAGAAAAACAATAATCCGACAAAAATAGCCAGCATTACGCCTAATAAAATAAAATAACCATATTGCCAGTGGAGTTCGGGTATATTTTCAAAATTCATCCCATAGATACCAGCCAAAAAGGTCAGTGGAATAAAAATCGTGGAGACTATCGTCAATACTTGCATGACTTGGTTCATCTTAAAACTGACCTCTGAAATGAAAAGGTCTTGCAAGCCGTTGAGTAAGTCTCGAAATGACTCCACCGCATCCATGACCTGAATCGTGTGGTCGTATAAATCCCGGATGTAAACCACTGTATTTGCAGCTACAATAGGGCTATCCGTTTTGGCAAAACGCCCGATGGCTTCTCGTAATGGCGCGATTGATTTTCGCATCACCAAAAGTTCTTTTTTGAGCAAATGAATTGTTGATTTAATACCTGAATCCTGGCTTTCCAAAACGGCATCTTCGAGCAACTCAATCTCGGATTCAATATCTTCGAGAACAATGAAGTAATTGTCCACCAAAACATCAATGAGTGAATAAACGAGGTAGTCTGCCCCGCGCTGCCGGATTCTTCCCTTGTCACTTTTTATTCGCTTTCTCACATGCTCAAATAAATCGCTTTGGGTTTCTTGAAATGTCACCGCAAACCCCTCCTTTAAATACAGGGCAACCTGCTCGGTTTTCATCTTGAGTTCGGCTTTATCAAAAGCGAGTGCTTTGATAATGAGGAAGATGCCTTTTTCATATTCATCAAATTTTGGGCGTTGGTGGATGTCAGATACATCTTCCAATATCAATGGGTGAATACCAAATGCGCTTCCGATTCGTTCGATAAGTGTGGTGTCATGGATGCCCCGGATGTCGTACCATTCTATTTTTTCAACGGGCAATTGGTAAAAAACGATTTTACTCTGATTATCAAGCGTTTTTTCTTCCAGATGTGTTTCATCGTATTGGATGTAATGGATTTGTACTTTCTCGGCTTTTCTATTGCCCGTATATATCACAGAACCCGGAGGCAGTCCGATTTTATTCCCTCTTTTGCTCATGTTACTTTTTTGTTTTCAAAGAATATTTAAATTTTATTGTTTATAACAGTCACAATATCAGGATTATGCATGATTTTTGCGCCGGAAATTCCTTTTTGGGGGTAGTCAATATTTTCGAGTAAATAGGTCATTGTTTCCATTCGAGCAAGGTCTTTATCGTTGCCTTTTACGACTATCCACGGCGAATTTTGAGTACTTGTTTTTTCAAACATCGCTTGTTTATATTTCGTAAGTTGATCCCATTTGAGTTGTGCCTGCATATCAACAGCACTTAATTTCCAGCTAATGAGTGGATTGGATTTTCTTTCTTCGAGCCTCATATTTTGCTCTTCTTTGTCTATCGAAAACCAGAATTTGAAAATCATAGTGCCGTCTTCTATGAGCATATCTTCAAATTGAGTGACTTGCTTCATAAATAGGTTATATTGTTCCTGCGAGCAAAAGCCCATGACGGGTTCTACCACCGCCCTGTTGTACCAACTTCTATCAAAAAAGACGATTTCTCCGGGGTTGGGAAATTTTTGGATGTATCGCTGAAAATACCATTGTCCGCTCTCCTCATCAGTGGGTTTATTGAGTGCAACGACTCGGTAATGTCTTGGGTTGATAAACCGAATAAAACGCATGATAGCACCGCCTTTGCCGGCACTGTCTCTCCCTTCGCATACGATTATCAGCCTTTGGCGGGTTTCTATCAACCAATTTTGCATCCGAACCATTTCGATCTGTAGCTTGATGTATTCCGGGTCGTTTTCGATAGCGTGCAATTTCATATTTTTTGATATTTGTAAATAAAGTCTATTGTCTGCATAAATTTAGATAAAGTACCGTCGTTTTATGCTTCTTTAGTTTGCATTCCATAGTTCTAATCCATCAATATTTCGGATTAAAACTTCTTGTACATCTTCAGTTTTTATGTGTCCTAAAATTCCCCAGGGTCCATCGAATCCTTCTTTATTTAGGTGTTCAATCATTTCAAATTCATGGTCTCCCTTTCCTATGGGTAAAATTTCCGGTCCTTCCTTTTTCACGCCATTTAAATTGACAAAGGATAAATGTGGGGCTATTTTATGTGCAATTTCCGGAAATTCGTCGATATACTCATGTGCATGATGAAAATTATAGACCATAGTGATGGAGTCATCCCCCAATTTATCCAAGATGTTGACTTGATTATGCGGATTTCCAAACCATCCACGATGATTATAAAGTGCTAATTTACATCCTAATTTATCGGCTTTCAATTTAATAAATTGAATCAGTTCAATAGATAATTCGATAGATTCCTCTTGATTAAGGTCTTCGAAAAAGTTGTTACTAAAACTTACCCAGATGGTTGGCTTTTGTTCTACTAGTTCCAAATTACTAAGCAAGAGTTGATTTGATGGGCTTAATTTACCGATACTATCTCTGTCAGCATTTAACCAAAGAAATACAGAAACTATCTCAATGTTATTCTCTCCGGCAAGGTCGAATTCTTTTTTCATTTCCTCAAAATTCCCTTTTCCTCTATTGTATCCATATCTGGTAAAGCCCATTTCTTTAAGCATTGCAATACGCTGTTTCGGCGTTCTGTCTAATGAATCAAAACCCAATATGCACCACGGAGATACTTCATCCACTTGGATAAGAGATTTTGTATTATTGGAACAAGCATAAGTCACTATTAATAGAAGGGCTGCGATACTTAATCTGATATATTTATTCATTTTTATTAAATATGAATATTATGTGTGCCTCAAAATGGACACAAGAAGCCTTATTTATGCCTCCTTCCTTATTTCCTTGAGAATATATTGAATGCTATTTGAAACTCTTTTTAGCTCTTGATCAAAAAACAAATTTGTATCCTGATTCCAAACCGAATTATTTTTTTCAAGGGTTTTGAAACTTTGGCTGAGTGAATTAATATATTCTTTTTTTTCAATGTTGTCTTTAATGAATATTGGAGGATAGAGATTAAACATTAAAATCCAATTCTTTGCAATTCTTGTGGTTCGCCCATTTCCATCGATAAAGGGATGTATTCTAATCAATTCATGATGTAGATAAATAGCTTTGATTAATGGGTGAGAAATTTGGTCAAGATTATAAAATAATTGAGCGACCAAATTATTTAAGTGCTCAGGACTTGGGCAAATATATCCACCAATTTGCACCAATGTTCTCCTGTATTGGTTAGGATGAAGTTTATGTGATTCGGGAGAAATCAGTCTAAATAGTTGAAAAAGCTGAACCTGTGAGGTCAAGTCTATTTCATTTTTTATTTCGTTCGCAACATAAATAATCGTTTTGTTTAGATTCTTTTGATATACTTTTAATTCCTCCTCTGTTTCTGCTTCCATTTGAGCATTTTTGATAGAGAGTAGTTGTGTTAAACTATTGGTACTGTTGACAAAACTATCTAATAAGGCTTTTGAAGATGTTTTCTTACAAAAAGTGATCGCTCTATAAATTGACTTAGATTCAGTATCAATCTTATTAAGGATTGACGGATCTATCTTGATTGAGTTAGGGTGAATTAATGTATTCATTTTAGTTTTTTTTGTGCATACATTCAGATGACTTCAGAGGAAAGTATTTGGACTATAGAAAGGTAGAAAAATTCGTCTGAAGCTCTTGACCTTGCTAAAATACATCATATATCTAAATTATCCAAAGGACTGTTTATTTTCCTTAAACCTTTCTGTGAGTAAGTACCAAGATTAGACTTTGGACAGAGGAAATTAGGGAATTGGGAAATTCGATAAACCCCTATTTTTTAGTTTTTTATAAAAAATAATTATTTACATATTTTCTTATGCCAATAAAATAAAAACAACTGATAATCAATAGATTACGAATTTTAACCTAATTTCCCGGTTTTCCAATTCCCATTCTGTCCAAAGTCTAAACCAAGACAAAATTATCTTTAATCAATTTTGCTTTCTTTTTGTCGCTAATTTCGTTAAAAATAATTCCCGATAGCTATCGGGAGTATGAGGCGAAAGGCAAAATCAATGTACTATTTTTAGTTGTCCAAACGATTTTGATTGAAAAACATATGCCCACTTCAATAATTTGTGCAATTTGTTATACGCACAAATAAAAAGCCTCATCGTCAGGATTTAAATTCCTATATTGAGTAAAATTGATGAGTTTTATGACAAACGAAAAATGCGATATAGTTATCATCGGGGCAGGCTTGACAGGCTTGGCTTTAGCCTATTTTCTGAAAGATAGCGATTACAACATACAAATCCTCGAAGCAAGGTCGCGCATCGGCGGACGCATACATACGCTCATGCGAGAAGGCTTCGCACCAATGGAAATGGGGGCAACGTGGTTGGGTAAAAAACACACTGCATTGACGGACTTATTGGACGATTTGCAGTTGGAAATTTTTGAACAACGCTTGGGCGGTACTGCCGTCTATGAACCCATCTCTACCAGTCCGCCGCAAATCGTACAATTGCCACCTAATGACCAACCCAGCTATCGAATAAAAGGCGGTTCAGAAGCACTGATTCGGCGATTGGCAGATGAGATAAAAGGTTATTGCCCGATACATTTGGAGCAAGCCGTAACGGCGATTGAGGAAGTGGGAGAGGAGATGCTGGTGCGGACGAGTACGCGCGAGATTCGATGTGCTGTGGTCGTTTCGACTTTGCCACCGTATTTGTTGTTGAAGACGATTAAATTTTCACCTGAATTGCCGCCGAAAATCCAAGAAATCTTGACACAAACCCACACTTGGATGGGCGAATCTATCAAAGTGGGCTTGCATTTTCGGAAACCGTTTTGGCGTAGTGGCAATCTTAGCGGTACGATATTCAGCAATGTAGGACCGATTCCCGAAATGTACGACCACGCTGATTTTGAAGATAAACAATTCGCACTGAAAGGCTTTCTGAATGGCGTATATCACACCGTCAGCAAGGCAGAACGTTTGCAAATGGTACTGCGACAATTGCGAAAATATTACGGCAATCAAGTGAATGATTTTGTGGAGTACGAAGAGGCGGTTTGGTGTAAAGAGTCGTTTACGTTCGCGCCTTATGAATCGCATATTTTACCGCATCAAAATAACGGTCATCCTGTCTTGAGAAAGCCTTTTTGTAATGGCAAATTATTCATAGGTGGCTCGGAAACTGCGGAGCAATTTCCCGGATATATGGATGGGGCAGTGCGAAGTGCGAAGTATATTTTTAGTGAAATTAACTCGCTGAAAATGAGTTAATTAGTGCTTATTCTTCTTCTTGACAAGCATTTCGTGTGTGCGGCGTTGCCGACTTTTTATTTGTATGGGATAACATTAAGAATATGCGAAATTGCTTTTAATCGGGCAGTAGATTTTTTATTTGCATCAATAATCAACCAAGGAGTAATTTTAAGGTTCGTTGCTTCAAACATTCTCTTTTTATATTCAGTATAATCATCCCATAATGTTTGTGCTTTTTTATCAACAGAGGTCATTTTCCATCGTTTTAATGGGTTAGCTTTTATTTCTTTAAATCTTTCTGCTTGTTCCTTTTTGGTAATTAAAAAATATAATTTAATTAGATAAGTATCCGATTGTACGAGCATTCTTTCAAAATCATTGACTTGAGACATAAAAATTTTGTACTCTTTTTTAGTGCAAAACCCATTAACGGGTTCTACCACCGCCCTGTTATACCAACTTCTGTCAAAAAACACGATTTCACCCGGTTTGGGCAACTGATTAATATAACGTTGGAAAAACCATTGCTTTCTTTCATCCTCAGTAGGTACATTTAAGGCGACTATTCTAAAATGCCGTGGGTTAATATATTCTGTGATTCTCCTTATTGCACCACTTTTTCCCGCAGCATCTCTGCCTTCAAAAAGAATGACTACTTTCTTGTCATTTTTGATTACCCAACTTTGAAGTTTTATAAGTTCTTCTTGCTGTTTCCTCAGTTCTGTAATGTATTTAATTTCTGCAAGCACTTTATCAGGCTTGTTTTTTTTCTTTTTCAAAAGGGAGTGTAAACCTATTTTAGAGTTAAATAAGTCCATTTCTTCTTTTGTATATTTTGCGTTTTTCATATGTAAATAATATTGAATGTCTATATGTCTATTTGAATGGCACTTCTGTGATACCTCATTATTATATTGGGATCCGGCAAAAGTGATATTTTAGATTCCTCTTTTCCTTTATAATCAAATTGGGATAATACATAACGCATACTTTCTAAGCGAGCAAGTTTCTTATCATTTGTCTTTACAATTACCCAAGGGCTAAAGTTGGTATGTGTTTTACTAAACATTTGTTCCTTATAATATGTGTACTCATCCCACAGACTTTGCCCTTTCATATCTACGGGGCTAAATTTCCACTTTTTTAAAGGATTATTTAAGCGTGCATCAAACCGTTTCTTTTGTTCTTCCTTAGAAATGGAAAACCAAAATTTGATAATTATTAAATTATCCTCGTACAATAAATGCTCAAACTCCGGAACTTGGACTATAAATTTTTTGTATTGCTTTTCTGTACAAAAGCCCATAACAGGCTCAACGACAGCACGGTTATACCAACTTCTATCAAAGAAAACAATTTCACCCGGGTTGGGTAAAACCTTAATGTATCTCCTAAAGTACCATTGTCCTTGCTCTACAATAGTTGGCTTAGTGAGAGCTACCACCCTTGCTGTTCTTGGACTTAAATGCTCTTTGAATCGTTTTATAGAACCACCTTTACCTGCGGCATCTCTACCTTCAAAAATAATGGCAACTCTCATTTTTTTTTCGGCAATCCATTTCTGAAGATTGACAAATTCAGACTGTAATTCTCGCAATTCGGACTCATATTTTAATTTGTAAAGTGTTTTAGAAATAGGAATATTATTCTCCTTCGCAATTTTGATTAAGTCATCTCTTGTTTTTGCATTAATTAGGTGTTCCGGTTTAAATTTCATTTTTTATTATTTTTGTTTGTTGTCAACTTAAAAAATGCTCATCATTTCGTATGTTTTCTATTAAAATACATAAAATTACACTAAAAAATCCGAAAATAACATAGAAAATGACCAAATATTAAGATATTACGACCTCCCAATCATTACAATTAAAATAAAATGAGTGCAACACACATTGGTAGAATTTTGAATATAAGAAGTGCGGCAAAGGTTTATCATAAACTCTGTAATGACTGCTCTAGCTGTCAAGTGAAGCCCAAATATATCTATAAATAACTGTTTTTTAATTTCTTGCAAAGAAAAAAAGCACTTGATAGCTAAAGCAGCCATTACAGGTCTCCACTAAAAAATATCTTGAAACATTGAAACATTTAAAATACCACTAATGTGTGTCACACTCAATTTATTTTTGTAATGCATTGATTTGAGTGTGTAAAACATTAGGGGCAATTATATATAAAAGGTGCAGCGCACCGTCCCCGTTTGTAGCAAGAAAGCTCCTCCCAGACTCATAAGGTGCGTTAGCACCGACTCCGTTTATACGCACTAACGGGGTCGGTACTAACGTACCTTATGAGCTTGTTATTCAAACTTTGCTACAAACGGGGTCGGTACTAACGTACCTCTAATGCCACGAACTTATGATACATTCAAACAAATTAAAGTTCCCCTAATATTTTACACACTCCATTGATTTTAAATAAATAATGAAAGAACGTTGTCGCCTGACATTTTACAAATCTAACGATAGCCCACATCTCTAAGTATCCCGTTTGCTAAACTTTTCAAGTTTCGTACTCCGATAGCTATCGGAGAAGCAACGCACTGATTTTTAGTTGATTGCAAAGTTTTGTTCTTCGCCCACGTTTACGAAACTTAAAAAGTTTAGCAAACGGAATTATTTATTTTATTATTTATTTTAAATTTTAATAAAGTATAAAACATCTAATTATCAATAAAATACAAAAATGCTGTTGTCTGCCATTTGCAAAATGTCAGCCAACTCGCGCAACCGAAAAAGATGTGGGGTATTGATAGATTTTACAAATGTCCGCCGACTTGCGCTTGTTCCGACGAATGATGAGGTTTATTTTTCTAAATAAAGTCTATTACAAAAATGACTTTTCGTTCGCCCTGTCAATGCAAAATTTTCAAAATAATCTCTCGTAAATTATGAAAGGAAAAAAGCAATTCAACTGGGGTGTTTTAGGAGCAGGAAAAATAGCGGGTAAATTCGCCACAGACTTAGCTTTGCTGCCCAATGCTAATTTGTATGCCGTAGGGTCGAGGTCTTTGGAAAAGGCGCAAGATTTTTCAAAAACCTATCGCTTTGAAAAAGCCTATGGTTCTTATGAGCAATTATTGAGTGATGCCAATTTGGATGTCGTATATATTGCTACGCCCAATAGCGCACACTTCGAGCAGACCTTAATGGCACTGGACAAAGGCGTAGCAGTTTTATGCGAAAAACCATTAGCACTCAACGCCAAGCAAGTCCGCGAAATGATTGAAAAAGCGAAAGAGAAAAATACCTTTTTAATGGAAGCCTTGTGGACGCTTTTTTTGCCGCATTTATTGAAAACAAAGGAACTAATTGCGGAGGGCGTGATAGGAGAGGTGCAGTCTGTTCGGGCAGATTTTGGCTTCAAAGCGATGTTCAATTCGGAGCATCGCTTGTTCAATCCGGCTTTGGGTGGCGGTGCTTTATTGGATATTGGAATTTACCCTTTACTCTTGGCACAAACTTTTTTGGGGCTTCCCGATACCATTAATACAACGGCTATACTCGGCGAGACCAAAGTGGATGAAGACATCAACGTGGCATTGACTTACCAAGACCAGAAAATTGCCCATTTACATGCTTCTTTTCGCAGTCACACTCCCGTAGATGCACACATATATGGTACGAAAGGCTATATCTATCTGCCCACTCGCTGGCACGAAACGGTATCTCATATGTTGGTGTATGATTATGCGACTTCTAAGGCAACTGAATATCCAATGCCCCAAGATGCGAAAGGCTATAAGTATGAAGCTCAAGCCGTTATGGAATACTTGGAAGCGGGTTTGTTGGAAAGCCCGATTGCCTCATGGCAGTTTAGTTTGGATTTGATGGAGACGATGGATGCAGTGCGTAGGCAGGTCGGGGTTCGGTATGCTGTGGATTAGGGGATTATACGTTCGCCGGGTTCAAACCCTGCGCTTTTGTGATGTACACATTAGTTTCGCAAAAGCGGTGGGTTTCAACCCACTATAAACCAACGGTAATGACCTGAAATTACAAAACACCCTAATTCATTCATTTCTTTTCTCCAAACATATTAACTTCACAGAAAGAACAACTATAAACCGTTATTACACAGACTATGAATTTTCTTGATTTTACAATTATTGCCATTTACTTTGGCATTATATTATGGATTGCGAGGTGGGCGGCTTCTACGAAAGATAATGCTGAATTTTCATCCGTAGATTATTTTTTGGCGGGTAAAAATCAAGGGTGGCTGGTCATTGGGGCGTCTTTATTTGCGTCGAATATTGGTTCTGAAATCATATTGGGCGTATCGGGTGCGGGTGCGCGAGCAGATATGCCAATGGCTAATTTTGAGATATTGGCATCGCTGGTTTTGATTCTGTTTGGATGGGTGTTTGTGCCTTTTTATTTGCGGTCGGGCGTCTATACTATGCCCGAATTTTTGGAAAAAAGATACTCAAAAGCCTGTCGGAATTACCTTTCGGTGATTTCGGTGTTGGCGTATATTATTACGAAGATTTCGCTCATTATTTTTGCGGGTGCTTTGGTGTTTGAGGTTTTGGGGATTCCTTTCTGGACGGGGGCGATTATTACGGTGGTGGCTACGGGGCTTTATACTGTTTTGGGCGGTCTGAAAGCGGTGATTTATACGGATATGGTGCAGGCATTTGTCTTGATTTTGGGAACGGTGGTGGTGGCAATATTCGGTCTGTATCACTTGGGCGGATGGAGTGGTATGATAGAGACGATTGCACAGGCTTCATTGGAACCGGGCAAGCCAAAGGTTGACCAGTTTTTCAACCTCTGGCGACCACGCGAAGATACCGATTATCCGTGGACGGGGATGTTGTTTGGCGCACCGATTTTGGGGGTTTGGTATTGGTGTACCGACCAGTATATCGTGCAGCGCGCCTTGTCTGCAAAGGATGTGAGCAATGCCCGAAAAGGGGCTTTATTTGCAGGTTATTTGAAGTTGTTGCCGGTCTTTTTATTTTTCATTCCCGGTGTGATTGCTTATGCTTTATTGCAAAAAGGTATGATTAGTTTTTCGTTGGAAGATGCCGACCAAGCCCTGCCCGCGCTCATTACGCAGGTGTTGCCGAGTGGTTTGAAGGGCTTGGCAATTGCGGGTTTGTTGGCGGCTTTGATGAGTTCGTTGTCTTCGGCGTTCAATTCGAGTTCGACCTTGCTGACGATTGATTTTTATCAAAAATTTCGCCCCAATGCTTCGGAAAAAGACTTGGTGCGATTCGGGCGATTGGCAACTGTCATTTTGGTGGTGCTTAGTTTGGGTTGGATTCCTTTTATGGATGCCTTGATGGAGGGCGGCATATTCCGTTACCTGCAAAGTGTTCAAGCCTATATTTCTCCGCCAATTGCCGCGGTATTTTTGTTGGGTTTGTTTTTTAAATGGATAAATGCACGCGGCGCAATCGTGGCTTTGTGGACGGGTTTTGCGATTGGTGTTTTCCGATTGGTGATGGAATTTATGAATAATAATGGCAGTATCACCGTTGACCCGAATGGTGCTTTGGGGTATTTTCTGGGTATCAATTTTTTACATTTTGCTTTGTTTTTATTCCTTTTTTGTTCGGCACTTTTAATGTTGGTCAGCAAAATGAGCGAACCGCAACCTGCCGAATCACTGGCATTGGTGACATTTCAGAAAAAGACGACATCTACGCCTTTTAAATGGTCTTCTGATGGTATTTTGACAGTGATTTTAGTGGTTTTGGTCTTATTGCTTTGGTGGGTGTTTAGTCCGCTTGGGATTGGGTGATTTTCTCCTGCAATGACTGCTTTGCAGGCTGACCGGAAACTCTGTACTGACGACTTTAGCCGTCAAGTGAGTTTTATTCTAATTTGTAAGTAAGTAATTAAAAATGAATTATTTATAAATACACTTTTACGCTCTGCGACGGCTAAAGTCGCAGCTATTCTCGCTTTGTTTTATTTTAAATATCTTTGATAATGTATTGAAAAACAGACCTTTAAGATATTTCAATTCAATATTTATACAAAACAAAAAATAACATTTTAATTAAGTTGAATATG
>Ga0209093_1001513_pt1 | contig 13170 bp, 19 predicted proteins | sample SidtaG_4_FD_187450 | JGI IMG/M metagenome (GOLD analysis project Ga0209093, IMG submission 187450) | Marine algal microbial communities from Sidmouth, United Kingdom - Sidmouth_Male1 metaG (SPAdes) (version 2) | ecosystem: Host-associated > Algae > Red algae > Unclassified | place: Sidmouth...
ACAGCAAGACAAAAATCCAAGATCACAAGCTTGAGTCGATACTGCTACATCCTGCAGGTTTGGTAAAGCAAGGCACGCCCTACTGCCCACGGGCCTTGTCCGCGTACGCATTCAACAAATTGACAATGAGTCGATCTGATAAAGTTGCAATTCCGAGATTAAAATCGCATTCGACTATGCTCGAGAAAGACATATTAGAAAAGACACTCACGCACTCAAGTCGCCCTCCTCTTCGTCGTCTTCATCGCCTGCTGCTGAAACTTGGTCAGTGCAGCTCTGAGAGTGCTCTGCCATCGTCGCCCCGCCAACCGCCGTCTTAGCACATGCCGGGCACACCCAAAGCACATCACAAGCGCAACCCAGCCACCCCCTCCCCCCCCGCCGGACAGTTTTGCGGCACGCACGACAGCGGTTGTTCTCGCGCTGTGTCAAGCGACGCGCCGCATCCACCTCTTTGCGGACCCTTTGCTCTGCCGCCTCGGCCATCCGCGCCTCCCGCACCGCCAATGCCGACGCTCTGGCAGCTTCCCTCGCGCAGTGCTGCGCCAAAAGCGCCTCCGGCGCGTGCAAAACACCTCGCGCAACGGTCGCCTGTCCGCTGACCGACCTGCGCCGGGTGGCATCGACACGCTGTTGCGCCCCCAACAGCACAGCAGCAGCCGCGGAGCGGGCCTTGGACTGCACGGTGTTACCAGGCGGCACCAAGCCCACATTGGCACCCACTCGCGCCAGCATGGCCGAGGCATTGAATGGCCACAGCGCACATCGCCGGAAAGCACACACGATGGATTGGGGGGTCAGGGTCCGTCGCTCCTCCACGTACGCCGCGCTCAGCAGCGTGTCGCGCACGCTCGTCCCCGACACGAGGGCGTCCAATATCCCCTGCTCGTTCCCTGTGGCAGCATCGCGCTTGAGCCCCCCAAACGGGGGTTCATCCAGTGGCTGGTTGATGTGCGACGTGTTGGGGGGCAAGGAGAACAGGTAGACTCCCTTCTCGAGGGCGGAAGCGATGGTCTCAGGCTGCCGGTGAGCTCCCAGCTGGTCCCCAAAGAGCAAGGCCTCGCGGCCCGGATTGCACGTCCGCCATTCGTCCGCAAAGAGATCGATGACCGCTCTGAAGCATGGCCCATCCAAGTAGCCAGTCTCTGTCCAGCAGTAGAAGCGAGGCCAGGCCCGCCTGGACGTGCGAGGGGCCTGCTCGAGGGTGAAGTTGACCGGACCCGACCCGTCTTCACCAAATTTGCCTTTGAGCACGTAGACCGACAGGAAGACGGCTCCGCTGGCTGACACAAACGGCAGCAAGGAAGCCACAGTGTTGCCACGCGTCGACCGCACATTCGCCCGGTCCTTTTCCGCTGTCTCCACCCGCATAGTGGTCATGTTTCCCCCGCGTTGCACGAGACGCGTCTCGTCGTAGTTGAACACGGCGTCTGGGGCAAAGGAGTGGCTCTCCAGGAAAAGTTCCAGCTCTCCACAGAAGGCTTGGGTGCCCTCCATCACTGCTGGGCCAGCCCGCTTGTCCGCCAGCGCCTTACACGCCCGTAGGGAGAGGGAGCGTCGGTGGGACGCCACCCAGCGCGACACCCAGTCGGAAGACACGTCGACAGAGAAGCGAGACTTTACCAGCGCCTGTATTTGCAACACGGAGAGGGCAAGGTTGTTGACAGAGAAGGCTTGGGCCACCCCCACTAAGATGGCGTCTTGCTCTGCGGTCAGCAGGGCGTTGCCGTGCGCGTGCCCCGCGTCACCTCGATGACGGTGGTAGGCGGAGCGTAGAGCGGGCACCGAGAAGCCCGTCCGTGTGGCTGCGGCCGCCAGGGCCACACGAAGAGAACCGCCGTCTCGCACTGCTTCCACCAAGCTGTCCACCTCATCTCGGGGTGCCATCGTTCTTGATTTCGTGGCGCCCGTGCGTCTCCGTGTCTCTCAGATGGGAGCAAGAAGAGATATAGCCTGTGCGATTTTAATCTGGGAATTGCAATTTTATCAGATCGACTCAATCGCCAGCCGCACGTCGCCGACACTCGCTCCGTCGGACGCAGTGGCCTCTTCAATACGGCCCTCCGCACTCCCACCGCAAGCACTACCAGTGGACGTCGCAGCGCCAGCTAACTTGACCTGCAGGTAGTCACGCAAGACACTGGCGGCCGAGTCTTTCTTCACGGTCTTGGCATTCTTGCTCCGCACATTATTCTCAATTTGAACCGCCGTCTGGTCCTTCCCCGGGGACGCCGTCACAGATGCGGCCAGTCGTGCGCCCAACGGCGGCCTCCCGTCGCTGTCGCCGTCCGAGTAGTCGTTCTCGCTGGCTTCCCCGCCGTCGCACTTGCCGACCTCCTTGTCGCGTGAGCCGCCGCGGACCGTACCAGTGCTGTCCGCCGGCGGCACCACGCCGCCGTCCGACACGTCGCCCCCAGCGACGGCGCCCCCCCCGCCATGCCCGGCGGTGTCGTCATCCGCACCTTGCAGGAAGTCCACCGGCTCGAGGACTGTGTGCTCAATAGACACGGGGCAGTCCTCGAAAACGACCTTAGCCATCTCGAAAAGGACAGCCCCTCCAAACTTGATAATTGCGTCCTCCTTGTCAGCCTTGCTGGCCCCCGTCCGCCGACACTCCTTTGCGGCAGTGTTGTAGCTAGAGCGCATGTTCTTGAGCTTCTTGTCTAGCGCCTTGGGGTCGCGCGCCGCAGCCGCGGCCTTCTCCGCCGACGGCACGAGGCTGAAGAACGCGTCCGAGAGCTCCCTCCCTGTGCGGCGGGTCTTGTCTCCCGTACGGCGACCACGGTACTCCGACCAGTGGTCGCGCGCGGCAGCCAGGAGGGCCTTGCGCTCGCCAAAAGTAAAGTTCTGGGCGCGGGGCGCGGGCGGACTCGCCCCACCGGCCGCCGCACGCTTGCGGCCACGAGAAGCAACAGCAGTAGGCGTGCCCTCCATCGAGCTCGGGTAGATGTGCGAAGTGGTAGTAGGTTGGTGTGATGACAATAGTTTGGCAATGCGAGGGGTACGTGCGGATGTGTAGAAGTCGGTGAGAGATAAACAAAAGCGCACCGCCACCGACGATGCACGGCCTTTATATGCCTCGGGACACCCACCGGCGCGGACCGGCTCCGCCACGCTCCGCCGAGTAAGCCTTATCGGGGCACGACCGCGCGAAGGCGAGCGTGCACTGTCCAAAAAAGGCGCGACCGCACCAACCAAGAAAGCGGGTGCACCAGTGATCCGGTTCAAGTGCGCCCGTTAAATACAGTAAATATGCTGTCAACTCCTTTCTGAGGGGTGTCTTGGATCCTGAGATCCGACTTAAGCAGCAGGAAACCGTGAATCGTCCTCGGTGTCGTGAAACACGACGCAAGAGGCTGGCTGAGGGCGATCCAAGTGTCAAATACTCGCTCGTTACATAAGTTTTTATCACTGCAATGTGCGATTCCAGCTGATAGGCAACTGTAACATCATTGTGTCAAAACTGGTACAGGCATTTTGTCACGTGCTTTCTCGAGAGAAATAACGAGAGCGTCCCAGCAAAAACGGAGAGGCCTGCCGACATCATAGGACGCTTCTGAGCAGAGTCATATTCTTCATGACCGCTGAGGATCAGATGAAGACCTCACAGGCGACCAGTTTCTAACAACTGGGGTCAGACTGATATTTGGTCCACAATGGCTGGTGGCAGTCCCTGAAGACCCAGGGCCACCTGGTCTTGCCGACTTCTGGACCACCAACCGTTGTTTCTGAATCGGGTGTGCAAACCTCATATTGGGATCCCGATTAGCGGCGAGGGGTCTTAACGTACTCCCACTCACGCACGCGTCAGGGCACTGGGGTTCTTTGAGCATCTCCACCAATACAGCCAACCGCCAAAGCCAACAGCCACGCTTACGCGACGTGTAGCCCTACCGTAGGCTCTGCAACATGGATGGAAAAAATCGATATTTTTTACATCGCCATGTGATTAATCCATGAAATAACCAATAAAATATTGCATTTTTAATTACTCAACGTATGCAATGCATTTTTTGCTGCGCGTTTTTTCTTGTTGCGAATGCGGTGTTGTCACCACGGCGACGACGCGACTTGCTGTGCCCAGACCACCCGGGTGACGCACTCCGACCGACGGAAGGACCCCCCTCCCCCTTGCCGCGCCCTCGCCCACGCACGGACACCCCTTCTGCTGCTCCCTGGTGCGCGCTGGCCCTCAAGGTGCACCTTTCGGGAGTAAGCCACAGGAAGATGCCGCCAACGAGCGGCCCCTCGATCGGTCCTCGCACTTTGGCTAGTGCCGCCGCGTCGCCTGGCGCAGGCGTTGGCGCCGTGACGGACGTAGATGCGGGCGTCTCGACGGGGGCTGGCGCCTCAACGAGCGCGCTGGCGGGCGCCGCGACGGGCGCGAGCGCAAACGCCTCTATGCGTGTGCGCGCCGGCGCCATGACGGGTGCGGGTGCCTGGACGGGTGCGGGCGCCTCGGCGGGCGCTGGGCGCGATCGAAGGAGCGAGAATGGTGCGCAAGACAGCTCGTCGGGTCGCGCTTGCCCGGCCGTCGGAAGCGGAGGCCTTCGAATAAAATAATTAAATGCATGTTGAATGCATGCGACCGAGTGTGACTAATTCATGAATTTATCCATGAACTACTTCAAAACATTAAATGCATGCATTGTATCGGTGCCATCCATGCTCTGCAAAGACTCCTCCAAAACTAACGGCATCACCTCTCAAGCATGGGCAGGCAGGCGGAAAGTCGCGAGACGGCACCATTCTGGCGGGGTGGCGCGATTCCGATTGCGAGACCGCTTCGAACGGCTTCGTCATCAAACCGGTTTTGATAAAAAAGATGGACAAAGAAACCAGAGGAGCTTCTAGTGATGATCGCCCCTAATCGGTTGAAATGACCAGCATATAACCAGGTCGATCCAGCAATTTATCGAGAAAGTCGAGAGTTGTCGGCCAACGGATGATGCAGCGTCGATCTGGCGGTAAACCGTTGCGCCACAGCGATCTGGCGAACACACTCCGTCTTCCTCCGCACTTTTTTTCCTGTCCCTCTTTGCAGACCACTCTCCCACTGCTGTTATGTGTGACTCGGACGATGACCAGGCCATGTGTGCCATTGCCGCGGCTTTCGCCAACGATGATGACGACGACGTGGCTGCAACCGTGTTCGCTGCCGAGCATCACCTGGGAATGCTAGACCATATGATCGGTGACTTTCATACGCGCCGTGGGGGATCGCTTCCGGGGAAGGCACCCAACAAGCAGCGCGATCTCGTATCGGGGGAGAGGGGACTGCTGAGGGACTACTTCGGAGTGGACGGGGATCCGCCGGTGTATGTTGAGAAAGACTTTATCCGCCGCTTTCGTCTTCCCCACATTGTTTTTGACCGTGTATACCGTGACTTGTTGTCTGAGCCATACTTTCAGCAGCGTTTGAACGCAACAGGCGAGCCTCAGGCTTCGACCTTGCATAAACTGACTGCCGCTTTGCGCGTGCTGGCTTCTGGTGTTGCGTATGGCAGTGTGGATGAGTGCGTTCCTTTGTCCGAACCAACTGTGTGCGAGACTGTGCATCGTTTCGCTCGCTTTGTGGTTGGCAAGTAGCAGCCTGTTTATCTTCGCAAGCCCACTCTTTCAGATCTGCAGCGCGTATTGAGTGACTACGAGAAGGCTGGTTTCTCGGGGTGCACGTGGTGCGTTGATTGCTCTCGATGGGTATGGAAGAACTGTTCGATGTCTCTGCATGGTCAATACCAGGGGAAATCTATGAAGCGATCCATCGTGATGGAGACGGTGGCGGACGAAGATATGTATCTTTGGCACTTTTATATTGGCTTTCCGGGAGCAATGAATGACCTCAACGTTATGGCCTTTTCCCCGCTTTTCCAGTCTATTCTTGCTGGTTCTTTTCCTCCACCCATCTCTTATACAGTTAACGGCGTCGAGCGCACATTGCCATACTATTTATGCGACGGCATCTACCCGGAGCACCCCGTGTTGATCAACATGTCCAAGGGGGACAGTGAAAACGACGAGTACTTTTCTGGACAACAAGAAGGGCGGCGAAAAGATGCGGAGAGGGTGTACGGTGTCCTCTACCAAGAGTGGAAAGTACTCGACAGGCCGGCGCGCTTCCACAGCTTCGAGACGTTGGTGGATGTAGGCACCTGCTGTGCTATCCTGCACAGCATGATCTTCAAGCATCGTCGTAAGGAGGCCCACGCCCCTGAGCCAGGTACGTACCAGCTCATTCTTGCCGCCTCCTGCTCTTTTTTGTGTGTCTAATCGCATGATATGATTCCATTTCTTCTCGCTCCACTCTCTTCATTCTGACCGTTTCTCCTGCATGCCCATATCAACGCGGCGGACTCTCCACTTTCTTCACCCCTCTTTCTTCTACGTTTGTCTTCTATTTGTTCCGTGCAGTGAGGCGCACGAGACGGTGCCCGCCAGGATCAGCGGAGGATATGGCCGGTGCAGCCGCTTACTCTGCGCCAGACGCTCACGAGCAAGCCCACGCTCCTCCGCTGGGCCCGGAAGCAATAGCAGCGGCACATGCACGAGTGACAAGCAAGGAAGACCACCTGCGGATCAAGAGGACCTCATTCAACTTGTATGGGATGCTAGTCCAGACGCATAGTTACAACATGTGTTGACAAAACGCACAATTTGTACAAAAACGACTCAGAATGCGCTGCAAACAAACAAAAAAACAAGACACTCAGACAAACGCACACCTACTCACGCCTTTCCGCCGCCGTCAACTCCTGCATTGGCAGCGGCGGTGGCGACGCGTGGCGGCGGCGGCCGACGCCGCCGCAACGCCCGACACCGCCGCGGCGTGCCGCCGCAGCCGCCAACACCGCGCGCCCCCCTCGCACGCCCGCCCCTCCCGCTGTCCTCGGCAGCTCGAGTGCCTGAGGCGGCCATCGTCGTTGTTGGTTTGTTTGAGCTCGTCGACGCCGCTGTACGCACCTCCCTCGGGCTGTCATCAGGGGAAGACGCTGCCGCGCGGGCCGCTGCCGCTGCAGCCTGTGAGGCCAACCGCGCAGCGCGAGCCGCAATACGCCGAGTCTCCGACCGCGCCTCGGCGTCTGCGACCTCCTGCAGACGCCTGGCCTCACCTTCGTCTTTCTCTCGTGCTGCTGCACCGCCCGCCCGTCTGTCGCTGTCCAGCTTGTCCTCCGCAACCATCTCAGAAATCGTGCGGGCCGCCGTCCGAGCCCGAAAAGCTCGCCCCTCCGGGCCTTTCGCTCATGGAGGAAGAGTTGAAAAACTGGTTGCGTTCCATGTTCTTGAAGATTTGCAACTTGGAAGTAGATGCCTTCGTCAGCGTGTTAATACGCTTGGCGACGGAGGCAGACGAAGCGAGCATTGCCGCTACATCCTTAGACCGTTTGGAACCCATTTCGGGAGCTCCAGGAGTCCCCGCAGGCAAGGAGAGCTCCTCTCCTCCACTTCCGTCATGACCCGGCGCCAGCGGCCGGTCATCGCCAGCAGCATCGGGTGCCCCGAGAGCGTCCCTGGCGGCCACGCCAGCAGCAACAGGGACGCCGCCCGCACCTGCCACGAATGGCCGCGCCTGTGCCCGTCCCGCGCCAGGTGGGTCCACGTCACGCAAGCGCGGGTGGTGGCGCAAAATAAACCAGGATGACAAATAAGAACACTCTCCCCACGACCCGGGCACGTCAGCTTGAAACTCGGGTTCCCTATTACCATTCATCTCCGCAATATCCATATGCTGAAGAACGAGCTCTGTCATTCCTGTGCGTGGCTTGCTCTTCACGAACTTGTAGCATGCACTTATTTTCTTGCACACCGGCGAAATCACGTCAGAGCAGCGCGCACGCACGGCGGCCACGCTGCGGGCGTGCCAATACTGGGAGTCATCCATGGTAGCAGGATGTCTCGTGCGCGCCCTTAAAAAATCAACGTGAATGCCACCATAAAACGCTCCTCCCCTCACGTTGGTACCCAGGTGCGTCGATGTCCGCCCAAAAAATGCACGAGTGATCTCCAACTCCTCGCCCTCAGTCCTCCTGGTACTCTTCGTCATTGCTCCGGGGTGCGCTTGCACACCAACGCGCTACTTCGATTCTCTGCGACGAAGATGGGCGCGACGTCGATGAAGGACGGTGGTGTGTGCGACGACGGTGCGATCAAGCGCCACCCATGTCAAAAGGAGTGCAATTGGGCAAGATCGACCGCCTATTCATTAATTTTAATACTGCAAGGATGGGGTATTTACATGCCACTTAAGTGCGATCGATCGAGACCAAACAAGCGCCTCTTACGATCGCGGCGCTTCTAGAGATTGTGTGCCCGCCACGGGTCACGCATTGCACTGGCGTACGGTTGGCGAGAACGCAACGATGCTTTGGCCAAACGCTTTGGAGCGGCGTCAAACAGGCCTGTTTCGACCTGTGCTGCCGTTGAAGCTCCAGAACTGCGGCTGTCGCGCGTCCGGAACTCGAGATGCATTAGAGAATCAGAATATGTGAGAAGTGCCAATTTTGGTCCATCACACCACCGACACACACTAGTTTTGGACCTCGCTTTCTCCACCAATGCCCCCGTTGGGCAAACGGTGCCAAGTTTGGCTGTTAGGACGGTCGGAGCCATTGGTGGAGATGCTCTTAGCCCGGTCGTGGTTCCGGTGTCGCAGGTGGAATGGGTGAGCAAACTATAGTCGTGGGGGGCCACCATGGACATGTCCGCATCGCTTCTCATTGGCTGATCAATAGTGTTCAACCCTCCGGAGCCTTCCTTCTCCACAGCGGTCCACAGGATTGTGGGAACACGAGCGCTCGCATTGATCTCCAGACCGAATCATTGGCGTCAAAGGACGGAAAGCGCGATGGGTTGCGCTGCACAGCAGTGGTTATCGAGGTCGGGCGATCTGCGGCATTATTGCAGTCTGCCCAATTTTGGCCGATCCGAACAGGAACACGAACACAAGGAGAACGAGAACAAGTGTGCGAAGTACGGACTGACGACCTTACAGGACCAAATCAAACTACATATGAGGCCCTGTGCTGGGAAGTTTCTGACTGAGATTCAAATTGTCGGAGAATTGATCAAGGGGAGAGTGCCCTGGCTCCCCTAGCACGGACGATTTGGTCCGATAGTGATTTGAAAACATTCGAATGTCGCGAGAGGTGCACCGCATTCGTGTTGCGGTACACGTCGCTGAGGCCATTCGGCCTGAATCGGGCGTGCTTTGCACGACCGAGGCGGCAAAGAGCCGGAAATCGACGCGGATCCAAGGCGAAACGCCCGAGAAACGACGAGAAACGACGAAAAACGGGGGGAAACGAGGGCAAACGACGGGACTGCAGTGGGGGCCGGAGCAGCCTTGGTCGGGCCGCTGGACACGCCGACCATCTGAAGGAGACCTGTTTACAGTTCTGCATCTGCTGATTGGCTGCAACGCAAGATCCTTGCACTACAAATTCAATCGCTGATTGGCTGTCTGCTGCTGCTCGGCGCGTTGTCGTCTTCGTCTTCACCTCGCCCCTGCCCCCCCCCCGAAGTGACACAATAGTCGGGCTCCTTGCTCACGGACGGACGAAATAGGGGGCAAGACCGCCCACAGAGGGGGAGAGCGACAATACAGGAAGTAAAATGACGGCGCGTCTGCCTGTGTCTTTTCTGTAGCGCGATTCAATGTAAGAACAAATCTGACGCTTCACGCCCTCCCCCCCATCGCCGCCTTCCCCGCCGCCCGCCAGAAAGCCATGCTCAGCGGCAATCAGAATGCCTGACGGTCCCTAACATATACAGACGCACAGCAAACACCAAAAGGGGAGGAACCGGGGCACAGGGACAAGTCAAGCACGGGGTAGAACATGATCCCACACTATAGTCACGAGAAGAAGAAAAGTAGCAGCAAGAAAACTCGTTGCAGTCCTAGTAACAGATGCTTCATGTCCCGAAAGCGCAAGTGCTCCTTCAATTCCAAAACAGCAAGAGCACTCAGGAATCGCACGCGTCGCTTGGCCCGGCCGACGGCGACCTGTCTACGCGCGACACGCACCAGCGAGTTACGGGCGATTACCGGTGTATGGGTTAAGAAAGAGGAACGGTGCGTCACTGGTCGGGCGGCCAAGTTGCCGGGCTCGGGCGGCCCTTCATCAAAAATTCGCCGTTGCCTGCGTCAAGAATTGTTGCTAACTTGCAAAAGAACTTAATAAAGAACCCTTTCCTAGGAATACGTCTGACCTTCATGGCTGTGGAGTCATCTCATCGAATTGGCGCGGGCCTTTCTGAAATGTGGACCGGTGGTTAACAGTCTGGCTGGCTGGCTGGTTGGCTTCCACATTTTGCGTTTGTGAGCCCGCCTGGTATCAAAGAACCCTCCGCTTACGGTGGTCGGTGACAGGCGGGGCTGCCGCACAACCCTCGGATGTGATCCGCAGATATCACAGCGGTGGGTTCACTTCTGGCCGTTTGCGGCAGGCGATAGGAGTGACACCGTATGCGGTCGCCGCCGGTGAAGAGCCGAGAATCACTTGCAGTGGTCCTGGTCCTGGCGCCCTTTGCTCGTACTCGGAGGTTGGCGGGCTTTGTACCGCGTCACTCGCCGTGCACGGCTGCCCTCCCCTTTTATACCACCCCCTATTTCGCATTAACCGCTTCCAAGGCCTTTTCACTGGTTGTAGAGCACCGCCTTCCCCTGCTCCTCCTTGTGCTGCTTTCTGGCTTTACGTCAAGGTAAGCCCGTCATTCGGTGTGCCCGCTTTCAGTCATTCTCGTGGCTGCGTGAGGGAGAGCAGCGAAAGGACAGTGCTCAACTGCTAGAGCAGATAACGCGCTACTGCTCCGTTATTGACAAGCGCTCTGCTGTTCATATTCGTGTCCTTTTGTTTGCGTTGTCTTCAGGAGCAGACATGGAATGGCTGCTCGCAGCTGCCCAGGAAGTCGTTACCTTTTTTGTGACGACGGTCTCGGAGCCGTCGTGGCAGTCGGCGGCTGTGGCGGTGGTCGTGCTGTTGGTGCTGTCGGCTTGACAAACTGCGCAGCACCTGCCGGGTGAGCGCGCCCTTACGTTTCTCGCATTCATCTTCGCGTTCGCCCACGTGGGGTGCCTGCTGCTACTAGGCGAGAGCCCCCCCGCCGTTCCACAAACGTATCTCTCCTCGACCTCTTGCCTGGTTTCTGCAACAAGCACGGACGCGCAGATGGTGGTGGCGGGGTCTGTGTTGGCAGACGCGGACGCCCACGCGTGGGGACGCCTGCGTCATTTTCTGTTCTGGGTTTTTGTGTGCACTGGGGCGCTTGCGTTTTCTGAGGGGTCCTTCTTTTCGTTCGTACGGCGTTTGAGCGGGCATATTTTTTCCAAGAGGCGCCAGGTGTGGGCGTGGTGGCGCCGCGGTCACGCCGCGGGTGGTGCTTTGCCAGCGCCGCAGGACTTAGGAAACCTTGGGCCTGTCCTACAGAACGAGGGAGCTGCCTTCCAGGTGTACGTAGCTTTGTAGGTTCTCTTTGTCTCTCTTTGGTGCGCTGTGCTTAGTCATTCACTATTTTTATCAGCGAGCCAGTCACAGTGGGAATGTAACACGAAGCATGAGATACGAATGGGCCCTACACCGTCTTCCTACGCTGAACCCGTCCGAAAGAGCGTCCCACCTCTCAAGGACGAATGACGTTGTTGACGCGCGGTCGCTCAAGGAGTCCCTGCGTGGCTGAAAAAGCCGCGTGGAGACTTAGCTTTTGGGCGCATGCGATAGCGCGCAGCACAGTCAGGTCATTCGCCGCCCTGCGCGCCTCGCGCGCGTCCCCGACAGCTCCTAGTGAAGCGGTACAGGCCGTCGCCATCGCAGCATGCGCCGCGACGACCTGGCGCCATTCGAGGACGGCGCCGATGGCCGCTTCTCGCTTCAAAACGAAGTCAGCCGGCCGCTGCACCGCGTCACCTCGGGCAGCTGCCGCGTGCCCTCGGACTGGAGGACCGGCCGCCTTGTCTCCGGCCGCAGTGACCTCAACGACTGACATCGCAGTGCGATGGACACCAGGAAGAACAAAAATATGAAGGAGAGGAGGACCCACCAGCACCGCACGGCAAGAGAACGCCGATAGGTTGAATTATCAGTAGCCGCCCGGCGTCCGCGACAATGGCAGTGGAGGGAAGGGGAAGGGGGGGGGGCGTGATGCACGAACGTGCGCAACCACTGCAATGGCGACGATGTGGCCGTCCGCCGTATCGTTGCGTCCTTCGTTGGCAAGCGGCTAGCGAGGAGTAAAATCACCGGCAAATGGGGGGGAAGGTCAGTGGCGAGCGGTGAACAGGCTGCGCCTGCAGCTGCGGGCCGGGCCCCCAGACCATGCACGCGTCTCGTTTGAGATTTGATTCGAGAGAGAAACGCGAAAATGAAACAACGAAAGATTTCGACTATATCCGGCCATTGTAGAATAGTTGGGGCACCTAGTACCCGTTTAAAAGTGCGATGTAGCATATCATTGGCCAGTTGTTTGCGAATCGTGGAACCTACTCGAAGCCATTTCAGTCCTATTCGACAGACCTACAGACCAACAACGGTACGTAGGCGACATGTCAACGGGACCTCCGCCACGTGGAAAACCCTCTTGGGCGCGCCCACCCATGTTCGTGCAGCCCGCTTTGCCGCCGACGCTGCCGCCACAAACCCCACCGCCGACGCCGACGAGCGCAACGGGCGAGGAAGCGCGGGGGTCGCGCAGGTGGCAGACGGGCGCGCTCGACCCGTTGACAAGGTCCGTGCCAGCAGGCGCCAACATGGGGGGCTAACCCTAACCCTAACCCTAACCCTATCCCGAACCCTCCCACGAACCCCTAACCCTACCCATAACCTCTGACCACAACCAACTCTTCGATGGCCACCCCTTTGGGGACATCATGGCGTTGTGCAAGAGGTCCATTGCACTCGCGCAGATGCCCTGATGATGGTCACCTTCGAACTCTCTGGCTTTCGGGAGTGGTCGCGATCTCGCGGACCCCAATATACGGGCATCTCCAATCCAATGGACAACCCCCTCTGATGATCTGGAATCGATGTCCATCCAATCGGACGGACAGTGACTCGAGCGATTTGGAGGAAGGGCTCTCCCAGGTAGCGTAGAGGCTGTCCGTTCGATTCGCCAGGCGAATTTGAGTGGACACCAGTCGGACACCAATCGGATGTCAGATCTATGGCGTACAGTGGAATT
>Ga0209093_1001515_pt1 | contig 13161 bp, 10 predicted proteins | sample SidtaG_4_FD_187450 | JGI IMG/M metagenome (GOLD analysis project Ga0209093, IMG submission 187450) | Marine algal microbial communities from Sidmouth, United Kingdom - Sidmouth_Male1 metaG (SPAdes) (version 2) | ecosystem: Host-associated > Algae > Red algae > Unclassified | place: Sidmouth...
GCGAGGCTCAGCCTCGGGTCAGGCCTAAAAGCCCATCCAAAGCACGTTTGGATGGGAAATCGGAGGGCTCCCACAAAGGTCAAAAACGCCCATCCAAAGCACGTTTGGATGGGCGATGGGCTTGGATGGGGATGGATGGGCTGTGCGGGGAGCCGTGACGATGTAAGCAATCAGAAGCTCCAAGTCAGTCCCATGTGCGCATCTGATGGGTGGGGAAATTCGGTCCTGAAGTCAGTCTCGGTCCACCAGGACAAAGTTCGGGGATCAGCAAAAGCAACACGCATATTACGAACGAGAGATGACACCTCTGCATCGTGTCCAGCGCTGACCTCCTTAAGAGGGGTAGGAGCACAATGCCGCTTTTGCCGTCCAAATTATGTGGAACAGCCGTGTGAGACGTCCACGTATTACTGCGGCCGGACCACAAGAGACCCCGCAAGAGCGCTTGGAAACCCAGTTACACTCTTTGGCTCGAGCCACCACGTTTTCGTTGCGCATATCTCCACAATCGCAAAGTGCTGATAAAACTCAAGTAGGCAATGAGAGAACGAGCACGTGCAGTAACTGACCAATGGTTTTCCTGCCAGACGACGCGGGCGATGTACTCTGTGAAGGCACTGCAGCTGACCATGATGGAGCCGTGTATCATGTGCTTGCTTACTGGAGGAGATTCTCCTCCTATCTACACCACAGAAGGACCACATCTTCTTGCGGAAGGACCCAAAGGAGCAGCCAAAGGCAGCCCCCAAAAGCCTCACAATACCCCTGTACGACGGCTACGCCGCAACTCTTGGTGAATCTCAATCCGGCGCCCGTTGACATCCGGGCTCGCCGTATCTTTTCTCGTCGTCTTGCGGCGCTCATGTCATTGTAAAGCACTCCAGTCAGCGGCCAAACGAAAGTCATATGCAAGAGTCTGCGCCGAAGACGTGCCCTTTCTGCCCTGTCACGGTGGTTCCACAAAAAAGAAAAACGGCGCCGAAAAGATCCAAAACGGCGATTGTGCGCCTGTCCGCCTTAAGGAGGGCAGCGCAAGAGCGAAACCGCAACTGCGAGCGTCCGGTGCGCACTGAACAGCGCTTTTGCCAGACGAGTACCGCATCCTGAGCCTATGCACAGTGCGAGCACGGCGCATACACACACTCGGCTGAGGCCATTTCGCAGATCGCTTTCGCAGCAGAAGACGGGGCCCGCAATTTGACGCTCCTATTGGCTCATGACGGCCGCCGCGGGGTGCGCTGCAGCCCGGCGCATCCCCAATTTGTCAACATACGCGGCCGCGCCGCGTGTGTTGACAAGCACGGGATGCACCGCGCTGCACGTAGTTTCCGCGAATCAGCAAGAGGTGAACACGTTACATTGTTTCGTTGAAGACCAATTTGTGTACATGCAGGCGCCATTTCTGTCTCCGTGACCGACGGCGACAGCACCAGCCCGTCCGGCAAACCACTCTCGACTCCTCGTCACCCCGAACCCATTCTCGGGTGTTTCCCCGCCGACAACCACATCCCTTCCACATGTTGTTCACCATCCACCCTTGGCCTCCCGTATTACCGTCGAGCGGCTGCGATCGCTGCTGAATGAACGAGGCCTTCCTACGGACGGGTGAAAACCGGCGTTGGTTGAGCGGTGCCGGGCAAGCGGCCTGGCTTTGAGTGGCCGTGCCGACGATTCTCCCTCCGCGCCGGGTTCATCTCCGACCCCGGGTGCCCCGGCGTCGGGGCCACCCAACAACAGCCCCGCTCTGGCATCATCGTCGGCTCTGGCCGGGGGCCACGGGTCGGGCCTGGGCTCCAACCGGGAGATTCGACCTGCCGCACTGGGCTGCACGCCCGCTGACGCCGGCAATCAAGCTGGTTGGACGGCGCATCCTGGCGACGTGAAGGTTGCATCGTCGACCTTCTCGTTGGGTGTGGGTGCCCCACCTCCCATTTCGGGCACCAAGTTGGCACCTGCCGCCGCTTTCCCCAACGATTCGGGGCCCGTCGGCGCGGGCTGCACACCCCCACGTGGCTCGGGGTCGTCGGCTGCTCGGGCCTTAAACTTTACTAAGCACGAGAGGTCGCGTCTCACCCACACTCTGTTTAAGCCAGAAGTGGCAGCTGGGGTGATGACGTCTCGCGGAGTGATTTCACGGCAACAGAGGGATGCACGGACCTCGCGCGGGGCTGTTTGGGTGGTTGTCGCGGCCCCTGATTTCAACAGCTCCGACGTGTTTGATGTGCCTACCGAGTGTACCGATGGGGGCATCAATTCCAACTCGCATCCTCATGCTCGCACCGGCGAGAAGTTGAAGGCCAAATGGTGAGAGGTACGCTTGAGCACGTTTTCTTATCTTATGTTGATACTGATTGTTGTGGAGCGAACACGATGGGAGACGCTGAGCACACATCAACCGTGAGTATTGCCACATTATATTGCTCTTGTGGCTACTGCACCTGATATTCTGGGCGATTGGTCAGCTTACTGCGTCTTTCTGGCCTGTATACAACAGGTACTCACGCTCAGGTCAGAACGACGTCAAACTGTGGGCGTCTTTTTCAGGTGGTGACACACTGCTGGATTATTGTTTCCATCTTTTAAAGGAAAACGACGTGGTGCTCAAGTTGGCGAGTCCAGATATTGGCAGCGCTGGGGTTGAAGGTGATCTTCCGGCGCAAGCTGGGCAGGGCGCTCGTGCGCTGTCCACCAACCGTGGCAAGCGCAGACGAGTGGACGACAGTCGCACATTCGCAACCCTCGCCGCAAATTCCACGACGATGGCGGACGCTATCGTGAAGCAGACGGGTTTCGGCGAGCGGGCCACCCTGTTGAAGACGCTGAGGAACTTAAGGGCTGCCGACGCTCAACCAAGATTCATTGAAGCTGTTGAGAAGAAGTTTGACCGCATCCTGTTTCCCGCGCCTGAGCAGGACGAACCCGCAGGTGTTGGCCAAGGTGGGAGCAGCGTGGGCTTTACGGCCGCTGCCTGTGGGAGTGAGGGTGGTGATGGGGACGGCAATCGAGATGATGAGTCTGAGAGTTTCCTGTATACGATAGTGTGTGTGACTGTCATGTATTACTTTGTGATAGCGTGGGGCGAGGGATGGTTCGTAGTGTCCATTTATTCAAAAAAAGCTCCCCACTTCGGGACGCAGCAAACCACGCTCTTCCACTCGGCGCGTCATCGTGAACTTTAGGTTGGAGCGCTCGCAGTCCCGGCGCCGCCCATGCTGGTTGGATCCCCCCATATCGGTTGGAGCAAACGATGTGTCACACCCCACAGAGTCATTCCCCCACGGCGCAACCACACAGTCGCGTGCGGTGGCGTTCCCGCGAGAACATTTGCGCAAGCGAAAACACGCCCGAACCAAACTCGGTCTCCTCGCAAAAGGAACACGCAAAGGGCGCCAAAACACCCCCTAGCGCCACGAGAGCATCCCAAAATCTTGTTCAATGTGGATACGGCTCGAGGACTGGTAGAAGTTGAAAGCATCTTTCCACCGGTCCCCCCGCTCAGAGCCCGGCCACACTGGACGCGGCCCGGACGAAACCGCGGCTTTTGTCTTGAAGATTGGTGTTAGGAGAGAGGGGCACTGCGCGCCACGGCGTTTACGGGCTGGTGGACGGCACTCCGAGTAGCAGGGCAAACACCATCCCAGGACGGTGCCGTTGGCATCCTCCCCCTCCTTCACGGCGCACTTTCGCACGCCCAACGTCTTGAAGACCTCAATCGACTCGGAGTCATCGATGAAGCCGCTGCGTACCGCCCGCCGCCAGAGGTCCGCGTCGCCGCCAGGCCTGAGGTAAGGCGAGGAGCACGAGACACACACGTCGGCCGGGCCGGCTCGAATGAACACCCGCTGCAATGTAGCAGAAGCCTCATATCTTCTCAAACCATGCGAAGTGAAGAGGAAAACAGACACACGTGACCATACCACGAAAACAAGAACAGAAATTTAGGTTAAGAACTTGGTTGAACTGATCATCATTCTCCCCTCTCGGTGCTTGTAGCAACGGACCAGGAAAAGGAGACTGCTGGTATGCTGATTTGTTATCATCTGTCAACATACCTCAGCGGGGGGGGGGTGGGCGGGGTATCGACAGTGAAAACGGGCTCTTCCTCGTCGCTGCTCATCGTCTGACGTTGAAGGGCTGGTCAAGGAAGATGGAGGATCCACCCCCTGCTCCAATCGCCGGTGAAGGGGGCCCGGTCAGAGTTGAATGGGGCCAAAGGTGGTTGCGCAAGGAAGAATGCGTATCTCGCCAGGTGCGCCGGTGGACACGCCGCACATGCATGCAGTGGCCGCATTGGGTTTGAATCACAACTGAAACGTTTGGACATGGCTCCTTGAAGTTTTCCACGTGTCTCACTCAGAAGTGTGCTCTTAACTACAGTCTATCTCACTCTATTGGTACTCTGAGAACCGCCCTCTTTTTGGAGAGACCAGAACTCCGCCGCTACGACCGCAAATGACAAGCAGTCTTCACACGAAGGATAGAGACCCCCCAAACCTTTTTGCTGCAAGAAATGGTACGCATCCTTTAGTAGGAAGCCCTTCAACGGCACACCTATATCGGGAAGATTCGGCTCAGTCGCTTCGTTTTCAGGCCTTCCGGCACACTGGGCGAGCCGCACGAGGTCACAGAACCGTTTCTCCCCTTGTTCCATGTTCACGTACCTCGTGGGTTCGATTGCACTATTCTGCGCAGCGCTCCAATGCCACTGGCCGAAGGTAGACTGAGCATGTGGAGAAGAAGCGCAACAGTTTCTTGCAGCGGTCCCGTGACAGTTGGAGGCTACTTCAAAGGTCGCCCATCCAAAATGGCAATCTCGTGCGCGCCTCTTGTGATCTAATCCCACGAGACCCGGCAGCCAATCGGCTTGCGTGCGAGCGCGCTTCTTCAGCAGCCACTGAGCGCCCGTGCCCGAGAATTCCAAATTAAATCCATGGATGTTCTCAAAAGCCGCCCTGCGTCGTTCAAGCGCCGTCGCACACCTGCCCCCCACCACCCCCCCACCGTCGCCGTCGTGCCTCCCGCCCACTCCCTGCGGTCGCCGTCGTGGGGCAGCGTGTAGGCGACATTGCGACACTCCCCTGTACCCTTTGGCGCGCACGGCGGGTCGCAATGACTTCGGCGTCTACGGCCGCGCAATCGCCCCGTGCAGTCGCGCGCGCGATGCGCCGCATTCCGGTTATGGTGGTAGAGATTGCTGATGGGGAGGGTGTTAATGGTTTCTAAAAAGATGAGGAGGAGGACGAGGAGTGAGTCTGGCCTGAGCGCACGCCTAGTCAAGGTGTCTCTTTTGTATCTGAAAGCTTCGTTGGCATTACACAATTGGATGAAAGCGCCGCGACTCCTGTGAGAGTCTCAGAGGCTGTGGCGGCGGTGTTGGTCGAAAGGGAAAATTTGCAGACCGGTCCTGATCGACAGCAGGTCCGTCGGGTGCATGATCACCTACCTCGGGGCTCGTCGCCTTCGTGCCGCCACCTTTCTGTCTACCCCTCCTCCCCACCCACTGCAGGGTGTGTCAGAAGGACCCCCTCACCACCGAACAGATACCTGGAGCAGCGCGGCCGCCACCCAATGATGTTGCGCGGTGGCAGAGACCGGTCTGTGCCTCCGCGCCCGTTGAGGTACGTATGTCAATTTCTGTGGGTACTTTTGGGGATGGTCGTACGTCACACTTGCGTTTGGCATGTCATCGTGTTCCCCGCTCGAAGGTGGCTCGTGCGGTACGAAGAGTACCCATCCGACCGCTATTGGTTTGGTCTCTAGACGACGTCAAACCTAATCATCCACTTTGCTTCTGCAATCCCACAGTATTCCCACGTCTGCCCAGCTCCGACCAGCTTTCTCTGGTAAATTCTTTGCGTTTGTCTGCCCCCTGTGTCTCGGACCTTTCCTGACACATACAGATACAGATAAGGCCCTCGCGTGACAAGCAGCGGCAAGCCAGACTGCCGACGGCAAGAATTAGGCAACGGCCGTTGGGGCGGCGGCAGCCCTACCATTTCGACGGAGCAAGGGCGGCTCACACACGGATGACGAAGGAACTCCTCACCGGATATGCGCTCCGTGTTACACCGCTGCTGCCCTCCGGCAGCGGCGGCCGGCCGTTGATTCTGCGCACCAACCCGGCGGCGCTGTGAACAACCCCGCGCCGGGCCCGCTGCCTACGGTGCCATTGGCCCAGGTGGGCGGCGTGTCGCTGGCTGCGCCGGCAGGCACGCGATGTGCCGGCACAGCCCCCCCGCCCTTACCCTTCCGTGACTCACTTCCGGCCGCCCATACAGGCGACGCAGCGAAGTTGGGCGGCTGTGTCGCGCAGTCACGGGGGTACAAGACCCGCGCGAGTGACGCCGACACCATGGCAGGCGACTCCCCCAGAGGCAGCCAGCAGGCTGGCGGTCCGCGCTCCGGCGCGTCCTCGCCGGCTGTGGTGACTGCAGCCGCCGTGGTGGTCGACCCCCCCTCCACGTCTTACCGCGCGCTGCCGCGCACATCGACCTTGACGTGTGACATGGTCGGTGCGAGCGGCGCGGTGGCGCCGCCACCCTCCAAATCACGCTTGGTGGGCCGACCAGCGGAGGCACGGAGGTCTTCTGGGCCGCACCTTACGCCTCAAGAGACTGTGAACCAGTTTTTAGCGCTCGTAGGGGCGGCTCGGACGCCCCAAGATACTGCATCTCTGGATTTAAACCGTGTTGCCGCAGCCATATTGTCGCGGACGGTTCCAACTGCTTTGTCTGTGTCGCATGCGAACGGGCGCGTCAGTGTTAACACAACGAAACCGTCTGTGCTAAAACCTGACGTGGGAAACAGCCAGCGCAACAAGCGCTTGGCCGTGGCTGGTTGTGATATTCGGCATGCAGCAGAGAGCCGCGGCCGGAGGCTCCCGCGACGCCCAACTGCCACTGAGCAGGTCGGGCTGTTGGCGTCCGTTGGACTAAGCTACGCAAAGTTCAACCGGATTCGGGTGTTCTTTGGCGCGGCTCTCAGCCCGATGGCCAGCCTCCGTGCCCTACGTCAGGCGCGGTCCGCCCTTGTGCGGCTGCCTGCCAATGACGTTTCCTTATTGGACACTGGCGCGCACCTGACCCACCTATGTCGGGCGGTGGAAGGGCGGTTGTCTGTTCTGTGGTCCGCCGGGCTGTTCATTGAGCGCCCGTCGTTTGACCCAGATGGCGTCGCTATCCCACAAACTCGTGATTACGAGGTCCCCAGCAATGAGAGACCTGTGTATAGCAATTTCTGCCCTCCGGCTGATATGCGAGATACCCATATCTCTGTTGGCCTGGACAGAGGAGGTGACCCATCTTCTGTGAAGGTTGTGATGGGTTTTATGAACCAAGAACACCCGAACAGACTGGGAAATACCATCCTGTTGGGTGTGCGCCCTGAGTCCAAGGACAAGTACCCTGAGGTAGCAGCCATACTGGCTCCCCATGTGGCGCAGTTACACCAACTTTCCTTAACTGGGGCTGTTTTCGGGCCTAATCGGCGGGCAGTGAGGTTCTTCATTAACAGTGACTTCCCAGCTGTGTGTACCATTACGGGCCACAAGGGGCACAGCGCATCCCTGCCGTGCCCAATGTGTTTGGGCACCAAGAGCTCAAGTGAAGCTCAGTGGCTGCTGGACGCGCTGTTTGGGACTGTGCAGGACTTGACTCGCACCCAGCCACCGAGAACCGCGTCCCATCTAAGGGAAATGCGAGCTGCCTACAAGTTGGGCGAGACGCCCGAGGGACTTGGGCTGGCTACCCATTTGTCTGTCGAGCGGCCGCCGGTCATCATTGCGCCTCCCACGCAAATCGTGCCTCTACCTCTTCATCGATTGATTGGGCTTACGATGCGGATGCTCCGGATTTCCATCGAGGCTGTCACGCGAGGGCGTGGTCCAACTGTCGGACGGCAGTTTGCGCACTCGCTGGCGGCCACGTTGAGCGTGGATATTGGCATGGAGGCGGTGCCGTATCACGGAGGAAACTTCATTGGTCGGCACTGCCACACGATTGGCGCGAGAAGCCACGCCATTGTGCGGGTTCTGGGGCCACTCGTGCCTGCCGAGTGGGCGACCGCCTACGAACGCGGGTGGGCGCTGCTCCGGGGGGTAATGTCAACCCTTAACCGTGCAGCTGATATCCCTGCTAACGAGCAGCGACGGTTCAAGGCCGATGCGCGGGCGTTTGTCATTCTCATCCAGGAGTCCTTCCCGTGGGTGAGCATTTCGCCCAAGCTACACGTGCTCTTCTGCCATTCGTGGGACTTCATGGGGCGCTGGGGAAGCACGGGGCTCTACGGTGAGCAGGCGATTGAGCCGTGGTACGGTTTCTATAACCAGAACGCGGCTCGGTTTACGGCCGAAACGCCCCTTCTTTCCTGCCGCAAGCTCGTGCAGACGATGACGCTGACCGGCGTGGCTTCCGACGCGCTTCGGCGGTCCAAGGCACCAACTCGCAAGCGGAGAGCGGGGCCTCGTGGCGCGCTCCTGCCAGGGGATCGCCGCCTGCGTGTCAACAAGGCGTGGAGGCGGGAGAGTCTGGCGACACTCGAGAAGCGGGCGAACGACCGGGCGAAGTGGGCCAGCGATTAGTTTGAGGAGGCCAACGGAGTGATTATGGCATTCTCTAAAAAGAAGTTTTTCGCCACTGGCGGTCTGTGCGCGGGTGGGCATTTGGCGAGCATGCAAGAAGAAGCAACAGCGACCTCCACTCAGACCGTTCGATGGACCCTGCCCCCCCCGAAAGCTCCAAGGCCTATCGGAAGCGGGTTTCATAGTGTGAGGGTTCGGAGGCGTATGTCACATGCTCATTGGCCCTGAGCACTTTCAGGTCCAGAAAAGAGGCCTTGTCATGTCGAAAGCAGAGTGCATTGGAAGTCAGCCGTCAGCATCGGTTCTAGCCAATAGAATGCATTAATTATGACGTCCACCCAATGAGGTGATCTGAAATCCAAAAGAGCCGCTTGAGGCAGGCTTGACTAGGCGTGAGCGGAGGTGCGTGTAGCGAAGGAGTGTGGGATTTCCACCTTTGTCGAGGGATTCCTGTTTGTCGTGGAGTTTTCGCAATTGGGCTGCACATCAATCGTAGGCCGCTGACAGTGGTTGACTTGGCTTGCGCTTCTCAGATACTTATCCTCAGTGAAGAAATCTCTTTCTTCAGTCAGCTGTCATCGTCCCCACTCTAGGGGTGGGCAACCGGATCGACTCGCCAAACCGGTTCATCCGATTTCAGTCACTGCCTATTATCGGTTTTAAACCGGTTAATTGGGTACTGCCAGCCCGGTGGCGGGGCGGCTCGGCTGTCCTCTTGCCGAGGTGCCGGGTGCCACTCTCTTGCTTTCTGTTGCAGGTGGGCGCAGACACGATTTTCCAATGGCTCCTTGTGACTTTATTGCTGATCCCCGAATTTTGTCCTCGTGGACAGAGACTGACTTGCGGATCGACTCTCTCCACCAATCAGATGCGCCCCTGGGACTGACTTGGTGCTCCTGATTTCTTACATGTGCCCATACAGCCTGGAAACCAACATCAGCTCCTCTTCTGTTCTGCACTTCTGGCAAGGAGACAGTAGAAAATCTCAAGATCTCTCGTGGGCAGCTTGCTCCGTGCCAAGAAAAGCGGATCAAGCGGCAACAAACAGTGAGTTCTGCCGGATGCAAGGTCCTGGCACCGAATGCGGGCTTTCTATTGGCTTTGACGCCTTCTTACTGTCGTTTCAGACCAATAGAGTGCTTTTATTCACACTCAGTCTCTGTCTCTGTCCCCCAGGACAAAATTCGGGGATCAGCAATACTCCCGCCGCTTCCCACGTCCGAAAACCAACAGTCATACCGCTCTCGTCCTGAAGGAAATGGAGCAAACCGCCCACGCTCATGCGCCCACTGACCATCCACCGGATGATAGCCAGCGCGGTTGTTCGCGCGGTTGTTTCGGTTGAGAGCTCACCACCAAGGGTCGCAGATTTGTAGAACGGGTTCAGTAGGACAGCAGCCACACGAATACCAAACCATTCAGGGTTTGGCGCTCGGAGGCGCTCGACCTCGCGACGCTCACGCATGATACTTAACACGGCGCGCTTCAGCGCTGACAGAGCTGCGCAGTCCACGCGGTTGGGCGCGCCCGCCCTCCGCAAGCACCAATACACCGCCTCCTCCATCGAGCCAGTAGCGACCACCTCGGATCCGAGGCTCGCCGACGCGCTCTCAATGACCCGCAAAAAAGTAATCACCTCGGACAGCACGTCCAGCTCGGGTTGATTGGGCCCCTCGACGCGTAGCTTTCGACCCGATAGCTGGGTGTAGTGGTAGTACGTCGACAGCGCCAACGGAACCGCCAGCCCCACGCGCACGAAGTGACACAGCATGGCTAGTGTGGAGCCCCATCGGGTGGGGCAGTCGATAATCAAACGTGACACGAGGGCGTCGGCGTGCACGCGCTCCCGGCCTCCGAGCTCTGCCGCCGCAGCCTCCTCCTTGTCCACAGCCACGCCCAGCTCCCGCAGGAAGTTTGTGCTCGTGCGGGACAGCTTCGCAACCAGTCGTACTTTCCTCAAGACAGACCGCACGGCAGGCACCGCCAAGACCGCGCGTACGGACAGCTGCAGCGTGTGTGCGGCACACCGCGCGTGCTGCCAAGTAAAAGAAGATACCCTTGCATGATCACTCGATTGTATCGCCCCGTCGTGAAGGGCAGTCGGCAACTCAATACAAAATGCATCTGCGCGGGATTGTGCGGCAGCTGCCTGGTCCCCAGTGCCACTGGCACCTGCAGGTACGCCGCCGCTCGCCTCGGCACCGTCGCCACAGTCTGACCCCACGTCGGGTAGGTCATCTCCATCTCCGCCTTCGTCGTCCGATTCGGCAAAGTCTCGTCCAGCTGCATCGACCAGCGCGATCCCAGCACCATCGGCGCCAGACGGGCCAGCCTGGGAGCCCGCTGAGCCCTGGCTCTCGATCCCGATAGAGAGAGCAGCGCCGCCACGCCTGCTGCCGTCTCCATCAGTCCCTAATTGCGAGGCGATCGCGTGACCGATGCCCCCCCCTCCAATCGCCGCAAGCTCGTCGTTCTCGCGATGCAACAGTCCCCGTCCAGCACCATCAGCTGCAAGCGTACCCTCCGTGCCCACCGCATTACCTAAATCTACAGCAACTACGGCGGCTGCAACACTGCTGCCGCCCACGGCCGGAAAATCACAGATTCGGTCTGCGTCCACCCGCTGTCTGGCAACGTCTCCGAGCACAACACCAGCCGCTACACAGTTGCTGGCCCCATCGGTCCGCACAACCCCGACTTTCTGGGACAGCCCAAAATCACTGGCAACTTGAAGTAAAAAGGCAGCGATGGAAAAGGCTGTGTGCCTTCCTTTCACGACGCAGCAGCGCAGCACACGGGTCTGCAGCACCCAGTTCTTGTCCAACCATGAAACGACGAAGGAACCGAAAGCATCGTTGGCAGTTGACGTCCACATATCGGAGTTCACGTGGCAGACGTCTACGTCAGTCAGCGCTGCCCGCACGCGCACTTGGTGGTCCCTGAAGCGCCTTTTGATGGCTCGGCACAGGGTGGTGCGAGAGACGACGGACAACCGGGGGTTGGCAGCGGTAAACATCGACACGTACGCCTCGTCGTCGACGATTGAGGCTGGGCTCAGGGTCGAAATGATCATGTCGATCTGCCGCTTATTAAACGCCTGCTGCTGGGGATGTGCCGACGAAAAAGGTGACAATCGCGACTGGAAGTACATTAGCAGGCGCCCTTGTTCCAGCGGCAAACGCATACTTGTAGTGGGGGCCCGAGCGCTGCTCGGTCGTGGGCTGAGCGCTACACCCGTAGAAGCGACTGGGTTGGGGGTAGAGCGACGCGCTGCTGCTGCCAAACCGTGGTGATCAGCGAGATGACGACGTAAATTTGTGGTCCCATGAGCGTGAACCACACGCCATGGAAGGCCCTTGTGGTCCTTGTGCACGCAGATAAACTCACCGGGCTTGACGAGACCCTGGCCAGCTTCTTTGTACTCGGCGACGAAGTACTGATACACGTCGCTCTTCTTCTTTCCCTGCGGCACCGGCCCCCATTTGCACCCGGCCGCAGGCCGCCAGGTATTGCGAGGGGCCAAAGGTAGTCCATTGACTGGCCCGGCAGCTGCACTCGTCGTCGTCGTCGTAGCCGGGTTGGCGATAGCGGGTACGGTGGGAGTGGTGGACGTACCGGAGGCAGGGGGCGAAGTGGGTATCGCAACTGCACCAGCCGCAGCCGGTGCTACGGTCGGAGGACGCGCAGGGAGCGCCATCGCGCTCCGTCCGCGGTGACAAGCGTCGACGAGGAGACTGGTTCGAGCCGCGACGACGCTGGCTGCGGGTGCCTGCTGTCCAGCAGTGTTTTGGTCTGTTGGTATCACGCACTTGTCGATCCAAGTCAAGCCAACTACCTGGATATGGCGGCTTATTCCCTGTATTTATATGCTGCTGGTTCTGTCGATTTTCGCTGATGAAAACCAGGCTTCGAACCGGTTGCGGTATTCGGTCCAATCAACCGGTTTCACCGGTATTCAATGAACCGGTTGCCCATCCCTACCCCACTCTTCATCTGTGCGGCATCACGAGATCTTGACATGGGACTCACGAGGCCGGGAAAGTAGCCTCCATGTCCTTGCATTCCTCCCGATTTGGTCAGTGATAAATCGGGCGCTGTTGAGTCTCGGGCGGATCAGATGTCCCTGATCGATACGAATGCGGAAGAGGGCACCAACCAGAGGGATCTGCTGCGCTTCGTGCTCCGTTTTTTTCTCCTGAGGACCCGAGGGCCACCCTCTGATACAGGCATTATTCAGTTATATCCATTGCCAGTTGTTTACACTGTCAGGAGAGACTCATGCGAGCATCTGCCGACTTGCGGATCCGCAGCAATCGTACGAATCCAGTACCCCAACATGGAGAAAAGAGTACGACTGGCAGGATTTACAAAGATCTCGGCGTGAAAAACATTCAATATTTGATTGACTTGGCACTAAACGTGATCACACTCACATGCCTCCCACCCCGCCTCTACGCTATCACTCCTCATCATCCCCCCCAGTCAAGACCATATGAGCCGTCTGGTCAATGGCCTCAACATCAGTCTCTGCCGTCAGCCAGCGCCGCACCGCCAGGACCTGTTCCTGGCCACTGAGGCCGTCA
>Ga0209093_1001517_pt1 | contig 13155 bp, 7 predicted proteins | sample SidtaG_4_FD_187450 | JGI IMG/M metagenome (GOLD analysis project Ga0209093, IMG submission 187450) | Marine algal microbial communities from Sidmouth, United Kingdom - Sidmouth_Male1 metaG (SPAdes) (version 2) | ecosystem: Host-associated > Algae > Red algae > Unclassified | place: Sidmouth...
CCCCCCGTGCCGTACGACGGGCACGCCTTTTTCTTCCAGTCGGGCGCGGCGGTGGTGTGGGGCGTCCCCGCCGCCCACCGGCGGCGCCTCCTCGGCGCCGTCGCGCGCTTCTCCACCGAGCCCGCCCCCTCTGCCGCCGCCGCCGCCGCCGCGCACATGCGGCGGGCCGACGCGTTTGACCACGATTTCGTCTTTCACGCGCCCGCGGCGCGGGCCGGCTTTCGCAACGACGAGCTGCACGTCACGTCGTGGGGGGCGGCGCCCGAGTTGCTCGCCCTCTCCTACGGCCTCGCCCAGTCGGTCAAGCTGCACGTGTACGAGGGCACCATTGACGGCCTCGTGGAGGCGACGCGGGGCCTCCCCGTGGAGCTCGCGCGCCACGGCGCGATTAGCCTCCCCGCCGCGGCGGTGCGGCGGCTCATTGGGCGCCTCCTCGCCGCGCGCTACAGCGTGTCCCTCGTGTCTGACATCCTCGACTCGCCCGAGTTTTTTTGGTCCCACCCGGAACTCGAGCGCCTCCACACCGAGGCGGTCGCCGCCGTGGAGCTCCGCCACCGCGCGCGCATCCTCGACGCGCGCGTGCAGGTGATCCGCGACGCGCTCGAGGTGCTCAACTCTGAGTTGGCGCAGAGCAGCAGCAACCGGGTGGAGCGGGCGATCCTGTTTTTGATTTTTGTCGAGGTGCTCTTTGAGGTGTACAACCAGGCGACGCGCCATTGGGGGGAGGGGGGGAGGGGGGCGTCGGTGTGGCCGCCGCCGCCGCCGCCGCCGCCGCCGCCGGCAACGGCAGAGGGGGCCGTCGTCAGGAGTAGCGGCGGCGGCGACGCGTAGGAGCGGCGCCGCCGTGGCGGTTGGTGGATGGCGGGAGACGCATTGCTTTTGTCATTGGAGCGACGGGCGCCGCCAGCTCCTGCGCAACAGTGACCAGCGTCTTTCCCGCGCCAACGGTGCTGTCCCACACGTGGGGCCCCACCGTGGACGGTGGTGCGGGCTGGACGCGACGGGGCCGCCGGCCACGCCTAGTTAAGCCTGCTCTTCTGGGTCTGAGCATTACACTGAGTGAATGAAAGCTCAAAAGCAACGTGCTGAAATTCTAGTGGTCGACAGAAAATTGGGTCGCGACCCCATTACGGACCCCTGCCAGAGGCCTGTCTGAGGGGGGTCGCCGTCACCGCAGGATCAGCAGCGGACAGAAGCGATCCGGGGCGGATCAAGTCTTGCCCGCGCCTCGTCTTGCAGGCGATTCGAGTTTTGCTTTCCTCTGCCAACGCTGTGGGGGTTGCCTTCTTTTTGAGGTGGGGCGTAACATTGCGGCTGACTACGAAGAGCGGATGCGCGTTTAGTCGTTACTTGGCGATACTTGGCTCCCCCTATGTCCACCTGGGTGAGTCTGGGGTGCCGAGTCATAATCTACAGGAAAAAACCAGTTTTGAGTACTTGCGGTGCTTCTTTATTCGTGCACCAGCGCGGGTAGCAGTCGTACAGAAACTCGCGGCTATCTTTTTTGCGCGTGCCACGCCTGATGCGCCGCGTCGACACCAACGTTGTCCTCACCGAGACCTATCAAACGCGCCATCGCGCGGTCCGAAAGCATAAACACAACCTGAGTTATCGACATTTCCCTCCGCAAGCTAGGAGCACTCAGGTACAACGATGGTGTGGCGCGGCTTGAAGCTCTTGTGTGTCCGTTATAGGTGTTCCTCTCATGCCCCCTGGGTATCTGTGACGCCATCAGTCAAACTCGGTAGGGTCGCGCTTCTGTCCGCGCGTCGCATATACTCCGATGCGTCGCGACTGGGTCGTCCGGAAGCGGCTCGGGTCGGTCCCGAATTTTGCATGAACAACTCGAAACTATCATTGCTGTATGAGCCCCAGAAGGTCACTCAGAGCTGTTGTCCACGTCCACGTGGTTTTCCGCCTTGAAGTACGGGTCCATGATCCAAAGGATGTCCGGAGAAGCTGACAGCATCTGATGTGGCCAATGAGCTCTCGTATTTGAAATAGGAGCCAATCAGACACATCAGCTCTCTTGAAAACCCAGAAGAGCATCCCGATCCCCTCTTAACTAGGCGTGCGGCCGCCACCGCGTCGGCCGAGGGCGGGCACGTCGCGCGCGCGCGGCCGGCTGCTGCTCCCGCCACGCGCGTGATTGGCTTGCATCTGGTTGTTGACTGTCCGCTGGACGCCATCACATCTGCCAGACGCGTTCCCATTGGTCTTTCCCGTAAGGAACGCCTGACGTGCTGCAAAACGGATTCGGGTGGAGCGAGTGGCTGACCAGCGGGTCCCTCCCACAGCTCCGCCTGGCCGGGTGAGTGCCCCTTGCTGTACGTACCCGCACGGTGGACGCTGGTGGTTATCGCGTGACAACCGGGCCCCTTGAAAGCGTTCGCATGAGGTATTCGATCGATTGGGTGAAATATACTGAAGTTTAAACAACTAAACGAACATTTATTGAAATAAATCCAGTTTCTAACCGACCAGCTTGGAAAAATCACCAAAAGTCGATATGGATACAGATATTCGCTGCAGGTCCAGCGTGGCAGTCTCGATTGAGCTGATGTACAGTACTCGAGGGACGTGGCGGTCACTACACAGAGGCTTGGTAAGACCTAGATAGAGGGGGGGGCGGGAATGGGGCACGAAAAAGTAGAGAGGAAAGAAGCCAGGAAGCGCATGATGGTCGAGTACGCCCGACATAAGCCTGGGGCATAGGGCAACGGAGCCAAAATTCACTACGTTCCAATCATGCAAAGAGCGATGATCGGTAATATATTGAACTAAAATATGTCTATGGCGTGAACTTAATTGACGGTATGTCAGTATCCTCAATGACGGTATGTCAGTAGCCTCAATCGCGCGGCAACCACCTCCACCTCCCCACCACGGGCGCGTTCCAAACGGGTGCGCACGGCCCGCCCACGCCAGTTGCGTAGCAGTCCCACCGTCCTTGTGGCCAACGTGGGGTTGTGCACCGCGCGCCTTCCGCTCCTTGCCCAGGACGTATACACGGCCGAGTCGTTTGGGTCCGCGGCGGTGCCCACACCCATCATCCTCCACCCCACACACCACCCGCCGCGAGGCGCCGATGTTCTCGCACTAGAGCGGCGTCGACACTCTCTGACGCGTGCGGTGCGTCGCCGACCGGACCGGACCGCCCGTCACGCCGCCCCAACGCCGCGTGAGGCAACGCCCCGCCTCTTTTCCCCTTTGGGCCACGCGTTGCTACCGTCTGTGCTGCCCGTGGTCGGCTGCCTGGGCACTCGTTTGCATTTGCCACCGTGCACTACGTGGCTCACCACGCGCCTCGTCCCTGCGCCTGCGACGTGCGGCCGCCGCCGACCGCCACGGGGTCCGACTTTGGTCGTCGCCCCCATCCCCCTCCCGCTTGCGTTATTCTCTTTTTGCCATACACCTGCACCCTTCCCCGCCTCTTCCTTCCTCCTTGCGTCCCCTCCTCCGCCTCCCCCACGGCCGCCATGGTGCTCCACGCGCTCAAGAAGTCCATTGGCAGCAAGCGCCGCTCCCGCGCTGGCCGCGCCGCCGACCCCGAGCTGACGACCCGCGTCGCGTCGTTTGAAATCCTCGAACGCCAAATGCCGACGGTGCTCGCCGCCGCCGCCGCCAACCAAATGCACTGGGCGGCCGTTGGAGAGACAGGCACGGCGTTTGTGTCGGCCTTCCGCACCATCTACGCCGGCTGGGGCGGGGAGGCGGTGGAGGCGGTGCACTTTGGGGGCACCAGCAGCGACGATGCACGCCGGGGGGTGGCGGGCTCCGCGGCGAGCGGCGGCAATGGGGAGCGGCGGGGCAGCGACGACAGCGTCGGCTCGCCGTCTGCCAGTGGAGGTGTCCCGGGCGGCGGCGGGCCGTTGGTGTCCAACAACCATGCCGCGCGGGTGTTGCTGCCACAGATGGAAGCCGCCGCTTCGTCGCTGGCGGCGACAGGCTCGGGCTCCTCCTCCGCGGCGGGCCTGGCCGGCACGGCGGCCAAACTCACCGACACGTACATGGCCGAAGTCGCGCGCACGCGGGGCCTCCTCACGTCCCTCAACAAGGCGCGGGAGGAGGAAGATTACTACGCGGTCAAGGTGGCAGAGTTGAACAACACCCCCCCGCCGCCCGGTGGCTCCGCGTCGGCTATGAAAAAGGCGGAGAAGCGGTCCGAGACGCTCTCGCGCAACGAGAAGAAGCGAGCGGAACACATGTGGGCGGGCGCGCGGTTGCGGGACCAGGCGGTTCTTGCGATCGAGCGGCTGCTCGCCGCGCGGGATCCGCTCATGGACCGCCTCATGGCGTCGTTTGTCGCGGCGCAAGCGTCGCGCCTCCACGACACGTCGTACCAGCGGATGGCCGAGTCGCTGCGAGGGCGGTGGCCCCACCTGGTCGCCGTGGCGCCGGCAGACGGGTCGTTGGCGGCGCTGCGGGAGCAGCACCTCGCCGTACACGGAATGGCTGAGGGCAGCGCGGGGGTGGGGGGGACCACCCCCTCGGGCGCCGGGAGGGGTGGCGGCGCAGCGCCGCCGCCGCCGGCGCCTGCCATTGAGCCACCGCCAGTGGCCGCACCGCTGTCGCCGCCGCCGCCACTGCCGCTGACGTCACGGCCGCTGCCACCGCTGCCGCCTCGGCCGGCCCCTGCGCCGACGGCGGCACCCGCATCCGCGGCGGCACGCGCGCCTGCGCCCAGCCGCGGGCCGGCGCCCCGCTCCCCCTCCCCCACCGCCGCCGACCGCTCGGCGGCGCCACTCGCCCCCATCCGCTCGACGGTCGTGCGGCCGCCGCCGTCGTCGGCGGCGCCGCCGCGGTCGGCCACACCCCCACCTCCGGCGCCCCGGTCAATTGCCCCGACGCCTCGGTCCGCGTCGGCCGCCCCCGCCGTGTCGTCGGCCGCCGGCCAACCGGCGGCGGCCGCCGGGTCGACTGGAGCCAAGGCGGGCGGCGGGCGGCGCTTTCCGCCGGCCGGCGACGCGATACCGCCGCTGCGGCCGCCGCCACCGCCGTCGCGGGAGCCGCCCGCGCGGGATCCGCCGGCGCGGGCGTCGCCCTTTCGGGAGGCTCCTGTCCGAGAGGCGGACGCCCAGGAGGCTCGGCCCGCCCGGGAAGCGCCGGCCCGTGGGGCGCGCCCCGCCCCGCACCCGGCCTTCTACACGTACGCGTCGGCGGGGGCCGATGCGGAGCTCTACCCCGCCCCCGACCCGTACTACGCGGGCGTCGACGGCGGCTGGGGGGCGGGCGACACGTCCGGCGGCGGCGCCGAGATTGGGTATGGCAGCGGCGTCAGCGACGTGGGCGAAGACCGCTACGCAAGTGGTAGTGGCAGCAGCATTAGCGGCGGCGGCAGCGGCGGCAACAGCAACCGCTGGAGCGAGCGGTCAGGCGGGGCGGCCATGACCGCGCTCGACCGGCGGTACCGGGAGATGCTTGGCCAGCGGGGGCTGGACGCGTCCGTGGAGGGGGACGAAGTGTGGCTGCAGTCGACGCCGCCGGGGGTGGTGTTTGAGAGCCCGGTCGCGCCGTCGGCGCCCCCCCCAGGGTGAGGTTGCTCGGGTGTGGCGTGTTAGGAGTGGCTGCGAGGGTGGAGGGGGTGTTGTACGCCCCGTCACCCTGTGGGTGACCACGCAACGGGGATGTAGACTGTGGACTGCTATTTCGTTCAGGCATGCTTGCATCTGCTATCATCTCCACTGTGCCGCACGACATGTCTTTAGGCATGGGGAGAGCCTTTACAACGTCGCATCCGAACAGTTCACACGCCCTAGCTTGTCTGGCGTGCAACAAGGTGTGCTAACCAGGTTCATGTACCACCAACGCTTTCACACAACGAGCGTGCGCTGCGCATAGACAATCACGTAACAAAATGGGGTGTATGAGAAGTTCAGCCTGTGATCGATCAGTGCAAGAAGAATCGCATCAGGCACGGGCACGGCAACCAAGAGGCTTGAAATGTCAGTCGCTTGCTCCCACGACTGCATCTGCAAGTGCGGTGTCCGCACGGCGGCGGTCCTGTGAGCCTCAGAGGTACAAATTAATCAGCGGTGTATGTGTTTCTTCACCGTTGGGCACTGTTGTGAACACTCCGTTGAAAGAAAATACAATCATCACTGGTCGCAGGAGGAAGAGCAAGAATACTAACAGGAACACAAAAGAAGAGCACCAGACGTACCTTGGACCGAGCAACCGGAGGCAGCGAATCCAGCCCCCAGGAGCACGCTTCACTCGTCAACACCCGCCAAAGAAACAACCGGAAGGCAACCACCGCCAAGTCGACCGCTGGTGCTGGATGTCACCTTCCCCATCAGCCTCTACACTCCTGGTGAGGCCGACGCACTCGTTCGTTCATGAAGGAGGCGGCCCGACTCGACGCCGCGCGACGCAAGCGATGATCACGAGTAACAGAGTACGAGAGTACGCAGTCTCTTGTATTTACTTGATCCCCAGGCACCTTTGATTTGGTCAGTTCCACTGTCAGACTCACAGGAAATCAATGTGGGCAGGAAGACGATGGAGGGGGGCCCCATTCCAGACGGGTTGCCCGCCTGCTGTCGGACTACAAGACCCCGCCGACTCGCCCCGGGGATGACGTCGCCCTCCTGTTTCCGCAACCTCGAAGCGGGCGGTCAGGTCATGGCGAACCCGCTTTCCGCTTTTTACTGAAGGTGGCCGGACTTGACCGCCACTATCGCTTCACTTGACCCACTTTTTTCTACGCTCTTCAGGAGCGAGTCCCCCCCCCCTTTCGTGCCCGCTATCCATTTGCGTTCCGGTCGTTGTTCGTCGTTGAGGTTCCAGTAGCCGTTGAAGTTGTTTTCGCGGCGTGTTGTTGACTGGGTGGGTAATGTGTTTTGAAGGTCGTCCGGCGCATGATGTCTTCGTCCTGTTGTTCAAGTGTGGGAACGTGTGTTCCTGTTCGAGGGGCTCTCTTTGCAATGAATTAAAGCGATCTGTGTTTTGCTACCGTCCTCTTGTTGCCGCGGGGCATCTTGTGACAGCCCTTCACGAACGACCGGAACGACCGGAATTGCGGCTGACGGAGGTCATCCGCAGAGCGTCTCCCGTTAAGACCAGTTCCTTCCACGTCATCGAAACCGACCCCGGGACCATAGCATGTATTACTTCATGCAGCGACCGTCACTCTTACACTCGCCAGCTCTAGACTGTGGTTACATCTACTGCTCGGTACGAGAAGAGCCCATGACTGCGCTGAAGGATGTGGACCCAGCAGCCGATGAGAGTTATCCCGCCAGGCGCCATGGCCGGCCTTGGCGCCGGCCCAGCCTAAGCTGATCGTCCGCCGCGTACCTGCCTTGTGTCTTCCGTCGGCCTCCCCTCCCTCCCCGTCCTTCTCACAAGGCCCCATTTTCGCCATTCACGCACGATTGGGGTGCCATGTTGGTACTCAACGGGTACTTGTACCGCATGCTCGGCACCCGCTGCTGCCTGTCGTTGCGCAGCTTCGCAGTCGTCTCGGCTTCGAGCGCGTGGAACAACTCGACGATCCGTCGGTGGTTGCTCCGAAACGCCTCCACCCACCCATTGTACGACAGCCGCTGGCGCCACGTGAGACGCGCAGCGATCCACGCGTTGAGCAGCCGCTTGTCGTTCATCCAGCTGAGGAGGAAGACGACCGACTCACCCGACTTATTGTGGGCGCGCGCGAGGGCAAGCATCTTGGTCTCGAGAACCGCCTTGTCCTTAGGCTCGTGCGTCCGCAGCAGCAGCGGCGGCAGGTGCCGTTCCTGCACCGTACAATACTCGAGGTACCGCGGGGATAGCTCCTGGAAGCACTTGAAGAGGAGGCGCAGCACTACCGCCAAGGGGAAGGAGGTAAGGCCATCCAAGTACGCGCTAACCTCCTCCTGCTTCATGAGCAGCCAGTCACGGGTGGTCGACAGGAAGCGAAAGGCGCGCTTTGCGTCGTGGTCTCGCATGCCAACCGCTGACCGCACTGCCGGCAGGAGCACCTTGGCGTCGAGCTCAAAGAAGAGATGGGAGAAGCGAAAAAAGCCCGTCAACCATACTTGCAGCTCCTTCAAGTGGAGGATCGTCAAGCTGGAGGCAATGACCCGGATGGCGTCCGTGCACTGGACGAGGTCAAACAGCTCCCGCCGCATCGCATTGTTCTTGAGCACAAATGGATCCGACGCCCACGACCAGCGGCGGCCATAGTCGGAGCTGCATAGCATCGGCGAGTGAAATCCCGTCTGCGCCAACTCCCGAAAGAAGAGGGCGACGCCGCGGTCAGCCATGAGGCTCGGCACCGCCATCTCCGCCGCCTCCGCAACGCTGCTCGCCATGGGCGCGAGCCCGTAACTGCCCTCGCTCTCCGAGTAGGAACCGGTCCGTGGGAGCATCCCCGCAATTAAACCCGATGAGCGCGCCGAGGAGGTGTCTCTCACCTCGCCCGACGGCAGGCGCTCCACCGTCAAGGGTGTCAGCCGCAGGTTGGTCACGTCGTCTGCAAACAGGCCGTCATCGTCGTCGAGACTGATCCCCCGCTGCATAACGCCACAGACAACGACGGTTGTGGCACCCTTGCCAGCCGCAGCAACCAGCGCCCCGCGGCATCGGCCGCGGCCGACATAGTCCAACGCGGACGACGGGTCCAATTCGGGCGTCGCCGCCGCGCCGGGTGGGGAGCAGACGCGCTCGAAGTCTCGCGCAACGACCGCCTCGCCGTCATCGGATGATTCGGCCGAGACGGGCGACAGAAAAAGATGGGGGGTGTTCAACCGGATGGGGGTGGCGTCGGGTGGAGACGTGGACGACTGCAAATCGTGTATCCTCCCACCCCGCGCGCGGTCACCAAGGAGCAGGTCCGCACCGCGGCTAGGAGCGCTGGCAGCACCTCCACAGCCGCCAATGCTGCCACCCAGACCACCACGCTGACCACCGGCCAACCCCTCCCCGTCCTCTGTGTCCTCCCCGTCGTCGGCGGCGGTGCCGGCCCCGTCGCCAGCGGGGGAGGAAAGCAACTTGGACGCGATAGCCACGTCGACGACAGACCACAAGGCCTGGTCCTCTGTCGCCGCCCCGTAATCTGACGATGAGTCCGAGCCGCTGCTGTTGTTGATGTTGCCATCGTCCACGCCGCCGCCGCCGCCGTCGCCGCAGTCGGGGCCAAAGTCGACGACACTGCCGAAGGTGGAGTCCACCGACGCGCGGCGAGGCATTTGCGATGACTGTTCCAGCGAGTCGCTGTCGCCGTCACTCTCGCCGCCGCCGCCGCCAGTACGGTTGCAGCTGCCGACACCGCCACCGCTGCCGCTTGCCCGCGCCACCAAAGCACCAGTCGTCAGTGGGGTGAGCGCGGCCGCCGAAAAGGGCGGCGCCCCCTCTGGTGGCTCCATGCTAAAATCACACGAAGGGCACGGCGGGGTGTGCGGTGGGAGACGAGGACGATGAGGGGCACGGCCGGAAGCAGTGGGGCAACCACCACCACCCACGAAATGCACGCCACTGGGGTGCCCCGGACGGCACGGTGCTCTCGGGGGAGAGGCGCGCCGCCTGCTGCGGCCGCGGCGGGTGAGACAGTGTGGCGCGCGGATAACCCGTGCGGCGGGTGGCGTCCAGCGTCCGGGTGCGCTTCCAAGCCCCCTCCCACAGTGCCAGCCGCGAGCCGCCTTTGCCCTCCCCTGCCACTGTCACTCATGCTGCGTGGCGGCAACCTTGCTGATGGTCGACCGTCGTTGTGCAACTCCCGCTGCGCCTGGGGCTGCACCCGTCACCCCATTGCCGCCAGTTCCGGCCCGAGATCAAGACAACAAGCAAGAAGCAAAAAAAAACTGCAGGCGCAAACGCCCTCAGTTCGGCACAACATGGACAACTCCGCTTGCGACAACGACGGGGCCGCATCTGGCAGGGAGGCTTACCACCCGGCGGGAGAATGGGGAAGGTGAGCAAGATGTTTCGGCAGGTTGCCGTCATGGCAAGGACACGAGGGGAAGAATGCAGCTTCATGATCGCCCAAGCACGGTGACCGTGCGAGGTGGAACTTGTTCATTGTAATTATAGTAGACCTGCACCTCCAGAAGGCCAGAAGAGAAAGCCCCCCCCAGATCGCTCATTGGCGTACAAATGATAGCCGCCTTCGCCCTGGTACCGACACTCTGTGCGACACAATTGTTTTTTGGGTCTGTTTCGAAGCCATATCCATTGTCCAAACCCGCTTCACGGAGTGACGATGGTAGACTTTCGCAACAATGTTCAGTGGGTCAGAGTTTAGGGCCGTTTTGAGATGCAGTCTTACGGCTCTGGAAGCGCTGCGATGCGACGCAATATGCGACGATTCTTCCAGTCGTGAACAAAAGAGCAGCCCAGATCCACAACGGCCTGTACAGGCAGGCTGGATATGCCGTCGTGGCCCCATCAAGAATCATTGATGGATCATGAGAGGTGGACTGTATCTTAGTACAGTGATTTCTCCTTATAAGGCTGGGAGTGATTTAGAAAGGCCCTTGCGTATATTCACATTTACCCCCCCTGTCTACCTGGAAACGCATGTCATTTCGGAAACGACCTGATGACCGGCGATCTTACGGCGAGAATTCACTGCAACCCAATCATGTGTTTCTACAGACAAGCGCTCAAGCTGCTAGTTTCCTTCAGATTCTTTCTGAATCAGCAAACTCAGTGAGAAGCCCAGCAGATGTTGAGCAAGAAAAAGAGGGTTGCCACCACAGCCTCTGTTGACATACCAGCGTACGTGTCGCCAGTGTACGAGGCCTTCTCCACTGCGGGCTGTCTCACTCTTTGCAGTTACTCCAGATGGTCGACCGTCTCAGGCTGTGGGCTTCGAGACTGTTCACGCCTCTTTGGCATGTCCGCTGAAGTGGAAGGGCAGCTCCGGGGACACTCGGCAGCTGCCGAGTGTCCCTGCAGGGACAGTAACATCGATGCGGGCACCGCCGCTTCCTGCTTGGTGCGACCAGCGTGACGAATGTTGTCGGCCTACCCACCGTGACGTCATGAGCATCTGGGCGCTGGCGCTCGTGGCCTCGTGCTGGACTGGTTGATGGCGCGGCTCGCCCCTGCCTCTTCGCAGGGTTTTTGGCTGCCTTGTAGAAGCAAAAGAAACTAGGAGCCCCTCCATGGCTGTCGGATGCAGGTGTGGTGGATGCAAGAAGCACAAAGAGCAGTACATGGTGTGACGAAAAAACCACACCGGCGTTTGCTACAGTCTGTACAAGTGCGAACGCCCCCCGGCCGGCAGTCCCGTCACACAGCCGCTGACGCGTCTTCAGCGACGCCCAGGTAGTGGCGTGCCTCTGTCGATGCCGGGCATGAGGACAGGGCGGCGGCGGCAGCGTGGCGGACCGCCGCCCACTCCCCAGCGACGGCCTTGGCCTTGGCCAACCCAATGGAGGCGGTCAGGCGGAGGACGGCCACCTCCTCGAAAACTGCCGACCGAATGACTGCCGCCGCGTCGGCGCGAGTCGGGAAGACGTCTACCAACGATGAACCGGGCCCCGTGGCGGCGGGCTTGCCAAAGAGCGACCGAACGACCGGCGGCCGCCGCAATCGTGGCGACCCCGTCTCGTCCTCGTCTGACGAGGCAATATCGCTGGTAATGTCAGAGAAGCTTGGCGCTTCCTCCCCCTCACTGCATGAGGCGCACGGCCCGGGGGTCCCGGGGAGGACGCTTGTAGGGGAAAGCCCCGGCGCGCCGGCGGCGGCGCTGATCACCGCCTCTGTTGGCTCCTTGGCACCCCTGCCCGAGGTTGCCTGCGTGGCCACTTGCGCTAAGTCCAGAAACGCGAGGGCGTTGAGGTAGGCGGCGGCCGCCTGGCCGGACGATGGCGCGGCGTCACCCTTGCGCATCGTCCGGCGGATGACGCCGAGTCGCGCGGGCGGCGGCAACGTGAGCAGGTCTGCCACCGACACGGACCGGTCGACCGCCACGCACTCAATCGTGACGAGGAGTGTGGACGTTGCCAGCTCCGGCCGGCGGCGGCGGAGCGCCGGGGAGGAACCGAACGCCGCAGCCGGGGAGAGCAAGCCGAGCGCCACCTCCCCCGTCCCGAGCGACGCCGCCAGCGCCTCGATGCCAGGCAGCAGCGCGGACGAGCCGGGTGTAAACGTCAGCGGACGGCCACGCAGGCGGCGGCGGGTGCGGCTGTCCTCGAGGACAACCGGGGCGGGGACGGGCACGGGCGCAGCGCGGGCGGCCACCGGCGCCTCCGGAGGTGGCTGCAACCCGACCGTCGGGGTGACGCGGATGGAGTAGTGGATGGTCATCTTGGTTGCCGTGCCGACCCTGTCGTCGGCACCCGAGCGGATGGTGCGCTTGCGGACGCTGCCGTCGGGGGTGACGGGGACAAAGGTCGCCATCGGGTCTTGGGCGAGTGAGGCCATGGTGCAGGGGTCGGGGGTCGGGGGTGCTGGGCAAACAGGGGGGAAGGCGCACAGCGGTGGTGAAGGCGGGCGGCGGGGGCGGTCGGCGGGGGTGGTCGGCGGGGGTGGTCGGCGGGTCGAGGCACGAGGGACGAACGGTGCAGATAACGACGGGGGGGGGCTCGTTGGGCGGCGCGACGGGGGTCTTTTGAGCCGGCGACGCCGGCGCTGGCTGCTGAAGGCCAGCGACGGGGTTGCGAGCCGCCCGCGAGCTCCCACGGAGACGGCCGAGCGAACCGTGCCAGTGGGCGCCGGCCGTCGCCCAGCGTCCACGCACCCCCCTGATCATGGCGATCAGCGCACCCCCTTTCCACACCCAGCGTCCGCGAGCCCCCACCCGGGCCCGTCCAGGCACGCCACCGCCGAGCCACTGCAGGCAATCGGCCGCCGGCCACCGGCAGACGCCGCCACCACCGCCGCCGCCGTCAGCAGTGTGCACCCTCCCCACCCCCCCAACAGGCACGTTCTGTGCACTGCAGCCGGCGACCGGGCCACTCTGGCTTCCGGTTCCCCTCTGCTCGAGGAGCACGCCCGTCGAGCTTCACCACCCCCCCTCCCCGTTGTCACATCCATCCGCCACCGGTGCAAGGCCCCCCTTCTCCCCGCGAGAGGCGGTCTGCAGAGAATCCATATCTCCCCTTTCCCGCCCCCCCCCCCTGTACGGTACCGCAGGTGCAGATTCCTGTCGCGCAGTGCCGTGGCGGCTGACCCTGCGGCAGCGGTGGTGGCGGCCGGTCGATTCCGTCTCGTCTGTGGCGGCATTGA
>Ga0209093_1001519_pt1 | contig 13147 bp, 13 predicted proteins | sample SidtaG_4_FD_187450 | JGI IMG/M metagenome (GOLD analysis project Ga0209093, IMG submission 187450) | Marine algal microbial communities from Sidmouth, United Kingdom - Sidmouth_Male1 metaG (SPAdes) (version 2) | ecosystem: Host-associated > Algae > Red algae > Unclassified | place: Sidmouth...
CTCCAAAATAACATTTTTAAAAGTATCAAACACGCCCGTTTATAGATCTCGGACAACTTCTGTTGTTCGGGTCTTTTTTTGCCCCAAACCTAAAAAAGCCTTCCCGAAAACGGGAAGGCTTTTTGTCATAGTGAAAGAAATTAAATAAATTGTTCCATAATGCGCCGTAATTTTTTCTTCTAAAGAATTCAAAAAATCGTTGCATAGCCATAGCTACGGAACTATTTTTGTGTTTTTTAGAAGGGAAAAGAACAAGCATAATGGGGCAAGTTATTTATTTTCTTTCACTTAGAGTGTTTTCCTGATACTATTCTGCTTTAATAAACTTCTGTACCTCTGCCATCCAATTTTCTCCTTGAATCTGAAGAAAGTAAGTCGTATTTTCTTTCAATTGAGTCGTTTCAACGCTGATTAGGTTTGTGCCTTCCATGGCTGAAATATTTTGTATGCTGACCGTTCTGCCCAATTCATCCATGATTTGTGCTTTCACATTACGCACCAATGATGAGGTCGTCATTTGAATATAAAGCCTATCCGAAACCGGATTTGGGTACACATCTGTAATTGACACCGTTCCATCAAAACAAGTTGATTCGACTACAATAATATCCGAATAATTATAGCTGCCATCAAGGTCTACGATTTTCAAACGATAATAATTCACCGACCTAATACGGTCATCTACATAGGTATAATCTGCGCCGGTCGCCTCATTTCCCATCGCCTCCGTTTTCGTTATCGCTTGAAAATTGATGCCATCATAACTTTTTTCTACATCGAAATGGCTAAAATTGGTCTCGGTAGCCGTTTCCCATTTGAGATAAATATTGCATTGCGCTTCCGATGCTGTAAATGTCTTCAACTCCACAGGCAAGCCCTCTGGACATTCGTTTTCGTCGATATAATCAGGAATACCATCGTTGTCCGCATCTACCAAAGTACAAGCCAATTCACCCGAATCCGGGGAAGTTTCTACGTTATCTGCCAAGCCATTTTCGCCGAATGGTCCTGCAATCATTCCATCTTCATTAACCGTAAAACCGGGGCATGCTTCTATGGCATCGGGGCAGCCATCGCCATCCGAATCCAAATCTTGATAATCAGGAATCCCGTCGCCGTCTGTATCGCGTGGCATGCAAGTTTCGAAATTGGAGACAGAAAAAGAACCGCCTTCACTGATAACACCTGTTCCTACGGCAAAATCATAAAAGATGATTTCAATTTCATTTACAGGAGCGGGAAAGCAAATTTTGATACCGCCTCTATCCGTATCACTGAGGTTGACTTGCGGTGGATTGCACTGCGAACGCCACGTATTATTGCCCTGCCAAACCGGACACGCCGGGTCGGGCGTCGTATTGGTCAAAGCAAAATCAATTTCCGAAAGCGCAATCGTTCTACCATCCAATTTACCATTGATAATGACCTCATCATTTCTATCTAAATCATTGAAAAAGAAGCATAAATCTTCCACAGGTTCGGAAAGTCGGTAAGTCGAATTTACATGCTGTCCGGGTCCCTGAGTAGTTTGGTCTACCCCTGTACGCACGGCATACGTGGCGCTGAATTGGCTATTACTGATTTCATATTCGTCCTGCGTTGCGCCCCCGCTATATACAGGCGCATCTATCGTCAACACTGCATCACCCAACATATAAGGTTCGCCGTTATTAATCGCTTCGGTTGGTGTAATACTCAAATTATCGCGTTCAAAATCTATTAAAACCATATTGTTTGCGCAATCTCTCTCTATATTATCCGGAATGCCGTCATTATCTTCATCTAAATCTGCCAAACCTACCACACCGTCATTGTCTATATCAAAAACGGGGTATTGCATTTCATTGGCACAAGCCTCCATATCTGTCACCGTAAACGAACCGCCACCGACAAATCCCGCCGCATCGCTATCGTGGTAAAAAATAAATTCGACTGCATCAATTGGTCCTGTAAATGCAAAATCAATCGCTCCCTCAATGCTATTATCAAGATTGAGTCCAAAGCAAGTAGATTTGAAGATATTGTCTTCTACGTAAGCCGGACAAGCGTTGAGTCCGTGAATAGTATAATTTTCCGGGCGAATTTGAATCGTCTCACCTCTATATTTGGCATTGACAATCACTTCATCGTGCCTATCCAAATCTAAGAATCTAAAGCTAAGTTCATCAAGGTCATTTGCAAAATTGAACGTCAAATTTACGTGGTCTTCAACTCCCGCAGAATGAAGCAGCCCAATGTGTGTTCCAACAAAACCATTCAAATGGAAATCGTGGATAAAGTACTCATCTTCAGCGGCACTTCCCGTAAAATTGCGCGAAACTAATACGCGTCCTTCGGCAAGCGTCATGCCCGCTTCATTAATATCCACCACCGGATTCGTACTGCCTGCCAAAGCCGAAAAATCAAATAGCTCTGGCTGTTCGCATTGCGCTTGTAGTGTATTTCCTATGGTTAATAATGAAAGAATAAGTACAAAAAAAGTAACGAATACACAATTCGTTCTTTGATGTAAAATTGTGTGAAAATAATTCATTTTAATAAAGTTTTGGTTTGTGAATAAATAAAATAATATCTCGTAAATTTTTAGTAATTAATTGTATACATATAATTTTAAGTTAAATACTACCTTCAAAAAACGTTCAGTAGAACGCATACGATGGTTATTCAGTGTTTGTTAAAACACTGTCCGATTTGAGTCAGGAAGGACAAAGAAAATGAGCTATCCCAAATGAAGCAGTTACTTTTTTTATATGTTTGGCTAAATTTGACGCGTCCCGAATGCTTTCAGGATAAGGAGAATTTGGTGAAACATATAAGGAAAAGAACAATTCAAGATGTAGTGTTTATTGTTTTTTCATCCCTTAAAACTCGACAAATCACTTCTTTAGGAACGACGCAAAAATAAATTCAGATTTTGACTTGTTCTTTTCTCCTTTTTCTTCGTTGTGAAAATCCTTGTATAGCTTGGCTATGCGCGGTTTTCATGTCTTGAAAAAGAAAAAAATAAAGTCGTCAAGAACCTGCATTTATTAAAACCCTGTTCCTAAGGATATTTTTGTCTCATCATTTATTGAAGTATCAATTACAAGTGAAGCGAACTTTTCAATACCAAATTCTCAACAACAAATTCCGATTCAAACGTGTTTTACACAGCATTCTCATTGAATTTGAAATCTAAATACTCGCAACTTGCATGAATAAGTTAGTGTCTCGATTTGTCAAGTACTTACAAATCGAGGCATTAGGTATAAGTATGGTGTACTTTGTGATGTACGGTTGGTGTATAAATGTGTGGCGTATAATAAGATAAGGGAAAACGAAAAAAATAATCTACCCGTCTGAATTGTTCTTTTTCTTATATGTTTCACTAAATCTTCCTTAGTGAAAGAAAATAAATAACTTGCCCCATTATGCTTGTTCTTTTCCCTTCTAAAAAACACAATTCTTTAGAAGAAAAAATTACGGCGCATTATGGAACAATTTATTTAATTTCTTTCACTTACGTAGCTCGGCTATGCGCGTCAAATTTAGCCAAACATATAAAAAAAATAACTTCTTCATTTGGGATAGATTATTTTCTTCCTCTTCTCTAACTTCTTTAATTTCTTTCACTTACATTTGTTTAGACAGCACTTCTCAAAGAGGTCACGATCAATTTTTTTTATAAAAATACATTCATTTTACGTATTTTGTGAATCTTAAAAGAAAGTGAAATCGTAATGAAAATATTTTTATATATATTTCCACAACAGTTTAATAATCAATCGAAAACAAATAACAATACGTTAAATAAATATGAATTAGTACAAATTTATTTAATATAAAGATACATAATCAAACTATTTAATTTAATTTAAAATTAAATGTATTTTAAATGACATTATTAACTATTGATTTAAAGTATTTTTTAGTAAACAAATATTTTTAATATCATAAAAATACTCTAAATTTCACTACATTTAGTATTCCATAAACATGGAATTTTAAACGAATTACACAAAATGAAATACATACTAATTTTAATTTTATCCTTATGTACCTTTTCCATTTTCGCCCAATTACCTGCAACAAATATTTACGTATTTGACATGGAGGTATCTGCCATTCGTGATATTTATCGCTTCACAAAACCCAAATTAATTAATGGAAATAATTTGAATGGTTATAATAATCAACCTCAATTTATACGCGGGCAACTCTATATTACTGCCCAACCTGACGGCGAACAAACCGATATTTATCGTTTCAATATAGACCGCCGTATGCAAACTCAAGTCACTGCCACCGCCGAAAGCGAGTACTCCCCCACCCCAATGCCCGGCGGACAGCACATTTCGGTCGTCCGTGTTTCTGCTGATGGCAATGAGAATCAACAACTTTGGCGCATTCCTGCCAATGGCGGCGATGCCGAATTGATGCTCGACAGCATCGCTCAAATCGGCTATCACGAATGGATAAATGAATCAATGATTGCATTATTCATTGTCGGAGAACCGCATACTTTATTTATTATAAATACCTTGAGTGGCGATGTGCGACAGGTTCGCTCAGACATCGGGCGTTGTCTACGTATGAACCCCGACGGCAATCTCACTTTTCTACACAAAAGCGAACTCGAAGGCTGGTACATCAAATCCGTTAATCCGACTAATTTCGCCATTCGCCCCATCGTAAAAGCCTTGCCCGAATGTGAGGATTTTGCATGGGCGCAAGACGGCACAATATACATGGCAAAAGGTAGTAAATTGTATCGTTTCAAAGTAAGTCTTGATAATGACTGGCGTGAAGTCGCCGATTTTAGTGCCTACGGTATCAAAAACATCAAACGCATTGCCGTTTCCAATAACAGGATTGCGCTTGTGGACGTGGAAGAGGGCTATTAGGTAATTGGTTGATTGGTTGATTGGTTGATTGAGTAACTGGGGAATTAGGAGTTCCTCAATTACCCAATATCCCAGTTACTTAATTCACCCAGTTACCTAATCACCCGATTCCCAATGTCCCAATTCCCAATATCCCAGTTACCCAGTTACCTAATCACCCAGTTACCCAATTACCCAATCACCAATTACCAATCAACTATGAAAATCCTTTCTACAACACAGATACGCGACCTTGACAACTATACTATCAATCATGCCCCGATATATTCGATTGATTTGATGGAACGGGCTTCGCTGGCTTTTACCAATTGGTTTATAGCGCGTTACGATGATTCGCGCCCTATTCGTATCGTATGCGGACCGGGAAATAATGGTGGTGACGGCTTGGCAGTAGCCCGATTATTGGACGAGCGATTTTATAAGGTAGAAGTGTATTTATTTTTATCTGCGAAAAAAACAAGCGCAGATTTTGACACCAATTTAAACCGACTGCAAACCAAAACAAACGTTCCGATTTATCATATTCAAGAAGATAAATCACTACCCGTTTTCCAAAAAAATACTATCCTGATAGATGCCATTTTGGGTTCAGGCTTGACGCGACCTGCGGAGGATTTTCTCAAATGTCTTATTGAGCATATTAATAATCAGAAAATTACCTGCATCAGTATTGATATTCCTTCGGGGCTTTTTGCGGATAAACATACGGGCGGCGCGAGTATTCTTGCCGCACGAACCTGTTGTTTTGAAGTCCCAAAATTGGCGTTTATGATGCCCGAAAACCACGCACGTATAGGCGAGTGGACGGCTGTCCCGATTGGTCTGCATCCGCAGAAAATGGCGGATATGAAAAGCCATACGCATTACGTTGAAAGGGATTTTGTTCAAAAAATTTTCAAAAAAAGAAATAAATACGACCATAAAGGAAAATTTGGTCATGCTTTGCTCATTGTGGGTGCGCGTGGCATGTTGGGTGCAGCATTGCTCGCGGCGCGTGCCTGTATGCGTAGTGGCGCGGGTTTACTCACGGTACACGCCCCCGAAACACTCGAAAATCCGCTGCTCCATGCCCTGCCCGAAGCGATGTATAGCCGCGAATCGAATGCGTATTTTGCGACGCCGCCAAAGTCAAAAAAATATAGTGTGGTGGGTATTGGCTGCGGCTTGGGTCAGGCACTTCCTACCGTCAGTGCTTTGGAAAAATTGATGCAAAACTACACCCAGCCCATGGTTATTGATGCCGATGCACTCAATCTGATTGGTGGACACAAACATCTTTTTGAATACATCCCGAAGGGCAGTATTTTCACGCCACATCCGAAAGAATTTAGCCGACTTTTTGGTTTTTACAGCAATGATTTCATGCGAAATATGATACAGATAGAGAAGTCGGTCGAGCATGGAATTTACATCGTCTTGAAGGGCGCACATACTTGTATCAGTACGCCCGAAGGCAAGGTTTTTTTCAATTCGACGGGCAATCCCGGCATGGCAACCGCAGGTAGTGGCGACGTGCTGACGGGCGTGATTACCGGCTTGCTGGCAAGTAGATACTCGCCACAGGAAGCTGCGATTTTGGGCGTTTATGTTCATGGTTTAGCAGGTGATTTGGCAGTAGAAAAAATGGGGCAAAAAAGCCTGATAGCAAGTGATATTATCGAATATTTGGGCGCAGCTTTTCAAACAATAGAAAAGAGACTTGAGACAAGAGACGAGAGAAGTGAGTCGTGAGATATGCAAGAATTTTACAGATATAAAGCAACATATTTGCTGGTTTTTTTGTTACTTTGTGCCTCGAAAAAGGAACTAATAAAAAGAAAAATAAGTTAGTAACGAGTAAACAATAAGTTGGACATCTGGATGAGATGTCCAACTTATTGTTTACTCGTTACTTAGTAGTCATTTAGTTTGTTTAGTGAAAGAAACAAACTCTCTCAGTCAAGAAAGCAAATTCATTTATTTCGCGTTCCTTAATGAACGAAAATAAATAAGATGTGATTATACTCGTCTTTTTTCCGTCTATGAATCCTTTGAAATCCTTATCCCGAATCGAAGTTCGGGACAGGCTGTAGCTATCGGGATGTGCGGCTTTCAAAAAATACTTAGACAAAAAAATACTTCGCATTATGGGACATCTTATTTAATTCCTGATACTTAAATACACTGTTTCACAAATTTATTTACTTTTTTGAGTATTTCTTTTAAAATGACTCTTCACCAAAAAATCCTTAAATACAGTGAGTATTCGCGTCATTTTTGATTCGATTCATTTCAAAATAAACGTCAAAAAATGTAAATAAATTTATAAAACAGTGTATTAAATTTAAACTTAATTACCATGGCAAAGCATTTTGTTTCCAATAAAGATGAATCACCACCCTTGTTTCACAATAAATTTCTTGATGTATTTTCGCGAGTACATTGGAGTGTGCCGCTATTTGTGTTCGTGCCTGTGATATTGTCTTGCTTGTATTGGAGTCTGGTCGATTACAAATTGGGTTGGATGATACTACCCTGGATTGTGGGTGGCGTACTATTTTGGTCGCTGGCTGAGTACGTATTGCATCGCTTCGTTTTCCACTACGAACCACCCGGTAAATTGGGTAAAAAAATTCACTTTATCGTGCATGGTGTCCACCACGATTACCCGAATGATTCGCTACGATTGGTGATGCCGCCGGTCTTGGGTATTCCTTTGGCAATTGTGTTTTACAGCTTGTTTACCAGTGTGTTAGGCGTCTCGAATACCATGCCTTTTTTCGCGGGATTTTTGAGCGGATACCTTATATATGACATGACACATTACGCATTGCACCACGCCAATATCAAACATCCTTATTGGAAAAAAATGAAAGAACATCACATGGTTCACCATTATCACGACCCCGAAAATGGTTACGGCGTAAGCAGCGATTTTTGGGATAAAATTTTTCGTACCGAATTTAAATTCGCTAAAAGGGATAAGAGGGTCGTTGGTGATTAGGGAATTGGGGAATATTTGTTTTTTAATACAAACATTATAAAAAAACACGAGATTTATATGGTAGACTTTTTTTTTATTTTAAAAATTGAACCTCAATATAAAACCTATAAGGTTTTCAAAAACCTTGTAGATTTGGGCATTTGCCTCCAATCATCGGTCACCAGTCACTAATCACAATGAACCTGCTACAATTTTTCTTAAAAAGGCTGGCTTATGGGGCGGTGGTCTTGGTACTGGTTGTCGTGATAGTGTTGTCGATAATCTACCTTGCGCCTGTCAATTCGGCACGGCTGACTTTTGGGCAAAATGCTGATGCCGCAATGGTGGAACAAAAGAAAAAAGAATTGGGTTTGGACAAACCCCTTTCGACCCAATTTCGCCTTTATCTCAACGATGTATTTCCGCTATCCATTCACAAAAACACCGAATATAATGCACAGAAGTACAAATATGTAAAGCTAATTCCTTTTGGAAAAAAGGTATTTGTTGTCAAATTTCCGCACCTACGTGAGTCCTTTCAAACAGGTAGAAAAGTATCCGATATGTTGCGCGAGGCGATACCTGCGACGATAATTTTGGCGGCTACTGCTATGTTTTTCGGCGTATTTATTGGCGTCATTTTGGGCATTTTGGCTTCCCTCAAACAGTATTCTTGGTTCGATAATCTGGCAGTGATTGTTTCGACTTTTGGTTACTCCTTGCCGAGCTACGTCACGGGGATTATCATTGCAATTATTTTTGGTTACTACCTCAAAGCTTGGACAGGGCTGAATATTCAAGGTGGACTCGTCGATGTCGATAATTTCACCGGAGAAAAGATATTTGTTTGGAAAAACCTCATCCTTCCTGCCATTGCTTTGGGCATTCGTCCGGTGGCACTCATCACCCAACTTACGCGCTCCTCCATGCTCGATGTCCTCAACGAGGACTACATCCGCACCGCCCGCGCCAAAGGACTTTCTTTCTACAAAGTCATCTTCAAACACGCCCTTCGCAATGCGCTCAACCCGGTGCTGACCGCCGCTTCGGGTTGGTTTGCGAGCCTACTAGCAGGTGCTTTTTTTGTGGAAAAAGTATTTAACTTCAACGGCTTGGGACTACTGACTATCAATGCTTTAGTGAATTACGACTTGCCCGTCGTCTTGGGTGCGGTCTTGTTTTCAGCTTTTGTTTTTGTCTTGATAAATTTGTTTGTAGATGTGCTGTATGCCCTACTCGACCCACGGGTCACCGTAGGAAAATAATGCGCTATAAACATTATCGCATTACAGTATTAACGTATTGTAGCATTATAATTCACTCATTCACTCATTATTCTTCACCCCCAAGTCGGAAAAAACGCATCTCGAAAATGTCGAATCTCAAAGTCCGGTGACATCGTAATCGCTACAATATCAAAGCGAATCGCGTCTTCATGTCCGATTTTGCGGGTATAAAAAACAGCAGCTTCCATCATCAATTTTTCCTTCTTCGCCGTCACACCCTCCTCTGGGTGACCAAACACATTATTTTGTCGCGTTTTTACTTCCACAAAAATAATCACCCCTCGTTTTTTTACGATAACATCCACTTCCGCCTTGCCTACCGTCCAATTCGTTTCGAGCAGTTCGTAGCCTTTTTTTTGTAAAAAAAGCTGCGCGAGGTATTCCCCTTTTTTTCCGAGTTCGTTGTGTGCTGCCATGGTTTCGTTGATTCGTTAATCGTTGATTCGTTATCCGTTGATTCGTTAATCGTTGATTCGTTATCCGTTGATTCGTTATCCGTTGATTCGTTATCCGTTGATTCGTTATCCGTTGATTCGTTATCCGTTGATTCGTTATCCGTTGATTCGTTATCCGTTGATTCGTTATCCGTTGATTCGTTATCCGTTATTCGGTTGCAATATACGAATAAAGAGATGACGAATTAATGAATCACAAACTTGCATAATCCAATCATTTTTTTCAAACTTACAGCGTTAAATTTTCACACACCGAATACATGAATACACGAATAACGAATACACTAAATTATGCTTCGCTTTTTAATTATATCAACTGTGTTTCTTTCTTACTTTGCGGAAAATACCTACGCACAAACCCCACTTCAAAAAGCCATCACCCAACTCTCGGCTGATGCCGACCTCAAACACGCAGGTTTTGGTTTTTGCCTCATTGATGTCGATGAAAATAAAATCATTGCGCAGCATAATCCTGACTTGGGACTCCTCCCTGCTTCCTCCTTAAAAGTGGTCACGACTGCCACGGCATTGGGCGTCTTGGGTGCCAATTATCAATTTAAAACGACGCTGGAATACGACGGCGACTTACTTCCCGACGGCACGCTTCGCGGCAATATTTACATCAAAGGCAGCGGCGACCCGACACTTGCTTCGCATGAAATGGAAGGCGTCATGGGTTTCGATGAATTGATGCAAAATTTTGCAGATGCCATCAAACAGGCAGGTATCAAACGCATTGACGGGGGCATCGTGGGCGACGCTTCTTTTTTTGAAACAAAAGCCACCGGACGCACCTGGATTTGGGAAGATATGGGCAATTATTACGGCGGCGGAACATACGGTTTGAATATTCACGAAAACTTATATTACCTTGATTTTCAGCAATCTGCAAAACTAAATCAAGCGCCTCGCGTAGCCGCTATACGCCCCAAAGTACCTGATTTAGACATCATCAATGAACTACAATCTGCCGCCGCCAATACGGGAGATAATGCCTATATTTTTGGCTCGCCTTACACACGAGTGCGCTACGTACGCGGCACCTTGCCCATAGGTGCGGGGACGTTCACCGTCAAAGGTTCGCTGCCCGAACCTGCGTATTTTGCAGCATATCATTTGGCAAAAACATTAGAAAAAAACAACATTTATACGGGAATGTGTATGCGGACACAACGTATTTTTACGGAAAATAAAAACCCAAGACGCAGGGTCATTTTTACGGTCACCTCTCCCCCGCTCCGCGATATAATTAAGCGCGCTAATATAAAAAGTATTAACTTATATTGCGAAAGCCTGCTCAAAACAATGGGTGCAGAAAAGCAAGCAAAAGGTACGACCGAATCAGGTTTGAAAGTCATAAAAAAGTACTGGACAGCGCGAGGATTGGATATGACAGGTTTCGTGATGCGCGATGGTAGCGGACTTTCTACACGCAATGCCATTTCCACAAAACACTTGGCACAAATCATGCGAAAAGTAGCCAAAGACCCTACGATTTTCGAAGATTTTAATGCCTCATTGCCCTTGGCAGGAAAAAATGGCGCATTGAAAAATATGTTTGAAGGAACAGCCGCTGCCGGAAATATTCGCGCAAAAAGCGGCTATATGGAAGGCGTCAGAAGTTACACAGGCTACGTCAAAAATAAAGCAGGCAAATTGATGGCTTTTTCTATTATTGTCAATAATTATTCGGGTAGCGCAGGGGCAATGCGTAAGAAAATAGAGAAAGTAATGGCGGCAATGGTTTATTGAGTCTGTAGGGTTTATACAAAATCGGTAGTGTTCGAGTAAGGAAAGATAGAGGAGACGAAAAGTCGTTTTAATAATACGTAATATATTGTCTTTTAGACTTTCGGGTGGTTTACTCGTCGGACATTTTTAAAACCTGTCAATACCCCACATCTTTTCGGTTGCGTGAGTCGGCGGACATTTTTAAAAATGTCAGGCGACAGCGTTTTTGTAAATATTTTACACAATAGACTTTATTTATGAATAAAAAAATTGAACTCTCGACGCGTATTTTTTATTATTTGTAAATTATTTCCATTAGTAGTCCACCGTTGAATAGCCGATAATTTATGTTTTCGCTATGCGAAAATATAAACTCACGACTAGCTATGAACTATGAACTATCGGCTAATGACTATCGACTATAAACTATGGACTATAAACCTTATCTTGCATCGAAAATTTAAAAAAATGTCTGTTCATAAAAAATTCAAACGCATCACAACCCATGCCCTTCAAGCGATGAAAGCGAGAGGTGAACGCATTTCAATGTTGACGGCTTACGATTATTCGATGGCAAAAATATTGGATGCCGGAGGTGTAGATGTATTACTCGTTGGCGATTCTGCGTCTAATGTAATGGCTGGTCACGAAACCACTTTACCGATTACACTCAACGAAATGATTTACCATGCTTCGTCTGTTGTACGAGCGGTAGAACGTGCTTTGGTGGTCGTTGATTTACCTTTTGGCTGCTACCAAGGTAACTCCCGCGAAGCACTCGCCTCTACGATACGTATCATGAAAGAATCCGGCGCACATGCCGTAAAAATGGAAGGCGGCAAAGAGATACAAGAGAGTGTAGAACGCGTGCTTTCTGCCGGTGTTCCTGTCATGGGACACTTGGGGTTGATGCCGCAGTCGATTTATAAATTTGGGACATACACGGTGCGTGCCAAAGAAGAAGTAGAAGCCGAACAACTCATAGAAGATACCAAACTTTTGCAAGAAATAGGTTGTTTTGCTATCGTATTGGAAAAAATACCCGCCGAACTGGGCAAACAGGTTTCAGAAATGCTCGACATTCCGACCATTGGTATCGGTGGCGGACAACATACTGACGGTCAAGTACTCGTAACGCATGACATGCTAGGCATTACCAAAGATTTTCATCCTCGATTTTTGCGCCGATATGCCGAGCTTTTCGATGTCGTAAAAGATGCCGTAGAACGATATACTGCCGATGTAAAAAATCGAGATTTCCCTAATGATAAGGAACAATATTAGAATAACTTCGTTTTAAGTAGTGGGACAAAAATAGGCTTACAATTTTGACGTGGTTATTTTTTCGATATTTTTTCTTACAAAAACCGCACATAGCTTACGCTACAGCCTGTCCCGTACTTGATTCGGGATAAGGATTTTTGTAGGGAAAATAGCGGAAAAAGAAACCGTCAAAAAGTAAGTGAAAGAAAATAAATAACTTGCCCCATTATGCTTGTTCTTTTCCCTTCTAAAAAATACAAAAAATAGTTCCGTAGCTATGGCTATGCAACGATTTTTTGAATTCTTTAGAAGGTTCTACTGAAATAAGGATATTTTTAAATTATTTTATAATAAAAAATATTTATAAATAATTCATTTTTAATAATAAATAAATTACAAAATAATTTTAATTAATTAAAAAATGGCTATATTTCAGTGCGACCTTAGAAGAAAAAATTACGGCGCATTATGGAACAATTTATTTAATTTCTTTCACTTAGTGAATTAAGTACTACTTTAGCACTCTAAAAATATTTCGACCGCAGAGCGGTCGCACCTCTTTTAGGA
>Ga0209093_1001521_pt1 | contig 13142 bp, 9 predicted proteins | sample SidtaG_4_FD_187450 | JGI IMG/M metagenome (GOLD analysis project Ga0209093, IMG submission 187450) | Marine algal microbial communities from Sidmouth, United Kingdom - Sidmouth_Male1 metaG (SPAdes) (version 2) | ecosystem: Host-associated > Algae > Red algae > Unclassified | place: Sidmouth...
GTATTTCTTTTAAAATGACTCTTCACCAAAAAATCCTTAAATACAGTGAGTATTCGCGTCATTTTTGATTCGATTCATTTCAAAATAAACGTCAAAAAATGTAAATAAATTTATAAAACAGTGTAATTAATTATTTAAGAACGATAAATTTTATTTACATGAAACAATCAATTATATTGTTAATAAGCGTACTATTAAGCCCTATTTTGCACGCCCAAAACGTACAATGGGGTAGTTCGCACACCAACAAAAATGGCGAATATATTTCCAAACTCATCGCTGAGGATGCGAATGGTATTTATGTGCTACGCAAAGGCGCACAACGCTGGGGCAGTCCTGCCACCATAATCGAGCATTATTCGCCCGATATGAAACTCAAATATAGTAGAAAAATTAAAGAAATTGACAAGAGTAATGTTTTTTTCCAAGATTTTTTTGAATATAATAAGAAATTATTTATTACCTTTACACAATACAGAGCAAAAGAACAGAAACACATCTTATTTTATCAAGAAGTAAACAAGCACACCGGAGAACTGGTAGGGAATGGGCTTTCTCTAATGACCAGTACATCTAAGTCTAATTCTTTACAGGGGAAATTTGACTATCAGCCTTCGCCGGATAGTAGCAAAGCCGTCATATTTTTTAGTGAAGCACCCGATGTGCGATCTTCACGTGCAGGGGCAGATGCAGCTTCCAATAGATTTAGTATCAAAGTACTTGATAGTGAATTTAAAGGCGTTTGGAGCGAAAAAATAGTGTTACCTTATGATGAAAATCTATATGAACATCGCCAAATAGAAGTAGATAATGACGGCAATGTTTATATTTTAGCAAAAATTTACGATAAAAGAATCCGCAATAAAGTGCGCGGAAAAGCTAATTATAAATATAAAATTATTGCCCTAAGAGACGGCGAAGAACGTAGAGAATACGACCTCTATCTACAAGATAAATATATCACAGATATTACATTCAAATTGGATAGACGAACCAACGATATTATATGTTCGGGCTTCTATTCGGAGCGAAATTCGGAAGGATTTAAAGGCGCATTTTTCCTCGCAATTGATAAGGTAACAAAAGAAGTTTCGCGGACAGGGATGAAGGACTTTAGCGTTGATTTTATGAGCAATTTCATGCGCGAACGCCGTGCCGAAAGAGGCGGCGAAGTCTTTGATTTCGACATGCGCGACATGGTTTTACGAACAGATGGCGGCGCAGTACTCATTGCAGAGCAATTTTTCATTTCGACCAATACGCAGCGTGATTTTAATACCGGGCAAATATTTTATAATTATCAATACAATTATAACGACATTATCGCCGTCAATATCAACCCTGACGGTTCGATTGAGTGGAGTACTTATATCCCAAAATGGCAACGTTCGACCAGTCCCTTTTATAGCTCTTTTTCAAAAGCTGTAGTCAAAGACAAAATTTATTTTGTCTTCAATGAAAGAATCAGTAAAAGAGGAAATGTAATGCTGGCGACCATCAATGCAGATGGAACGGTAGATATGAAAGATCTTTTTAGAAATAAAGAAGCTGGCGTCATCATCAGACCGATGGTGTGCCGACAAGTCGTTGATAATGAAATGATTATTTATGGTGAATGGCGTCGGAAATACAAATTCGGACGTATTAAGTTTTAAAGTGAATCACGATAATTATCGTGGACAAGTTCAAGTTCAAAATTTTAAACTTAAACTTCGTTTCAAACTTATTCACCTACCTTAACCGTGGCTTCAATATCCGTTTTATATCCGGGCAGTATCTCTTAGAGATATTGCCCTTTTTAGTCCGTAGCATACTGTCTCCGGTTTGCGTCTGCGTAACGTAGAGAAAATTCATGAATTTTCTCTACGTTACGCACTACCTCTGCATGTAGTACGAGCGGCGCAAGCCGGAGACATTACGCTATGTTTGTCGAATAGCTTGAATTTTATCCAAAGCCATTCGCACATTTTCCATCAATAAATCAGTATTCAAATCTCGTACTACTTCTTTCGTAAATAACTTCGACCCCATACCCACACAAGCTGCGCCTGCCTGAAACCATGTATCCAAATTATCCATAGAAACGCCGCCCGTAGGCATTATCTTTGTCCAGGGTTGCGGAGCTTTTGCGGCTTTTATAAAGCCCGGACCATACACGCCGCCCGGAAAGAGCTTGACCAATTCGCAACCCAATTCCTCCGCCTGACAAATCTCCGTCAGCGTACCGCAGCCGGGCGACCACAAGACCTTTCGTCGGTTACATACCCGTGCAATATCTTCCCGAAAAACGGGTGTTACCACGAAATTCGCACCCATGTTCATGTATAGTGCAGCCGTACCCGCATCCGTCACCGAGCCTACGCCGAGTATCATTTCCGGCAATTCAGCGTTGCTAAAATGGCTCAATTCGCCGAACACTTCGTGAGCAAAATCGCCCCGATGCGTAAACTCCAAGAGTCGTGCACCGCCCTCATAACAGGCTTTCACCAATGTCTTTGCCACCGAAATATCCGAATGAAAAAATAAAGGCACTAAGCCCGTTTTCTCCATCGTTTGTATGACTTCTATTCTTGTAAAACGTGCCATTTTTTTTAGTTTATTGGTGATTAGTGATTGGTGACTGGTGATTAGGTATTTTATTTTGCTTCGCAAAATATTTAACCAGTCACCAGTCACCAGTCACCAATTACCGACTCACCCTTCCACTTGCATCTCCTTGCATCAATTTTTCGACCTCATCCACCGTTACAAGATTGGCATCGCCGTAAATTGTGTGCTTGAGACAAGAAGCCGCTACTGCAAAATCAAGGGCTTTTTGGTCGTCATTATATTTTAATAAACCACATATCAAACCGCCCATAAAACTATCGCCACCACCCACGCGGTCAACGATATGCGTGATTTGATAAGTACGTGTTTTTAGTAATTCATCGCCATTATACAGTACGCCCGACCACGAATTGTGCGAAGCACTAATCGAACCACGCAAGGTGACAATGACCTTTTTCGCACGCGGAAAACGCTGCATTAATTGCTGACAAACAGATAGATACGACTCTGCATCTACCAAATGACCTTGCGTGACATCTACGCCTTCGGGGTGAATGTCGAAGTGCTTTTCGGCATCTTCTTCATTGCCCAAAATGACATCGCAACCAGCCACCAAAGCGGGCATAACTTCGGAAGGTTGCTTGCCGTATTTCCACAGTTTTTTGCGATAATTCAGGTCGGTAGAAACGGTCACGCCCAATTTGTTCGCCATTTGTATGGCTTCCAAACAAGCGTCTGCTGCCCCCTGCGAAATAGCCGGCGTAATGCCCGTCCAATGAAACCATTCGGCATCTTTGAAGACTTCTTCCCAGTCAATCATACCCTTTTCAATGGTGGACATGGCTGAGTGTGCGCGGTCATACACGACCTTTGAGCCACGAGCTACTGCGCCCGTTTCGAGAAAATATATGCCCAATCGTTCGCCGCCTCTTGCGATATGCTGCGTACCTACGCCGCGCTTTCGCATTTCCATCAAGGCACATTCGCCGATGTCATTTTCCGGCAAACGGGTGACAAATTCGGTGGGAATACCATAATTTGCCAATGAGACGGCGACATTGGATTCGCCACCGCCATATATTGCATTGAATTGTGAGGCTTGTGAAAATCGAAGCCAACCCGGAGGAGCAAGCCGCAACATAATTTCTCCAAATGTTACTACTTTTTTCATTGAAAAACGGTTGACGGTGGACGGCTGACGGTGGACGGAAATTAATCCGTGTTTATCCGTCAAATCCGCTACATCCGTACTCTTAAGTAATCGGACAAAAATATTGAACCACTAAGCGCACTAAAAACACAAAGGCCGAATTAATGCAGAGAACACTAATTAATTTTATAAAACATTGATTATGAGTTTTTTGTGTTCTTTTGCGTTAGTTCGATTTAGTGCCTTTAGTGCGCTTAGTGGTTCAAAATGTTGTTAGTTTATTTTTGTCTCACTACTTATTTTACGAAAATACTAACTCGCCGTCAATATCAAAATTAACGGTGATAGTAATTTTATTTTAAACGATAAATCATTCATTATTGGTACGTTATAAAACGAATAACGAGTTCACGAATAACGAATAACGACATTAAATTCCAAGTGCCTGACCACCACCGATTTGTACGGTTTCGGCGGTCATAAAAGAAGCTCCCTCACTGGCAAGAAATGAAACGACAGAAGCCACATCTTCCGGTTGTCCGAGTCTTCCGAGCATGATATTATTTGCCCACGAAGCAAAGACCTCCGGTTTGGTAGATTTAATTTGTTTGTGGAAATCTGTGTCGATTGTTCCCGGCGATACTGCGTTTACTCTGATGCCGTATTCTGCCAAATCTTTGGCTAATGCTCTGGTAATGGTATGCACGCCTGCCTTTGATGTGCCGTACATTCCGGCACCCGGACCGCCTGCGTTCCAACCCGCATTTGAGGTGAAATTGATGATAGTCGGATGGTTTCCTTTTTTGAGGAAAGGGATGGCGGCTCTTGATACAAAAAATACAGAATCCAAGTTAAGTGCCATGACTTTTCTGTAAAATTCTGTGGTCATTACCTCGAAGCGCGAGCGACCGCCCAAGCCTCCGGCGTTATTGACGACGACATCAATTTTTCCGTATTTCTCACCGATTTTATTGATATTTTCATTGACCAAAGTTTCATCGGTCACATCAAATCCGTAATATTCAGCCGTAATGCCTGCATCTGTTAATTCCTTTAATCTTTTGGCGCCCGCATCATTGTTAAGTCCATTTAAAATGACTGTAAAACCATCCTGACCTAATTTTTTGGCACATTCGAAGCCTATTCCTCCTGTTGACCCCGTTACCAAAGCTACTTTTCCGTTTGAACTCATAATTATTTTTTTATCGTAACACAGACAACTTGTACCGACGAATGACGGTATTCTTATCTGTATATTATGTTACGTTTTTCTCAAATTTAATTTTAAATATTTTTATTTTATTAAATTATTTTACAAAAAAACATATAAATAAAAACGCCGATAGGTGTGGACGATTTGGTAGCCCCAATTTTCAAATTGGGGGAGAATATTTCCCCTTTAGAAGAGTGTCATAGACACGGTGCATTAAATAGATGTAACGTACCTACGGCACTTCAATTATGGGCTAAATCTTTCTCCTATGGATGAATCCATAGGCTACCAAATGTTACGTGTCTATCGACACTTTTTAAATTATTTGCGTAGTTTCATTTTTATATAAAAATCTAATTGTCAATATTTTGCACACGAATTAAACCAGTCACCAATCACCAATCACCGAACTCTCGGCTTCAATGCTTCAATTCTCGGACATAAAACCCAAACGCTCAACATCGCAATCAAAGCCAATGCCGCACCAATGATAAATGCCGGCGTATAGTTGCCACCTTTTGTTAGCCAAGGCACTAAAATCGTTAAGCCAAAAGCACCTAATTTCGCTGCCATTCCTGCAAATCCTGCGAGTGTTCCTACTGTTTTTCCACTATAAAAATCGCTGGGCAATGTCTGTACATTTCCTATGGCAGTTTGGAAACCAAAAAGTATGACCGCCATGATAAGTACAGCATTCACGGGTGCGCCCGGATTGGCTAAAGCATAAAATGAAGGTAACATAATCAGGCAGCCTAATGTGATGACCATTTTTCGGGTTTTATCTACGCTCCATCCTGCACCCAATCTGTTTTGAGCCAATAAACCGCCAAACCAAGCCCCAAACATTGCTCCGACATAAGGCACCCATCCGTAAAGACCAATCGTTTTTACATCCATGCCATAGACTTCATTTAGATATATTGGAATCCAACCAATAAACAACCACCAAATCGGGTCAATGGCAGCCGAAGAAATGATAACTCCCCAGCTTTCTTTATGTGAAAGTAGTTTTCCGGTACTCGGATTGTAGCCGTCGTCATAATTTCCATCTTGGTCAACGTCCTGATTAAGCTGACCCGATAAAATATATTCCTTTTCGCTTTCGGTGATATTTGGGTGCGTTTTTGGTGGGGCTTTTACCAATACCATCCAAGGAATTAGCCATAAAAACCCCAGCACACCGATGACCACAAAAATCATTTGCCAACTAAAATAAATGGTCATAAGAGCTATTAAAGGGATCGAAATAATGCCCCCAATTGCGGCACCCGAATTAAATAAACCTTGTGCAAACGCCCTTTCTTTGGTCGGAAACCATTCTGCATTTCCTTTGGCAGCACCGGGCCAGTTGCCTGCCTCTGCCACCCCCAAAATAGCCCTAAAAATAGCAAAACTCCACAAGCCTCTTGCAAAAGCGTGTAGTACCGTGGCGATAGACCAAAATCCTATGGATAAGGCAAAGCCTAATCGTGTACCCACCCAATCGAAAATTTTCCCAAAAATAGCTTGACCAAAAGCATAAGAAAAAATAAATATGGATAAAATCCAGCCATAGATTTCCTTTCTTTGGTCGGCATTTTTATCAGGGTATAAATCCATTGCAATATCGGGCCACAGCACCGATAGAGATTGCCTATCAATATAATTAATCACCGTTGCCAATGCAATTAATGCAATGACCCACCAACGTAATCCTTTGATTTTCATAATGTTATGTTTGCGTAACGCAATGTGACTGTACCGACGAATGACGGTATCTCGCTTGCGCCGACACTGTTCCCGTAACGTAGAGAAAAATTCATGAATTTTCTCTACCTTACGAATACGCAAGTCGGAGGCATTACGCTACGGTATTTCTGTATTCCTTAATATGTCCGGCATCTGCCAAAATATCCTCGCGTGCAGGGCTAAACACGTCTATCAACGCCCCCGGCTTCGTACATACACAACCGTGCATCACATAAGGCGGAATGTAAAACGAATCTCCCCCCTTGATAGTCTTGACTTCCTCACCAATCGTCATTTCAAATTCGCCGCTTTCGACATACGTTATTTGCGAATGATAGTGATTGTGCATTTGTCCGATAGCTCCTGTATCAAATTTAGCCACGACCATCATGATTTTGCCGTCGTAGCCGTGTATTTGTCTTTCAAGTCCTTCGGCGACTTTTTCCCACGGAGTATCATCTTTGAAAAAAAATTCTTTAGTTGCTGGTATCATAATGCTAAAATGTTTATCTGTACTGACGACTTTAGCCGTCAAGTGACTTGGGGAATAGTGTTTTGATTTTTGGTTTTTCGGGGAGTCTACTCGTTGGACATTTTTGAAATGTCAGACGAGAGGTTTTCTGCTGTCGTCTGACATTTTAAAAATGACTTACGCTCGTCTTCTAATTTTAAAACCAAGCATTGATTGCTGATTCGCGTGACGATTTGCAAAATCGTTTTACGTATTATTAAAAACACCTTTCCATTCATACACAACTCCTTCGTGTTCAACCTTATGTGTACTTTCGGGGTCATTATCCTGATTAGAAAACATAAATGTACGCTGTGTATTGTGAATGTCAATTACCGTAAATATAGTATATTTTTTATTATGTAAAATAGGTTGAATGGATTTAATTTGTGAATAGGGTTTTTCGGGAGATTCTGTGACCGGACTGTACCTGCCATGCGGTTCGATGACAGATAAAAACAAGGCATTTTTCGCGTTATTTTTTCGGTGAATGAGTAGTGCATCTCGTCTCAAATTAAAGTTAGGGTCGTTCGCACCGATTCTCGCTACAATGGCTTCATCGCCTGCGTCAGCATTCGCCGTTATTGAGTACAATTTATTTTCATTGAACCATGTAAATTGTAAATTATCACTGTCAATTTCTCCCTTTGCTTCTTGATATATATGCTGATAACCGTGATTTTCGCCCATGATTTTCGGCAAGTTGGTTTCCAATTTTGTACTTGAGCGCATCAAGTGTTCAGCATAATGAAAAGGGAGGTCGTATTGATGTTCATTCTCCGAAAAAGCTGCCATTATATCTATTAGAATGGGACTTGTAAAATCATCGCCATTGCACAAAATTAAAGTGCGCTGCATTTCTACATCTTCATAGGCATTCGTTTCTTTCGCGCTGACTATCTGTATGTTAGGATTTGAAATATCAAAAACATAAGGGTCGGAATGGTTCGTGGTTGCATTATCGTATTTTCCGTCAAAATGTGATTTTCCGTCCACTACGAGCGCATTGTGTGCGATGGTTTGTTTTGCCCAAGTTTTATTTTCTTTGAGGTATCTGCCCCCTGCTTTATGGTCGATATTGACCCAACGTGCCGAGCCGTAATCCTGCAAAACTTCCGTATTGCCATCGTACATTGAGTAGGATAATTTGTCGAAATGTCCATGTCCCAAACCCTGTGCGGCGTATTTAAAAAGTATCGCAATCTCTTCTTCGCCTTTCAAAGTACGTAAGATGCCAAGTGCGCCTTCGTCGCCTTTTGCACCATCGCGTAATTCAACCGATTTTTTGAAAAAAGGCTGTGCTTTGCCTTCGTGCAATGCACGAGCTACGGCGTAACCATTTTGGTCGAGCAAGACTTTATTTTGTAACTTGGCAACGCTCAAAAGTTCGGGGTCTTTATTGAGTCCGTAAGCGATATTGACCGCTGAAATGACCGAACCCGAACCAATTGACATACCTTTCATCGCATCATTTATCGGGAAAAATTCACCACTCTGATTGGTTTGATATAAGAGTGCATAAACAGCTTTCAAAAGAATGCCATCGCGGTATTCAAATATCTCTAAATCGGGTTTATTATGATGTAATGACAGGGCAAAAAGCATGAAAGGTGTCATTGCATATCGCTGATAATATGGTCCTTCGGTATAGTAGCCGTCGGGTGAAAAAGCGTTATCTATTTGCGCAAAAAATCCGGCTTTTGCCATACCTTTTTCGTAGATAAAACCGCCGTCATTATCTTTCTCCAAATCTGCGCCTTCTTTTATCGGCAGCCCATATAATGCCCTATCAATCAATTCTTTATCATTCATCGCCAAGCCCATCATGCCTACGGCTGCATTGCCCCACGTACTGTGATTGTGTACGCGATTGAAGAATTTTGGATTTTCGATAGATAAGAAATCCGCGACGGGTCGAAAGAGGTTTTCCTCGAAGTTTTTACGCTCTTTTTTGGAGAGGCAATCGTACACCGCATCATACGCTTGCGAAGTGTAAACCAACCAATTCGCTTCATTCAAACATTGCCAAAATAGCTTGCCGCGCGAGTACGATTTATCTACCGGATGCAAGGGTAAACTCTTGTACATTGCTGCGTATTCGGTGAGCATATCTTTAACGTAATTGGCATACATTTTTTCGCCTGTGATTTGGTACAAATTACCTGCGAGGTTCATGTATTTGTAATTGCGTTTGTGTTGTTCGTGTGTGTATCCGCCACCTGCGTCTTTGGGTACGGGGACTTTCATTCCTTCCGCAAGTGAAAAGGCTATTTCGGACTTCGCATTGGCTACGGCTTGCTCAAATAATGGCGCATCGCCGCCCGATTTTATGGCTTTCACGCCTTCGGATGTGAGGATGAGATTTGGGTGCGACTGTCCGAAAAGGGCTGTCGTCCAAATTAGGAGAAGGAGCGATATGTATGTTGTGTGTTTGATATTTTATTTTTCTTTTATCGTTATTAAATTCTTCGCGTTGAACATTCTATCTGGCGTAATTACCAATTCATCAGTCGGTATGTTATTTCCGTATCTCTCTTTTACTTTTTGTTGAACAGTTTTATTTGACAAATCAAAATCTTTTATTTTTTCCAACGTTCCAATTTCGATATTGAAGGCTTCTTTATAAATCTTCCAAGCTAATTCTGAACAATAAATTTTATCGTCTGACCATTCAAATAGAAGGTCATAATCCTTGCCCAAATATTTCTTTCCAACCAATTTCATTTTTTCTATTCCTTCATCTGTTAATATCTCATTGCTGTTTTTCAACCTTTTAACAACATAATTACCATTTACCCCTCGATTTATCCAATCTTTCAAATTGGTCATTTTGACAGGTTGAATAGCTTCGTAAACAAAAAAATCATTGCCCTCTTGGTAAATTATTCCCATGTGAGAATATTTTGAATTTGTGGCAATTTGAATTGCTTGGCTTTGATTTGACCTTGAAGTATGAAAAATCAAATCGCCATTTTGAAGCTCTTTTTCTATAATTTTATGTTCTATTTTTTGTTGAGTTACTTTACCAAACTTATTATCTGTTGACTCAGTTTCAGTTGAGTTACACCCAATCATTAACAACCCAAATATGATAGCTAATAACTTCATTTTTTTTATCAATCAACCGTGAGTTTTCGTACTGACGACTTTAGCCGTCAAGTGATTTTGAAATTTTCGGGAAGCCGACTCGCCTTGCATTTTCAAAATGCAAGGCGAGTCAAGTTTGTCTTTCAATTTAAAAATCAATTATTTATGAACGTATTTTTTATTTATGTGAATAATTTTACTGACGGCTAAAGTCGTCAGTACAGTTTCATTCACGTTTAACATTTACTTGTTGAAAGGCGTCATCATTACTGATAATGTCTTCATTATTTTTTAATACAATGTCTTTGAATTTAATAATAGGTTCGCCCACAATTAAATGTAAGTTTATCTTTTTGCTATCCTTAAATTGGAGGTCGTGCATGTCGGCTAATTGTACGCCGTGTAGGTTCATCGTGGCTTGGTATTTATTGCGTTTATCGTGACCTATATTATCGAAAGTTGTATTGTGTAAATCGAGGATAGGTCCGAAGGTGCTTTCATCACGTCCGCCGCGATAGAGGTTTAATGCTACACCGCCAATATCTTTGAAAGTCGAGTTGGTAATCACTACATTTTCAGCATTATAGATGCCTAGATCTTCTATTTCTTTATCAAGATTAAATACGTGTCCGGTGATGTTGTTGAAATTGCAATTATCTACGAGAATAGAGTCTGCAAAAGTATTTTTATAGACCCGTAAGACATTGAAACTATGGTTCACATCCAAGTCATTGAAATCGCAATTGCGAATCATCAATTTATAATTATTAATCATCGAATACCGACTGGTGCGGATGACTGAATTACCCGAATAATCGTCACAATCTCTACCCGAAAAATTGATGCCTTCGAGCGTTAGCGAACCACCGTTTTCAAGGTTAAATAAGGATGTTCTTTCAAATGTAATTTCAGGTCTTGTAGCGAGTCCGGGTGCGGCTTCTATCGTGATGGTGTGTGGTATTTCGATACTTTTCCCTTCAAAATAATTGCCTGATTCGGTCAAGCGAATGATGTCGCCGGGTGCAGATTTTTTGACTGCCTCTAAAATGACATTTTCGCCGCGCGGTACTTCAATCACCTTACCCGTTGCGAAGGTTATCTGATAGTCTTTTTTCGGATACCACGATACGCCCGTATTGTTGCGTCCGGGAACGGTTTTGCTTGGGTCAGGTCCGATATTTGGGTAAGCTTTGCTGCGTTTTACACCGTCTTTTTCTACAAATTCAATTTCTTTTGCTTCAAATCCTTTTTTGAGTATTTGCCCATTATTTTTCGGAAAATTAATATTTGGACTTACGATATTTCCGTCAAATTCTATTCCACTAATATCGTCATATACCGTAAATATATCATCTTTTTTTGTGTTGTAAAAGATGTTGTTATTCATCTTAGTATCTATCGGAGTCGCGCTTCTTTCTTCGTCGCTTCCGGCACAAAGTTGGATGTGGTCGCAGTCGATGATGAGGTTGTTGGATGCTTCCGAATTTTTGACTTGGAAGTAGCGATTCAAAGGTGAATTGGGTACGCCGTTCATTACCACTAAAGTTCCGCGAAAACGATAGCCCGTGATGCCTTGCAGGTAATTATTGCGAACGGTTTGCGATTCATTGATGATGCGTATACCGCCCGTGTTGGCTTTTCGATTGGCGAAAAAATAGTTGTTTTCGACGAGGGTTTCGTTGCCATGACGCATGGTGAGTGTGCCTTGACATTCGTGAAAAGTATTGTTGCGGAACGTGTTTTGTCCTGATTTGCTGGAGATGATTTCTAACTCGCCATTGCAGTGTTCAAAGTAGTTATCTTCGACAGTAGTATTTGAGTTGGACATGGAATAATGGCTCGTACCTACGCGGAGTGTCTCACCGCCATTTGAGCCGAGAATGGGGTGGTAGCCAAAGTAATTATGGTCGATTTGGTGGAAATTTTCATGGCTGGCTTCCGTCTTCATACGTACAGCGAGCGTGACTCCGCGATTGCGTTTGCCTACGAGATAATTGTGGTCAAAACGGTTGTTTTTACCATAAATTTCTACCCAATAATCCGAATCAAATCTTTCAGAAGGATTGTAATCGTCTATGACACATTCAGTTACGCGACAGTTGTTGCAGAGCATTTCCTTATCCTTACGAAATGCAATGACTGACCCGGAAGGTGTATGTCCATTGCGAAAAACCAAGCCTTCTACGTACATATACTCACCACCAACACGAACGTTGGATTGTCCTTCGAGAAAAACCTTACCTTTCTCTTCTACGGTGAGCGTAATTGGTTTTTCTGCCGTTCCTTTTCCGTAGAATTTTAGCTCTGCATCCGTCCAAGTTCCATTGGCGAGGATGATTTTATCGCCGGGCTGTAAGGTCTTTACAGCGGCTTTAAATTCCTCTATGTTTTTGACCAAATTTTCGTCAACTACGGGCGTACTTGCAGAAGGAACATCTACATTTTGAGTGACTGTACATGCTACAAAAAATATTAAAAAGGTAAATATATAGGCAGTTTTGCGTATCATTAAATGGTTTGTTTTGTGCGAATTATCAGAGTTGCGTTGCCCCAAACTTGCCCTACATTTTTAAAATGCAAGGCAAGTATTTTAGAGCAAATTTTAAATCAAAATCTAATTTAGTATCAGGAACAAAATAAATGTATATTCTCGACTTGTTCTTTTCTCCTTTTTCTTCGTTATGAAAATCCTTGCGTAGCTTGGCTATGCGCGGTTTTCATGCCTCGAAAAAGAAAAAATAACGACGCGAAGAATGTACATTTATTTAATTCCTGATACTTAATACACTGTTTCACAAATTTATTTACTTTTTTGAGTATTTCTTTTAAAATGACTCTTCACCAAAAAATCCTTAAATACAGTGAGTATTCGCGTCATTTTTGATTCGATTCATTTCAAAATA
>Ga0209093_1001522_pt1 | contig 13140 bp, 12 predicted proteins | sample SidtaG_4_FD_187450 | JGI IMG/M metagenome (GOLD analysis project Ga0209093, IMG submission 187450) | Marine algal microbial communities from Sidmouth, United Kingdom - Sidmouth_Male1 metaG (SPAdes) (version 2) | ecosystem: Host-associated > Algae > Red algae > Unclassified | place: Sidmouth...
CGGCTTTGCGTGGGCGGCGCCCGTGGGGGGGGGGGACGCCGTGCGCCCCGCGGCGACGGCGGGGGGGGGGGGCGCCGCCCCGGCGGCGGGGGGGGGGCCCGATCGGGCGGCGGCGGGCGGGGCGGCCGACGCGGCGGCGGCGGCGGGTGCGGGGGCGGGTGCGGCGGTCGCCGACGGCGGCGCAGCGTCGGCGACGGCAGACGCGGCGGGGGGGGACGCGCTGCGGATACGCGCGCAGGCGTCGCCGCGGGCGGCGACGCCGTCGGCCGACGCGGCCGACGCGGCCACGAGTGGCGGCGGCGGCCCGTCGCCACGCCCCGAGGGCGCCCCGTGCGCGCCACCGCCTGCCCTGCCGACGGCCGCCGACGTGGCGGCGGCGGCGGCGGCGGCGGCGGCGGCGGCCGGGGCGGGCACCCCCTCCCCCCGCCGGTGTGTGGCGCCATCCCCCCCCCCCCCCCCCCGCCCCCGTCGCCGTCACCCTCCCCGCCGCGCTCGCCGGTGACGGCGGGTGCGGCGTCGCCGCTCGACGGCGCGTGCGACGCGTCGCCGCTCGACGTGGTGCCGCTGCTGCCGTTGGCCGTGACGCCGCCGCCGCCGCGGCCGCCGCCGCCGCCGCCGCCGGGCGCCACGCGGTCGCCCCGACCGCCGCTGACCGTGTCGCCGCCGCGGATTCGCGTGGCGGCGGCGGCAACGTCGGCGCCGCCCGCGGCGGGGCGGGCGGCGGGGGCGCTGGGCGACTCGCCGGTGGACTTGCCGCCGCTGCCGCTGCTGCCGGCGGCGGTGGCGGCGCCGGCGGGGCTGGCGCCGGTGCCCCTCCCGCCGTCCTTGATGGCGGCGGCGGCGCGGCGGGGTGGTGCAGGCGGCAGCGGCGGCGGTGCCGGTGGTGCCGGCGGCGGTGGCAGCCCCGCCCGGCGGGGGCCGGCGGGCGTTGCTAGTAGGGGCGCGTGGACGCCCCCCCCTGCGTTGGCCCCCGGCGGCGGCGGGAGCCCGCGCACGTGTGCGGCGGCGACGTCCAAGTCGTCCCCGTCGCCGCCGCTGCGGGTCGGTGGCGGGGGCGGCGGCGGCACCGTCCGCCGCCGCCCCTCCGAGCCACTCCTCGACAAGGCCGACGCGGTGACGAGCGACGACGAGACGCCGGCGGCGGGGGACGCGGCGGCCAAAGCGCCGCCGCCCCCGCCGCGGTCGCCGCCGCCATGGGCGGCGTCGCCGGCGCCGCGTTCAGCACCACCGCCGCCGCCGTTCGTCGGCGGCGGCGGCGGCGGTGGCGGCAGCCGGCCAACGTCCCCGTGGGGCACCCCCCCACCGCCCGTGCGGCGGGCGACGGTCGGGCCGACGCCACCGGCGCAAGGCGTGCCGTCGCCACCCGTGCTCGCGGCCGCGGGAGCAGGCGAGCGGTGCGGCGCGCCGCCGCTGCTGCCGGCGTCGCTGTTGCACCCGCTGCCGGCTGCGCTGCGCGTGCCGTCGCCGCGGAGGGCGGGTGCGGGCGGCGGCGCGTCGGGGGTGGCGGCGGCGGCTGCGGCGGCAGCGGTGGCGGCCACCGCCATTGGCCGGTCGCCACCCGCCTCTGGCCCACCGTCGCCGCCGTCGTCGCCACCGCCGCCGCCGCCGCCGCCGCCGTCGGTGGAGGCGTCGGCGGCGGCCGCCACCGCCGACGCGGCACCGGCGCTGGACGATGGCGCCACGTCGTCTGTCTCCAACGAGCGCCTGGCCGAGTTCCTCACCGGCGCCGCTCCGGATGGCGAGGCGGGGCGGCCGGCCACGCCGTGAGCGTTGCGGCGGCGCGGGTGCCGGCGCGTGCCGTGGTGCAGAGTAGCAGAATAGGATAGTAGGGGCTGGGGGTGCTGCATGTGTATTTCTTGTTCTTTTCGTCTTGTGTCGTCTGTCTTGTGTGCTTGCTTGCGTCTGTTGTGCGTCGCGCGTCTGACTCGGTCACGGCACCCTCCCTTTTGTCAGTTGTGTGTGCGCGTCTTACTGGCGGTTTCCTTTCCCCGGCGAGCGGTCTGTGCCTGCTTGTATTGCTCTCCCGCTGGCTCTGCCTCACTCCATTACTCACCTGGGCAGTTTTTTTTTTTTATCTGACCGAGTAGTGTATCACTCGTCCGCGACAGCCGTGTTTGCCAATGAAGTTGCGACCTCAACAGCCAAGACTCTGTCGTCTCGTCCACAGTGGGCCGTTCTTCGTCTTTTTCTTAGAACATGGGACTCTACCTGCTTCCGGCGCAGAGACAGGAATCACCGAGTGGAAGCGCCGAAGCGCTAGCCAGCCGCGATTCCTGACGCTGTAGCCATGCGCAGATTTGACGCGGCCGCTTCACACAAACGTCTCCATGATTTGGATTGTCTCCAATATGGCAAAATCGAGGGCGGCACTGACACGCCGCCTGTCGCGCTGATTGTTCGGGGAGACGCTGCGGTGGATTGAGGCTGGCGCGGGGAACGCATGCAACACCAAATGCGGCCCGGCCCGGCTTTATGAGGGCGGCGCACCGGTCTACCCATACCCGTTGACGTACCCATTCGCCGTCCCGTCGCCGGCTCCCGGCGCCTGCGGCGCTTCCTCTGGCGCGGAAGCGCCCGGCCACCCCGGCAGCGTCGCGTGTGCGCGCGAATGAAAGTGGTGGAGCAGGGAGCTCCGCCACTTGAAGCGCTTCGTACAGCCGGGTACGGGACAGTGAAAGGGCGTCGCCGTCCCGTGCTGTGGGGCGCCAGCCAGCCGGCACCGGGCACGCACAGAGTCATCCATAGGACAAGCAGCAGGGCGTGGCGTCGTCAACACAAAAGCAAACGCGGCGGGTGGTTAGTCGCGTGTCGCTGGTCGAGCGACGCGTAGCCCTGGTGCCTTTGCATTGGCCCGCCGCTGCCACAATGCCCCCCACCCCGCGCACTCCCCTCCTCGCCGACCGTCGCACCTACCTTGCCGCTATGAATCTTGAGGTTGTACCGCCGCGGCGTGGAGTACCCACACCCGCGCGCGGGGCACCAATACCGCACGCTTTGCCGTTGCTTGCCCGTGGCGGCAGCACCGGCACCCCCGCCTGTGGTCGCCACCGCAACGCCTCCTGTCTCTGACGGCGGGAACGTCAAAGATAGCTGTTGGGGGTGCTGCTGGGGCCACTGTCCCGCCCCGATGGCAGTGGTGGTGGCGGTGCCCATGCCCACCCCCGACATCTCCCCGCCGTGCAGCCAGCTCACATGGCGGGTGCGCGTCCGCAGCCTGTTGGCGACGATCGTCCGTAACCGCCGGTGCGCCTCCGGATCCGCCAAAGAAAACTCTTGGCGGCAGGACGGAGGGCCAGCCGCGTGGACGGCATATGTGGCGGGCTGCCCGTCCCGCCCGGGTGCCGAAGTCAGCATGGGTGACGGCACGATGGCCTCCCCATAGGCTCCGAGACAAAAGCGGAAGAGTTTGACCAGAGACTCCCCCAGCGGCCCAGCGCCCGGAGCAGCTGCAAACCCTTCCGGCGCCGACGACCCCTTCTCCCGGACCTTGATCGATCGGAAACTCATCAGCAGCATGGCGTCACCCCCCGGGCGGGGCGGCCGTTGAAAGATGGAGAGGCCGTGCTTTTGCAGCACTCCCGCCGGATTGTAGCCAAAGCACGAGAGGAACACCTTGCCTTGGTCGTCTTCACCCAGAGACAACACCTCAAACGTGGCCACGTCCATAACGAACCGGTGCACCGGCGGCCAAATGTGGTCACCATTGTGTCGAACTCGCACGGACTCGACGTAGATGACGCAGAGGAGCTGCGTCTCCGCGTCCCAGTAGATGGGCACGTAGATGCCCATCGAGTCATTGACGATGGTGGGACCAACGCTGGCGTCGGCGTCGTCGCCGACGGCGTTGGCGGCAGCGTCGGCGCTGGCGGCAGCCGGATGGACGTTTGGGGTAGTGGCTCCAGGGACAGAGCAGACCGGGGTCGGCGGGATGGCCGACGAGGACCCAGCCCACCGGTCGTCAATGGGCAGGGGGGGGGCGGCTGACGAGAACCCAGCCCACCGGTGGTCGCCCCTTTGAGCGGCAGCGGCGCCGGGCATAGGGCCGACCACAGGCGGCGGGACGGCTGTGGTCGGCCCTATGCCCGGCGCTGACGAGAACTCGGCCGATGAGCCATCGCCCCACTGCGCATCAGCGGCGCCTGGATCATAACCAACCGCCGTCGGCGCGGCGCGCGACGAAGGCGCGGCCCACCGGTCGTCGCTCCACTCGGCGTTGGCAGGCGACAGCGGGCGAGCCGGGAGAGCCACCGTCGGCGTTGGCGCCAGCGACGCCCCGTGCTCTGGCCGCGGCCCCGGCGCTGGTGCCCGCGCCGACGCTGGCGGCAGCACCGATGCGTCTGCTGGCGGGGCCCTCGGTGCCCCCATCGGCGTCGCGCCAATCACCTGCACGCACGAGCGGATGACCAGCGCCTCGGCCAGGTGGGCGGGCGACACGCCCTCCAGATCCGACCACGTCCGCAGCCCGACCGCCGTCGTCGGCAGCAGCGGCGCGAGCCACGCTGCCACGGGCCTCGACGCAAAGGCGAGGCGGAATTCGGTCCAGCCGGTCAACTCGGCGGCTGACACGTAGCGCGGGGAGGGGGGCCCACAGGAGCCGAGGGAGGCGGCCCACGCGCGGGCGGGGGAGTCGCTGGCTTGTCGAGTCGCCATGCTGCCGGCGGCCTGGGGGCGGCGCGGGAGAACGGGGCGACAGTGACGGGGAAGGTTGCGAAGCAGGTCGACCCAAGGTCGGGGAGAGGGGGAAACGACCCCAGCCGGGTAGAGGAAGAAGGGCGATTTGGCTTGATTCGGGGCGCCGCAGTGGGCCACAGGCGGCGACACCGAGGGGCCAACCAGTTGCCGTGCGTCCCGTCAGAGGCAGCGGTGTCTTATGAGGAACGGCGTGCCGCGGATCTCGGCGGTCAGGCGCACCCACCACCCCGTAGAGAGCGGAGTAGGGGCCAGAAGGGCGGGGTCGACCTACCGAAGGCGTGTCACACGGTCGACGCAATGACAGTGGCGCGAGTGCCCGTTGTGGCCAACGGCGGGTGGAAAACAGTTGCGTCTCCGCCACCATCGCCGCGGCACGCCCCCAGACAGGGCCAGGGCGGCTCTGAGTAACGGCTGGGCGGACCCGTGAGTGGCGCCTACTGGCGACGTTGGGCGTCCTTGCATTGAGCGTCAACGCGGCGGCCGTGCTGGCGGCCGCCACTGGCCGAAGGACGAGTGGAGGCAGTGGCACGGGGCGCGGCGGGGAACCGCCGCAAACGCAATCGCCGCGACCGCGTGTTCTGGGGCGCTCCGTCCGCCCAACCACGCGGTCTGGCGGTGGCTACTCTGCTACTCTGCACCGAAGAGCTGACGGGGACCGGTGGGCGTTGGGTCTCGCGGGTCCATGGGAATGGGCCAATACGTGCCCTCCCTCCATGTCGCAGCGCCAGCCTGGTAGTGAGGCGTGTTGTTCGTGGGTCGCCGCCGACCCTCATACAGTTGGAGAATGTGGCCCAGAGCGTGTATAGGCCAATCACTCGCAGACTATGCTCGGCACGTGAATGACTCGAGTGCACATCCAGTACAGATCACAGCCGCCATGTTCCCGACCTCCATCACATCACGCGACAATGACAGCAAAGGGGCCGTAGATCCGTGCGTGTACTTCGTGCGGCGCACTCCTACCTGGTTGAGGTCCAGGGTTGGTTCGGATGCAGATGTACAGTGAGGTCGCTTTTCATTCGATCAGCCGACTGTGATGATCAAGCCATGGGGGATGACAAACCAATAAAAATCCCTTGAATAGATGACGCGACGCACAGTGGGATATAAACCGGGAAGCGCTCACTGGCTGATTGCGGTAGTGCACCACTCTTCCAGCCCATGCCACAAGCCAACCTCTGTGACAACAGCTTTTGCATGTCGCACGACCCACGCCTTCAGCAGTCATGCCCCCTCAGACGCACCCAGGGCGGCTGGAGGGCCGGTGTGGCGAAGCGGACGGCTGACGAGGCATGCAAACCATTAGTCTCCGTGGCGATCCCGTCCACAGAGGTGATGCGCCAGAACCTTACACTTTGCCCTTCCCTGACTGGCATGTAGCAGACCATGGCTTGTGCAGTGGGTCATCCATGAATTGAACACATCAGAGCTTTGCTCCCTGGTGAACATGCAACCGCTGGTTGACGACCTCAGTCTTGGCTTGATACCAGGCCTCACCAAGGGTATCATTTTTGGCCATGAGTACGGTATTTGGCTCGCATCCAGCCAACGAGTATTGGCTGACAGTGAGATGGATCCCTGAGTTTCGAGTATGAGTGTTGCCCAAACCTGGCAGAGCGAGTATCACGGGTATATACCCTCGAAACTTTGGGTTGTCGGTATCCCACATCGTTCTCAGCGCGGGTATGCGTATACCTGTAAATGAAAATAATATCTGGTTTGTGCAGTTAACTTTGGAGTTTCGTTATGTCAATCTCCGTCGAGAGACTAATATTGGCACGGAGCCGGCCTTCCGTCGCCTCCACTGCCCGAAAGAGCTCCCTCGGTAGGGCCGTCCGGGGGGCCATCAGAGCCGTGAGCACTTTCAACTACGCCCGCGCGGGGTTCGACTGGAACTCGCGGTGGGAGTGCAAAACTCTGAGCGTGATTCACTTGGCAAGCAAGGCAAATGGGAGCGGTGTGGGGACGACCACCACAGTGCCGCGTGGTGGGTCAGGATGAAAGACCCGACGGAGGAAGGGATAAAGCACTTTTTTCGCTGGAGGGGCGCCGAAGGGCCCAAGAAGATGGATGGTGAGCTGCGACTCGCTTCGAGTACATGCAGGATGTGCGATGTTAGCCATTTTGCCCACACACTACCTCTTTGCAGTTTGCCACGCATGGATTTGTGGCAGAAATCTCCATTCAGGACGCTGTCAAGAGTATCGGATTCTTCAAAATCGAGAGTACGGGTCATACTCTTTGATACCCTCCGTGATCCGCTCTGGCGAGTATCTGGCAACTGGTCATTCACCGAGTATGGGTATGGGACTTGCACCGAAGTATCACGCGAGTACGGGTATATACCCGAAAAAAATACTCGGGAAATACCCTTGCCGAAATCCTCTTGGTGAGGCCTGCTTGATACACAGCCGGTCACATGTTCAATCCCAGTTCTTGCCTGGACTTCGCAATTATTGTCGTTCCGCCAAAAAGTGGAGAGTCCAGGCCTGTCAAAGAGGCGCTTTGGTGCGTTTGACTGGCCCAAACGTCGATCCGCCTGTCTGGGACTGTCCAGCTTTTGGCGCAACGACCGTAAGTGAGGCGAAGGTCACGCGATGCGGTTCAACATGAATCTGCGAGCACACGCTTCAGGCGATGAGGGTCTGACATTCACTCTAGCTTCGTTGGTGGAGATGCTCGTTTCTTCAAAGACTTCATTGATCATGTGCCAAAAAAACGAAATCAACAATCCGACTGGAACTTGTCATGTCAGAAAACTTTCTGACACACCCCGAGATTCGGATGGCATCGCAGCCACAAATACCGCTTTTTGGCTCAAAGAAGCTATTTTCGTATTCTTGGCTGTTTAGCTGAATCGTTGCGACAATGTACCACTTACCAGGGCGTCCTGGGAACTCGATGCTTCTTTCCGCGGTTGATCCGCTTTTCTTGGCACCCAACACGCCTCCCATGTGAGAACTTGAGGTTTTCTACTGTTGGCAGAACGGCGGAGAGAACAGAAGTGTTGTTGTGTGTTTCCATGCCGTATGGGCACATGTAAGCAGTCAGCAGCTCTATGTCAGTGGCAGGGGCGCATCTGATTGGTGGGGAGAGTCGGTCCGCAAGTCTGTCTCGATCCCTATGACAACTCGGGGATGAGAAAATCATTCTTGTGTGCTGCGGAAGCCAAGCGTTCAGGCATGTAGGCTAAAAACCTTTCGCGCTAGTACGCTTGAGAAAACGTACGCTTGAAGGCCCCTGATGCAAACCGATGGTGCCAAGCATGAGGGAGACGTTCTCCCAAAAGCGATGCGGGGTTGCGTGACCAGCAACGGAGTGGATAAGACACCGCAGTGGCGACTGAGTCAGTTCTCGATAGCATCGTCTCGAATATTCCCGCGTTGATGATGGCTACGCGGGGCACGCGGAAGATGGCGCGCGCTACTCTGCTACTCGGTTAGGCTCACGCTCATGTTGCGGCGGTCGTCGCCCGCGAGCAAACACCACCACGTCATGGTGCCCAGCGGCGCCATTTTCGTACTGCGCACAAAAGGGGATGTGAGAAGAAGAAGGGGGGAAGAAGAGGTCGCCTCACACGTCCTCGAGGCAGAGGAAAAAGCGTACGTGGGTGCATGACCAAGGCGCGGCGACCCAGGGGCACCCACACTAATTTAAGGCCACCAGGGCCACACGAAGGCCACACAGGACCACACTTTTCATGTCTGCAAGCTCTCGGATCGCGTCCAGCAATTGGTCTTGTTTGGGCGCTCGTTCATCGAGATGTACCCATCGGTGCCGCACAGTGTGGGGTGGCTATCAATATATATAGTTCAGTCAGCTTGACGAAGAGTTCAGTTTCACAATCAAGTTTCAGGAAATGAAGTGTCAGCAGCGATGGCGCCCGTCCCTCGATGGCACAGTTGGGGACCTGTCCGCCCGCTCTCCATGTGCGTCGACGTGGCGCCAACGTGCGTGGCCGGGCTGCCGCCGCGGCGGTCTTCTACCGACGTCCACCCACCGTCGCCAGGCGTTGGGCCAGCGGGCGGTAACCGTTTTCGAGGGTCCTGGCCGATCGGCGTCGGGCTAAATCTTGTAGCCCCAGCAAGACCCGACACGAGACACGGCCCGGAGCAGCGGCCGCTCGCCCGCGACACACGCGTGGGTGAGAGCATGTCTAGTCCAGCAGTGCGCCATTGCGCTATCGCCATTTCGCCTTTTCTTGGCGATACCAAAGAGCATGTCTGTCGGTCAATTCCTCCGCCATATCCTTACGTGTAGCCCCACCACCCTCCTCCACCCATAGATGGCACCAACAAAAGGCACACATTGAACTGAATCGAGTTGATACATACTTAATCTATGACTTCAGCAGTTGCCGTTTCCCCCGTCTTTAATGTGTTTTTTTGTCTTCTTCCCGTCGCCGCTTCCCGTGATGGCTGTCTTTCTTGACGGTCGTGGGTACTTGGTGGAAGACAACAGTGATGGAAGGGTGGTCGCTGCGGCCATCCACGGTCGGAGTTAGCGGCTGCGGATACAGACATGCCCTACCAGCTCCCGTCACCTCGCTCTCGGGCAACCACGGAGTCTCAACTCAAACACGTCGCACTCCCGCCCCCTACGCCTACGACGAACAACCCGCCTCTCGGGAGGTTATCTCCTCTCCTGAATAGTGATATTGCCCATACACTCAACGACCGTGGTGGTGACGGCGCAGCGGCCCTTTCGCTCCACCCAGGGAGGCGGGAGACTGCCCAGACGGTGGCGGCGGCGGCGGCGGTGACGACCAACCCGTGGAGGTGAGTGGCCGTGGGGATCCTTAGAAGCCCCCGTATTCAGGGAAGCAGACACGACGACACAACTTCGACGGTCAACCACAGCTCTGCAGCCAAGCCCTCGGCCTTGCAAAAAACCCATCGATACAAAACCGAGATGTAATACATTAATTTATAGAATAGTCTGTCCGGGACGGAATAAATCAGGCCATCCCTGCTTCCAGGACAGAAGATCGATCGCCTTGCAATCGATCAAGTCCCCGCATTGGATCGGGCATGCACGACTCCAATCCTGGTGAACAACGAGACATTCGTCAGCCCATCATGCCATATGTCCTCGAATGTGTCAATGGGAGTATCACTCGCGATCCTTCTCGCCATCCTGTACAGATCTGGCAAAGGCGATCGCGCAAGGGCGAAGAATAGGGCGAAACGGCGTATACCGATAGAGCGGCCCTACGCCAGCCGCCGTCGCAGCGCCTGGGCAAACGGCGCACCAACCGATCCCCCACGCCGCGGCGGGCGCGCCGACGCGCGCCCGCTGCCCCGCCGGACCGCCCCGCGAGTGCCGACAGCCCCCCGTGCCGGCAGCGGCGCGGCGCCGCCGGCCGCCCCCCCCCCGCCGGCCGCCCGCCCGCCGCGCGCGGCGGCCGCCCGTGGGCGCCCGACGCGGCAGCGGTAGCCGCCGCGCCCGCCGCGGGGCCACCCACGCGGGGCCCCACCCGCCCCGCCCACGCGCGGTGGCGGGCGTCGGCGGGACGGCGCCGAGCCGTTCGCGGCGGCGGCGGCGGCCGCCGCGCCACCCCGCGACGTGTGCGCGCCGCCGCGCCGCCCGCCTCTTTTCGGCTCAAAGAAGCTATTTTCGTATTCTTGGCTGTTTAGCTGAATCGTTGCGACAATGTACCACTTACCAGGGCGTCCTGGGAACTCGATGCTTCTTTCCGCGGTTGATCCGCTTTTCTTGGCACCCAACACGCCTCCCATGTGAGAACTTGAGGTTTTCTACTGTTGGCAGAACGGCGGAGAGAACAGAAGTGTTGTTGTGTGTTTCCATGCCGTATGGGCACATGTAAGCAGTCAGCAGCTCTATGTCAGTGGCAGGGGCGCATCTGATTGGTGGGGAGAGTCGGTCCGCAAGTCTGTCTCGATCCCTATGACAACTCGGGGATGAGAAAATCATTCTTGTGTGCTGCGGAAGCCAAGCGTTCAGGCATGTAGGCTAAAAACCTTTCGCGCTAGTACGCTTGAGAAAACGTACGCTTGAAGGCCCCTGATGCAAACCGATGGTGCCAAGCATGAGGGAGACGTTCTCCCAAAAGCGATGCGGGGTTGCGTGACCAGCAACGGAGTGGATAAGACACCGCAGTGGCGACTGAGTCAGTTCTCGATAGCATCGTCTCGAATATTCCCGCGTTGATGATGGCTACGCGGGGCACGCGGAAGATGGCGCGCGCTACTCTGCTACTCGGTTAGGCTCACGCTCATGTTGCGGCGGTCGTCGCCCGCGAGCAAACACCACCACGTCATGGTGCCCAGCGGCGCCATTTTCGTACTGCGCACAAAAGGGGATGTGAGAAGAAGAAGGGGGGAAGAAGAGGTCGCCTCACACGTCCTCGAGGCAGAGGAAAAAGCGTACGTGGGTGCATGACCAAGGCGCGGCGACCCAGGGGCACCCACACTAATTTAAGGCCACCAGGGCCACACGAAGGCCACACAGGACCACACTTTTCATGTCTGCAAGCTCTCGGATCGCGTCCAGCAATTGGTCTTGTTTGGGCGCTCGTTCATCGAGATGTACCCATCGGTGCCGCACAGTGTGGGGTGGCTATCAATATATATAGTTCAGTCAGCTTGACGAAGAGTTCAGTTTCACAATCAAGTTTCAGGAAATGAAGTGTCAGCAGCGATGGCGCCCGTCCCTCGATGGCACAGTTGGGGACCTGTCCGCCCGCTCTCCATGTGCGTCGACGTGGCGCCAACGTGCGTGGCCGGGCTGCCGCCGCGGCGGTCTTCTACCGACGTCCACCCACCGTCGCCAGGCGTTGGGCCAGCGGGCGGTAACCGTTTTCGAGGGTCCTGGCCGATCGGCGTCGGGCTAAATCTTGTAGCCCCAGCAAGACCCGACACGAGACACGGCCCGGAGCAGCGGCCGCTCGCCCGCGACACACGCGTGGGTGAGAGCATGTCTAGTCCAGCAGTGCGCCATTGCGCTATCGCCATTTCGCCTTTTCTTGGCGATACCAAAGAGCATGTCTGTCGGTCAATTCCTCCGCCATATCCTTACGTGTAGCCCCACCACCCTCCTCCACCCATAGATGGCACCAACAAAAGGCACACATTGAACTGAATCGAGTTGATACATACTTAATCTATGACTTCAGCAGTTGCCGTTTCCCCCGTCTTTAATGTGTTTTTTTGTCTTCTTCCCGTCGCCGCTTCCCGTGATGGCTGTCTTTCTTGACGGTCGTGGGTACTTGGTGGAAGACAACAGTGATGGAAGGGTGGTCGCTGCGGCCATCCACGGTCGGAGTTAGCGGCTGCGGATACAGACATGCCCTACCAGCTCCCGTCACCTCGCTCTCGGGCAACCACGGAGTCTCAACTCAAACACGTCGCACTCCCGCCCCCTACGCCTACGACGAACAACCCGCCTCTCGGGAGGTTATCTCCTCTCCTGAATAGTGATATTGCCCATACACTCAACGACCGTGGTGGTGACGGCGCAGCGGCCCTTTCGCTCCACCCAGGGAGGCGGGAGACTGCCCAGACGGTGGCGGCGGCGGCGGCGGTGACGACCAACCCGTGGAGGTGAGTGGCCGTGGGGATCCTTAGAAGCCCCCGTATTCAGGGAAGCAGACACGACGACACAACTTCGACGGTCAACCACAGCTCTGCAGCCAAGCCCTCGGCCTTGCAAAAAACCCATCGATACAAAACCGAGATGTAATACATTAATTTATAGAATAGTCTGTCCGGGACGGAATAAATCAGGCCATCCCTGCTTCCAGGACAGAAGATCGATCGCCTTGCAATCGATCATGCACGACTCCAATCCTGGTGAACAACGAGACATTCGTCAGCCCATCATGCCATATGTCCTCGAATGTGTCAATGGGAGTATCACTCGCGATCCTTCTCGCCATCCTGTACAGATTTGGCAAAGGCGATCGCGCAAGGGCGAAGCATAGGGCGAAACGGCGCATACCGATAGAGCGGCCCGACGCCAGCCGCCGTCGCAGCGCATGGGCAAACGGCGCACCAACCAATCCCCCACGCCGCGGCGGGCGCGCCGACGCGCGCCCGCCGCCCCGCCCGACCGCCCCGCGCGTGCCGACAGCCCCCCGTGCCGGCAGCGGCGCGGCGCCGCCGGCCGCCCCCCCCCCCGGCCGCCCGCCCGCCCGCCGCGCGCGGCGGCCGCCCGTGGGCGCCCGACGCGGCAGCGGCAGCCGCCGCGCCCGCCGCGGGGCCACCCACGCGGGGCCCCACCCGCCCCGTCCACGCGCGCGGTGGCGGGCGTCGGCGGGGCGGCGCCGAGCGGTCGGCGGCGGCGGCGGCGGCCGCCGCGCCGCCCCGCGACGCGCGCGCGCGCCGCCGCGCCGCCCGCCGCGCGGTGCGCAGCCGCCGCTGCGGGCGGCTCGGCACCCGACCCGCCGGCGGCGGCGGCGGCCGCCTGCAGCCGCGGCCGCCGCCGCCG
>Ga0209093_1001523_pt1 | contig 13140 bp, 18 predicted proteins | sample SidtaG_4_FD_187450 | JGI IMG/M metagenome (GOLD analysis project Ga0209093, IMG submission 187450) | Marine algal microbial communities from Sidmouth, United Kingdom - Sidmouth_Male1 metaG (SPAdes) (version 2) | ecosystem: Host-associated > Algae > Red algae > Unclassified | place: Sidmouth...
GGGGGGGGGGGGGGCGGGGGGGGGTCGGTGTTTGCACGGAGCGGGCACGGGAAGCAGAAGGGTGACCGCGATTGACCGAGTACAGCGTGGGCATAGGTTTTTTTTGCTCGGTGGCAGGATATGGACGGGCGGATCTGCAGCTGCTTGTGCCGGAGGCGGCCCTTGCGCTGCCACGCCGGGTCATGCTGGCACTCCGAAGATATCCGAGTGGGACGTTGTTCTGAACAGAAAGCATGGACCAAATTACGAGTGGCGTCAGCCTGACGATCTGGGTCCACCGGAGGATGCCGAACCAGCCGTAGTCGGGCGCGAGCCGCGCTCTTCAAAGAACCGGCTCAGGGCGCCCTCGCCGCGTCGCAGCTCAGCGATGATCTGGCGCAGCGAAACCAACACGGCCGGGACCGTCAAGCCAATCGACGTCAAGGTCTCCATTAGCGCGTCACGCTCCTGCTTGCAGGTCAGCTCTCCACACGTGACGGATGCCCCCGTGTACACGCTCCCTTCACCAACAAAATTTGCTCATAGCCAGCTTCACCAATTGAAGCTCCCTGCCATCAGGCAAAGCACGCACCGCTCGGCGGCCTTCTTGAGCTCTTTCCCCTTCACACTAAAGAAGGGGTTCGCGCTCCCGAGAATCTCATCGGGCGCGCTTGGACCGGCTCCTCCACGACCGGCCCCGCGCATGCGACGCCGTTGCACCGCACGTGCGTCCACCAATGCACACCATCGCGAGCACGCGCAACTAGCTGATGGTCCAGCGTACCGTTGTGAGACGACGCGCGAACGACAGACGCCGTACCATTGGGAGCCGGAGCCATGACGGGTTGCCGCAGGTCGCGCACAGCTAAAGGGAGAGGGTAGAGAGCGGGGTTGTCACACGAACATCCGAGCGAGCATCGCCACGGACCATCCGACCTCGTGGCGTGCGACACTACGCAGATCTCGTGCAGGACCGCCGGTGTCGGCGACGTCGTTGACGCCGACCACTCGCTGTCCTCGGCATCAAATCGGGCCCAATTCGGCAACCAAGAAAATTGAACGAAACGGAGGGACTTGTTTGAGAAAGAAAAATCATACATCTGACCTAGAAAGAACCGGTTGTGTTCGCGTTCCGTTCGGATCGGCCAAAATTAGGCAGTCTGCGATAGCTTTACATGTTCATGTTGCGCACAAAGGGCGCGACGGGGTAGTCGACGCGGGAGGGGAAGGGTGGTCTTGGCGAGCCGTCAGAGAAGGGCATCAGACCCATAGAGCGGCCGCTCCGCCCCACCCGGTCCCTCTCCCCTGGGAGACGTGACAGCACATGTAAAACGTATCCTTTTCTGCGAAGCTCTCAACTAGTGATGGACAAAATGGCGAGACCGCTGCCCCGTAGGACCGTGCTCCCGCGCGCGCTGCGTATCGAGTGGCCGTGCGGCCACGAATCGCCACACGAGGGCGTCACGAAACTCCTGGGTAACTCCACGAGGAATTCCTGTCGGGTGCCTCTGGGTGCCTCCGGGTGCCTCCAAAATGTCTCCGGGTGCCTCTGGAAGGCACATGGCGTTTGCTCCAGGTGCGCACATGACTCCCGGATAGGTCTCTGATCAGTTTAAGATCGTACTGGGGATCAAAAATTGCGAATCTGCGACCTTACCCATTTGATCGAACACTGTGAAAAAGAGGGGTCCAGTGCGCGCAGAAAAACATGCGAATATCGTGCTGGGGACCCGTTTGGGATCGCTTCAGATCAGAATACAGTTCTTCTGGCCAAGTCATTAAAGGCGTTCTCCGTACGCGGTACAGTTTCCCGACGATGGCCATACTGGAGTTGTTCTCATCGGTTCTCATGAAGATTGGGATGAACCTGTCCGGTGCGTCTTTGGAGCCGTCTGTCATGAGTCAGATTCTTTGACCGTTTTGTTCGCACGGTCATATTTGCATCGATCACTTGACGAGGGCTGCTGTTACGACAATGAGTTTGATTTGTGTAGTTTTAAAAACGTTATGGAATCAAGCGCGCTGGATCAACTGGTGCACCGCCCAGGCAGTGTTTCGATTGAATAATGTCAGGATTCCTGGATAAATGAAGTCGGTAGGAATCGATGTCCCTATCGATAATCGATCTTGACAATGTACTTATCGAATGGGAAACGTCGGTACGGTATTTGTAAAAGCTTTGAAGCATGCGCTAGCCCCTTCACGCCGCGGACACTGGCAGTGAAGTTCGCTTCAATTCAATCGCCGACCAGACAGACAAGCAGGCCAGTACAAAAAGTACGTTACGAAGGGCACAAGACTCCTATGCATTTATCGCGTGCGCACCATCCCGTTCCAGTTCAGCTCGCCTTAGACTTAAAGATGAAGCTCTCAGGCGCGTATGAAAGGAACTGCATCTCTTAAAGACACGCGCAGAAGACAGCTGGGGTAGGCAGCCTGTGTCTCGGCCAAATTTCCTTTGGGTGCGGCGTCCAGCTTCCCGGAGGCTTCGTTGTGAACCAAGGCACCACTGTGGCGGCCCTCCTGCGGCACGGTGAGATGCATGCCGTAAATCAACACAGTAGTGCACCGGCCGACAAAAGCTTGCAATGTTTCGTGGTCGGCGCCATCGGATTCTCCAGCAATGCGGTCTGGTCTGCGGCACGGCACTGGTCTTTGGATCAAGGCTCTCAGACAGATGGGCATCCAGCACAAGTCAAGCTCATGTCGGACGGGCCAGTCTTCCCTATTCGAGCTGAGATCTTCCTAGAGCATGCGCTAGCGCTGGATGGGCATCAGGGGCTGTCTCCATTTTTTATTTCCACCGAGTTTTCTTGTAAGCGCGAGTAGTAGTCAACGACTGCGCCAATGTCCCGCCATGGAAGGAAGGGGAAGCAGAAAAGAGGTGCTTATGGTACGGAAAGCTACAGCGCGCCCCTCATACGACTAATCTCACGGTCGAAGGGGGGGTTCAGCACAGCGACGAATGTCGCGCACAGCCCCGACTCACAATCCTCTAAAGACGATAATTACTGCCAGTTGCCACGCACATCATTGCCAAATTGCGCAGTGATTTAATAATCTCCGACAATTTCTTTGCACATCACACGTCCGAGTGTGCCGGGCGCGCGCATCTCTAAGGCATCCTGGGAGGGACGCCAGGAGGGCTTTTCTCACGCCCGGCCACGTCATCGGAATCCGTGAACGTTGGCGACTTGTGGAAGATAAGCGTCTCCTTCCGAAACAGCAGGTCAGTCCGTACGTCAATGCGAGCAGGGCCCGGCTCCTTGGCGCGCTGTGATGGCGACAGGTCGGTGCGCGGCGTCAACGGCTGCAACAAAACATGCTCGCTCGCGTACGCGACGCCTCGGATGGTAGATGGGCCCCGGACTTCCTCCGCATCGCTCGCCGAGCTTCAGTCACCCGACTTGGATGCACTGATGATTTCGTAACTTTGAGTGATCTCTTTGTCTTTGCTGGAGCCCTCAGAGAGTCTACCTTCGACTTTTTGGCGAGTGCAGACAAACGACAGGATATCCGAGTTCTTAGAACTTGACGCAAAGAGCGTCGAAAATACGCCGTGCAACCGGTCGTTGCGCTTGTCACACTTGGGGCGGAATTAAACGACCTCATGTCCCCAAATTTCCGCATCACCTTGCTCTATATGGACCGTCACGAGCGGGAAGGCACCTACAGTGGCGACTGAGGAAGAAAAGGGACGGGTGAGTTGACGCGACCTGATCGACATGTGTAGCGTCGTCCCTCGTTGGACACATATAAACCCGCTGGCGTTGGCTTTCTTCTTGGCCTCACGCCACAGACGGTGGTCATCTGTGCGCGGATTCTGTTGCGGCGTGCTCTGTGCCACGTAAAGGTGCGCCATGTATTTTGCCCGCACAGGATGTCCGGAAGCCTCAGACAGCTGCAGCGCCGCAGTCTTTGCCAGGTCTTTCAAAAGAACGCGTCGAGCTGACGCACCGTGGCGTACTTCGGGCAGATCATGGCGTCCTCCATCCTGCGTAACGACTGTTTGCGCGCGGGGATGGCCCTGCTCTTCAATGGCACCACATGGAACACCTTGTCCTCATCCGCGCTGCGTTAAGTTAACACGTACGATAACGAGCTTCGCGGCTGCGCAAGAAGCGCCCCATCGCAGTTAGCGCACAATCGGGGATCCACGCATGCCCTCACAAAGACCAGACCCCACTGGTCGAAACTCAACCATTCAATGCGCTCTCCCTTCGCATTGGGCGAGTGGAAGCGGTTGTCCGCCGCCGCCCACTCCCGGCCGGGTAGAACATCCCGAGGAGGCTGTTCACTTGCAGAGGACGAGCCACCCGCGCGAGCACGAGCACGCGTCTCCGTCCACGTCGGCTTCCCACGCTTGCGATCCATGATAGTCGGCAATTTTATGGTGTGCAGAAGTGAGTCAAGGTTGGGGGCGCCGCCACGGGAGCAGAGCCCGACACAGCAAAGGCAATGAGCACCGAGGCGAGCTACCAGCAGAGCCTCAAGAGATGGAATCAGTACCCTTGGCCACGAATCGCTGTTTCCTTACGCGTCCTCGCCCGCACGGTCATGTCACAACAGGCCGCCGATTCCAGCACGTTCCTCATCATCACTCCCGGCGCCGGTCACCCTACGATTTGGCAGAAAGGTGTCGCCGGTGGTGTGGCGGTACGGAGCCCACAGCGTGCCGGTGTTTCGGTGACGCGGCGGCCATCGCAAACCGGTGGTGCGGCAGAAGGGCCCTCTTTGGGTGCCGGTGGGGCGACGGCGCGGCGCCCACCACGCGCAGGTCTTGCCGCGATCGGACGCCCACTGGACGCCGGTTGAACGGCGGAGGGCCGCCCATTCGGTGCCGTGGTGCGGAGCGTACTGTGTGGCGCCCGTGCGGCCGGGAGGGGGTCACGGTCAGACTGCACCTGTGGTGCAGATGTGAAACCACTTGGGATGCTGCACCGGGTCTGTCCAAAACCGCGTGCCGTGTCGCCAGCTGGGCTCTGGATCGTTTGAGGCTGTCGAAACGAGCTTCAACCTGCCCCTGAATATTCTGTGGCGCCTGTGCTTTCTCTTGTGGCACCGCCACAGAGCTGGGTGAAAGCCAAAGTGTCTACTATGAAAGTACCGGCTCATCCCAGTTGCCAGGAATCTGTAGGCCTCTGAAGGACCGTGCAATGTTCTCCACCAAAAAGCTCCTGAACGCTGCCCCGAGCCCAGGGGTATTGCACCTTGTCTGGACTGGCGCTAAGGCGGCTGAGCAGGCCGGTCTCCTGGCACGCTTTCGAGAGAAAGTGTGCGAGACGTGCAAGACGCTTGCACAGCGTTGCATGTTTGCGTCACCGCAGCAAGCTGGCGAGGCGGACGCGGCTTCACCGACAGTCGAGGCGGCGCCGAAAACCTCTGAGCCGGCCGCGCCAGCCACATTGACGGCCGATCTCGGAATCGAGGGCGCCGCAGCGGGCGTTCGGGTCCACTCGGTGTGCGATGCGGCCCCTGCAGAGGGCGTTCAGCCAGCTGCCGAGCCAGCCGCTGTGGTAGCGGATCTGGGCGTCGGGGCTGCTGCAGCGGGCGTCAGGGCCCTCGCGGTGGGAGACGGTGCCCGCGTGAAGGGTGTTGGGGCCCCAGCACAAGAGTAGAATTGTGGTGCGCCCCTAGCTGGAGGGAGGGCCGAGGACGCTGCTGGACCTCTCGTCGGCGAGGTACCCGCTGTACCTACAGATTAGAGTGCCCCCCGGGGTTTCGAGGTCGACCCGCAGGTGGCGGACACGCCCTTCCAGATGAGGACATTGCGGCAGTGGCGCGGTCTTACGCTTTTTTAGACCCAGAGCAGCGCCACGCGATGAGCGGCATTGTGGACTTGCACCTCCTCACCGTTGGAATGTGGGAAATTGCGCTCACCCAACCGCCCGGTACTTGTGATGAGATTTGGGACTTTTGGTTGGGACTGCTGGCGGCGACCGGGACAGTGGCTTGTCGGTCAAGGCCTGTGGCGGTTGCGGAGGCGCCCGGTGCGCGGGCGTGGCGACTGACACGCGCCGAGGGGCGGCAGCAGACTGTGCGCGACCGCTGTCGGGGCGTTTCCGGCCAGTGGCGCCGGGGGGAGCGCGTGAGTTCGGCGCCGAGGCCGCCGAGATGATACCGGAGGAAGGACCGGGCTCGGGGTAGGGTTGCACGTCTGGGGCGCATTGAGGTGACCCCCCCCACGGGAACGGACAGACGGCCGTCCCTGGATAGTGCGGACGGATGGACGCCGCGAGGGGGCGCAGCGGTTGGGAGACTGGAGCCTGGACATTTGGGGCACGTCTGGCGCTTGTGGGTCCGGGTGGCGTGTGTGCAGGGTCTGAGCACCGACACCGAGCGACACGGCGGGTACATATGCGGGGGAGGACGAGTCCGGGGTGAAGGAGAGAGCGGGTAGGCAACAACACTTTGACCACCACCACCCTACTTTCTAACACTCACTGAGCGGCATGACCAGCTGCGCATGCGCCTGGCCAATTGACGTGACCTGCTGTACCAACGCACGACCGTGCCGCTCGGGGTCCCCGTCGGCCATCGCCAGCGGAGAAGGCGCACCGAGGAGGCAGAGGGTCCCATGGAGCGGCTCAGCGAGACTGACGAGTCCTCGATGGAGCGTATGCAAACGGACGTAGCCCAAAAGGCTCAGGAAACTGGTCTCATCTCGGTGGTTCCCGCACGCGCCCTTAGCGTCATTCCTGTGCAGCTTTAGTCTCCGTTTGCTGGTTCGAACAACATCAGCTTTGAGACCTTCCAGCGGTTCCGGCGCCATGTGGCCCCTGAGGTCGGGCTGGCCAGTCGTGAGGACATGCGTGCGGATCTCGCGGTTGCACGTGCCGAGCCGCGCAAACAGTTGACTGCCACGCCGGTGGGTGCTGCCCTGGTCAGATATCGGGCGGCGCTTCAAGCGACGGTGGACGACCTAACATCCAGGGACAAATTCATCGAACGCCCGGTTTCTGGTCGTCCCGGCGGGGAGGTTTTAGTCTACTTCGGGTTGGAAAAGAGATAAACCCAGAGCACGTGTAAGGCGGTGCTCTTGTGGGCCAACCAAGCTCCTCCGTGCCGGCGGGACGACACCGTACTTTTCGGCGTCTGTTCATGCGAGAAAGATGACCACCTGACGATGTCTACAAGGACGGAGCTTTTATCTGAGAACCTGAACGACCTGCGGAACAACGGTATATCCGTGCGGGGCGCTACAAGATCAGTGCGGTTCATCCTGATGGGCGATTACGCCTTCGAGACAACCTTTTTGGGCCACACGGGGGCTTCCCGGTCCATGCCCTATGCATGTTGCTGCGCACTTGCGCGCCCCACGGCTGCGCACGTGGCACTAATTGACCTCTACGGCACGCTCCAGGGTGGAAGCTCGGCCGGGAAGGTGCCGCGGACCGCTGAACACGCTGCCGAAATGGCGCTGAAGTACACGACCTGGGGCAACGCGACGCTTCCAACGCCGCTGAAGCTGACGAGCCACCGATCCATCACCAAGCGGCCGCTAACAGTTTGGGATCGGCTGACATTGCTCCTATACTCCTCCAAGCCACCCGAGGGGTCACGGGCGGATTGATCTACTTGGGAGTGGAGGCAGTTGTAGCTGATCGAGGGCCCACAGAAGCGGCTTTTTAGGCGGCGGCTGTCTCGAAGACGCTTCGCGACGAGGTGGGGGTGTCACCGGCACCCTTTTTGGGGGCCTGGCTGGCCGGGAATCTGTGGCACAAGATTGAGGCGCGTCTGTCGGCGTTTTCCGACCGATTGGACGCATTCCTCTGTCCTGCAAGGGCCGCCGCCTCCCACCGAGCGTGCCGCCTGTGGGCCGACTTGATGACCGTTCTCAATCGGGCGTCGCCCATTGATGGCTCCGAGCGGGGCTAGTTTTTGTCAGCGGGCAGCAGTTGTTGACGGACTTCTTGTGGATTATGAACCGGTTTTGATAACTACCAAGCTCCACGCCCTGGCGTGCCATGGGGCCGACTTCCTGGACGAGTTCGGCTCGCTGGGCCTGTTTGCGAAACAAGGTCTGGAGGCGTGGCATGACTATGTCAACCAAAACGCCGTGGTTTTCGCTGCACCTACCTTCCTGAGAAGCTATGTGCAGCTGATGAAGCGGGCGGAGACTGGTCGAACGCCTGGATTGGAGGCGATCAACCGCGGAAAGCGTCGGGCCACTGCCAGCCCTGAAGCCCGGCGCGCCAAGCGCGCTTGTGACATGCGCACCAACTGAGGCCTCGAGGCGGTAGGTGTGAGCAGGGAGCAGTCGGCGGCTTGCGAGTCCCGTGTCGCGGAGGACGGCGATAAGTGGGCTAGAAACATGCACGACGTGGCTGTCCTTAAGATTGCTACATACAATAAGAAGTCCCCACAGTTGTCAACTTCTGGCCCACCTCCGTCGAAGGACTCTAAGAACTATGCCATTCTGGCCGAGGCTCAAGAATGTGCGTGGCAGCTTTGTTCCAAGACTGGCATTGAAGTATCATTTTCTTTTGTGGTGTGAGGTACGGCGTGATGTAAACAGATACAAGTTTTGCTTTCTTTTTGACAGGACGAGGGAGCATCAGGGGGAGACAAATATGTCTCTGCGGTACACAGTGCGCCCCAGTGAGCCCGCCCACTCTTGGTCAGGTAATTGCCACGGGCACCAGGGAGCGCATGAGTTGTGATCAGACACTCGTATTCTGCCGCCGCTACTTGGTCTGCCAAACAGGCCGCATGTTGGTCACTATGCCCCTCGAAGACCTTTTCGCCGACAAGAACAAGTAGTGATTCGGTGAGTCACCGCCTCCGTACTCGCTCGACCGTCCGCGCAAAGTCGTCATGGGCATGTGATTGGCTGCATTGGCCGACGATCTTTGACCGAATGAGGCGAACGGGTCAGGAGACCGCGAAAAATGGGGCTCCCACGAGATGCGATAGGGCCACCTCAGATACGATGCTGAGACACGAGAGCAAAATGTTATACACGACGAACGATACTCATGACAGGCACTCCAAAACATTGCAAGACGTTGGAAACTGCTTACATGGGCCTATGTAGCCCATAGATGAGCCGGAATCCTGATTTCCGCATCTGACCCGTCTTACCTGGGCGTGGGGCGGCGGCACGCACAACGGCGGCGCACGCATGGCGGCACGCACAATCGGTGTGCATGCAACAGTGCGGCGGGGGTGCCCTGAAGGACACTTCCCGCGGGTGGGCCACACGGGGGCCAGTACGCAAGCACGCGCAATCGGTGTGCACGCGGCGCCTAGTCAAGAAGGCTTAAAAGCGGACTTCTGGTTTTTGCCCATGTAGATGCCCCTGGTGGCTGCCATGAAAAATGTCGACGTTTGATTGGTGTTCCCATCACTCGTCTGTATATTGCATGAGTTCCTCGCTCAAAAGGGAACGAGATGTTCTTTAATTGGCTTGTCCATACGTGGCGACTGCACACCCTCACGAATCAGTATGTGCGTCCCGTTCGGGCGTGCCGGCTGTGGCCAGGATCGTCACCCTTCCAAAAGCACACAACTTTTTTGAAGGCTGTTTCCACAGTGTGCAATGCCACGCCTGCACTCGTGTGGAGCGGATCGGATGCACATCCAATTGACTTGGCCGTGGCAGCCGTCGTGTGGCCGCGGTCACCCCCAATGTCGTCCACCCTCGTGAAAGTCCTCTTCCGCTCTGCCCCCACTCCAAATCATAGGCCACACCGCCGCCCCATTTGAGCACCTGAACGGCTCCCCCTGCTGTCAATACTTTATTCGACCTGGCGCTGGGCGGCCCAAGCACCGCATTCATGTGGTCCAAGCACAAGCCTCGTCATTTATTCATGCAGAAAACGCATCAAACAAGCCGTTTCTGCCTTCAGCAGTTAGTCCCAATCCAGCGCCCCCATCAGGGCATCCTCCTCACCGTCCTTTCCTGGAGTACCTACGGGCGGCAGCTTTGCACTTCCCAGGAAGGCGTCAATTTTCCGCACAGTAACGTTCAGGTTGTCACGCCCCCACCTCGCAAAAGCCGCCGTCTGCTAGTCCAAAAAAACCTCAAATGTGACCGATGTGCCATTGGCCATCTCCTTGCCGCGGCGTGTCCGCTTGTCGTCCACTCGTGTGGCGTTATTGAAGCCGGTTCCCGCATTGGCAGGTGAGCGCCTCCTGCCACGGTTTCACGCTTCGCTACCAAGAGCGCGCGAAATGGCAGCGCGCGGTATACACGTCAGACAGCTCTTTAGGAAGCTGTCGGCTGCGTACAAGCGTGCATTCTAGTTTTAGTGGCCATGCCACGCCTCTATTCCCTGTTCGCTGTACCGCCCCAGTCTGCTAAACATTTCTAAAACGTCGGCAGCGTGGCAGCACAAGGAATTGAGTTTGGCATTCACGCGGGTCCACTCAAGCGCCGCCGTCAGGCGGTCCAAGAGGGTCGCTGCGTCCCGTCGGAATTTGACCATCTTGTCCGGCGACACGGCGCCGGCCCGGGTGAGGATGGGCAAAATGCGTTTCCACGTTGCGCACGCCTCGTTGTCGTCAGCGCTCAGCGTCTCTTGTACTGAGGTGGCCAGAAGCAAGCAGACAATCGACAGACAGCCACTAATCCGCTGACACTGCTGCCCGTCAATAGCGCCATTGACGTAAGGTGTCGAGGAGACCCCAACTGAGTGCCGGAGCGTGCCAGCGAAGTCATATGCGTACTTGGCCGCGGGTGCCAACCCACGCCAAAAAAATGGACCGCCTCGATGCCCAGTCGTAAGAGGTAGAAAGTGATGCCCAGCGTCAGATGTGGAGGCATCGGAGCGATGTGTGACGCGTCGATGATGAGGAGTGGTCGGTCCTCAACGGAGAGGTGCTCATCCAGTGTCAGTGGCGTAGACAGCGTGTCGCTACCCCCTACCGCGTATGCTGCCGCCATCCACCTAAAGTGGTCCACTGTGCGTGGCTGGCCGCCAGCTCGACTGTCCGCTTGCATGTTGCCGTAGATTTCCACCTGTTTGCCGTTTGTTTGGGTACGCCAACGCATGACCGAGCACCGCTAGCACAGCATCCTTCTGGAAGCTCAGAGATGACGACACCACGTCGCTGTGAACTCGTAGTCACCCGTCAGGATCAGCTGCACCACGCGCCGCTCATCGCGCAGCATCAGCCCCTCTCCTCGTAGCGCTTCGAGGCTGGGCACGTGCACGTCTGCCATGGCGGACAGTGCCGCGTGGTCATCAGTCGCCGCCGGAAACACCCCAATGAGGATGGTGTCGCCTCGGCTACACGGGCGGTCCTGGTTAGCAGACAAACCTATGGCCTTGGTTGACCTCAGCACTCCCCCCTTCTCAATCTCCAAACAATTTGGACGCTCTTGACGTCCGCGCGCCGCACATTGGTGGGAGAAGCTTTCCCAAAAAAAAAAGACGTAGCAGGAATCTCTGCCCCACCGGAGCCGCGCTCGAATCGCTCGATGAACTGGTTGCTCTCGCAAAAGTCACCAACCATGGCCTGCAAAGCCATCCAAGGGGCCACCAGGAATGCCCCTTCACATTGGGTCGTGGCAGCGTTGCGAGGATCCTCCTTGGCCGCCCGTAGATCAGCCCGCAGTGACTGGTTTGCGGCGAGACCGACACCAGGCGCACCTAGGAGGAGACGGCACCGCCGCCACAGCAAACCGCTGACACCTTTGTCATGAGAAAACTGGTTTTTCAGCCGCACTGGGAGCGTACGCATTGCAGCCACTGGAGCCACGGCCAAAGCCCCGCTCGCGCCAGCCCGCTGAGACGACTCAGCGAAGGTAGCGGCCACGAGCCGAGGGTCAGCCGGATAAGGCCGTCCGAGGCCAGTGGTGGCCAGAGCAGCACGTTTACGGGCCTGGAGGGGCGCAACGCTGTCCTTGGCCGGCGTGGAGACCAGCGCATGCGTGCGCCTCTTGCCGTTCGCCAGCTTACCCAATTTCTGCGGGCCTTGTGGCCAGCTAGCCCACCTCGGAAACTTGTGGCGCCTCCAGCGACGGGTAGGTCCCCCGCACGACGGGCAACGCTGCGGCGACGGCTGGCACGCCACGCGCTCCAGGCTCAGCATCCAGTGAGGACAGCCTTTCCATCCGCCAGCGATGAAATTCGGGGGGAGTTGCGTCCACGCCGCGTACGCTGACAGCCCGCCACGCCCTTGTGGGCGGCGACGCCGGTGGCACCCTGGTTGGGGGAGCGGAGTGTCGATGGGACGCGGCGCTCGGTTAGAGGGGTCGGGGTGGGGGCGCGGCCCTTGCAGGAGCGGGCCAGAAGACGAAGCACAGTCGAAAAAAGCCTCATGTCACTCCTCGAGCGTCCACAAACGCCTTTTTGCTGCACCGCCGCACATGGGTGTCCAAGAACTGGGTGTCCGCGTCCTCCCGTATCGCTGCTGTGTCTACAGCTGCGGTCCACTTCTCGGACTCCGCGTTCGTCCGAAGACACGCGCTGCCGCAGCCGTAGCCGACAATTGCGAGGAGATTGGCGGAAGAGACGCGCCGGATTAGCTGGGAAGAAGAATGACTGTGGGACGGGACGGAAATAGAGCACGCTCACGACCTACAAAGACAGTCGCGCAGCGCGAAAAGTAGGACGGGTCTTTGCGGTCGCGATGACACCACGTTCGTCAGCAACCCACCGTGAATGCATATTCATATCTTATGGCAAAAAGTACACGACCCGTCCACTGCCAGCGACAATAAAAGAAAGGCAGCTACTCACCATGCAGCGCAGTCGACAGGGCTGTCAAAACCAGGCTCGCCCGACATCGATTAAGAATCGAGACAATCTGAAGGAGCAAGCGGGGGTAAACAAGTATGGTACCGCAGCACTCTAGTAGCCGTGCTGGCGTTGTGAAACAAGTGTGGAGCGCTCCACGAGTGAGAGCGCAGTCGTTGGTCTGCACGGCAGATCGACCCTTTTCAACCGGAAACTTTCCGATCGCGGCCAGGCAGCCGATTACTGTATTGCAGAAACCCCAATTTTGTCCGATAGGAACAGGAACACAAGCACGCATGCGTTTTCAAACTTTTCTAATAACTCCGCACTTATCTCGCAATTTTCCAGGCATGTTTTGTGGCAAGTCGGAGAGAAAATTAAACTGGAAGTACGGGTGGTACAGGAGCCGGCGGTCGGAAACACGACCGCCGTCGTGCCGACCGCTGAGCCGCACCCCCCCCCCCCCCCACCCCCC
>Ga0209093_1001525_pt1 | contig 13138 bp, 22 predicted proteins | sample SidtaG_4_FD_187450 | JGI IMG/M metagenome (GOLD analysis project Ga0209093, IMG submission 187450) | Marine algal microbial communities from Sidmouth, United Kingdom - Sidmouth_Male1 metaG (SPAdes) (version 2) | ecosystem: Host-associated > Algae > Red algae > Unclassified | place: Sidmouth...
CAAACAATTGACAACCAAATGCAAACGACCCACAATCAATCAAGATCCCACCCAGCACCGACAGCGCCACCTGTCCGAACCGGGGCGTGACACGTCATTCGCGTCACCCGGTGTACCAACGACCTCCGGGCCAGCCAAGGGGCGTGGGCTGGGACGCGTAATGCGACAACTTGTATTTCCATGTACCTGCCTCTGTGCATGCTTTCTCTTCGTTTCGTGGAACTCTTTCTCTTCCTCAGGGCAATCCAAGCAGCGTCGGACCCATCTTCCATTTAACCCCATCTGGAGGGGCAACGTGTGGGTCACTGAATGGAAAGACCATCCTGGGCGCCCCATATTCCAAACGTCGCGAGGGACATTTCCACATCGACCATCGAATGCACTCTGGCCGATTGAACGATAGGGTCTACGGGGGTGGGTCCGACGAGGCCCTAACCTGACCTCCCCTCGTATTGTGTGGGATGAACTGCACGACGATGGCTAACGCATCTCAAACTGATTGCAGATCGTGCACAGATTGTCATCAGATTCATTCGAAAACGGGCTCGGGCATGCCACGGGACAGAGAATTGAAGAACAGCATGCGAATGAAGCCCAAACCGACCAGAATCCGGCTCAACTCGCAACAACATGGCGTGAATGAGACGACCCCTGGAAGTGCCACGGCACCACGCGCAAGAATATGCAATGTCAACGCCTGAAACAGGCGATGACCCACGTTGCAGAAGGTGCCACACCAGGAATCTGCGCAAATCTGGTGGACAATCACCTGCCAGAAAGGACAACGGAACTGTCCGCACCGCAGAGTAGTCCTCATAAAGAGCTCACAACGCCCGCGGACCATCTCTCGGGAGTGCAATAATTTAGAATTGACTGTCCTGAGAAGCTCGCGGGTCACGCTCTTCGGTCAGCGGACGGAAGAGGTGCTCTTTGATTGGTTGTCAATGTAGAAGTTCCAGGCCGTGCCCCGGCCCCGAAGTGTCATTCGCGCAGTCCAGGTATTTTCAGAATGTTCTCTCTCGATCTGGAGGCGATCTGGTCGGGATGAGCTCCGCCTTCAGCTCTCCAGTGGATGTAATTGGACGCCGCTAGTCTCAAACGGGCGATTGGGCTGCCAGCAGTGGCACTGGGTGGGAGATGAGAGAGCGCTGCGCAGTAATGAGTGACTGCGTTTTCCCGTCTCGTGATCGCGATTTGGGCCTCACACACGCGTATGTCGACTGATTTCGCTGCGTGGGCGGACACCGCTGATGGTATCCCTGTCCATGTCGATATTCCGCGCATCGTGGGCCGTCCCATGAATAGGCATTGTGGGCCCGGGTTTGCTTGCGCAGATGCACCCCCGCCTCGCCAGGCAACGCATAGGAGGACCGCGCCCGCCTTCCATGCGCGGGTCCGGCGGGCGCAGCCATTTTTATGGAGGGAGCGGGCCCGGGAGTGCCTCCACACGCGCGTTCGCCACGCGCACGCTCGTCAGGCGCGCGCTGCTCCCACGCGTGGGTCCGAAGAGTGCCGCCTCCCTGCGTGAGCAGTCCGAGAGGACGGACAGGCGGTCGCCTGCCACGCGAGTCCGCGATTGGGGGGACCTGTCGCGCTGTCCCCGCGCACGGTTCCGGCGGCGGCGGACTGGTCGCGTTGTCTGCGCGCGCGAGTCCGACAATCGATCTCTTTTGGCCCCTTGCGAGCCAGCTCAGGCGCGGACAAGGCCTTCTCCCTCCCACCCAGGCACGCATAGGGGGCACGTGGTGGTGTTCCGCAGGCGGGTTTTCACACGACGTTGTTTCGCTCCGCGTGAACGGACGCGGGCGGGAAGCCAACGGTCGCCCTTCGTCGCAGGCACGTACTGTGGGGATCCTGTGGTGTCTCCCGCGCGCGGCTCCGCCGCGTTCCGTGTGTGTGCGCGACATCCACCGGCAGCACCGCGGCGCCCGCCTCCGTACCTCACTCGCACGGCTTCTTTAGCCAGCGCCCACCGTCTCCCGTGGTTTTTACGACGCCCCCGCTCCTGAGTATGAAGAGCGGGAAGGGCTCCAACGACTCACGGCCTCGGTGCACGCAGCATAATCTTATCGGTACCGGTTGCCCATCTCCCCCTCCTAGTCCCTAAGAGGAAGTGAAGGAAGACGCAGCCACGCCCCTCCCGCATCCTCCACCCCCTCCTCCTCCCATGCCGCACGCGGCGCCGGGTGGGCATTGCCCGGCGCCCGGCTTTTATCGTGACGCTGCGGGCGGCCGGTCCCGACCATTTAAGCGGCCGCGTTCCCATCTCTGTCGCGGCCACCGACATGGAGACGGCGGCGCCTGTGACCAGCAACGGCGGAAAGTGCGGCACCGTGGAGATTGGGACGGCCGCGGTCCTTACGGCGGCCTCTCCGACCCTGTGCGTGCGGGTACGAGTGGAGGTGGCAACAACAACGACGGCTCGCGACCACTGAGCCCCCCTCGGCTGTCGTTCGGAGCCCCTACATGTCCGAAAAGGGGCCGGCCTGTCTGCCCCAACCTCTTTGGCAGGAGCACTTGGCGTCGGCCGGCTGGTGATCCGCCCGGCCAGCCACGATCACCGCAGCACCCACCCTCTCACGGTCGCGGGTACCGCTTGTGCAGCCCTCCACACTTGCAGCAGATTTTGCCACCGGGTCCTCCCCTGAGCCCGTAAAGACGTCCGCTCCACTTCACGGGCGACAGCAACAACTACCGCTCGCGCAGCCCGCCGAGACAACAGTGGGGCCTACCGCTTGACGCGCCAAGAGACGACTGGCGCTAGCCATTGGGCCGTGGCTGGGACCGGACGTGGGCCCGGCCCCGCCATTCTCCGGGCCCTCCTCCCTGCTGGCAGTGGGCGCCCTTCTACGAGGCGTGCGGCGAAGATCAACCCCACATCTGGTAGCCTTCTCGAGCGTCGCCTCTGTGGCGCTCTCCTGAGGCGCCGTCGCCCAGGCGGGTCGACCAGTACGGAGGTCCGGGAGGATCTCAGGAATTTCATTGGGTGCTGACTCAGACTTCCGCGCGGAGCACATCCGCGGCGTTAACTTGGTGGCTCGCGCCGTCGCATCCGTTGCGGCAGCCGACGCCAGCCGAGCCTCTGAGCCTTCCAGTGTACTTGGTGCAGGGGACTAAACCCTCGGTCTATCGGACGTAGGAGCTAGTCCTTGTACCTCGGCGCCCGCCCCAGCCGTTGCCTGCCTACCCGCCGCTTCCCTACCGCCTGTGACCTACGCGCTGCCCAGGAAGATGGGGTCTGCTCTCGGGTGGACGGACACGGACCATGTGCCGCTGTGTAAGGCGTATGTGGAGTTGACGAGCGATGCGGTCAAGGGGACTGCCCGCACAAGGGATAACCTTTAGGCGACCTTGCACGAGGTTTGGTCCAAGACATTGTGGAACAGGGTGCCGTTGCGCGTCGGGAGCCTTGAAATCGCGCTGGAGAGGCAATTCAAGCACATTCGGGAGGGGGTGAGCGCCTGCACGCCACACTGCCTCGCTATCAAGGCTATGACGACAACTGGAAACCCATCGGAGGAGGCCATTATCAGCGGGGCTGTGGAGCGCTATTGCTCGCTGGACGAGTATGACGCGATCCTAGCGGACCGCAATCAGAACAAGGTCATCGACAAGACGCGTAAACTCAAGGCGAACGTGCCGCACTGCAAGTGGGTCGCGTGATGGCGCGTATTGTGGCAGAGTGACAAGTTCAGCGGCGCCGCCAACGGCGGCGACGCCTCGGGCATGGACATCCCGGGTGACTCGTCGTCTGACCAGGATGGGAGCGGGAGTGGTAGCGGCAGCGGCCGCAGCCGACGCAACGGCTGCTTCCAGGGCCGCTCTGTTGGCATCAAAGCTGCCAGGATGTAACGCCAAGAGGACCCGCAGATGGAAGCTCAGGTGGAGGCGAGTACTGATGCTCTCCACAAGCTCTCCAACGCACAGTAAAAGCGCACTGCCTTTTGCCTTTTCGACTCTCCTCTGATGCGAAATACCCCTGAGGAGGCTCCCTACCGCTTGGCTGCTATGCAGAAGATGCTGGAGCGGGCAGGTCTCGAAATCTTTTCTACCATTGACTTGGGGGGTAGTGAGGGAGCTGAGAACTGCATCGGTGGTGTGGGGAAATGCGTTGCCGGTCTGGGTGTTGACGGCCCGAAGGAGACACAACGGACTGCTGCTGGCCATGCCGCCGGAGCGCGGGCGCCGCCGGCGCCAGGAGCGCTCGAGGTGCCTTTGGGTGCAGATGGGGTACCTGCGTCTTCTCTGGCAGCGGCGGCGTCTGCGGCAAAGTCCGCGGCGGCGCACGTGCGCAAGAAACACGAGACTGACGCCGGCCGCCGTTCGATGGAGACCAAGCGGTAGGTAGCCGCGGCTCAGCTCGCGCGCATCCCAGCCACGACTCGCCTCTTGGACGACTACAGCGCGTCTACGGGCAACAGCAATGATTCCAAGTTGACATGCATGCATTTTGGTGCCTTTGTGCCCGACGCGATGTGTCTGTATGTTGAGTGTGACACAGGTTCTTTTCCCCTTTGAGCAGGGTTTGTTTCTTCTACAGAAGTGCCATTGATTGCTAGTTGAGCGGCAGGAGAGGTTCACGTCCCGCATGGCGTTTGCCTGTCACACCCTGCACCCTCGTCCCCAACGACCCACCTCACGCGCTCCCCGCTGCGCGCGCGCCCCGCCCGAACGTCTGTGCCACGGCGACCGAGCAGGGCTCAGCGAACGGAGGACCCCACGGCGTGGGGCTGTGCTGCCCCGCGCTGGTGCGTAACGCGCCCCCGCCGCCCCGCGGGCCGCTCGTCCTCGCCGCGTAGCCGCACGCCTCAAAGGCAAAAGCACCTGGGGGCGAGCCCCGCCCGTCGCCGCTCGACACCATTGCGATGCCAGCGGGGCGTCAGGCCGGGAGGCCGCCTGCGCCGAAGAATAAATGGCACCTCAGGGTGTCTACCTCCACCGCTGCGACCGCTGAAGCCACTTCCGCCGCCACTGGCCGCCGCCGACGCCGCCGCCGCTGGCGCAACCCGCCGCCGACGACCCCGCGGCTATGGCCACAGCCGCTGTCGCCCACCCCCTCCACCAAATGCGGCGGGAAGGGGCGGCGGCCTCAGCTGCCGGCAGAGGCGGCGGCGCTGTGGCGCAGCAGGAAGAAGGACGCGAAGGGTGCGGCCGCAGCGGACTTCTTGAGGCGGGGTCTTTGGTGGCAGTTTCCACCCTTTCGAGGCCACCGTTGTGAGCGGCAGCACCGACAGCAGCCAAGGCGTTTCATTGAATGCTCGGCGGAAGAAATAATGTACCACTCAGCTGTTCTGTGCTCATTGGTCCGACAACGGCATTTCGTGGGCTTTGGAAGTCGATTTCGTCAATATTTGGCCGAATCCAACTGTACTTACATGCTTTGACGAAACCTGTCATGAACTTGAGTTCGTAGGGCCAATGTACGCCCGCTGTCGCTAGTAATGCCCGATGCGTCGTAGCCTCCCGCCACAGATGCCGCGTCTTTTCAAAGATTACCCTGCTGTTGGCCCGTCGGCCCCCATGTCCAGCAGCTCGCCAGAGCTGAGCTCGCCTCTCGCATAAAACGCCGCGTCATCCTAGCCCACAGAAAAAGACAGGGACACCTGCCCAGCTGACGGAACCCACCCGCACACCCTAGTTCTACTCTCTCCCTGTGACACGCTTACCAAGGAAAGCACCCGAAGGCGCGAAGAGGGAGGACGGAGGTGAGAACGCAGCTATGTTTTTGTGGGGAAGCCGTGCCACGGGCGCCCCGCTGTCCCCTTCCGATATCCGAGCAAGCGGGCCCAAAAGGCCCCGAACCCCACACAGTAGCCTCCCCATCGGGAGATCTGGGGATCCGTACCAGTGGACCCCCCTACTGTAACGCAGATAATTCAAGATATTGACATGCATAGGAAAACGACCCACAATCAATCAAGATCCGAACCAGCAAGGACAGCGCCACCTGTGCGAACCAGGGCGTGACACGTCATCCGCGTGGCCCTGCGCCCCATCGACCTCCGGGCCTGCAAAAGGGCGTGGACCGCGGCCGCGTAATTCGCCATAGCTCCCTTCTCAGAGTCGACCGTCCCGGGCCAGCCCAGGCGGTTCCCCAATGGGCGCCTTGTCACGAACCCACGGTGTCCCGTGGGTCTCGTGGTGTGACGTGTGTGCCCGGATCACCCCCGTCTCGGTCTTTGGGCTGACCGGTTTCCTACTTGTGCGTGAATCTAGGGTGTTTTCCGCGTCTTGGTGGGCTGGTTTTCAGGGCTTAGAGCGAGGAGGAGGGTGCACGCCCCGGTAAGGAACAGTCCGCTCGAGAGTTCTTTCCCCTTGTCTTGTTCCACTTGTGCATACCTCATCCCCGCGCGGTGTGGGGACCGTCACCAGGCCCACCATACCCAGTTCGCACGTTTTCTCCTGGAGGAGGTCCGGTGTTGGCGGACACCGCGGGCACAGGGTCAAGGCATCCCGGGTCAAGGGCAAGGTCAAGGTCAAGGTGTCCCGGACCAAGGCCGATATGTCGTCTTCGGGGTTCGAGGGTGTGGCGCCGGCGTCCGTCGACCTCTCTGAGGAGCATAGTGGCCCCCCGGGTATGATCCAGACTCCTGTCTGTGGAGTTATCCCGGGAGTGGCCTTACCCGAGTCACAGACGGACGCGGCTGCGCCGAGTCTGCTGGCACCCGCCATGTTGGTGCGCTTGTACCGGGTTTTCGTGGTTGTCTTGCCGGCGCCGCCCGAGAATGTCAACACGGCCGAGCGCCTTGAGCAGTTCATAGCGATGCGCTCCGACCTGGCGACTCGTTGGGCCCGGGAGCAACTTCAGGCGATCTTGACGCTTCTGGACACTGCGGTGCTCTTGTCCGCGGGCCTTGGGGCGAGGGAGCGTCATGCACTTTACCCCTGGGTCGAACCTTGGGGACGATCGGGCGCCTTGTTCTCCGGGTAGTGCTTGGGCGACCCGTCTTGCTGGTCTACACGACTGCTTGATCCAAGATTCCGCCCAGACCCACAAAATCATCGTCCCGGCGCCGGTTATCCGCGCGCCGGTCGAGGAAGAGTACCCCCTGTGGTTGGCAGCGACGGTGTTCCCGGTCATAGCCACGGCCACCCCGCCGGCGTGACCCAACTTGCTCTACAAGCCAATTTCGGGTCAGTAATTGCGTCGGCTGCCCATCCAGCCCCCGTCATCACACGCCAACTCCGAGCAGCGGGCGCGTCGCCGGGGCTTCCTGATCAGCTCGAACCACCAAGATGTTTGGCGCCTTCCTCCGGTGATGCGCACCCAGATTTTGGCGGCGGGGACCACTTGTTTTTCTCAGAAGGAGACCCCGGTTGGGTTTACCAATGGGGGCTCCTTGGTGGCGTACTACGCCCGCGATGAGATCTACCGGTCCTGTCGGGACGCCCACTAGGTCACGATGGCCATCCGGGTTTCCGAGTACTTGGTGATGGCGTGCAACCACTGGTACGAGGAGGCGCGCGACGGTCGTTTCTGACTGTTGTCGGACGACCTACTCGGCTGCGTCGAGCAGCTCAAGCCGGCGGAGCTCTCCGGGGATGATTCCGAGGCCTTGGACTTCTTCCAGGCCATGCTGACTCTGCGAGCGGCTCTTCCGGTCCATGAACAGGACTTCCACGACGGCGTGCGCCGTCCGGACCCCTCCCGACGGGACCGCGACGCGTAGCTCACGGTGGCGACCCGACCAGATGCCGACAGGGTCCGCATCGTCATCCAGGATCCACTCAATGCCGCGCCGTACGCGATCCCGGCGTATTGCATGGAGGTCCCTCCGGAGGCGCCCCTGGGTCGGGCCCATGTTCGGCTCGCGTCTGTCGGTATCCCATCGGTGTGGGCGTCCGCCGTGGCGCAGCGAACCGGTGGTTCCGGCTCTTCGCCATTGGGTGGTCTGCCCCTCCCGGGTCATCAACTGGTCCCGCCTCCCCGTGCTTCTCTGGTTGCCAGCCCAGTGACCTTGGCGATGACAGCCCCTTCGTCTTGGGCTGATCCTGTAACCCACGTGGTGAGTACCGTGGCCCGGGTTGCGACGGCCAACCGCTTGCCGTTGGCCCCGCCGGTGCTCGACTCGCTCATACAGAATACCTCGGCGACGCTTGGGCCGGAGGGCGAAAGTTGGACGGAGCGTCTTGTCGGGCGGCTCCGTGGTCCGTCGGCTGGGCTTCTCACCAGCGTGCTCTTCGTCTCCATGGTCGACCTCCTTGGGAACCTGGCCAACGACTTGTTCACCTGGGCGGAGACGCACCCGGTTGGGGACCCCGACGCTCTGGAGGCGGTCCTTCAGGGGTGGTCCCGCTCAGGCGTGAACGACCAGCTCTGGCGCCTCCTGAAAATCCACCAGCAGCGACAAGACATTCACCTCCGGCGGGTGGAGTAGGGCGGCACTCGGCGCGCGCGAGGGTCGGGCACCGGTTATCGTCGGGATGATGCTGCGGGAGCCAACGAGACGCTGTATGGGGATGCCCCTGGGAGTCCCCAGCGTGGCACCGGCGGTGGCGGCAACCAATACTGGGGCAGTGGCTTCTACTAGTCACGTCCGCGGCCGAGAATTCCGGGTGAGAACACACATGGATATGGCCATAATTATGGGAGCCAGGAGGTACCGTCCAGCTATGAGGGCCCGTCCGCTACCGGTCGTCGTCTGGACTGAAGCGAGGTGTCCTTGGTCTGTGCCGGTTGTCTTAGGTGGCGTGAGCGTGCTTTGAGCTGGCCGGTGTAGCTCACGGCCCCGTAGCGAGGGATGCACTATGAGATGTAGAACATGAATAGACGAGGATTTGTTGTCTCTTGGTTGGCCTGTCACCTCTTCTGGGCTTCCCGCCCCGGCTCCGTCTTATCTGGGTCCTGCGGGAGAAGCCCCTTTCGGAGAAAGTACCGGTACACCGCGGAAACTGGCAGGCACCCCGAGTGTTACAAGGTATCGTCGCGACGTCTATAGAAAAACCAGCGGACCAGCAACCACAGGGCCGCCTCCTCGTCCCGATTGTGGTCCACGAACCGCTCGAACATAAACTCGGACCCACCAGGCTGGAGCGCTTCCGGGACCGCCACTTGCGGCTGCTTGGGTCGGTTCGCGGGGTCCACCGGTCCCGCGGGCACGACGAGGGCGCCGCTGAGCGGGTACAGTAGTACTTCTTGGTCGATCAGGTAGGTTGTCCCGTCGGTCTTCAGCACTTCGTCCGGTCCTGTCACCTTAGGGTAGAGCTTGTGCTTCCGGGTGTGGTTACGCAGGTACAGCCAGTCGCCACACGTTGGTCAAATCAAAATCTGTCAGCGCCTTCTCCTGTTGCGCCGAAAGCATCTCTTTTTCTCGCAGAATCGCAATGTGGAACGAGTCAACGGCCCCAGCGGTGTTTTGAGAGGGAGGGGGGCTTTCCTTGCACGGACCTCTACCTTTGAGAAATCGGCATCGACCGGCCCCCCTTTTCCAAGTGCATCGCGGGGCACAGACCGGCCCCGTGCGCCCACGCGCCATGTCGGGAAGCCCCCGTACCCGAGCCATTGTGGGCGCCCCACGCTCTCTCACCCGTCACTGCCGCCGGGTAGCCATGTCATTTAGTCAAAGAGATGCAGGGGATACCGGTGAGCGTGCGAGCGTTCAGAACCCAGCTCCAAACTCTTACGATCAGTCGTTTACACGAAACATACGTCTGGTGTCCGTTCGTATTCCCCATTTCGTGAACCTCCGCTGGATGACGGCAGCAGGGACGGTACACAATACGGGCAGCTTTTCTCGACCAGGGCGCGGTTTCAAGCTGCCGCCGGAGACAAGAGACGAGCGATTTGTCATCATCCACGATTGATGCTCCGCTGTGACTCACCCCCATCAAAGTGGCAGCAGCGGGGGGGTCTCATTTTGGTCACGGCGCAAATCGCGTACAACCACTCATATTTATGCACGTGGCTCAAGATGTTTCAGGGGGTCGCTCTGAGATTTCAGGGGGTCGCTGTCAAGCACCGGCCCAGATGAGCCACCTTAACTGAAGGTCGATTCCACGCATGAAGGCGCTTAGGCGCGACCCATATTGCGGCCCCCAGAACTCAGCAATGGCTCAAGCGTTTTTTCTTGTCATGCATGCATCCTAGAGCCTACTTCATATGTATTATTATGACACACGTTCAGGCGCCTACGACAATCACCTGGTGGGATAGAGGCTTTCTCTTTCATCCCACCGTTGTAATATACGGCATTTTCTGCAATCAGGTGCCCGCTAGTGACGCTGTAGGCTGTATTTCGATGTGGCCTGGCGACAAAATGCGTGTCATAGGTACTGCGGGGATATTTGTAAGGCATTCGTGGCCGCTGGAGCGCACGGGCCGTGGTGGTGGGGGGCTGATGGTGCTCGTAGCCAGCCGAGAAAAAGCTCATTTCCAAGCGATGCCAGATCGGATTAATCGGAAATTGGATCGGGGGGCTACAAGCCCGGCAGTTATTCTCTGCTCGTGTGTTGGAAGTGGCGCCCTTTTTTTGATCCGGGGGCGGATTCCAGTCCCACTCAGTCGATCGTGGCGCCTTTTTGATCCGAGAAGGCCGATTGACGTACGGCGCTTCTCGCCTGGCTTGGCGGGCGCACGCTGCCGCGACTCACGCGCCGGGTCACTGCCCACCGTCATGGCTCCCCGCGTGCGCCGTCCTGCTCGTGGTACGGTGGCAGCCGCCCATGGCGTGCCGGCGGCCGCAGCCGCCCGAGTCGGCGCGGCTGCAGTTCTCGGTATGACTGCTACGGCGCGCGTGCGCGTCGTGCGGGAGCTCACAGATGAGGCAGTGATTCTCATTCGCAATGTGCGGAGGCCCCCCCCCCCCCCCAAGCGTCACCACAGGATTGCATCAGAGGCAGGCGCCGGATGCGGAATCGTGGGTCAGGTGGCGCCAGTCGCAACGAAATACCGGAGGGGGAGGGAGGCAGGCCGGGCGTCAATCTGTGGCCGGCAGCCACGAGGAGAACGGACTCGTTTCCATCGCGAGACAGACGAGTTCCAGGCACAAGATCTGGACAGCGACTGAAGTAGCACCGCTAATCCAAGTACAATAATTCGGTGTGAGTATCCCAAATTGGTCAGGATCCGTTCCGGTTCGGCAGAGACGGAGAAAACGGGGAGATTCTCGAGGCACAGAGAAGCACCGTGGCGAATCTCAGCTTTACAGCACACTTTGAGTGGCTTATGTTTTCTCTGAGTACCCATGCCACAGACCAGTTATGTAGCGTCTCATGGCCAAGCAGTGTCTGGAACAGTAGGGAAAACTCTTTCTTCATACGCCCAAATGCATGGAATGGACCTTCAGGCGTGACCAGGCCTCACCAACGGTATCAGTTGTGGCCACGAGTACGGTTTTTGGCTCGCATCCAGCCAACGAGTATTGGCTGACAGTGAGATGGATCTCAGAGTTCCGAGTATGAGTGTCGCTCAAACCTGGCAGAGCGAGTATCAAGGGTACATACCCTTGCAAATTTGGGTTGTCTGTATCCCAGATCGCTCTCAACGCAGGTAGGTGTATGCCCGTTACTGTAAACCACATCGTGCTGCAGTTAACTTTGGATTTTCCTTACGTCAATCTCTGTCGAGCGACTAATATTGTCACAGTGCCGGCCTTCCGTCGCCTCCACTGCCCAAGAGAGCACCGTCGCGGTGGGGGTGCAAAACTCTGAGCGTGATACACTTGGCAAGCAAAACAAATGGGAGCGGTGTTGGGACGACCATGACCGTGCCGCGTGGTGGGCCAAGATGGAAGGCGCGACGCAGAAAGGGATAAAGCACTTTCACCGGAGGGGCGCCGGAGGGCTCTGAAGATGGATGGTGAGCTGCGACTCGCTTCTAGTACAGTCATTGCGCACTTATATGTGTCCCGCTTATAAGGTACCCTGCTTACAACTGAGCGCAACTCTATCGCTCCAGTGCGGGGCCCGTCGCACTTGTTAGACCTTGAGGTGATCATCCACAACTGATCTGCGATCGAGTAATCTGTGGCCTCAAGTCTGCCAGATTCTACCTGCCTACCCCCCAGAAACAGCTCATAAAGAACGGGCTGTAAGTCGTGAAACGTCCTTCTGTGTCTCATTGTACCAGTTGTGACCCAACTCCGCGATCGAGCGCCGTGAGCGCCTCGGGTCGTTGTTGTTTCGGGACAGATTGCCCAATCATTTGTAATTTATCACATGGGCTACAAAGAGCTCCACCGTGCTTTACAAGCGCGCAATGACTGTACATGCAGGAAGTACCATGTTGGTAGTTTTGCCCACACACTGCCTTTGCATCCAGGAGGCCGTCAAGAGTGTCGAGCTCTTCAAAATCGGGAGTACGAGAATTGCTCTTTCATACCCTCCATGATCCGCTTTGGCGAGTATCGGGCAACTGGTCATTCACCCAAGGTGTCGACCCTTACCTTGAACCAAACCAAATTCAACAAAAATATGTACATTAAAGGTAACCCTTCGAGAAGAACAGAGGTAAAATTCAACACGTACTATGTCATTCATGGTACCCGGTTGTACAGAAAATCTCTTCTTGACCGGCCACGCACCCCCTTCCAGGAGGCCTTTTCTCGAAGAAGTCGTTCATGACCACGGCAGGTATTCAATAGTCTTCAATGTGAACGTTTACTTGAATTTACCTGGAAGGCATGTAACAGCCACGTTTCAATGCGCTGACAGCGTGTGCAAGGCTGTGGCAGTGCCAGGCTCACTATCGCGCCCGATCGCGTGATCAGCACCTTCCGAACATGTTGCGACTTGCTGTTTTGCGAATTGCTTTGATATCATTTGTGCTTGGGCGGTGGCTGGTGGACTGGTTCAGTGTTTGCGTTTCTCGCGGCCGCCGTCCGATGCGATTCTTTTGTGCCGACCGGCGAGCTGTTTCTCGCCGGGCCGCGCGCAACGCTGCTCCTCTGGGGGGGGGGCGACTGCTGCGCGGAATGTGCCACACGGCCCCACACGCATCGTCAGAACAACGGTCATCCTGAACGGGAGGAAATCCCGTTCAGGCCCCTGTTACGGCACGGCGCCTGAACAAGAGAACTCCTGTTACAAACGTTGTTCAGGTGCACGGACCTGATCTCGAGGTCGGACGTCAGGAGATCGCGAGATACACACTTAATGCTTCTGTTAACCAGGGTCGATTATTATCGCGCTAACCTCTAGA
>Ga0209093_1001526_pt1 | contig 13127 bp, 16 predicted proteins | sample SidtaG_4_FD_187450 | JGI IMG/M metagenome (GOLD analysis project Ga0209093, IMG submission 187450) | Marine algal microbial communities from Sidmouth, United Kingdom - Sidmouth_Male1 metaG (SPAdes) (version 2) | ecosystem: Host-associated > Algae > Red algae > Unclassified | place: Sidmouth...
GCGGGCCAGGGTGTGAAGCTCTAATAAGCGCCCCAGGGAGCTGATTGGGGGGGGTGTGGAGGTGGCCCTAGCAAGCCCCAGGTAGCGGAGTATAAACCACCATTTGCCCTGAAACGTAATCGATCCAGGTAGCGTCACGCACATCCTCCGTATGCGGCCAGGTGAGGGCTCTCGGTGCACAACGTGCCGATCCGGTGACCCGACACGCTTGTCGCTCAGACACGTCTGCAATCTGGGTGTCACTGACGTCTACGTTGCACGTCGTGGACGCAATTCTCATCTATACTGCGAGAGTGCAGGGGTGCGCAGGGCTCAAAAATGCAAATATCGTTTCTATACTGCATTGGAAATTTTGCAGTGTGAAGGCAGGTCGAATATGGGCCAGTACACGCCTTTTTACCCTGTACTGGAGGCGTTTGGAGGCAATTTGGAAATTGGGGGTCCCGGCGCCAGTACAGAAAAAATGCACGTGCCCCACTTTCCCGACGATCCCACTGTCGGGCAGTTCGGGTCTAAACATATTCGCGTGATTGGGGTGTGATCAGAACGACACGCTCCCATTGTCTAGCACGTGTCTATGCACGTCGTGCACGCGCCGTGCAGACACAGCCCGAGGCTGCCCTGATCGAGTGCGTTGCAGGGCAAATGGTTCTTCTTATGCGCTTCCTAGTGCTTCCTGGGGGTGCCCCTACCCCCCTCCCCACCCGCTCTCTGGGGTTCTTTCTGGGGCTGCTCTCGCCCCCCACCCCCCCACGCCTTCCCATAGGCTCCCTAAAGCTCTTCTGGGAGCGCTTCCCGGTGCGGCTAAAAAGCACTCGCCGCCCACCCGCATCCCCCCCCCCCGCCTCCTACGCACGCCCTGCCAGTCTCAGCCCGTTCCTACATGATTAGACGAAAACCAAGGCCAGCACAAGAGAATAAAAGCGCAGAATCGCAGTGAAATCAGCGTAGGACAACCAGAAGAGGGAAGAGAGCACAAGTGTCCAAGATGCACTCAGTCAGGAATTGCTCAAAGTATGCAGACAACCACATCTTCGAGTGAAGCACAGTAACATGACGAACACATGAAAGGATGATGGTACAAAAAGAGTAGAGCCAGCAACAAAAGCGTACAACTGGTGCGAGGCCCTGGCGTGGGTCGGCGACGGCGCCCGTCTTGAGGACGGCGGTCAGCAGGTGGGTGGCGGTGCGCTTGTTGGTCGCCGCTGTTGGCTCTGAAACCGTAAGAGTTGGGGGGGGGGGGGGGGGGGGGGGGGGGGGGGGGGGGGGGGGGGGGGGGGGGGGGTGCGTCCCACTGACCCAAAACGCGGGGCGTGCAGCACCGGAGGTCGCCCAGCGCCCGTGGTCCGGCCTTATGTATGTGTCTGATGTGGGCAAGGGGGTGCCGGAGGCAAGGGGCGGCCGTGTCTGACCGTGGAAAGGCTTGGCTGAGTCAAACAGGACGGCTGCCCCGCCATGCTTGACAGCACTACGCCTGATTAAGAGTCAGCCACGTGCGTCGTCGAGAGCACTTTCGGCCACCAGGCCGCGGCACAAGAGTTGATGTGTGACCTCCTTACATGCTGCTTCTACGTGCTGGACGCTGGTAGGTTTTGGCAGTCCAGAGAAGTTTGTCCTAGACTGATGTGCGACAACAAATCTGGATACTGCTACGTGCTGAGCGCTGGTGGCTTCTGGCGGTCCAAGGACGCGTGGCACAGATTCATGTGTGACAACCCGTCCTGACCGACCCTGGCACGCTCCGAAGCGACTACGACACACCCTAATTCCTTGTGTCCGCGTCACTTGTAGCCTGCTTCAGCAGGGGCTACAAGCGCGCAAACCTGGGCCGGTTTGCCTGGTACACCCCATCAGGGACAGAATGTGGGCTTTGTGGCCCACTTTCTGGAAACCAGCCCGCCCCAGATGACGTGCGTTCGCCCCCCCCCGCTCGGCCTCACATCCAGTTCTCCTCCGAATTGATGCCAGCAAAGAAATCGGGCCTGTAGCCCACGCAAGATGCGTCACGCAAAGTCGACACTTCCCGGTTTGGTTTTCGGGGGGCACGAATTGTCCGTCCCGGGTGCGCCCTGCCTTGGCCTAGGTGGCGGGATGCCGTGGCTGTCTGCGTGGGTGCGCCGGGCGTTGCGGGTTGATCGTCACGCGCGCACACTTCCCCGCGTGGCGGCGGGGGAGTGCAGCGGGGCGGGGGGTGGGCGAGGCAGAGTAGGGCAGGTCGAGGCGGGGCCGAGGCGACGTGCGCTAGCCCTCCGTCGTCGTGTGGGTGACGACGGGTGTTGAGAGTTTTCCAGAAACGACGGCCCCGTGAGAGGGTTGCGTTGAGCTAGGGGCGAGATAAAGTAGGCTTGGTCAGGGCGTCGGCGGGGTTGTCGGCCCCGTGCACGTGGTTGATCTTGGACAGGGTGCCGTCGAGGAGAGCGCGGCGCAGCATGCAAAATTTCTTCTTGCCGGACATGTCGGCGGGGTCCTTGAAAGACATGATGAGGTCGTAGGCGGGCGCCGAGCTGGTGTATGCGTCCATGGGGCCGCGATGAGAGATCAGTTCTTGGAGGAGGGCTCGGATGTCGAGGGCCACAGCGACGGCGTCGGCCAGGCCGAGGTGCTCGCCGGCGGTGGAGCCCCGGCAAACGCGGGGCAGACGGACTGAGGCCCAGTATAGGAGCGAGAAGCGGGCGGAGGAGTCCGTCAGGAAGATGATAAAACCTGCCTGGAGTTTGGGCAGGGCGGAAAGCGTGGATCCCGAGAAGTTAGCGTGGACAGAGAGGCGCAGGGTGAACCGGGTCGAGGCGGGGGAAGTGCAGTTTGACGAGGCGGCTGGTCACGATGGCGATCGTGTCCTTGTCGCGGCGGGTGTCAGTGGATGGGAGGGAGGGGCAGCTGACGAGGGCCGTGGCGTTGGTGAGGATGTCCGGGCGCGCCAGGCTTTCGATCCAAAGCAGCGGGGAGGCCAGGGAGTGCAGTCCGGTGGCGTCGGCGAGCGGGGAGCTGGAGGGCACGGTCGAGGCGAGGGGAGAGAGGTCGCGCCAGTGTGGCCGGCCATGGAAGTGGAGGTCTTCGGCGTCGGAGTCCGTCGTCGTACAGTCATTGTTCAATTTTGACACACGCCGAGCAGTCACAAGACGGCTGCGGTGGAGTGCGTTGAGGTTGTAAGGGGCAATCGAATAGTATGCAAATCTGATGAATGTCATGCCAAAGTACGACTCTGTCACTTGACTTGGGGATCAATACAGCAGTGAAATATCGCTGTTCGGCTGACGAGCATCCCTCAAAGGTGGGTCTGGGCTCCAGCACAGCCGTCATCCAGTGGCCAAGTCGATCGAGCCGATTGTGCAAGGCGGTTACTGTTGAGCTGTGTTGGGCTGGGCTATATCCGTGTTTGACGGAGAACGTCAGTGTTGTATATTCCTCCTCCACCCGGTATTACTCACTGGAAAGGCTCAGGGAGACGTCCACGGTATCTTCTACAACGTGAGGGTTCGTCTCGGCGCAAAACCACCCCAGTACACCCTGAGGCACATCAGTGGCGACCGTCCCAGGAAACTGCCTGCATTCCAGTGCAGTCCCCCTTAGGAGAGTCGTGATGTCCTCCAAAGCTGCTGCGACAGGCGGGGTGGTTGGGTTTCAGTAGTCAGAATGTTGGGCACGCAGGCGTGCCGCAGAGCTGGCCGGCAGGCAGTCGCCCCGGAGCCAGCATCGCACAATGGACTCTGCTGTGACGCGTGCCCACTTCTCCTGGATGATGCGTCCGACGTCGAGTAGTTTGGCGCGGCCGTTTGCCACAAAGGACTACTGGATTCGCCTGCCACCCGCAGTGTTGACAGGCATGCCCGAGGATTGGGTGTGGAATCGAATGAGTCCATCCAGGAAGCGCCGCTTATACCTCCTCTTGAGGCACTCTATTTCTCTTGCGTCTAGTGGTTGTAAAACCTCCGTGGTGGTGGGCTGTAGGGTGATGAACAGCAATTGCTTGTCCTCGAAGTCCTCGTGCGTGACAATATTCTCAACAATCAGGGCCACTTTCTCGCTTGGGCGTGCCCTCACAGCCGCCAAGAGAACCGTCTGCAACCACTCCTTGAAAACCTCCCCGTCCATCCAGCTGTTTATTTGATGCAAGTACGGCAATGGTGATGCGCACCCGGCCGGTCGGATGCACAAAGGCTGCCTGGATCGGCCAATCAATGCGACAAGAGTCTTGTATATCCCTGTCGCATTTACCGCAAGCACCAGTGTTCAACTCTTCTTGGACTCGATCTCCTCTCTCCCCCGCACGCTTCGTCTGTCACTAACCCGTACAAAAGATGTGGATGGTACAGCGAGATAGAACAAACCGGTCTCATCCATGTTACAGATGAGTCTGGGTCAAATGTCTCCAGGCTACTACGTATGGCGGCCATACGTAGCCGGGCTTCGTCCATGTCGACAGAGCCCGCTGCCCCATGGAGACGCACGTTGACCAGCGGATTTCGTTGGGCCCAGCCCTGTACGTACTAAAGAGACCCATGCAAATCTGTTGCAATCCCCTCGGCCTTGCGGCCCACTTACGACTACATGACTGATATCCGCATGCGCCCCCGCGAGGTCAACTGGCAGAAAAAAACGTAGAGCCGCTTGTCCAGCTCGGGGTGTTCACAGCCGCGCAGACTGTGCCCGTTGAGCATTACCCCCGGCTTTGCTGCGGCCTCCCGATAGGACTTCGTGCGCTCCACCGTTTAACGTATGGCGCCCATCGTAGCCTCTGGTGCGCGGGTCTCCTGGATGCGGGCGTAGCTGTCACCTGTCTCTTGCGCGTTGGTGACCATGATCCGCAACACCAGAGTCAAGGGCTGCCGCCGCTTGCAAACAATCTGACGACGCTGCGGCGGTCGGGGGGTTCCGCGGCTGGAAGGGGCGCGGCCCCTCAGCTGTAGACAGCACACCCACGGGGGCGGCCCCAAAGTATCCCGATCCGGGCCAGCAAGGGAATGACCTGTCCAAATCTCAGGGAGATCGGATCTGGTCGGCGGCGGGGTTTTTCTCTCGTGGTTTTCCCAACCCCCCTACTACTTGTATGAACTTTTCGCTTTGGAGGGATTTATCTGTTTGGCGCATCTGGGGTGGCTACTTTAGCCGCTGGCGCTCGGGTTGGGGAGGGGTTTATTGACAGTGGGGAGGTCGTCCCCACCGCCGTTTGATAAAACCAACTGTGCCTTGAACTACGATTGCCCCCTGGGCTTTGCCGTGATCCTCTCCTCCCGTTGGGGGAAGGCTGGGCTGTGGGTCGATTTCCGGGGCAGTTCCTGCGACGGACCGAGCTGATCAAGAGGTCATTTCGGCTGGACGACGAACCAAAGTGGTGGTGCCAAGAACCGCTACAATTTCTGGTGGAGCAGCAGGGGATTCCGGCCGTCGTCACGCCCGCATCGGGTAGCCGGTTCCCCGATCGTTGGTTGAATTGTTGAGTGAAGACGACGTGGATCTCCGCGTCGGTCTGTCGTCGATTACCTCACGGCCACTATGATGGCGTCGCCTCCCAACCTCCCCAAGTTGGACGCGACCACTAGCAATATGCCGGCGGGCACATCCGCGGTGACCCCAGCGGGCGCCGCTCCCGGGGGATCCGCGGGTGGATCAGGGATTCCCTTCACTCCGCCTCCACCATTGGCGGATCTCGTGGACGAGAAGGAGCGACGGGTCCCACTGGGGGCCGATACCTTTCTCCCTCGACGTCACGGTGATCGGACGGGACTGGCAGATCAAGAGCACAATCCGGCGACGCCCCTCGCGATGGTGGATCTGGATACAGCGTTGTCGACGTTTCGCGAGTCGTTGTTGGCCCACGTTTCTCGGGTCATCGCGGCGAGCCCAGCAGGCTGCGCTCAAGTTGCCCCACGCCGGGATTCCCCCGTGGACACGCGGAAGAGCCGCAGCAAAGGGAAGACACGGCCTTATCGGAGTCCCTCGCCGTCCTCGTCGTCTACATCTTCCTCGTCGTCACCGACGACAACTGACGACGACGAAGACCGCGTGGGGACCAAGGCGGGTACCGGCAAGTTGGCGGTCCTCGAGTGTCCGGACGACCGCTTCACGGGCGTCCTCGACTACCGATCGTACCGCCTGCGCAACCGTCACTCGACCAGGCCCTGTCATAAGTATCGTTTTCAGTTTCGGGTACGGTATACATAAATCGTTAAATTCGAGTATGTGTGCCGGCCACCTGTCTGTTCATGTGTATCAATACAAGATATACCTGGAAAACACGGGTACGAATCAATTCCGGAGTTGATCGACTTGGATCAGCTGCCAACCTTCAGCAGCGCAAAGCACCTATTTAGCCCAAGCATGTCGGAACGGTTCCGTCACGTGATTGAACCTGTTGGCCGCGTTGTGAACGGATAACATGAGAATTCGAACGGGCGCCCCCTGGCGAGCACACCAGGGTTCGGAGATTCCCCCCCGACCAGAATCGTTATAGGCATGACATCATGTCCAAAATTTATCTGGTACTTGGCGGACGTGAAACGTCATAATTGCAGGATAATGGCAGGCTCTTCTGGCTCTAAGTCCGCTGGCGGTCGGAATTGATCGATACCCACGGCTACGTACCCATCTATCGACTTGGGTGTGGGTGCCAGCCGCCCTGCTGTCTACGGGTACGGGAGTTCAGACACTTACACCCGTAAAAGCACCTACTCACAATATACGTATGGTAGGGCCTGCACTCGACCTACGGGGCGTCGCAAGCTCGCAAGATGGGACGGACGGCCAAGAACATGAAGTTCTCGTTCGGGGGTACCCCGTTGTTCAACGGGAAGGAACCTTTCAAGGTCTTCTCGTAGCTTCGGAAGTTCTTCAAGGCCTGCGACGACAATGACGTGTCGGAGGGGATGGGTCTGTACCTAGTTCCCAACTTCCGCGCGGGCGACGCCGAGGCGCGGTTCACTCGGAACCTCTCGGGATCGGACATCGGATGCGGGCAGAGAGCCCTTGGGTCCTTCCCCTCGGCGGTCAATTGGCTGTGGTCGACCTACGCGGAGCCGCACGCGTTGGGCTTAGCGCAGGACAAGTTTATCCGGGCGACGCTGGCGGACAACGAAAGGGTGGACGCCTTCGCGACACGCCTACGGAGCCGCGCCGAACTGTGCGGCAACATCCACTCCGAGAGGACGATGAAACAGCAGCTGATCCAAGGCCTACCGGAGTACCTTCCGACGGATGCATTCGTGTACAACACGGCGCAACGGAGTTACCAGCAGTTGTCAACCTACGTGGCGGGGAAATATCGGGCCGCCAAAGACGTCATGGCGCTCGGCAACCATGGGTCCCCTGGGGGATCATCGCGGAAGGAGCAGACGTCGACAAGGCCCCGAGGTCTCTCGGTCAACCACCTCAACTCCCCGTGGGAGGAAGACGACACTGAGACGCACGACATGGTCGCGGTACTTCCGTCGGGCACCCCGGGGTTCCGTACCGTTGGGGCAGCGCCCTACCCTAGGCTGGAGGACACGACGGGTCCCCCGCTGTGCTACATGTGTTGGACACGCGGGCACCGGGGACCTGATTGCAAGATTCTGACGGACGAACAGCGGGAAATCGTGAAAGCCGCGCGGAGTACCTTCCTCAGACAGAGGATCGCCGGGGTGGGAGCCACCCCGGATCGCACACCCGTCGTGGCCCTGCTGTGGGACGACCTGTTCGGAGGCGCGGAGTCAACGAAGACGGAAGGGGGGGGCGTCCCGCCCGTGGCAACCCCGTCCAAGGGGCGCCGCGGGGCGGGAAACGCCTAGGGGGGGTGGCCTCGCCATCCCCGTCAACCCCCCTTGTCCGCCCCAACTCCCCGGTTGCCCCCCTTCGCGTCACGTTTTCCTCCCCGGGATTAACCGCGACGTGGCCCGTCCCGGCCCGATGTCCCTGTCGTGGTGGGCGATACCGCCCGCGGTTCAAGGGGACTCTGCTGCTATTGCGAAAGGAGAACTTTGAGATCGGAGCGTCGTACCAGCAGGCACCGTGGCAGACCCCCACCCCCACGAGGGCGGTGGTCGATACGGGTGCAGGACCCAGTGTTATCCGCGCGGGTATGTTGCCCGAGGGGTGGACCGAGTACTCGTCGCGGGCACCCCCCCGGACCCAAATGAGTGACGCCTCGAGGCGACTGCTCAAGGTGAACGCGGGGGTGTCTCTGACCATCTATGTCGGGGGAACCGCCATGGAGTATGACTTGCTCCCGTTTGGTCTGGTGAACGCGCCAGCCTCCTTCCAGCGGCGCTTGACATCATCCTGTCCGGCTTACGGTGGCAAACGTGCCTGGTGTACGTGGACGACGTGCTTTTCTTCTCCAGGACCGTGGACGATCATCCGGCACCTCCGTGAGGTCCTACTCCTGCTGGAGAAGGCGGGTGTCTCGCTAAAGCCCTCCAAGCGTCACATGTTCCAGCAAGAAGTTGAGTACCTGGGGCATGTCCTCCGCCCAGGACAGCTGCTGGTGAACCAGAAGAACATCAAGAACCTGGCGCAAGCGTTTCCCCCGCGCAACCAGACGTAAATCAAGAGCTTCCTGGGGATGTGTAACGTGCGCCGGCGTTTCATAAAGGATTAAGCGCACATCGCCACACCCCTGACCAAGATCACCAGCAAGAAACTCCCTCACGTGCTCCCTCCGCTGGATGCCGCCCAGCTGGCGACCTTCGAGTACCTGAAAGAGCGCTTGGCGTCAACCCCGATCTTGGCGCTCCCCCGACGTGAGGGACTTTTCATCTTGTATACAGGCGCCTGCGCCGTCCAAGTCGGCTGTACCCTGCTGCAACAACAACCGGACAAGAGCATCCTCCCGGTCGGCTACTACAGGCGGGGCCTCATCCTGGCCTAGAAGAACTACTCGACAACCGACAGAGAGTGCCTGTCCGTGGTCTGGGCCTGTTTTCTCTTCCACCCCTACCTCGGGGGACACGAGGTTCTGATCCAGGCGGACCGTTCTAGTTTACGCTGGGTGCTGAACATGGACAGTGCACAAGGACGGGTCGCTCGTTGGCGCCTCCCGTTTTCGGAGTTCCGGTACAAGGTGTGCACCAGACCGGGAAGATAGCACCACTGTGCCGACGCCATGTCGCGTCTCCCGACGCTGGCAACAGATCGGTCCGTAATCCCGGAAGAAATTCCTTGCCTTGCTCTGGCTGACTCTTCCCGTGGATGGGTAGCGCCAAACTGCGCGGAGCTGGACAACGAACAGCCGGTCACGCTCGCGCGCATGCTTTCCGCGCAGAAGGATGACCAGCGGTGCCAAGATCTACGGGAAAAGATGGACCAGAACGAGCACTCGCGCTTTTCGGAGACCAAGGAGGGGCGCATCGTGCGCGTCGCCCCCCTGGACCGGGCTATCCAATTGTACGTCCCGTTCATCCTGCACCAGGACCTCCTCCGGTTGGAACACGACGTCGAGCGCGCCGGTCATTCTGGTGTCAACAGGTTGTACGCCTCCATTAGGCGCCACTACTACTGGGAGTCCATGGCCGCGGAAGTGTACGACTGGATGGCCAGCTCTGCGTCTTGTGCCCCGAACAGTATCGCACCAATTCGACGCACGGAAATGCTCAAGTTGTTCCCGGCGACGGATCCCGTCGCGAGCTTGTCCATGGACCTCCTCGGCCCACTGACAGGGACCAAGACAGGGAACTTCTTCCTCCTGATGATCGTCGACCGGTTCTCGCAGCTAGTAAGAGCCGTCCCCCTGGCTTGCATCACCGCGACGAACTTCCCCTCGGGGTTCTGCCGGGATTGGATTTCCGTGTACGGGCCCCCGGGCACATTCTTGATGAACAGCGGACCCCAGTTCACCTCCTAGTTATTCCAGGGTGTGTGCAACCTCATGGGCATCAGGAACCTGTACACGACCACGTACCACCCGCAGACCAATGGCCAGGTCGAGTGCTTTAAAAAGACGCTCGTGTACATGCTCATGCACTACATCGAGAACCACCAGGACGACTGGGACGAGCTCGTCTCCGTATTGGAGCTGGCGTACAGCTCTAGACCACACCGGACAACGAGCGTGGCCCCCATGGCCTTGGTCACTCCACGGCGCATGAGAAACTTCTCCCTGGAATGGATGACGGACGGCATGACGCAGGACCCGAGCCAGTCGGTGGCAGAGGCCAAGAACGCATTCCTGGAGTCTCTCAAGGCCTTGCTCCCCCATATACAGTACTCGATTTCCAAGACACAAGCACGGTACAAGAGGGACTATGACAAGAGAGTTCGCCCTCGTCGAGTGTATGTGACCAGTGGTGACTGGGTGTACCTGCGCAACCACACCCGGAAGCACAAGCTCGACCCTACGGTGACCGGACCGTACGTGGTACTGTAGACCGAAGGGAGAACCTACCTGATCGACGAAAACGGACTACCTTACCGGGTTAGCAGCGACCACGTGGTGCCGGCGGGACCGGTGGACCCCGCGAACAGACCCAAGCAACCCCAAGTGGCGGTCGCGGACGCAGTCCAACCTGGTGGGTCCGAGTTGGTGTTCGAGCGGTTAGTGGAACACACTTGGGACGAGGAGGGGGTCCTCTGTTTGCTGGTCCGCTGGTTTGGGTATGGACCTGACGACGATACCTGGAAACATTCGGGGCGCCTGCCGGTTGCCGCGGTGTACCGGTACTGTCGCCGCAAGGGGCTCCTCCCCCAGGACCCAGATAAGACGGAGCCGGGTCGGGACGCCCAGGAGGCGTGATAAGAAAGCCAAGAGACAGCCAACCCTCGTTTATACAAGAAATACGTCTCATGGTTCATCCTTCGCAAAGGGGCCGGGAGCGACCCCGGCCAACGCAAAGCACGCTCACGCCACCTAAGAAAACCGGCACTGAACACGGACACCTCGCCTAAGTCCAGACGCCCAGGTGAAAAAGTCGTTAGACAAGATCCCAAGCAGGTCGACCATGGAGACCAAGAGCACGCTCGTGGGAAACCCAGCCGACGGACCACAGAGACTCCCGACCAGACGCTCCAGGCAACCCTCTCCCTCCGACCCAAGTGTCGCCGAGGGATCCGACAGGAGTGAGTAGGGTACCGGGGGGGCCAACGGCAAGCGGTTGGCCGTCGCAACCCGGGCCACGGTACTCACCACGGGGGTCACAGGATCAGCCCGAGAAGAAGGGGCTGTCGTCGCCAAGTTCACCAGGCTGGCGAAGAGGGAAGCACGGAGAGGCGGGACCAGTTGATGAATCGGGAGGGGCAGACCACCCAGGGGCGAAGATCCAGAACCCCCGGTTCGCTGCGCCGCGGTGGACGCCCACCCCGACGGGAACCCGACAGACGCGAGCGGTACTTGGGCCCGACTCAGAGGCGCCTCCGGAGGGGCCGCCGTGCAACACGCCTGGATCGAGTACGTCGCGGCGTCAAGGGGATCCTGTATGACAATACGGACCCCGTCGGCGTCCTGTCGGGTCACCACCGTGAGCCACCTGTCCCGGTCTCGGCGGGAGGTGTCAAGACGGCGCACGGCGTCGTGGAAGGCCTGGTCATGCACCGGGAGAGCCGCCCGCAGATTCAGCATGGCCTGGAAGCAGCCCAAGGCGTCGGCATCATCCCCGGAGAGCTCCTCCGGCTTGAGCTTCTTGACCCCGCCGAACATAGCGTCCGAGAACAGCCATAAACGACCGTGCGCGCCTCCTCGTACCAGCGGTTGCGCGCCATCACCAAGTACTCGGTCACCCAGATGGCCATCGTGACCGAGTGGGCGTCCCGACACGACCGGTAGATGTCATCCCGGGCGCAGTACGCCACCAGGGACCCCCCAGTGGTAAACCAAATCGGGGTCTCCATCTGGGCAAACCAAGTGGGCACCGCCACGAAGAACTGGGTGCGCATCACTGGAAGAAGGCGCCTAAAATCCTGGTGGTTCCAGCTGATCAGGAAGCCCCGGCGACGCGCACGCTGCTCGGAGTTGACGTGTGACGACGGAGACAGGATGGGCAGCCGACGCAAGTACGGACCCGAAATCTGCATGTAGAGCAAGTTGGGGTACGCCGGCGGGGTGGCCAGGGCCTTTGTAGTACTAGGGGGACCCGACGTCGGCGGTGGCGCGGCCGGCGGAGCACCCGAGGTGCGGCGGACGCGGAGGGGGGTCGGCGTTGCCGACGAGGTCGGACTCGGGCGGAACTCGGACGGCGGGCCCGCCTATGAGCGCCAGTGCGAGCCCGTGAGGGGGCGCGCCCGGCCCAGACGCCCGCCGCGGGGTCCGAGTGGCCGCGGCCGAAGGGCGCGGCAGGCGACAACCGACCGGGCGCCACGCGGCGGTTGCAGCGCGTTGCGCGTGGAACGGTCACTCCCCCTCGTCTGTAATGATCGCTTCGGGGGACTTTGTATGCATGGAGGGAATTTTCTGCATTGGTTGGTGACGGCCCGGGTCAAGTCCCTATCGGGGAATTGGGCCCGGGCGGCGGTTTCCGCCCTTTTAGGACGAAGGGCGATGACGGTGGGAGGCAACGTCGTCGCCGGCAAGTGAACCGTGTCTTCATGTCTCGGCGTTTCGATCGGCCCGACTTCCTGGACCTCGAGTCCCAGAGCGGGTGTCGCGCGAGCGGCCTGGACGGCCGTTACTTCCCTCCTACTGAGGAAACCCCCCTGATCGTGGTACTGCATTTGGCGCTCCGGGTGAGACCCGCTGTGTGCACGCGGTGCGTGTTGCGGTTCGACACCTCTTTCGGTATCGTCGGCGGTTCTGCCCTGTGAAGTCGGTGTGGTCAAGTGGGCGCGTTGCGTTACTATGACAGAGGTCCTGGGCCGTGTCCAGCAACCTAATGTACCCCAGGCGGCCCCACGACAGGTCGTCGGGAAGCCCGCTCTCGGAGCACACCCACGTGTGGGGGAAACCCCCTGACAGGGGAGACACGACCCCCCGGAATGAGCCGGGGACGGGTCGTGAACAGTCACGCAACACCCCCCTAGGGGGGTAGCGTGGGACAACCCCCCTGGGGGGGTGTCCAGGGAGCCCCAGGGCCACACATGAAACGACCCCTCTAGAGGGGCGCGAGGCGTGGAACACCCGATCGGGCCCCCCTGGGGGGGTCTGGCACACGCAAGGGAGGCACACGTCATCCCGAATCCGGGCCCTCTGGGGGGACCGGGAAGCTTGAGGAAGCTTCCGCAATCCGAGC
>Ga0209093_1001527_pt1 | contig 13124 bp, 16 predicted proteins | sample SidtaG_4_FD_187450 | JGI IMG/M metagenome (GOLD analysis project Ga0209093, IMG submission 187450) | Marine algal microbial communities from Sidmouth, United Kingdom - Sidmouth_Male1 metaG (SPAdes) (version 2) | ecosystem: Host-associated > Algae > Red algae > Unclassified | place: Sidmouth...
CGCTGGTCGCTGCAACATGTTTGCACACGAATCCCCCAATTGTCGGAACGCGAAAAGAGAGGTCGACTGCGTTTTACTAGAATTCTGCAGGCGCGAGAAGTTTCATAATCTTATATATCCCTGTATCCTGACTCTCATATCTGGGATACGGATGAGATATAATCTCGCAATTTTTGTCGGACAGGATAGATATAACCTCTCCTTTCTTTCTCATAATGCATTTAGGATATGCGTCCTCGGCGCGTATCCGAAGTGGATACGGATATAATGCATGGATATATTCCTCAGGGATATATCCATGACAACCCCTGGTCTCCTCCCAGGTGAACAAGTCGATCGACAAGCTCCCAAGCAAGTCGACAAGCGAGACCAAGAGCACGCTGGTGCGATAACCCGCCGCCGCCCCACGGAGGCGCCCGACAACACGCTCCAGCCAGACCTCACCCTCCGACCCTGGAGTCGCCGAGGTATCTAACACGAGTGAGTCGGGCACCGGGGGGGCCAGCGGCAAGCGGTTGGCCGTCGCAACCCGGGCCACGGTACTCACCACGGGAGACGCGGGGTCCGCCCGAGACGAAGAAGCAGTCGTCGCCAAGGTCACCGGGCTGGCGAGGAGAGAAGCACGGGGAGGCGGCACCAGTTGACGACCCGAGAGAGGCAGACCACCCAAGGGCGAGGAGCTGGAACCACCGGTTCGCTGCGCCACGGCGGACGCCCACCCCGACTAGACCCCGACAGACGCGAGGGGTACTTGGGCGCGACCAAGAGGCGCCTCCGGCGGGACCGCCGTGCACGACGCCGGATAGAGTACGCCGCGGCGTCAAAGGGGTCCTGGATGATGATGCGCACCCCGTCGGTGTCGCGTCGAGTCACCACCGTGAGCCACCCATCCCGGTCCCCGCGGGAGGTATCAAGACGGCGCACGGCGTCGTGGAAGACTTTTTCCTGGACTGGAAGAGCCGCCTGCAGAGCCAGCATGGCCGGTAAGAGGCCCAAGGCATCGGCGTCATCACCGGCGAGCTCCTCCGGCTCGAGCTGATTGACACAGCCAAACAGGGCGTCCGAGAACAGCCAGAAACGGCCGTCACGCGCCTCCTCGTACCAGCGGTTGCACGCCATCACAAAGAACTCGGTCACCCAGAGGGCCATCGTGACCGAGTGGGCGTCCCAACACGACCGGTAGACCTCATCCCGGGAGTATCACGGCTCCAAGGAGCCCCCAGTTGTGAACCCAATCGGGGTATGCATCTGGGCGAACCAAGCCGGCACCGCCGCGAAGAACTGGGTGCGCGTTTTTTGGGGAATGCGCCAAAACTCTTGGTGGTTCCAGCTGATCAGGAAGCCCCGGCGACGCGCCCGCTGCTCGGAGTTGGAATGAGATGACGGCGGCATGATAGGCAGCTTATGCAAGTACGGACCCGGAATCGGCATATAGAGCAGGTTGGGGTACGCCGGCGGGGCGGCCAAGTTCTTCACCCGGGACACCGTCGCGGAAAACCACCCGGGGTACTCATCCTCGATCGGCGCTCCGATAACAGGCGCCGAGATGATGGAGTCGTAGCGCACGGCGGGATCCCGGACCAACCAATCGGGAGGGCCGGCAAGACGAGTCGCCCAGGCGCTACCCGGAGCACAAGGCGCGCGTTCAGCCCCAAGTGCCAGACCCGGAGCGGAGTGCGGGTCCAGCTCAGCGCCAGGTCGGTGCGCATGGCCAGGAACCCCTCGAGGCGCTCCGCCATGGTGACATCCTGGGGCGGTGCCGGAACGACACCCACGACAACCCGGTACAGGCGCACCAGCGTGGCGGGTGCCAGAAGACTCGGAGGGGGCGCGTCGCCCGGCTTAGACGCGGGCAAGGCCACGCCAGGGATGACCGCACCGACGAGCGCCGGGTTCGTGCCGGGGGGACCGCCGTGCTCCCCAGAGTGGTCGACAAACCCCGGTGCTACCTCCACGGACCCCGACGACGACATCTTGGACTTGGTAGGGGACGCCTTGATCTTGCCCGTAGCTTCACTCCGGCACGCCTTGCCCTTGCACCGGCCACCGCCACCGAGACCAGACCTCCTTTAAGGGACAAGGTGGGAACTGGGGATGGTTGGCCTTGTCCGGGGTCCCACGGGGATACGTTGTGCACCAGGGGAGCAAGACAGGGTGGGGGGGGGGGGGGGGGACGCACGTGTGGACTCGCCATCTCCCGGGCGGGTACCCTCCTCTTTGCTCGCACTCTGGACAACCCAAACTCCAAGCCCCGAAAACCCTCCTCCCCCCAAGGACCAACTACGCGCGGGGAACCGGTCGGCCCCGAGATCGTGACTGACGGCAGCCGGGCACGCTCGCCACCCCACGAGACCCGCGGGACACCGAAGGGTCTTGAAGAGGCGCCGGTTGGGGAACCGCCTGGGCTGCCCGGGGACGGTCCACGAAGAGAAGGGAGCTATGTCGCATTTCGCGGCCCGGTCCACGCCCCTTTCCTGGCCAGGAGGTCGATGGGGCGCCGGGCGACGCGGATGACGTATCACGCCCCGGTTCGGACAGGTGGCGCTGTCGGTGCTGATTGCGATCTTGATTGATTGTGGGTCGTTTTCATTTGTATGTCAATTGCTTGAGTAATCTGACTTAAAGTAGGGGGGTCCACTAGTATGGATCCCCAGATCTCCCCATGGGGAGGCTACTGCGTGCTATTCGGGGCCATTCGGGCCTGCTTGCTCGGTTAGCTTGAGGGGACAGAGGGGCGCCCGTGGCCCGGCTTCCCCACACAGAAATAACTGCGTTCTCACCTCCTTCCTCCCTCTTTTCGCCTTAGGGTGTTTTCCTAGGTGACCGTGTCACCAGGCGAGAGCAGAGAAAGGGCGTGCGGGTGGGTTGCCTCAGCTGGGCAGGTGTCCCAATCTGTTTCTGCGGGCTGGCGTCAGGCCCTACCATACGTATATTGTGAGTAGGTGCTTTTATGGGTGTAAGTGTCTGAACTCCCGTACCTGCGGGCAGCAGGGCGGCTGGCACCATTACCCAAGTCAATAGATGAGTAGGTAGCCGTGGGTATCGATCAATATCGACCGCCAGCGGACATAGAGCCAGAAGAGCCTGCCATTCTCCTGCAATTATGGCGTTTCACGTCCGCCAAGTACCAGTTATTTTTTGGACATGATTTCATGGCTACAACGATTTTGGTCGGGGGGGAATTTCCAAACCCTGGTGTGCTCGCGAGGGGGCGCACGTTCGAATTCTCACGTGAGCCGTTAACAACGCGGCCAACAGGTTCAATCACGTGACAGAACAGTTCCGACATGCTTGGGCCAAATAGATGCTTCGCGCTGCTGAAGGTTGGCAGCTGATCCAAGTCGATCAATGCTGGAATTGATTCGTGCCCGTGTTTTCCAGGTATATCTCGTATTCATTGATACACATGAAGAGACTGGTGGCCTGCACACGTACTCGAATTTAACGATTTATGTATACCGTACCCGAAACTGTAAACGATACATGCGACAGGGCCTGGCTGGGGTGACACGGCGTTTAATGCGACAGCTGCATCAGTAACGGCAGCGTGCCGTGTGCGTCAGCCTTGCTCGCAAGATTGGAAGCCTGTTCCACAAGTCAACGATTAGTGTCTAGAAGCTGAACTCTGTACCTTTCAATGGGAACAATGCGCCGCGTGTTGAACTGGTGATGTTCAGCTCCCCAGGCCAGTCACACCGGTCATGTGGCGTAGCGGGTTTTTTACCTCTGAACACCGCGCAAGTTGCTGACTGAGTCTCCAACTCGGTGGGGATCCACATATTTTGCTCCTATTCGTCTTCTCACACTCATTCAAAAGCTGGTTGAGTCTTGGAAGCTGGATGACCTAACGGCGGCGCAGCGGGAGCGTCGGTTGTAGAGCTGCGATTGGGAGGCCGTTCGCCACCTGATTGGAGTGCTGCAGCCCGCGTTCAAGGCCAGTGTGGCGATGCAGAGAACCAGTTTGACGGTTGCTGACGCCCTGAGGCCCGTCTGCCGGCTGCGTCGGACCATGCGACTCGATGTCTTCCAATGCCCCAAGCCGTACGAGAAGCCGCTAGCCGTCGGCCGCGAGGCCATCCTTCTATTCCTCGGGCTGGACAAGAAGAGGAAGAACGTCATCGAGCTGAAAAATCGCATGTACGAGCTCGAGATTGTTCCCTTAAAGGCCACGCGCGACGCTGATGGTTTGCGTGACGAGGCCGCGACAAGTGTCATTTCCTGCAGGACGCCCAAACGGCAGCGGTATGGTCGACCGATGGAAAAATGCAAACCTCCTGCGGACCAGCGCCATAATATCCGGTTGGACTGATAACTGGCCCACCGGTAGCTCGGTTCGCAGATCTGGTTCGCGACGTTTGTGGGATAACCGGTTTTCCCATACCTCTGCCCATAACTGGTAAATATGCCACGTTCAACGAATAATACGCAAAAGCGGTTCTCAACCGACGTTGTTTGGTGTGCTGTCAAACGCCGACCGACGCGCCGCCGACGACGCCGACAGCCAAGCGTCCGCGCCCGCAATGAGAGCACGTCTATCGGTGCGCCAAATCGCCAAATTATAGCTACGGGCATGTCTATCGGGAACCCATTGAGCCATATTGGGGGGCATTGAGCTGTAGCCATCGCCATATCTTCACGGAATGGCGTTTTGTTTGGGGATCGCCTAAGCGATAGACATATGCGAGGGCCAGTCGTATGCCTTCGATTTTGCAAGATACAAAAGAGTTCTCATAAGATCGCGTCGGTCCTGTCAGGCAGCGAGTCCCACTGCGGAAAGTATTAAACTGGGAGCGAACAGACGCCGCAGTCGACGCCTCACGGCGCTGACAAACCGACATCGTGCGCGCCGATGCATACCCAGAGACCCAAAGCACCGCACTATACTCCCCAGCCCCCTTTCGCACCGCGTATGCACCATGTCTTCTCCTGCCACACCCACCCCCCGCGTGCTTCTGAGGACTGTGAGGATCAACTTCGGCATGGATGGGAATTGACCGATAGGCATGCGCACGAGCGATATCCAAAAAATATGGCGATACGAAGATCGCATTTGGCGCACCGACAGATGTGCACTGATCCGTCGAGACGCGACCACTCTCGCGTGTGGATGGGCGGATCCTCACAACCGACGCGGCGGCGTGTGCACGTTAACGGACGGTCCGTACAGTCAATATCCGGTTATATGCGCTCCAGTCATATGGCACGTGCTATATAACTTGGAGAATCGCGATCGACAATTTCCACGAGAACCATCGACAGATCTCGCGATCGTCTTCTGGCATACAGTCCCGACAGGAGGAATTGAAGTACGTGATGGGTTTGTTGCCCAGTGCCCCAGTACGCGCACCCTTCGATGTGGACAAACCGTCGTCGGTCCCACCGCTGTCGACGTCACCGTCCCGGTACCCATCATCGCCGACCCCACCATCGCCAACCCCACCGTCGTCGACCCCACCATTGCCATCCCTACACCGGTTGGCCAGCCACCTTGGTGCCTACGTCTCCCGACCACCGGTTGCTCGGCAGTGAGGAGGCTCTGACGCAGGGTCTTCCAGCGTCGGGCCCGATCGCAGTGCATAGGGTATGCGGTCGACACCCTACTCTCTCCTATTTGGTGGTAATCCCGTGTATCAGCGAGTATTAGAGGGGTCCTACCATTAGTCGTGATGACGCTTTCTTCTTGTCATTTCTTTTTTTGGATTCTCTTTCCGATGGACTATCTGGGTTTTGTTGCGCTTCTCTTTGAGCTACTTCTCCTGGTCGCGTGTGCGAGTCTGTGCGCTTCGTTTGTAGTTATCCCCACTGAAGCTTCCACCGCCCAGGAACGTCTCCAATGGCGCCGATTAAGCACTGTGGGCGCTTCCGTTGCCGCGGCCGCCACATAGGAGGTCTTCCCAAGCCTGTCGCCAGCGACCATCCAGGTCATCCGCGTTGCCGCGCAGGCGGCGAGCGCGGCAACAGCCACTGCGCTGGCACAGGACCAGATGGACCTTTCAAATGTGCCGTGGGTGGCGACGGCAAGCGCCGACCACGCAGGTGGTGGAGGACCTCCGGGGCTGGATCAAGACGCCGACGTCGCGCGCTGGCGGATCGGGGTCGGTCGTGGTCGGGGGGTTGCTGGGCGTGGCAGGGGCGTGGCAGGGCTTGGTGTCGAGCGCCCACGGTCGGGCGAGGGGCGTAAGCCCCGCACACCTATATCGCTTGGTGAAAAGCTTGCGCTTATTCATATTATGGACGCTGGCCATACGTGGTCTCAAATCCTGGCCATGTTTCGGCTGAGAATCAGCGTTTCGGCGGCCCGAGCCGTTTACCAGAACATGGAGGAGTTTACGCGGCGTGCAGCTGCGTCGGAAGACTTGTCGGAGACCAGCCAGCGGCGCTCCTACTTTGAGACGGTCTCCCAGGGGTTGTGCGATTGATACCAGGCTATTCAACGAGTGGGCGTGCGGAATATACAGGTTTCGGGCGGTCTGTTGGAGGCTCGAGGACGTCGCATTGCGACTGAGCTTGGCGTTTCGGGCTTTAAAGGGTCTCTTCGTTGTACACAAAACTGGGCTGCGCGCCATAACCTGTACAAAATGGCGCTGTGGGGTCAAGGGGGGTCCGCAGACGTCGCCGGGGCGGCGGCTCGTATCGCCGAGATCCAGTCGGAACTCGAGGCGTACCCTGCGGAGAGAATCTACAACTTGGACGTAGCGGGTCTGTGCTTCCGCTGCATCCCTAACCGAGCATACTTTAAGGCCGGTCAACGATGGCAGGCGCGGGACGCCAAGGCAATGAAGACCAAGGATCGTGTCACCCTAGTTTTGGCTTCCAATACCACGGGCACCCATAAGATTCCTGTTGCCATGATTGGCAAAGCCAAGCAGCAGCCGTGCTTCAAGCCACCCCGTCGGCCGTGCCCACTGCAGTACTTCTCCCAAACCGACGCGTGGATGGACGGCGATCTCTTCATATCCTGGTTTGAGACCGTCTTCCTGCCGGCTGCGCAGGCCCGCACATCTCAGCCGGTTGCCCTCGTGTCCGAAAATTGTGGGGTTCACAAAGAACTCGAGTGCGACAAGGTCAAGTTCATCCCCCTACCACCGAACTGTACGTCTATCTACCAACCGCTGGACCTTGGAGATATTGCTTGTTTGAAAAGACTATACAAGCGGCGGATGCTGGACCTGGTTGTACGCGCTTTCGAAGCCAGCTCGGGGATCCGCAGGGCCGCGGAAACCGCACGCGGCGGCGAGGGGGGCGCACCCGTGGCGGCGAGCGCGGCCGGTGGGGGGTCCCCACGCGCAAGTTCCTCGGCGGGCGCGGATGACCGTGGGGACGCACACGCAGCAGCGTCGGCGGCCCCGGACGGTGGCGGAGGATCATATGCTGCCGCGGGATCCACACACGGCGGCGGGGGAGCCGCACCCTTGGCGGGCTCGGCGAGCGCGGCCAGTGCGAGGGGCGCACGCGCAGACGCCTGGGTGAGGACGGCCGGTTGGGGGGGGCTGCCCGTGGACGCTTAGTTGGGCGCGCCCACCCAACCGTTAAGTGCGTGCGTACCGGAAGGAACAGATTTGGCGGCAGATGAGGCGGCCTCCGCGGCCGGGATGGGCGCTGAGAGATCTGTCGTGAGCTCTGATGGCCCGGGGAGCCAAGAGACGTCTGGGGTCCGCCGGTTGCTCTCAGTGGACGGTTCGTGGCCAGAAATCGCTAGCCACGCAGAAGTTGCCGTCAGCGCAGAGCGCCCCACTGCGCTGATTGTGGCATCCGGCGGGGCGCGGCCCGCAGCGCGGCTGGAGGTGCGGCGGGCCGCTCGCCGCCAGATGCGGGCGGCGCGGCTTGCAGCTCCGAATCTACCATCAGCAGCTGCAGTGAGCGGCAACACCATACCTGCGGCTGCGGCCGGCCCGGGTATCTGGGGCTCGCCATCTGAATGGCCAGCCGACCCAGATGCGGCCCAGCCGAAGCTCCGTCGCTACGCACGCGCCAGCGCACGATGTGCCGAGATCCGCGGTGTCAGGGACGGCGCCGGCACTCATGTGCGAGACGCGTCGGAGATTCTCGTGGCGAAAAGGGAAGCGGTTGCAACTTCAACAATCGCCCACTGTTGGGTCAAATCAACCATTTTGCCTGCTGTCGTTGCTATGGACGTGACCGCCCTGCACGGTGAGTATCGAGGCTCCTCTCGTGCCTTGGGTACCGATGTGGATGCTGTGGCTTCATTAATGGGAGGTTGTACTCTCGGTTCCCAATCTTTTCGGGACACCCCAACAGCGGTAAGGGAGATGGCTGTACAGAAGTGGCTGACGGCGGAGGAGGATGAGGGCGTGCTGGCGGCCACGGAGGACCAGATTGCGTTCGACGAGGGCGGGGCAGGCGATGCCTCTGAAGGCGGTGGGAGCGACGCGTCGGACGGCGGGGATAGCGGCGACTCGGACGGCGGGGGGAGTGACGCGTCCGACGGTGAGGGAAGTGATGACACGGACGGTGGGAGTGGTGATTACTCGGACACGGAAGCGACTGAGAACGTGGCGGACAGCAACGATGAATGAAGTGTTCATGCCCATTGTCTTGCCCTTCGTACTCTATTTCCGAGAAAAATAAAACTGATCGTACCGCTGTCCCGTACCAAGTCGAATGGTTGCAAGCTGGGGGCTGCTGAGACTTGGTGTCTGATCGAGTCGCAAGACGACACGAGTCCGGAGCTCGGTGTCGTATCAAATCCGTATTTTCATATCCCCTCACGTGATCGACCAACTGAACAGGCCTTCCAATCCTGCGATCAAGAGCCCCAGCATCCGCTTTCTCGGTCAAAATGGCAGCGATCGGAAGTGAAACGAAAACGCCTCGCCGTGGTGCGCCGTGAGAATGCATTGCTGTAACGGGGGCTACAAAGTGCGCAAGGGTGCCACATAAGCGGATAGTGACTGTACTGAGAGCTAACCCAACAGTGTCGATGGACTATCGCTAACATCTCAATTGGACACGCAACGTGGCGCTCCCTGACAGGTTGCCTATCGTAGTGGTCTTGAAAAGGCGATATACGCAATAGAGTTACTTGGGAGCAGGCTACCTTCTGATTGATAGTCCCTATCTGCACGGCTCAAGCACAAGCGATGATAGTGATCCACTCGATTGCTGTCTTCCCAATTTTGGCCGATGTGGTCAATGTCAAGAAGGGGTCTGGGTCAACTGCCCATTGGTCAATCGACTGTATCCGGCTGAGTGGATGGATGAGACGCTGTTTCACACTGCTGATCACCCGTCTTGACATCGACGGGATCGGCCAAAATTGGGAGGACAACAATATGATAGATCTCTGCGGCGTCGTAGTGTCCGATTGGGAACTCTTTTGCAAATCTTGGGGCGCCGGACTGTTGAGAGAACGGCTGTTTCTGATGGGATCCATAAAGGATCCGGACTCATCGTCTGGTTTGGAGCCGGTGCGACGGCAGTCTTTCCACCCATGTTTCGCAGTCGGCCCCATAACAGTAGTGAACGTCGTGATTCTAACTTGATACCGGTCATATACAGTCAGTCTCCCTTCATGTCCCACCCGGCGGCAGTCACATGTAGCCGAAAATGTGCCACGCTTCGGCTTACATTTGCACTGATCGCGCGATCATTGACGCTTTTCGATCCATACCGAGCACCATTTTACACGATCGGGATATGAACCGGGCGGGATCTGGATGGTGACTGACTGTAATATTGCTGATCCCCCAATTCTGTCCTCATCGATCAGGAACGGTTCCTGGACGTACGGTTCTTGTAGATCTGGCCAGCCATTGGTCAAAAGGACTTGCACACAGCTGCTAAACACGAATATGAGACGTTCTATGGGCTCTCCAACGGCCAGTTGCGTGCAGAGTCAAGATTCTTCTTTTTCTTGTGCTTTTTCTTCCGTTCCAGTCCGTATCAGATATGCAACGGACCCGCAATCGTTGCGATATCGAGATTTTGTGGGAGATACGCAGAAAAGTGCAGAAAAACGAAGGCGTATATTGTGCGATCGGGGGCCGTACGGGCACACATTCTGTAAAGATCGGGCCCGATATGCACTGCTGTCCCACTGATCGACTAATCGCATGTCTCCATTTCTTGCTGTTCCACTACCGTTCCGGGGCGATGAGGACAGAATTGGGGGATCAGCAATACTACACCTTGGCAGCAACCTGTCCTAGTGTCTATTCTACCAAGTGCATCATTTGATGCCCCGGGCATCATTTGATGCACTTTCTTGGCCCCATTTTTTTTGTTCTTCCCGGCCTCGCGCGCTCCTCATGACAACAGAAACGGACTCAGAGATGTATTGTTACTCTTGGGGGAACTCTGGGCCATTGTGATACGGATACAAACGGGGGGTGCTCCAGACGCCAAAAAATGGGGGGTCGAACCGTCGTTGTTTGGCCCTGTGAGAGGGTGCATCATTTGATGCACAACCGGGCATCACTTGATGCCATTTTGAGGTATAATAGACACTAGCTAAAGGGCAGGGAAATCACTGGCCCATGTACTGCACGGGAGATTCGATCTTTCGGTCGGGCCACGCCTGGAGGGCAGGAGATTGCAGGTTACCCACCTAAGGCGTGGATGCGTACTGCTGATCCCCCAATTATGTCCTCATCGCTAGAGAACGGGACTGCAACAGGAATGTAGGGACGTTTCTGATTGGCCAAGAGGTTCGACAGCAGTGCATGTCGGGTCCCATCTTTACAGAATGTGCCCGTACGGCCCGTAAACGCACAATCGGCGCACTCGTTTTTCTGAGATTATCTGAGAATCTCGAAGAAAATCTCGACAAGTTGGTCCCCCAGGGCAGGGACCAGGCAGCGAAGCTTCCAATTTTGGTGAGAACAGAGACACACAAGTTTGGAAGAAGTCACCTGTCACCTGTGCGCATTTTTACACCTACTGTAAACATCTGTCCTCTTCAACATCCATACAAATGCTGCAGTATATTTTTTCGTGTGCCCCTCACTGCCATAGCATCCAGCGTTTGGTGGAATGATGCACCACCGACGCCTCCGTCGCTGAGGGAGATGTGCATTTTCCATGTCTTGCCGCTTTGCCGCCTTCCTCCGCCAGCGCAATGATGGTCGGTCGTTCTGGGATCGGCATGCGCTCCTGTTTCGTGTCGGACACAAAGGAAGCACTCGCTGCCTGTGCAGCATAGCACTGTTCCCGGCCGAAGTGGGAGTGAGCTGGGCAGTGTCCGCACCCCGGCCGGATCGCCACCCCCCACGAGCTGGAAACCTGCGCAGTGCCAGCTGCTTTACCAATTCTACACCATTTCTAGGCTTCTTGTGAAAAACAGTAGGGGTTCCACGAAGGCATTCGTACACGCTCTTGGAGGAATCTGTAATCGCTTACATGTATGATCCCTCTGGACCACAGCGATCGTGAGCCATTGAATCCTGAAACGTGGATACGCTTGATTGGGCATATAAATGGGATCATCCAATAATATGGCCTAGAGGGTGACCATCAAACCGATCAGGGCCATTAATTTCATGCAACGTGGCTGCCTGAGCGTTGAGAACGCGAATGGATCCCCACTAGAAGCTTCGCTAATCACAAACTGCTCTTGGCTAGTGTACCCCATGAGACGACTAAGAAAGGAAGAATATCTCAAGAAAACGGAAAATCTCGATTCTGCCCGGACCTGGCGGTTGAAGAGCCAATGGTGCGTCGTAGATTCGCACTCAGCAGCTATTTGCTGCTGTTATAGACCAATGGTTGACCTGTTTTACAAAGCAGTCCCGGTCTTGACCGAGGAGGACAAAAATGGGGGATCAGCACTATTTAGAATGAGATTGTACCGGGCGGGCCTGTGTCAGAATGCACTGCGGCGGCCGCAGCCAGCCCCGAGCGCCCCTAGAGCTCTGGGTGAACCGCCCGGGAGACCCTCCTCTTGAGGGGGTCGCTTGGGCGGCTTGTTCTGATGACATGAGAGTGCCCCTCACCGACCATTGTAGCTGGGGGGTGACCGGCTTGACAGCCCCGACACCAAGGGCGGCCGCACCCCACGCAGGGGTGCTTCGGTGGGTCGGTGCACGGGTGGGCAGCACTGCGTTTCTTTCCCATACTCGCCGTGATCTCGCAGTCGGGCCAAGTCGGGTGATCCATGATGGAAATTTTGCCAGTTTTTTCGTGCTCAAGGATGCTGAGAGACGAGAGGTGCGGACCTGTCCATCCTTCTCGTGCTCCACCTTCTGTGTTGCCGCACATCTTGAGTCCCTCCCCGTCAGATCCTACTGATCATCTCACACACTTCTTCCCGTGTACCGACGAGGCCATCCCGTACGGCGACACTGTAGACACTCGTTGGTGTACTGCGCACCTGGACGGCCATCCTCCCTAGACCAAACTGGCCGCGGCGTCGGCTTTGCTCGTTCCCCACGCGCTGAACAACGGCGTGCCTTGTAGTCCGGAACGTTTTTCGGACAGCACCGGCGCACATTCAACCTCTTACCTCCTCTGAGCGTTTTGGGCATCGTTGCCGTACATGCCGCTGCTCGCTCACATTCCAAGCCATCTCACGTCCACAAGTGTCGGCTTTTTCGTCACAGGCAGCGCGTGACCTTCCTGTCGTTTGACGACGTCGGTCAACATGTGCCGCATGGAGATGAGGAAGTACCGGTGCGGTGACATCATCGGCAAGCTGAAGCGGTGTAGCGACCCGGACTCTTCAAAGCCGGATTGTGCCAACCCGCCTGAAGTCCCCGTTCCCGATTCCGGCGCCCTCTGCAGCGATTGCCTCCTCAGGCAGCTGAATGACGAGGGTCTCTTGAAGCGGCGCTGAGGTGCGTGCGACCACTTGTGGCCCCGAGAGCGTAGGGAGGTGATGTGCTCCCAATGAGGTTTAGCGTCTTGGTTCGTCGTGCTTGGGGGATGTGGGCTCTCTATGGGATTCAAACACTCTGTGCTGGCGTCTGGAACTGAGGCCCTTTCTTAGCATTTCCTTCCTTCATGTGACGCTTCGTGTGACGAGCTCTCAGCTTGGAAAGGTCGCAGTGGGTCGTCCCTTCGTGTGACAGTGTCAGGCGGAATTGTTTGATGAATTCGACGTTAAGTGATTGTCGGTCTAAGGGCTGATTTCGAGCGCTCGGTTGCTGGGCTCGGCACGGCGCACGTCG
>Ga0209093_1001528_pt1 | contig 13123 bp, 17 predicted proteins | sample SidtaG_4_FD_187450 | JGI IMG/M metagenome (GOLD analysis project Ga0209093, IMG submission 187450) | Marine algal microbial communities from Sidmouth, United Kingdom - Sidmouth_Male1 metaG (SPAdes) (version 2) | ecosystem: Host-associated > Algae > Red algae > Unclassified | place: Sidmouth...
AGGGGGGGGGGGCAGCCAGGTAGAGCGGCAGCCGCCGCGGGGGCGGCGGCAGCCCGGGGCGGCGACAGCCGGTAGTGGGGCGGGGGACACCGTGCACGTGTGCATCACCATCGATACACTCCCTCTCCTGCCTAGGAATTCTATCAGAAAGTAAATTCCAGGTGCCCGGCAGTGGAGCGCTGGGCGCCGCTGTGGACGCCACGTGATGGACGCTCAGAGAGTCAGCCACAGGCGTCGAGCCGTCACAGAGCTCCTCAGAGGAACCAAACTGCAAAACTTTGCAATGTGATTGAGATCCTTGAGTCCTATTTAATACATGCATCCGCGGCGGTTCGCGGCGTGTGCCGGCCACTTCGCCTGGCGTCAACCACGCGAAGTGCCATGTTCCCGCAGCCTGCGTGGCAGAAGAGGCCACCTTAAAAGCGTAGTTTGATTGAAACCCAGTTTCATCTCGAGGTAATTCTAGTACAAAGTTCAATGTACTCTCGATATGGTGCCTTGCTGAGGCCATGTCTGCACGGCGAGGGACGAGAACGTGATTCGGCGCCAATATCGTTGTAAGTCCGCGGCAAAACGCGTGATTCGGCACCGTCTGTCTTGACCCACACATGAAAACACAGAGCCCGCAGTTTGGGATCAGAACAGGCATTTCGTGGGCGACGCGTCTGCACCGCGCAGGCCCCACGCCGTTCGAGTACCAGAGTGTAAACGCACGCTTCTGGCATCCCGAAATCCAAGAGGTGAACCGTGACGGGCCCTCTCGTCCAATCATTATTGCGGAAGCCATCAAACGCAAGAGCGATATTCCTTGCCAAACATGTTCACGTGCGCGAGATAACAAAGAAAATCTCGCACACGTGCACGTGTTCGGCTCGAATGCGCCAAACGAGCCTGTTTTAGCTCGTAACTCCTTCGTGCGCGGCATCCCACTGTCGGGCAGTGCGGGTCTAAAAATGTTCGCGTGATTGGGGTGTGATCAGAACGACTCGCTCCCATTGGCTAGCACGTGTCTATGCACGCCGTGCACGCGCCGTGCAGACAGGGCCTGAGAAATGTCGCATGCACGTTTGCGAGTGCAAACGGTTGCCGAGGTGGACCGATGTCAGGATGTACATCAGATCGTCTCTCACGTGGCTTCAGGGGACCGATAGCGTCCCAAGTGCAATTGCACCTGGCATCACCGGCGAAAGCCACAGCCTCCCACTGGCACATGGTAAAACGTGGGACTGAGGGCTCATCACGCAGCCAATGACTTCTCATTATTCAATGTCAAGAACACTGCCCAAACCCTGTCAGAATACTGGTTCAATGATTGTGACCACGTGCCCATTGGCTGCGTCAGGCGGCCTATTTTCACAGTATTTGAGCCGGCTCTGCACGGTCCACAAGACAGAGACTGCCCACCTGTGCCATCTGCTGCCCCAGAAGAAAAGCAGGTCGGCTGGATCCAGTCACTGCTGTACCCTTCGTCGATGGTGATTGGTCAATAGAATGTCAGTGACACGTCTCGATGTCAATGAACAACGGCGATCTACTGGTCACGGAGCTCTCGTGTTCGGAGGGCCAATGAACGGCCCGAACGGACAGAAAATAATTGAAAGAGCTCCTCAAACGTCATGCATGTTCGGAGGCCGATTCAGCCTCTGCGAGCAAACATGAGGGGCCTGTTAGGGGGGACGCTCCTGACGGCACTGCTGTGGCAGGTGGCTTAAGAAGTCTTGTCCTGATTAGGCTGTCAGCGTGCATGTTCTGGCATCGTTTCACGAATACCACCGCGGGTGTCAGCAGGTACTTGCCACTGGGTCACTCAGAATGCGGTTTTCCAGCTATTGTCAGCCTTTGTCGGCCCAAGGGCCCGGCGAACCTGGTCGGGATGCTTAACATGTCACACATCACCCGGAGATATCATGGGTCTCCCCACAGGACGGGTCAATGCTCGCAGTGGTCGGGTGTGCATGTTTGTTTGCGCAAACGTGCATGCCACATTCCTCAGCAAGGCACCATACAAGACACTAAGGTGTATCTCACCCATTAAGACGGATAGAAAAATCGTTGCTGAGGACTGAGTATTGCACCAACGGCCACAAAACTTTCGCATGTTATAGGATAGTGGGTGGACGTTGCCTCCACAAAAAATGGCGCTATGAATCTCGAGTACCTGGGAGCTGGCTGTCGGTGAGAGTCGTTCGTGAAGCGTTGGATTCGATCGCTGCCCTCGGATCTCGTGGCGCAACGCAGAATTGACAGATATCGGCTGACACATTGAGTGTGCACTGGCCTGGCCGGCATTCTGAATCGGCTGGAAGCCTCCCTACTAGATTTGGGATCGAGGGCGAAAACACTTGCAAGAATCGGACCCCTGCTGGAGAGCAGCACTTCACTTTTTGTGTGACCCCCTGGCGCTTCAGAAGTGATTGTTTCTGGCAACCAACTGGATGTAAGGCTTTCTATGGTCAATTGCGACTCCTGTGACCGTCACGTGCATGATTTATTGCTGAAGCGCATACGGTACAGGATAGAGGGTTCCGGAAGTGCCCCTTTTGTTCATGCCTATGTTTCTTGCATGCGCTACGAGTCGTCCAGAGACACTTGGAAGATCGCATATAGCGATGCACTCCTGGAGCTCTTGAGTCACTCTTCCTTTTTTTGTGCTTCTTTTTCGAATACAGTGCGCCCTTGGCGGCTTTGTGCCAGCCTGAAGTAGCGTCGCCGCCATCCGTCTTATTGCGTGAGATGCACCTTTAGTGTACAACAGAAGTTCATCGGTCGATCGATGATTCCAGCCAGCAGAGGCCACTTTATTTCACATTCGAGGTCAATCAGCTGTCCGTCATGACGAGAGCTCACTGTACCCATACTGTACCTTTATATTGCAGTCTTCTCAATTCGGGCCGATCGCAGCAAGAGCAACCTGCAGTCCAAACAACTGCTGATTGGCCGACAGCTCGTATTCGGCCAAATGGATGGCTGCCGTGCATCTGTTCAGCACAGTTGTTCTCGTCGGGAGCGGCCAAAATTGGGGAGACTGCAATAGTGTGTTCTCGTTACAACAGAGATTCATGGTACAGGATACTCGCTGAGGCCCTTTCGCAGCACGTTTCGCACTTCCGCGGGGCCGGCAGAACCGGGGTGCATTATCTGCGAAAAAACATGCGGGCACCGGACAGACCGTTACTGTATTTATGAGGCACGTGAGCCAAGTATATTTCCAATGCGATTCAATTGATTATGAATACCGGCGGGCACCTTCGCTGTGGCCATCTTCACGGCAACTCGAGCCGCGATGTACCCTCCCGTTTGGCAGACTGCGGCTGCGGCGCACGTCACTATCGCGTCTGCGTCCATGTCTCGAGGGCGTGGAGTTTTAGCTTTTCCACCCCCTGTTGTAAACACCCTTCCTACTCTTGAGGACGTGCAGGCCCGCTACGGCGGTGGCTTTGCCCGCGCCATGCGCATGCCGGCGGACGCCGTGGTCGACTTGGTTGATATTTTGCGCACTCGTCTTCCACGTCGCGGGCTGTCTCCTTTGTGCCGCACAGCTCTTGCCTTGCGGTACTTATGTGGCGGTAGCTCGATTGACATCTGTGCAGTTTTTGGCGTGCACCCCGCCACTCTGTACCGGTCTTTGCGGAAGGTGATTGACGCGATCAATGCGACCCCTTCCCAGGACTTGGACTTCCAGCTGAGCTAATTGTAGCATATCTCCTAAGGACCCCAGCTCATGTCGAACTTCTTCATTGCCGTAATGAAAGTGCTGGGCACCGAAACAGTGCGCACCACGGCATACCACCCACAGACCAGTGGTCAAGTCGAAAGGTACAATAGTACCATGGCTACGCAACTCCGACATTGCATCACAGACGACCCGCGCCGTTGGGATAAATTACTCCCCGTACTGACCATGGCTTGTAATGGCCAGTCGCACAGGTCGACAGGCATTGCGCCATTCGAACTCGTTATCCCGAGACGAATCCCGAGTTTGTCGCTACGTTCGGCTCCCACTACCTGGCCGTTCAGCGGAAGTTGCTGACCGGCAACCCGAGCGACAAGGACTTTATCAGCGCCGCTGTGGCGCGCTTCTGTGGGCCCAATGTTTACGATGCCATGCGGAAGTACCGGGAATCGGACAAGGCAAAGGGAAAGACAACCAAGCGGAAGGCGAAGCAGACTACCTGCCCGTGGGTACTGTGTTTGCGGGTGTTGCGCCAGGTCGTCAGGTTCAGCGGCGCCGCCGGCGCCGCCGCCGCAGACGGCGCCGCTGGCGGCGCCAGTTCCTCCAGCGCGTCCGCCGGCGGCCGTGCCTCCCCAAGAGATACGGAGGACGAGGAGAACGGGCCGCCGGCTGCGGGTGTCTTCTAAGCTCGGCCGCGCGGCACCAAGGCGGAAAAGAGGGAGATGAGTGACGACATCCGCACGTCGTGGACGCTCAAGATCAGCTCGGACGCTCTTCTGGCTCTGGCGCCGGCGACGACAGAGCGAAGGACTGTGGAGTTTCTCAACGCGGCAGAGATTCGCGACAACCCCGAGGCGATTGCTTTTCGAAAGATGCACGCGCTCAAGCTGATGGCAGCGGCTGGGATGGATGTCTCTTCTTCCCCGCCGGCGATGTCGTCGGGTCTGGCGGAGAGGGCCGCCGCGTTGGAGGCGGGCGCAGGGTCGTCGACGACACCGGCCGACGTGTCGGAGGTGCATCCGCCGCAGCCGGTCGGCACCAAGCCGGCGGCAGCCGAGTCCGAGGTTGAATCGCCGCCGGCGTCTGGAGACATCACGCCGGCGGCGCCGGAGACGAGAGTGCCTGTTTCTAAGACGACAGGCCGAGGGACGGCAAGCCGTGGCTCTCGGTCCCAGGTCACAAAGCAACGACTATAGCGGACGATGATGAGGTTTACGTGGTGCCCGTGCATCTGAACAAGGCGGCCGCCAACGCCGAAAGTGCTGCGGAAGAGTCCAGTGAGAACGATGAGAATGCCGAGAACCTGTAGTCTTTGATGTGTATATGCTTTGTTCTGCAGCATGACAAAGGTTCTTTTTTCCCCGTTGGGCAGGGTTTTCTTTTGCCTACCTCAGTGTACGGCGCATTCCGCAACGAAGACTAAACACCCCACCTTCATCCCTGAACCGTCCTCCCTGAAACAACGTCAGCACACCAACCCAAGCGTATCCACAACACGTCTACAACTCATCGCTCACACGATTCCAACACCCGTCGCCGCCACTGGTCCGACCAATGCCGGCGGAAACCAGCTACCATCTCTCCCCGCCTCATGATCCCGCCGCCGGTCTCACCAACGCTGGCGGCGGATGCACTCCACGCTCTCTCTCCCCCGACCCTCCCACCACAATCAACCCGTCGAGCAGCCGTCGGCCTGTACGCAGCCGGCGGTGTCACGCCTCGTCTCAAGCGCCACGCACACCCCCGCCGCCGGTGTCACCAACGCCGGCGGCGGGGGTACTCAGAATTCTCTCTCCCCCCACCGTCCCACTGCCATCAATCGGCAAAGCCGCCGCCGGCTTTACACAGCCGGCGGCGTCGCGCCTCATCCCAAGCGCCTTACACAGCCCCGCCGCCGGTCTCACCAACGCCGGCGGCGGGGGTACTCAGAACTCTCTCTCCCCCCACCGCCCCACCGCCATCAATCCGCAAAGCCGCCGCCGGCTTTTACACAGCCGGCGGCGTCACGCATCGTCCCAAGCGCCACACACAGCCCCGCCGTCGGTCTCACCAACGCCGGCGGCGGATGCACTCCACACTCTCTCTCCTCCGACCCCCCCACTGGTATCAGCCCGCAGAGTCGCCGCCGGCTTGTACGGAGCCGGCGGCGTCACGCATCGTCCCAAGCGCCACGCAAAGCCCTTCCGCCGGTCTCACCAACGCCGGCGGCGGATGCACTGCACACTCCCTCTCCTCCGAACCCCCCACCGGGATCAGCCCGCAGAGCCTCCACCGGCTTGTACACAGCCGGCGGCTTCACGCCTCGTCCCAAGCGCCTCACACACCCCCGCCGCCGGTCTCACCAATGCTGGCGGCGGGGGTACTCCACACTCCTTCTACCCCACCCCCCCACCGCCATCAATCCTCAGAGCCGACGACGGCTTGTATAAAGCCGGCAGCCGCCCGCCGCGTCCCAAGCGCCTCACACACCCCCGCCGCCGGTCTCACTAACGCCGGCAGAGGGGTTGCCACAACCAATCCTTGTCCTGACGCCGGCCCAGATGGTTCCGAAGGCCCTTTAGCCGACATAGAATTCCCAGGCCGCCTCCAGTCCCAATCTCGCCGCCGGCCTGACCAATAATGGCGGCGGGATAGCCAGCAAGCAACCCAGCCCCCCCCCCTCTAAGCTGCCGCCCGGGCCCGGTCGCGCCACCCGCTATTTCACTGCCGGCGGGGAGGCCGCTGGCACCGGAGACAAAAACCGGTGTGCCATAGCCTCACTGCATCTGTACGCCGCAGTGACGACGGTTTCGAAGGAAAAAAAAACCCTGCGCAGCAGAGAGAAAAAAACCTTGTATACTCATAGGTAGCGCGCAAAAAGCGTACTTCTTAGCACCCACACGTGCTCAGCAAAATAATGTGTCAGGCGCTCGTGCTCCTCCTTGTCTCTTTCCTCCGCCCAAGCGTTCAGAACATGTGCAAAGCTTCCAGCAGGAAGTGCGCTGGCCGGTGCGATGACCGAGCGGCCCCACCCGCAGGCGACCCGTCGATACCCCCATGACTGTTCGCATTGCTCTGCGGACCGCCGCCGGCGGCAACACCGCCGCCACCGGTGGTACCACCACAAAGAGCGATTTCAGCCGTCCCACCGCTGCCTTCCTCCCCAGCGCCGCCGCCGGCTGCGTCAATGCCGGCGGCGCCACCACCAACATTTCCCATCACAGCCGTCTCACCGCCGCCACCCCCCCCAGCGCCGCTGCCGGCTGCGCCAATGCCGGCGGCGCCACCACCAACATCACCCATCAAACCGGGTCCACCGGCACCAACCGCACCAGCGCCGCCGCCGGCTTCGCCAACGCCGGCGGCGCCACCAACACCAGCAGCCATCAAACCCGTCCCACCACCACCTACCCCACCAACGCCGCCGCCGGCTCCGCCGAAGCCAGCGGCGCCACCAACACCAGCAGCCATCAAACCCGTCCCACCACCAACTTCCCCACCAGCTCCGCCACCGGCTCCGCCAACGCCGGCGGCGCCATCACCACCATCAGGCGTCAAACGCGTCCTACCAGCTCCGCCAGCACCAGCCCCTCCGCCGGCTGCGCCAGTTCCGGCGGCGCCACCACAAACATCACCCATTAAACCGGTTTCACCATCCCCAGCGCCTCCAACCCTGCCGCCGGCCGTACCGCCGGCCGCGCTACCGGCGGCGGCGGGCGTCTCAGCAGCACCGTTCCCCACGCCCTCACCTGCGGCACCGACTGCGCTGCCGCCGCTCACGTCACCGCCAGCATCCAACTCGGCCGCCGCCAGGGCAGCGGCGGCCATTCGAGAGCGTGCTATGGTTCGCCCACGTCGCGTTTCCGTCACGATAATTTGAAAACAGCCACCGCCTTCGCAACGGTGACCATTGACTCGACGATGTCATACCGAGCGGGATGTAAAGAAATGTAGAACCGTGCAGTGAGATGGCATATCGCCGTTCCACGTATTTTATCAAAGCTTCTTGGAGCCTTTTAAATGTTGTCTCAACTTCTGTGATGGGGTCGGGGAACGGAGAAACGAAAAATGCAAAGGGAGGGTAAATTCCATCAGCCAGATAGTACAAGAGCGTGCGGTTGGTGCCGTTAGCTTTGTACGAAAACGTACGAGGCCGCCACTCGCCCCCCGTCACGGACAAATATAAAGGGGAAGCATGCATAACATTGAGGTCATTTTGGGATCCACGACAGCCAACAAACAAATGCCATATCCAGAGGTCCTCATCACAAACAGTTTCCATTACCACAGTGCGTTTGCCGTGCCGATTCTGTTACATGCCGGCAAACGCCTTGGGGCAGTTCGACCACTCCCAATGGCTGCAGTCCAGCGATCCCATACACCCAGGCAAGCCCCGTTGCGCATGGCGCTCCAGAATACGCTCCAGCTCGGATGGGGTGGGAGGACGCAAATAAGCCGGACCAAACCCATCCACGATAAAGCGTAAAAGCTCTCGAACAGACATAGCAATGGTCGATGCCGACAAACGAACGCATTCGTCGGTTCGGTCGGGCGCCTCTCCGTAAGAAAAGACTCGAAAAGCAGCCACCACCTTTTGCAACGAGTGTTCCTGTGGTCTGCCCGTCGCGTTGATGCGCTGCGCAATAAAGGGGAGATCATTCACGGCGTGGTAGATGCCCAAAAACACTGACCGAGGCACACGGAACCGTCTCTCAAAGTCCGCCTCGTTGTACACAGGAGGGGCGCCATTCAATCCAAAGTAGTCCGTCAAAGTAGTGCGCAAACCTGATCGAAAATCTCGGCGCTTGTTCGGCCGGCGGCCAGGCACCGAACCAATGTACCGCCGCCGGCCGAGCCGCGACCGGCTCAGGCGACGATGATAGAGCCACAGCGCCTGTATGTGCGCCGCCACGGCCGTGGCAACCCCGCCGTTCACGGGGTCCGCCAGCAACACATCCGCAGACACGTCGAGTGGATCGTCCATCATGCGAGAAAGACGGTCTTCTCGACAGTAACGTCGACCGTGAACACGGGCGTGGTGGCCCGCCTGTGGCCATCACGCAATCCCGCCGCGCGGCGCCATAAGGACCGCGTCACACTGCCCCCTCCGACTAGACCACAACAAAACCCCATTTTTCTGCCAGCAATATCCCGCACCCCCCGCCACTAGCGCGGACAGAAGCGATGTCGCGAGACCGGGGACATCAACAGGGCCTGGGAAACGCCACCGACCTACCCCCATTCACGCGTTGCGCGCCACAAAAGGCTTCGAGAAGCGACCCACAACAACCCCGTAGCGCATCGAATGGGGGGTCCCGAAACGGTCAGACTCGTACATTCTGTTCTGGGTCTCGAGAGCGATCGACATGATGGCAGACGGCCCCGAAAAGCCCCTGTTCCGGGCCGTACAATTTGAAATCAGAGCATGCCACGTGAGCACGTTTTCGGAGAGAATCAAAACCCGCAGCAGCCAATGGCACGCCGGGAAAAAAATGGGGAGGAAGGCCAGGTCCCCCCAAATCTGTCAGAAAATGCGGGACGGGGGCGCCTCCCCCCATTGCCGACCTATGAATGTCAGAGGACTTAACCGATTCACATTAACTGTGATCGTGTTCTGGCTCAGCGTCTTGGGGTGCGTGACGCTGCTGTGGGACCCTCCTCATCCCAAAGGGCTTAAATTCAGGCACGTGGCACAAATATATGAGACACGTTTCTGACACGGGAGCACATTCGATCTTGGGGAAGACGTTGTTGGGTGCGCTCTGATGCCAATCTGCCATCACCATCGTCACAGTTTTATGGCCTCGTGCTATAAATTCGGGTGACATGGTACTCGGATACAGTCTTTCTCCATTCCTGTCCACCCCTTCCGTCGATCGTCTTGGGAGAACCAGGACGCGGAGCCCAGCCCAATCGCGTTGCATTCGACGCCAGATCTCAGTTTGATCGGGAAGGGTCGAAGGGTCGATTCGTGTCTCTCGGGTTGAGATGCAACGATCGCAGGAGTTTCTATGTATTGCAAACACCCCAATTTTGGCCGATCCGAACAGGAAAACAAACACAAAGGGAACGAGAACAAGAGTGCGAAGTGCGGACTGACGGCTTTTAAGGACCAAATCAAACTACATCTGAGGCCAGGTGCTTGGAAACATCTGACTGATAATCACACTGTCTGAAAATTGATCATGGCCAGGGTGCCCCGGCTGCCCGCCTGCGAGAGATTCGGTCCGAATGTATATTGAACAGATTTCAAGAACGTTGAAGCATCATCTCTCTCTTGTCGTGGTGCTTGTCTCTGAGACGTTTCTGCCTGGATCGGACCTGCTTTGCACGACTGCGGCGGCCCACAGCCGGCGTTCGACGCAGATCTGATGCGAAATGCCCGAGAAACGACGAGAAACGAAGAGAAAAGACGGGAAACGAAGGGAAACGACGAGTCTGCAGGGGGGGCCCGAACGACCTTTGTCGGGCCTCTGGACACACCGTCTGTCCGAAGTAGATCTGATTACAGGTCCGCACCTGTTGATTGGCTGAAACGCTAGATCCTAGCAGATCAAATACGATCGCTGCTTGGCTGTCTGTTGCTTCTCGCGTGTTGTTGTCTTCGTCTTCGCCACGCCCCTGTCCCCCCCCCCAAGTGTCGCAACACTTGGGCTCCTTGCTCAAGCCCCGACAAAAGACGGGGCAAGACTGCCCACTTAAGGGGAGAGTGGCCGCATAGGGAAGAAAAAAACGGCGCGTGTGCCTGTGAATTTTTCGTAGCGCGATCTGATGTGAAAAGAATCTGACGCTTCACGCCCCCCCTCCCCGACTGCCGCCGTCCATACGGCCCGCCACAAGCCATGCCCAGCGACACCCGGAATGCAGGACAGGACCCGAACACGCTAACACGGACACATTGGACACGAAAAAGGCAAGGGGGGTCACCTGGACAAGTCAGGCAGAGAGTGTGGGATTGATGACGTTGGTTAACTAACCAGTAAGTAGCGACCGACCGTAGACGCACGAAAAAGCGAACGCTATCGCCCAAGAGGCGAGGAAGAAGAACCTTTGTTGGTGCAACATCCGATGGGGAGCCGGGGGTGCCGACGATGGCGAACCCGGGTCCCATGGTGCTTTTATTATCAGACGGTAAAGGGGCGGGGTCGATCGACCGAGCGATCATAAAGATCGAATAACCACCAAAATACAGACGATAAATGTAAGGACAGATACACAAGACGGAAGTAGCCTCCCAAAGGGCGAGCCACAAGTCAGTTCAATCCTCCAAGTGAATACTGACCAGTAAGGGGGGCTACTGGGCCCAATATTCGCAATACTAAGGAGATATGCTACACTAATGGCCGCGCTCCGCGAGGTCTGGGCAGCATCCCCGCGGGCGCCTGACTGCCCCCCGCCCGGCTCGACTCCTATGCCACGCAGAGCGTCTCGCCCCGCCGCGCGACGCTTGCTGGGCTGGCTTTTCCGCACGACTGCTCTTGCCTCGGCGGCCAGCTTGGCATAGGTGCTGACTCTCCCGTTACGGTGGGTTAACTGGAACTTAGTTTTCCCAGCCGGCAGACAAATGGCGCTTGCAATCTTGGCCAAAACCGCCCGGTCCTTCTCCCGGTCAATCTCCCCCGCCCGTAGCTGGCTTGAAAACCACTCGCACGGTGGGTCACCAGAGGAGATAGGCGGCAGAGGGGAGGAAGGAGAGGCTTTCTTTCCAACCGGGGGGATGCACACCGCCAGCGTTGGAGGCGAGCACAGGGTGAACGCAGAGTCACCTAATTCGACAGGGAGGGGGAGAGACACAGGACAGAGAACAGGACGAGGGAGCAGGCGTCGAGCCACTTGCGGGGTTTGCAGGGGTGATTTGTGTGGAACGGGCGGAGCTAGTGGGGAAGGAGAGACAGTGGGGCGTTCCAGGCGCTTCTCAACCCCTCAACCGCCTGGCGCTGCACTTACCACACACACCTTAGGGAGCCCCTACGATGTCCACCCTCAGCTTGTGCTTGCACGGGGCCACAGGTAGGCGAGCAAACGCGTACCTGGGGGTGGCCTGCGGCTGGAGCAGTGCCTCGGAACGCCAATTGGCCATCTTGGCGCCTTGTTTGAGCAGCCAGCGTCCGCATCCTGTGCTTTTAAACAGAAAGACGTCACCAGGGAAGGCCTGCTCTGTGTCTGACGCCGAGAACCTGCGTCAGGGGAATAGAGAACACCAGGGATGTTCCCTTGTCGCATGCAAGTCCGTCTGACACAGTTATCCGAGGACTCTGTTAGAACCCAGCACAACGCCGTACACGGGCGTGGCCCTGTGTACACCCGCGTCTCCCTCGAACGCACTCATAAATCCCGGCTGCCTCCCTACAGAAAAGTCGCAGAACAAAAGAAGCAAACGTACACCATGTGGCCATCGTTGCGGTCCATAACCTTCGTTTCTGTCCTCCTCTGGGTCTACCGCGCGCAGACTTGGCTGGTTGTGACCGTGCGTGTCCGCTCGCCGCGCACAGACGCTTTTGAGAGGTCAAACCGACGCGATCAGTGCGTCTTAGCAGGAGGCTGATAACACGATCGGCGCGCCCCGACCAGGGGCTTATGAATCTGCCAAATGTGTGACCACTCAGATATACTCAACCCCAGCATTTTTCGAATCAGATAAGACCTTTGCCGCAACTTCTGGAGTAAGGATAAGATACATATCCGCAGCCAATACCAGAAGGATATGAATGAGAGAACGGATTCTATCCAGAATATATCAGATTATCGAACAAGTATGTCCGACAGGATGTACTTTCAAGACGTGTTGCCAAGAGAAAACAAGGAGCGGGTTGTGCTGCAAGTTGTGAACGCGGCCCACGCCAGACCATGACCGGCAGTGAGCTTGCGAAAGTCAATGTGAGGCAAGGGGCTTCGGCTTTGGTGTCCGTCTTGGTATCTGGGTTAGCCTTCCGCCTTGATACTCGTTCTGATGTTTGTGGGCCTTCCATGAGGGGCCGCGCGCGACGTTTGTCACATCTGTTTAGTGTCGACGACCGGCCCTGAGTTTTCTCACTACTGTTCGGCACTTCTCGAACATGTACCTGCGTCCTTTGTCCCAACTTTGCGCATTCTGAGGAGCCTGGCAAGTGAAGCTTCCTGAGGTAGTTGGATGCCTGCATCCCACGCATGCTAAGTCATTGGACTTGCGTTTATCCACTTTGGAGCCATTAAATAGCGGTACCATGTGTCGCATTACGCGTCCCAGCCCACGCCCCTTGGCTGGCCCGGAGGCCGTTGGTACACCGGGTGACGCGAATGACGTGTCACGCCCCGGTTCGGACAGGTGGCGCTGTCGGTGCAGGGTGGGATCTTGATTGATTGTGCGTCGTTTGCATTTGGTTGTCAATTGTTTGAATTATCTGCTTTACAGTAGGGGGGTCCACTGTTATGGATCCCCAGATCTCCCCATGGGGAGGCTACTGCGTGGGATTCGGGGCCATTTGGGCCCGC
>Ga0209093_1001530_pt1 | contig 13120 bp, 9 predicted proteins | sample SidtaG_4_FD_187450 | JGI IMG/M metagenome (GOLD analysis project Ga0209093, IMG submission 187450) | Marine algal microbial communities from Sidmouth, United Kingdom - Sidmouth_Male1 metaG (SPAdes) (version 2) | ecosystem: Host-associated > Algae > Red algae > Unclassified | place: Sidmouth...
TTCTTCGAGGGGGGGAGGCTGCGTACCGCTGCCCCCGGGGCGGGGGGCGGCGCTGTCGTCGCCGCCGCTGGAGGGGCGCGTGCCACCTATTGCCGCCACGGTGTCGCCGCGGCCGCTTCTTCGAGGGGGGGAGGCTGCGTACCGCTGCCCCCGGGGCGGGGGGCGGCGCTGTCGTCGCCGCCGCTGGAGGGGCGCGTGCCACCTATTGCCGCCACCGTGTCACCGCGGCCGCGTCGTCGAGCCTGCCCACCGCCACTCTCCGCGGGACTGCCCACCACCACGTGCCGTTGGGGACGCGGCGGTGGCGCGTGCCAGCGCCGCGCATTCGATTGCCTCGCCACCCTACCTTTGCTGGCCTGCCGCGGCTGCTGGTGAGGACGTGTGGGTGGGTGGGTTGAGAACCGCATGCTGTGGGGTGCTCTTGCCGCTGTCGGTGGCAACGCGGCGCGTTCTTGTCCCGGGGCTGCCGGTGGGGCGCCGGGCGGACCTGGGGGGAGGCGGTGGCACCTACAGCTGCCATCGGCGGTGAGGGGCGGCGCCGTCGCGGCGCTGCGAGTTGAGAGGGAGGGGGATCAGGGGGGGGGCAGTGGAGCCTGGTGTCGCCCGACATGGGCCAAGCGGCGGAGGACAACGAGCAGATGGAGCAGCTGCGGGAGCTGATCAAGGTTTTGCTCGGCGTGTCGGCGCTCAAGGACGACGTGGCCGACATTGTGTCGGACCTCTTTAAGCTGTTGCACCAGCTCGAGGTCCGCTGCCCGCAGCTCTCCTGCCACTTCCACGTGTCGGGCGTGTCGCGGACGACCGGCGACACCTTCTTTGTGGTCGTCTACGACGCCGCTGTCTTGGCGTGTGACCAAGCCAAGCGCGTCCTCAAGACGATGTACACGCACCTGCACAGCCAGGAGTCGATGGTGATGACATCCGCGCTCTTCCGCAACTCCTTGGTGCGCCTGTCGCGCCCTCTTCACGCTCACATTCTCGTCCAGGCTGCTCCGGTGCCTGACAATGACAAAGAGGACTCTACTCTCGGACCTTCACGTACGAGCCGCCATCCCCAAGCCCCTCTTCATGTGGACGATGGAGCAGGAGTCGCGGTGGCGGGTGCCGTGCCGACTGCACCGGACGGGGGCGCACCTCCGCGGAGCGCCGACGATCAGCCGCCATCTGCTGCTCCTCCAAGTGCCGGTGGGTCCAAGCCCCCCCAAAAGACAAGCCAGCTCTACCACGGGCATCTTATGCGCGACTGGGTGCCACCAGGGGCGGAGGGTGAGGTGGATGCCGAGGCGGAGGAGTGGGACGAGGACGGAAACCTCATCCCCTCCGTCGCTAGCGCGCCGCCTTCTCCGACGGCAACCGACGGCATGGCGGCCGGAGCCTTTATCACTGCAGGTGTCGGTTTTTCTCCATCCCCCGTGCATGCCCCTTCCACCGACGCCAATGATGCAGTTGAGGACCTGTTTACAGCCGTCAAGGGCGGCTGGGTGGGAATCCTGCGCGCGACGCTGGCGGCGGTGCTCCTCGCTCTCGTTGCCTTCCGTGGACTACAAAGGAAGGCAGGGCTACAAGGCATGCTCGTGTGGTGGCCGCTGGTCAAGAGCAGCCGCAACCTCACGGCGGAGGTGGGGATGTCAACGAGCAGGAGGGGGCGGCGCGGCCGAGCAGGCGACCGGTTGTTGCCGCAGCCGTACCCCGTCGAGGTGCAGCGCCGCCACCTGCCAGCAGGCGAGAGGCGGCGCGACGTTGGCAACGTGGAGGAGGTGGTCCACGTTACCCTGGCAGAGGTGAGCCCTGCGGGAGTGCCCGTCATAGCCGATGTTGTGGCAACACTGCTGCTGCTTTACGACAAGGAGCGGTCGATTGTGGCGGCGGTTATTTACAAGAAGCTAGCGGAGCACGGCGTAGCGCGCAAGGAGAAGAAGTCGCCCATCGCGGCCGATGCGCTAGAGTCGTTGACGATTGCAGAAGTGCACGCGCGTGGGGGGATTGGAGGTGCTCCTCTCGGCGACGCTTCGACACCCACATCTGTGCCGCAGTCTGACGCGTCTGCTGCAACGTCACAGCAAGGGATGGGCCAGGCGCCCGGCATCAACGCAGCGGTTGCGACCAGGCTGGCTGCCCGCCGCGCCGCCGGCCTCGCCAGTCAACGAGCACAGGCGGCTCACCAGCAGGCCGAGGCCGCCAAGAAGGCGCAGCGGTCTGCGACGCGCACCTTGAAGAGGAGCAGCGGCGCCGCGGCCGAAGCCACACCTAGGAAGCGCCTCCGCGGGGAGGCAGCTCTGGCGTCTCGCAGCGAGGCGTTGGCGTCGGAGTTCCAAGAGCCGGACCTCGAGCCAGCGGAGGAGGTGCAGAGCTGCGCCGTGCTTGTCGAGGCAGACATGCTCAAGGACCACACCTACCACTCCCTGGCCACCAACTGGCCGCCGCTTGAGACTGACGCTCACAAAGCAGCGATTGACGTCAAGGTCGCCAGCTTGGATGAGTGGGGTTCTGTCGTGGACACGCAGAAGGACGTGATGGTTGTCCTGCAGGAAACGACGGTACGGCACGCGCGCAGGGAGCTCATGGCCAAGGCGGATGAGCTGAGCGGTGGCAACGACGTCGAGCTGGACGAGCAGACGTGCCGTGTGTACGTGCATGTGGCGGCGCGGGGCACCGCCGACGCGATCAACCTGACGGCGTCCACGCTGCAGGCCATGTCGGACTTGCAAACGGTGTCGCTACGCGTGCAAGTCTTTCGGGCGGCCGTCGAGTGGCTCCGCGTCGCGGTGGGCTACACGAGCGCCCGAGTACCTGACTTTTCGGGCGCCGGCCGCGCATCCAACGGCGTGTTGGCCACCGAGGTGGTTGCAGCGGTCGAGTTTTGTCATCCAACGGCCACGGTCTGGCGGCTCACATCTGCCGACGCCGTAGGTGCTGAGCAAGACGTCATCATACCCGCCTACCTGCTGGTCAAGAACGCGCAGGACGTGTGCATGACCGACGACATCATCTCCGTGAGCACGATCATCTTGGCGCGCTGATGCGTGGTCACCCGCCCCGACTTTTGGGTCCTTCAATGCTCGTTCTTCATGGAGCTGCTGTCGGAGAACGAGGACGACATCGCGGCCATGGCCGTGACGGTGCACGCTGCTGCGGCTGGCGCGACAAGGCTGATGGGGGTGTGCACCATCAAGAACGTGCACTGGATCGCATTGGGGGTGAACGTGAACACTGCCGAGAAGGTCGTGACGATCTAAGACTCGGGCGCCCACTTCCAAGACCTGCAGAAGGACGCGCCGGCGGTGGGGAAGAAGATGCAGCTTTTTGGCAAGTGCTTGCGCGACCTCATCATAGAGAACGAGGAGGCCGACGAGGCCAAGCACGCCATCTTGGTGGCCGAGGCGCCTAAGGCGGCCGTGGCAACAAGGACTGACCAGTAAGTCAAGTCGGCCAGTACCCTTTTGGCGGTGAAAGAGGGGGCCAACAACGTTGAGGGGGGCGGGTCGGCCAAGGCTGCAGGGGCGGACAAGAGCACAGCCGCGGCCACGAGCGCCGAAGGCGCCCACGTGGCCGACGGCACTTACATGGTCAAAGAGGCCGACGTGTCCAAGGGCGGCACCGTTGCCAAGGTCGCGGACGTGGCCAAAGTCTCCGACGTGGACAAGGGCCACGATATGACCAAAGGCGGCGACTTGGCCAACGAGGCCAAGCAGGCGGCCGCGGCCAAGAGCGCCGGCGATTCCAAAGGTGCGGACGTGGGCAAGGGGGAGTATGTCGCGAAGGGTGCCGAAGGGGCCAAAGGCGCCGGCGAGTCTAGCAGCATAGCTGCCGTCAAGCCAGCAAGGGCTGCCAAGAGGCCAAAGCCGTGGAGCACCCGGAGGATTCAGGTGCCCGCACAAACAGACAACACCAGCTGCGGTCCGTTTGCTTTCTCGTTTCTCTGGCACCAGGCGCATGCTGTCGGTTCTAAAGTGCTTGCGTGTGATGCGTTTGCTTTGCGTATGAGTATGGTGGCGGCCGTGGTTAGAGACGGGAGAAAGCAGGACGAACAAGCCGTGTTTTGTGAGAGTGCACCTCGAGCCATTGAACACAACAAGAGCCATAAAACATAAACAGGAGCACCACGGCCCGTCCTTTACTTCAAAGCTATCCAAAACGCTAACACCATCGTCGCGGCCAGCACCTTCAAGAAAACACGAGGCACTGCAATCTAGTATGCTTCCCTCGGACGGACGACTCTCTCTCTCCCGCACTACTCCCTACCGCGGTGCTGACCAACGAGCAGCCGAGCATGGACGTCTCGACAAGAGGCTCCAAAAAGCAGGGGACGAACCCCTCACCGGTGGCTCGACGCCAGCCTGCCAGCAGCCAGTGTCCTGGTGGCCACCAAGAATCCCGCAGCCCTATAGCGGCAGCGAGGTGTCCCGCTGCCGGAACGTTCCGGGAGGTGGCAGAAAACAGGGGTTCCGACGCGGCAGTTGTCCGTCACTGCCGGGCGTGGCCTCTCCCCCGTCCCCGCCGTGCGTACCAGGCGACGTTGCCGTGCTGTGCCACCAAGAACAGCACCCCCTCCCCACCCACCGCTACCGTGGAGGTGGTGAAGGTGGTGGAGAGGCGGCGGGAAGTGCACGCACAGGCGAGGTCGCTCGCGACGCGCGCAGGTGCGCACCGAGTGACTACCGTGGTTGATGCCGCGGAAGGCTTTCAACAGAGTCGTTCACCCCCCCCTTACGGACCATCCTCTAGCTCCTCTCCTTATCAGTGGAACGGCCTGGAAAGCAGAAGCTAACTAAAGTGGACACGAGTACACCAATGGGGGGCCACATACACATTTGTGATGATACCCAAAGTGTGCCTGCAAATTGCGACAACAGCAATCCATATGAAGTGGACGCTGTCAGTGTCCTCATACTAAAATAACAAGGCTGCGACCTGCCTGCAAGAATCGGTCCTCAGGGAAGATCAGCGCGGCGCATCGCCCCTCAGAGAGCGGTCTTGCCCGCCATGACCCAGAATTCTGAGGATATAGATCGGCCCAGACCCACCGCAGGTCGATGCGCTCGTCGCATGACCGAAAGCGAGTGAAGGGCTGCTGGTGGGAGTCCTGTTTCGCGGCAGGCATCACCAGATTGCCGCTCTGACCATGGGCACAGCGTACCTGCAATAGTTCCCGTCGCACCAATGTCATGTGGCGCGCAGCCGGGAAGTGGAGCTACGCCAATCGTTTCATATGGGAGTAGCTCTTGTTTGAGACTAGTGCTGCGGTAGTGAGACCGCGGCGTACACCCTTTAGCAGGAATTTTTTACTGCTCCGTGACAAGCATACCATCACATTGTCAAGAGAGATGCGTTTGGAGGCCTCATTCCAGCTCGATGACTTGCATCGGTACAACATCACACAGATAATGGTGCTGCATGCCCGGACTGCTGAAGAGTCGATACTCAGTCTTCTTCAGTCCTTGAGGAATGTCCACGACATCACCGGCTGTTTAGCGTGCCCGCAGTCTCCTCTCTGAGAAAACAGCAATCAGTTGGGAACGCGTGCACGTGTGACAGCGCTTCGCATTGTGTCCAGAAGGGACCATGTGGCGAACGGGTACATTCATGGACATGTGTCCTGTGCTGCTGGGGCACATCGGTGAAGCCATAGAGACCCTTTGCAAACTCGCTCAGCAGCAGCATCACGCTATGGACCATGCGTCATCTACTGTGACCAAGAGCCCAGCGGCAGCCCTCATCGTTCGAGTTCTTCACATGTACACGAACTAGAGCACCCCACAGGCACTCGCCCTGTACCTGTGACATAGCTTCGCAACCCCATGATTCCACACGGCATGGCCGTCGCGTCTTGTTTAGATCTGGTGGCTTCTATTAGTCTGGATACTTCACCGTCATCGGGGTGTCCTTCTTTACCGGATAGGTCTCCGTAGTTAGGCGATTGATGGTTGCAGTGCCAAGTAGCCCTCCGCGTGCTGTAACTCTGGTAACTCGGGGTTTCTAGGCCGGCTCGTTAACGGCTGCTCTTCATCACCATGTGGGCTTCTAAGTGCGCTGCGCCCGCCGCCAAGTCGCAGCCGCGCTCGTGGTTGACATATGGAATCGTCTCCTCGCTGCTGCTGGCCGTTTATTTTTCTGACGGCGGTGTATAGCCACCAGAGCCGTCATTGTGACAATAACACAACAGCCAGGAGGCCTGCAGGAGAACAGTTGCGCCGCCGCGCCAGCCGCGCAAGCGAGCCAGCCCTCCCGACCAACATCCCCCCCCCCGCAATGCATCGAGGCCAGCTCGTTTAACCTCCTGCCATAGAAAACTATGGTGCCAGTCTGGTGCCGTGAACTGGACGGATGGTATCATCATCGGTGCAGCTGAAATGCGGCCAAGCAAAGGTAGTAACGATAGGGACGTCAGACAACCTTTGCGACCGTGCTCGAGAGTCTGTGGGGGAAAGCACCATGTTGGACTGAGAGTAACATACGCACCCTGTTGGACTGAGCGCACCCGACTCAAAGAGTGCTAGAAAAAAATGAGGAGCATCATTGTTCTATGTTCCTACACCCACACCCCGACCGCTCACAAACAGAAGCAATCAATGCGTGGAAAAAGAGAGGCAAAGGGCGGTGTCGGACGTCGGACCGCCCAATGGCCCGACGATAAAAGATAAGGAGGTTGTTGATGGTACCTATCAACCGCATCTGCACAACGAACCTGTCCTGCCCGAGGTAGGTCAGGTGGTTCTTGAGCGGCTTGTTGAGCGAGTGTCGGTTCTCAGCGGCCGACGTCTTGTGCATGCCGCAGCGCTCGGGGTAGTTGTTGGAGTCAAAAAGGGGAGAGCACTTGTGCGCAGAGGCGTGGAAGCGGTCAAGAGCCCATGACGCCTTGGAGATGCGCACGAGCCACGGCACGCGACGCGTGGCGTTGAGACCCGCTTGACACGCAGTGTCAAAGTAGACGGTGGTGGGGAGACGAGGGAATCGTGCAGTCAAGGCAGCGACAATGCCAGCCGGGCTCTCCGCACTCTCAAGCTCCTCAAAACCAATCAATATCCCACAAGAACAAAGATAGGAAACCACACCTGGAGTGAAAGCAGAGTGAGTCAAGAAAGCATGACGGCAATCGTCGTCACCTAGCCTTGCGTCATCCATGTCCGCCCGCTTCCGAGTGGACGTCCTCTTCGGGTTGAGCCGCGCCTTCTCCCTCGCGGCGCTGGCGGCCGCGGCGGCTGCGGCGTCGGAGGGGTGCGCCCGCACCTGGTGTAAGTCTGGGAAGACAATCCCGGACCGGACCTCGTCGGCTTGGACGCCGGCGCTGTGCCGCGACGCCGCACAGGCAACCAAACCGGACGGCCGGCGTCCGGGGCACGGCGGTTGCCGCTGCAGCCACGACTGGAACTTGGCGGCGTCTGTGTCCGTCCACTCCTCTTCGTACAGCAGCGCGTCCGCGTTCATCTCCGCGCGCCACAGGTTCTCCATGTGAATGTCGGTGTGGAGGGAGAACATGACGAGCTCCCCGACCGCGCGGCACATCTCGGGGTCGGAGTCCATCTCGTCGGAGAGCAGGTCCAGCATCGGCCACATGACGTGGATGGACTCCACGCAATGAGCCAGCGGCATCCATTCCCTGGCTAGCTTGCCGTCAATCAGGGCCTCGGCCAGCCGTGTCAGATCCTCCACCGGGAGGCCCGCAAACACCCCGATGACCGGCTCGCACACAAAGGTGCGGAGGAAGGTGTACACGATGGACCACCGCTCCCGCCGCACGATCGGCAAGAGGCCAACCCCGCCGAGGGCGTCGGGGATAGCGTTGCAGTACTTGAACGCCCCGTGCTGCGGCGGCGCCGGCGCGGTGGCGGCCGCGGGACCACCCCCTTGTTGGTTGGCAGGCGCGTCGTCGTCGACGGGTGGTGGTGGGGAGCTGGCCGGCACGTGGGGGGTGAGCGGTGACGCGGGGTGCTTGCCAGTCTTCGGGGAGGTTGGCGGCTCAGAAGCCGGCGGCGCTGCAGCCCCGTCCGGGTCGTTAGGTACGCCAGACATTTGGAAGAATGAGTTCCAAAAGCAGGAAGCTGCCCACTCGGCCGCCAATGCGCGATGGCTCGCGTTATTGTGGTCTCTTAGAGGCGGCATCGTTCCACTCGCAGCCGCAAACTTGGACATGGCCAGTTGGTCGGCCTTGGAGTAGGACACCTCCTCGCCAAAGGCGGCCTTGATGCGCCGGCGGATGCACTTACGCACCTTGGCCTTTGGCACCGCACACGCATTGTCGATGGAGATCGGGATGGTCGGCACGTTCTGCGTCGTCCGCTCGAACGGGTAGGCGGCGTCGCGGAAGATGCCGATCGTCTGGCCATCGGCCACGACCGCAGAGTAGGGCGTCTGGCTGCAGCCGTAGCAGTTGGAGCACCTGTACAGGTTCCGGGGGATGATGAGCGTCCTTGAGTACTCGTCCGTGGCGCGGCCGAGATCCTGTCGCGACTTGGCCGAGTCGCCATTGAAGATGGCACCGGTACAGTGGAGCTGGAACGCCAACGTAGCCGACGCGGCCGAGATGCTACTCTTGGTCGAGATGATGGTGAAGAGGATGACGTCCAAGAAGGTGCGCGTGTAGACCGTCCTGGCGGAGAAGCGAAACAGACCGAGGTGTGCGCCGTCAAACGGCACGACCTTGCCGCAATCATTGTTGGAGCAGACCCCCGAATGCGTGACCACCGCTACCCTTCCACTAAGTGTGTGCAGCTGGGCGGCCTCGCCCGAAAGAAGCTGCCCGACGGCGTGGCCGCAGTAGATGCAAGACTCCTCAAAAAGCTTCACGTCATTGACGTCCGGGTGCGTCTGGCCGCGCGCAATAGAGTCAAAGCGAGCGCACTTGGCCGTCTCGGTCGCGCACGGCAGCATGTTGCGCGCCCGCCGCAGGCAATCCGTGTCGGCAAAGACTCGGGGCTCGCCCTTCTTGTTACGGGCCCGGCGTTGTTGCTGTTCGGGAGCAGCGGGGGCTTGGCCTTGATCGTCTTGCGCGCCAGCGCCTCCTTGTTCGCCCAAGTCGTCGCCCAATGCGCCGTCCGCCGCGTCACCGACCTCGCCTTCACCAGCCCCCCCGTCTTCTTCACCGGCGCCATCCGGATAGTCATCAAAGCCACCGTATCCGGCCGCCGACGGCCTCACTGCGAGCGAGTGGACGCAGTGGACGTTCCTTGTCCGACACGGCACGTGCCGACAGATTGGCCGCCTTTGCTTGGCCATCCTTGGGGGGGTCTGTATGACACACATGATGCGGTTGTAGGAAACGACGTGAGCGGCACGGCCACCGTCATCCTCAAAAACCAACGCGGCCTCGACGTCCGTGGACACCGCGTGCGCCCCGTCGAGTGCGCGTCTGTGACGCAAGAGGTTGGGAGCGGACGTGCACATCAAGTGCAGCGCTACGGCCCGAAGCGAGAGGCTGTGGGCGATGGCGTGGCTGCAGCTCGACGAAACGCCCGAGCGCACGCGAGCGCCAACGTTCTCCTTGAGGTCGTCTCCGCCACATGAGCAGTAGCAGGCCACGACGCCGTCCTTGGTGGACGCCCACACCACGAACATCTCGATGCCGAGCGAGTAGAAGACCCCCCGGCCGCCAAACACCGGACACACGACGGCGGCCTTGGAACCGCTCGTGCGGATGCTGCCGGGAATCAACCCGAGGCCAACAAGGATGGCGTCTTGTAGGTAGTTGGTGAGGGCTCCAATGGAGAAGTCTTGCCCCTTGGCCAACGGAAGTGGCCTCTGTAGAAGCCCCTAGGCGCCTAGAGATACGTCTGGTAGAGGCGTGTCGTGGTCCACCCTCCGTGGCGGCGCCGCAGCAGGTGGACGAAGCGCGTCCCGCCTGCCACCATCAATGCCAGCGGCCAGTCGTGGGCGCCCGGCCCGCACACGCGCGCCCGAGCCGCGGTGGTGCAGCAGCGCCTCAAGCATATCTTGGGGCGTGTAGACGCCGATGGCCGACCCGCCGAGATGGGCAAAGAATGGCGGCGCGTCGTCGCCGCCCGCCGAGCCATCCTTGCTCTGGCACGGCGACGGGTGACGGCAGGAGTCAGGCATAGCACCCGCACATGAGCGAGACGACGTGACGACGTAGACCAACGCCGCGTACCGCTCTTACGACAAGAGAAACGAACGCGTGCCACCAGCGCCGACGTCGCCCGCCGCCGCGACAGGCGCCACCAACAGGAGCCTCCCTCAACTCCCCCGACTCCACACCAATCCGCACCGGCAGGCGTGCACGGCGACGGCAACCGGCGGCGACCGTGGCAGTAACCGGGTGCCGCCGAGGCCAATGCCGCCAATCGCCTGACGCCACTAGAGCAACGCCCCACACAAGCCGCCCCCCCCTCCCCCACTCGCACACCACTCCGCACCTGCAGCAGGTGTAGGCGGCGACAGCGACCTACGGCGACAGCGATAGCGCCCGCAAGCCGCCCGCGCCAATGCAGCCCGCCGCCGCGAGAACCACCTCCCACACGAGCCACCCCAGCCGCCCTCGCCCCCACGCCACTGCGCACCGGCCGCCGGCGTAGACGAGGACAGCGGACGACGGCGACGGCGACGGCGGCGGCGTCCGCATGCCACCGGCGCCAACGCCGCCCACCGCAGCGAGAACCGCCACCCACACGAGCCGCCCCCCGCTCCCCCGCTCTCACACTGATGCACACCAGGCGCAGGCATACAAGGCGGCGGTGAAGGGCGGCGACGGCGGCGTCAACCGCTTGCTGCCGGCCGCCCGCTGCGGAGATGCCCCCCTCGCTGCACAGATCCGCAGACACAGGAACCTGTGGTACATGCGAGCTCTACGGTGGTGACGCTCCGGCCACCCGCTGATGGGGCGGCTGCCTGCCCGCCCTGGAGGGGCATAGGCAGGGGTGCGACCGCCGCCGCACGGTTGCATTGTTGGGGCACCCGTGGCGGGTGTCCCCCCCCCCCCCCCCCCCCCCGGGGGCACAGCAGGAGCCACTTGATGGGGTAGGGCGCCCACGGCTGGCAGGCGACCGACACACCCCCTCACGGCATGGATCGGGGGGGTGGGTGGCGGAACGGAGACTGGTGGCCAGAGGCACCCCGCGTGGTGCGCCCAGCAGTGGCCCGCCAAGCGGCGTCAGCACAGGTGGGCGAGGACGCCGGGCAGGGTGGCAGGCGCCCGTGACGTCCTCTATTGAGGGACCGAATCAGTGGTCCAACGAGCCCGCGGATTGAGCCACGAGTAATAGCCGACAATATCTCCCGACGGCAATGCAGCCCGCCGCAGAACGCCACTAGGGGCGGGTGCGCGGGCCTGAGGATCGCTGGCCGACGAAACAAACAGCAATATCTCCAATGTCCGGGCGGTATCTGACCATTGAGGGGTACGCTTCGAATCGCCCCACACAGCCCGCCAGACACTGTTGGGCCCCAGCGGAATGGCCTCGGGCCCGACTGGAACCAGACAGGTTGTCGAACAGTTCGGCTGGGCCTGCAATCGAATATCGGCCCGCGGGTGATCATTCGAGATCGATGTGGAAGGAATTACATGCCGCGTGGGGCTGTAAGGAGGGCCCCGAATGGTGCATGGCGCTGCAGTTGGAGTGAGTCGGTTTCTATCAGACTCGGAGGGTGTCTTCCTGCCTCGATGGTTTAGCCGAAGAGTCTCGCGGCCACGGCGCATTCTTGATGCAGGCGGCGGCGGGAGACCCCGACCTCGCCGCCGTGATGCCATCCACGGAGGTTTTGGATGCTGTGTTGGGCTCAGCGGCGCCCGCATCGGGCTCTTCTGATTGCTTGATATTGCGTGCGATGCTCGAGCAAGATCTCACGATGATGGGGCTGCTCCTTGTCTGCTTGCGCGGGGATGCGTTTGTGACGTGGGCGAGGAAGAGTGGAGTGCTCTTGAGAGATGTTGCCACTGCCGCCGAGCACTTGCGTCACGCCTTTCTTACTATGTTTGTCGCCCTCGCACGGGACGACGACGGGTAGCCCACGGCATGGAATGTCTGTCACAACTTTGATTCTGGTAGAAGCAAAGACGATGGGCACATGGGCATATGTGAAGCGTGCTGGTGAAGGGTCTGGTGTAGGGCGCTTTAGCGTCATGCATAGGACGTACAAGGCATCGGCACATGCACCCCGTGCCTTGAACTTGGTCCAAAGCTTGGGTCATAGGTCGTCGCGAACAGCTTCTTCCGCACTGCTTACTGCGGGAGATTTTCCCCGCCCCTGGCCGTGTACGCCACAAAATATTGCAAGTCTTGCGTCTCTCGCCGGACCCACAATGCGGCTATCGCGCAACGCTTTGTGAAGCGCACTTGGGGCGCTCGTTGGCATCTCGACACACCGTATCCATACTCATGATGTCATGGCGGTTACATCGGTGTAAAGGGCTCTCGCCAGCGGGCGCCCGAAAACCCTGCACAAAATATTGCGGGGAGAACTATCATCTGATGGCTCACCAGGGAGGTTCCACAAGACATTGCGGCGTCCACAACACCGAAAACGGCCTTTGTGGCACTACCCAATTTAAAGAGCACAGCGCAGTGGCCGCAGCCGGCGGTCTGCCGTCGGGGCGGCAGCGGCGGCGGCGACCGGGCCAGTCCCGCAAGGGTTCGTTCAGCCTTTGTGAATAACCGGGCGGATGCTTGATTAGATTCCTCGTCTGCGCCAATCGATCGGCGATGGCCTCGACAACTAGGGGTTTCCAAGCGTAATTGGCTCATGCGTATCTCGCGCGTAGAATTCAAGCGAAACTCGCTTACGCTCTTTTTCAAGAGCTGCGGCTGCAGACTCGCCTCGCTCCGATTTGGTTCGGAGATCGATACGCTACAGTCATTGCGCATTTATATGTGTCCCGCTTGTAAGAGCACACCCAACAACGTCGATTGCGAACCGCTTTTGCGTATTATTCCTTAAACGTGGCATATTTGCCTGTTATGGGCAGAGGTATGGGAAAACCGGTCATCCCACCAACGTCGCGAACCAGATGTGCGAACCGAGCTACTGGTGGGCCAGATATAAGTCCAACCGGATAATATGGCGCTGGTTCGCAGGAGGTTCGCATTTTTCCATCGGCCGACCATACCACTGACGTTTGGGCAGACGTTTGTGCACTTCCGAACGTTTTGCGAACCGAATGTGTCTGCAATTG
>Ga0209093_1001531_pt1 | contig 13116 bp, 11 predicted proteins | sample SidtaG_4_FD_187450 | JGI IMG/M metagenome (GOLD analysis project Ga0209093, IMG submission 187450) | Marine algal microbial communities from Sidmouth, United Kingdom - Sidmouth_Male1 metaG (SPAdes) (version 2) | ecosystem: Host-associated > Algae > Red algae > Unclassified | place: Sidmouth...
GGGGGGGGGGGGGGGCGTCCGCCGCCGTTGCCGCCGCCGCGTCCGCCGCCGCGGGTGTCGTGGCCACGGCGGCGAGGGCGACCGCCACGGCGGCGGCGGCGGCGGCCACGCGAAAGAGGTGGCGGCCAGTGGAAGACGTGTGGGTGCGGGACATGGCTGCGTGGTGGTGACCAACGGCAAGGAAGTGCGAAGAGTCGACAGGGGTGACGGCGGACAAGACGAACGAGCGAGCGTCCGTGCGCGGGAACCGCCTCTGGCCAAAGCCGACGTGGTGCGTGCGTGTCGCATTCCAGACGGATCAGCGAGCTGTCAGCAGCCGATCGTGTCCTCCTCCAGGGTTCTGGAATGGATTGAATGCCACGTGGCTTTTTTCTCCCGCCATTGGATTGCCTCGCTCCGCGCTGCTGCAGCAGAGGAACGCAGAACCCGACCGAGTCCCACGCAGAACCCCGCTGGCGTCGTGCTTCCATGAGCAGGTCAAGCTAACTCGTTGGCATCCGGCGATGATAAGCTTTAACGTCCACGCGCGGCACAGGCAAACAAGCGCCAACAACCGAGGAGAAACAGCTCGCATCTGGGCCAAGGGGACAAACCGCAAACGTGAGCAGAAACGGCCTGAAACCTGGGCAGCACCTGCAAGGCCAACGTCTCCACGTCCGATGCCACAGCCGCTTTCCCAGTGCCAAGGGGGTTTGTCGCCATCCCCCTCGCGGATCACAGTCACTGAAAGAAAAAACTCACTGGACCCAGCAACGTACAAAGTGACGTCCACGCCCGCCTGCCGAGCGATACATCGCCCAAAAAGGAGCACAATGCCGGACGCGTGCGCCATGCAAAAAACCCGCAACGATGGGAAAGACAAGGAAAGGAAAACATACACAGATGATCGCGCACCCACCACAGGTCAAAAGGGAGTAGCAACAGTCGACGCTTCGACGAACACAAGGAGAGACGAAACAAGCCGCGACTAGAGCGACTCGGGCAAACGGTACATGCGGGCCTCTAAAAAGGGAGTGCAGAGTTGCTTACTGTACATGCCACAGCCAAGCAGCAGGGCCTGGGGGCTGCAGCCGGAGCGCTCCGCCCCCGGCGGGGGGGGGGGCCACGCGAGCCATGGCGCGTAGGGTCCCCAACCCTCCCCGCACCCGCCCTCTACCGCAGCACCTTGACCCCGGCAAACTGGCCCGACGTCCACGTCGACGGCCGCCGCAGTTCGGCTGCCGTGCGCTCCGCGAACCCGGTCGTGCTGAGCTGCTGCGTCAGTTGGTGGACGTCCATGCTCTTTTCCGCCAGCTAGGGAAGGGCAGGCAGAAGAAGACAAACAACCGAAGAGTCCCACGCGGATGGCACGACGTGCATGAGCAGGCACAGCGCGGAAGGACGCAGAAGGGTAGGACAAGGTTAGTTCCCAAAAAAGCACGCACCGCAACAGTTGCAGCCTGTCACCACCATGCGCGGCACACACAACACACGAACACCGCACCGTCGGCCGGTCTGCACGAACGCAACCGCGCCACGCCCGCACTCGCCGTCAGCCCCCAACGTACGTTTCGCTTCAGCTTGTCGTTCTCCTCAGCCAGCGCACGATGCGTCGAGATTCGCGCGCGAATCGCCTTGAGTTGCTCCACCTGCAGCTGCGCATTCTCTGCCGATAGCACAGAGACGCGGCGCTCCAGCTCCCGAATATGGTGCTTCTTCCGCTCCCGGCTGGCCGCCGCCGACTGGCGGTTGCGCTCCGCGCGCATGGCCTTCTTCGTCTCCACGTCATAGTCGTCGTCGCCTTCCACGTCCGTCGATGCGTCGGGGTCGAGGGTGCCACTGCCGCCCGCACCGCTGCCATTGCCACCGCCACCGCCACCGCCTCCACCACCGCCACCACCCCCGCCGCTGACAACACCGCCACCACCGCCAACGCCGCCGGCACCATTCACAACACCCGGTGCCGGGCGCTTGGAGCCCACCGCTGGGGGGAGGGCCGCGCCATTGGCACCCCCTCCAGCGAGCGCGCCCGACAGCAACGCATACGTGGCGGCGTCCAGGTTAGCCCCCGCCCCCTGCGATGCGCCGAGGTTTCCCGGCGGGACTGGAGACGCTCCACCGCCGCCCGCCTTGCCAGACAGTTGCACGGCGGCAGCGGAGGGCCCACCACCGCCGTTCCTCCCGCCCGACGGCACAGGCGGCGGAGGCGGCGCCGCCATGGGCGACGCCGTCCGCGTCGGCGGCGGCGGCGGCGGTAGAACTGGAGTAGGGGACTGTGGGGCGAGCAAGTTGGTCAAATCAATGCCGCCGCCGCCGCCATACAGGCCGGCCACGGTGGCGGGCGCCATGCCGGCCGGCACCCCTGGATAAGGACCCTGCAGAGGGCCGCGCATGGCGGCCGCTCCGGCACCTCCGCCACTGCGGCCAGCACCAACGGCGGCGCGGCCGCCCGGCTCCTCTGCAATCCCCGGCATCATGCGCAGGGGCGGATGCTGGTGTACCAACCCGCCATTGGCAGCCCGCGCCGCCACCGCGGCTGCTGCTGCTGCTGCAGACGCCGCAAAACCGGAAGGTGCGGGTGGTGGTCGCCGCGCCCGCCCACGCTCGCTTGCCCCGGCGCCACCGCGGCCACCGGCCTTGACGGGCCGGCCCGAACCACCGCCGCCGCCCCCCCCACGCTTGACCGCGGCCGCGTGCGCGCGGAGCGACGCCGCCATCTCTGGGCTCACGCCCAAAGACCGCTGCGACTGCTTGCGTGCCAAAGAGCCGCTGCCCGGTGGGCGGCCGCGCAGCACTGGGGAGGACGCAAAGGAAGCGCTCGACGACACGGGCGATGGGGAGGTCGGCGGCAGCGGCATCTGCGCACCCCCGTGAGGAGGAGGCGGCGGCGGCGGTGGCGGGGGAGGCGGAGGTGGCGCTTGTGACGGCTGCGACGAGGGGATGGCAGGCGCGGCGATCGTGTCGTCAAGGAGCAACGTCAGCTGCGCCTCATTGTCCATCGGCGACGTGACATGGGCAGGGGAGACGGGCGGCACCAGGGCAGCGGCGGCGGCCGCAGCCGCCGCCAGGGCGGCGGACGCTTCGGCCCCACTGGCAGAGGGCACCCCAAACCCGCCGGGTGGAACGACGACTCCGCCGAGTCCAGCCACTCCGCCGTCCACAGCGCCATTTCCGACGCGTGGATACGGGCCTGCCCCTCCGTGCAGCCGCGCCGCGTAGGCCGTGCTGCCGCTGCCCATCCCCCCACCAGACGCAGCTGCAGCAGAAGCCGCCCCCGCCGTCGCCGCCGACATGCGCGGCCGCTGCACTGACGGGTGCGATTGCTGCGAAGCCGCCCCCCCGGCGCCCCCTTGCAGGTACATCTCCGGAGCGGCGCCGGGCACGCCGCCAGGCACGCCCCCGTACCCCGGCAGTCCGAGTGGGAACGTGTTGCCCTGTTCGCCAGCATTGCCCGCCACCCCACCACTCCCACCCCCAACCACTCCCGGGCTCCCTCCTTTCCCGCCCAGCCCCAACCCCGAGCTGCTGTCCTGCCGCATCAGCCCTGACACAATCTCCGGAGCCTCCTCCTTCATTTGGAGCAAAAGGGACGAGTCGATCTGGCCAAGGAGGTCGGGGAGGGCCATCGTGTGCAGATGGGTCAGGTCCACGTCAGAACTGTCACTGGCGCAACCGCCACTATTGGTGCCACCGCCGCCGCTGCCGCCGCCGAGACCACCACCGCCGCTACCGCCGCCGGGACCACCACCGCCGCTGCCGCCGCCGAGACCACCACCGCCGCCAGCTACGGCGGAGCCATTGCCTGCCATCCCCCCCATACCCAGAGCATAGCCCATCCCGGCAGAGGACATGCCCCCCAGTGAAGGCGCAGCCCCGGTGTAGCCCCCATACCCCACTGCAGCAGCATAGGCGGAACCGCTTAGTCCGCCAGAGTACATGCCCATGGGCACGCCGCCACCGCGACCACCACCGCCATTACCATCTCTACCGCCCCCCACAGAGGGCGGCGGCATCGACGTCAGAGGCATCCGCCCGTAGCCACCACCACCACCACCGCCACCAGCGCCGCTGCCGCCACCCCACGCCGCCATCACACCACGCGGCGCCGGCCAGGACCGCGTCGCAACAATGTTGTCAACCGCCCGCTGCACGGCACCACCGCCGCGTCACGGGGATGGGGCAGCTCAGCCCGGAATCCGCCCGAGCCGCGCCCGAGCTCGGCTCTTCCGCCGCCACCGCGGGTCGCGCAGCCGTCCTCCCGACTAGCCTGCTCCGTGGTGCGCTGTGCACACCCCTCCCTCCCCCCCGAAACGACGCACACTCACCCGGCGCGTCCCGCCCGCACCACCCCGCGCACCCGCGCGCCGCCGACGGTCACCGCCGAGCCGCCGCCGCCGCACACACACGGTGCAGCGCGTCGCGGCCGCGGGGCACGGCGGGCCGCGCTCCGAGTGCGCGTCACGTCCCCCGGCGGCCCGCGGACCTGCAACGGGGTGTGCCAGCACGTGGCCCGTGGGCCGGCGACCACCCACGCGCCCACCGCCGCCACCGCCGCCAGACCCCGCCTCGCCGACCTGGCGCGAACGAACTCTAGCCGACGGCCCGACGCGGCGGCGCTCGCCCAGGCGAGCCCTGCCTCCCCCTTTAGCCGGCCACTGACGGCCGACAGTCCTCTAAACTGTTGGCACGGGTGGCGGCCGCACGGCCCTTGCTGGCACCCGGCCGCATGTGGGAGGTCGGGTGAGGGGGCTCGATGGGAGTGATGGTTGCGGCGGTGGCGGGCGGTCGTCGGCGGTGTCGTGAGCGTCCGGGCCCGAGCTCCTTGCCGCAGCCCCCACCGCAGAGCTCGCTTACATCACCCTGATGTCGGGCCCTAGCTCCGTATTCTGGGGCCGGCTGAGGGCCAATGCGCCCGTCGAGCACGCGGGTGGGCCCCACCGTCGGGCCCGGTCCAGGCCCTTCTGTCTGGGCCCGAGCACTCAAAGGCGGCGTTTGCAACGCCAGAAGCACTGAATCGTGGTGACTGGCTGCTGGCCCCCGAACAGCCGCGATCGTCGACAGCAATACTCGTTGCCACAAGGCCAAGCGCTTCGCGCTCACGTCGATTCTACATCGACTGCACTGCGGGACTACGCTGTATCGGCCCCACCCTCAGACAGTCCTTCCACAGAAGAGTCCTGTGAGGCAGCGGAGAAAAGCGGGAAGGACGGCGCTACACCCATGCATGTAGCCCCGAGAGCTCATTGGATGTGGCGAGGTTCTCCCATTCCAACAGTGGGATGCACCGGCCACGAAGGTCGGGTGAGAACACGTGCTTTGTTTGGCGCCTAGTCGCACCGCCACAGCATCGCCGTAGTGGAGTTTGTCGCTCGCGTGGCGCTGCTCCTCGTCCTTGGTAGACAGTACGCCGCCGGCGGGCACACCAAATCGGTCGTGGCCTCATCCGACGCCGTGCGACCGAGCGAGCTCTCCGCGGAACGTGTCAGCGAGAAGAAACGCGGTGTGGTCCGCCGCTTGGTGTGGTGAATGAAAACATGGCCAATGACGTCCGGCAGTGCACTTCATGCACGGCGAGCGATGTCAACACGACAGCCTACAAGCCAGTAGGCTATCTCTGTCGCCGCGAGTTTTCCTGCGGCTTCAGTCACGCGCGTCAGTATCGGCAGCGGTGCCCCACAGAACTGTACTGTACAGCAAGGAGGACCAAGATCGAACATATGACTCGGCACTGCGGCAGGGCTAACAAGAACCAATGCCCGACGCTCAGTACGCCTACCTGTACAATCCCTACCCCGTACAAACATCCCGCGGCCTCAGCGTCAAACAATGGCAGCGCCCGCTTTGACCCCGCCCCCAGAATCAGCAGCACGTCAACATTTCACCGTCTCACCACCCCCCCCCTTCACCCCCGTCACGGCCGCCGGTGGCAGCACGTCCCCCAAAAACCCGAGCACCCGCCGCCCATACTCGGCAGGATACACGTCAAACAGCAGCGTGTGCCCCGCGCCCTCTGCCAACCACAGGCGCGGTCCCCCAACCGCTTGCACCTCCTCGTCCGCGTCGTCGCTCCCCCCTCCCGCGGCCTCCATGACGCTGCTGCCGCTGCCGCCGCCCACACCCCCCCCGCGGGCGGCTTCGACCAATTCCAACGAGTGGCTATGTGGCACGAGCGTGTCCGCCGTGCCGTGGAGGAAGAGCATGGGCACGGGCACGGCGGCGACCAAGTCGAGCGGCCGCAACCGCCGGCGCACCCCATTACCGGTACGCCACAGGCTCAGGGCGACCGCCAGGCGCACCCACACGTTGCGGAGTGCTAGCCATCGCGGCCCGAGGACCGGCCAAACAAATAGTTTGGAAAAGACCCCGTTGGCCACACCCCGCACGAGGCCCTCCTGGTTGGAAAAGGGGTTTTCAAGGATGAGGGCATCCGCAAAGGGAGCTTGGGGGGCGCGAACGGCCTTGTCGTCCGACACCGCCGCCGCCGCAGCCGCCGTCAGAGCCCCACGGGCGTCGCCGGCCACCGGGCCCGAGCTAGAGCTGTCGCTGGAGAACCCTTCCCCAGAGGACCCCCCCCCCTCTGACTCGTCTGCGCCCCGGCCGGCGGCGGCTGCCGCCTTGGCCGCTGCCACTGCCTGGCGGCGGCGCCTCCACCGCGCGAGCGCCACCGCCAAGGGCCCTGGTGGGGGCCCCGCCAACCCCGCCCCTGCCGCCCGCGCGGCAGCGATGATTGTACTCGCCGCCCCCTGGCTCGTTGCAATCACCACCACCGCGTTATAGCCGCCGGCCCCCCGTGCCCACGCGACCGCCCCGGCCACGTCCGCGTGCTCCCGCGTCCCCCAACTCAACGCCCGCCCCGGCCAAGAGGAACGAGGCCACCGCGGCCGCTCGTCCGATAGCCCGTGTCCGGAACAGTCAAAGAGAAGGGCGTCGAGGCCGGCCGGGTGAAAGATGGCACCAGTGTGGCGGAGGAAGGCGCGGCGGTCACGACCGCCGCCGTGGACGGCAATGACGCACACGCGAGCGCCGGCGTAGGGGGGATGCGCGGCGGGCGCAGGGGGGGTGCCCTCCTTACCACCATCACAGTCGGCGGCGTCGCCGCCCATGACCCGCACGCCTCCGTCGGGCGGGGCGGACGTGGCCCCCCGCACGAGCCACCCGCGGAGGGTCAGCCTATCCCCCCCCCCGCCAGGTCCTTGAAGAAATTCGACGCACTCGTAGGGGAGGCCGAGGTCCGCCAGTGGGTCTCGGTTCGCGGTCGCCCACCCGGCGGGGAGGTGCCGCCGCGTCAGTGTCGGAGGGGGGGGGGGCGGGCGGGGGCGCCGGCGGAGGCGCAATCGGCGCCGCGTCGGCGCCGTCCCCGCCGCGCCGTCGGCAGCGGCTGCATCGCCGGCCGCCGCTGACGATGACGACACGGCCGCGGGTGCGCCCCAAGAGCGACGGCGCCTTGCCGGCGGCGACGGGTGATGCCAAGGCGGCGAGGTGAGGCGCTCTGACATGAGAAAGACGACGAGGAGGGGTACCCCAATTGTGATGACCAGGGCGAGGGCCACAATGATATACATGGCAGGGCAGGGGTGCGGGATGCACGAAATTAATACAGGTCGGTGGACAAAGAGAAACCTGGCGACTCGGGACGACAGTGGAGGAGGACGTCGCAACGGAGGAAAGGCTGGTGACTGGGAGCGACAGTAGAGGAGGACGCAGCTACGGTGGGTGAGCCCGCACCAACACCAACGCCGACCTCCAACAGTCGGCGGCGAGCACGGCGGGCGACCACGAGGGTCGTCCCGGCAGTGCAACCGCCGCGTCCCGGATCAGCGGGCACGGCGGAGCCAGGAGGGGAAGGGGGGTGCCGCTGGAGTCCAGAGCACCGTCCTAACGCCGCGTCGCTTGCACGCTCGCCGCAACGAGCAGGGAGCGTATCTAGCACGTCACGCTCAAGGATGGAAAACGCAGTGGGCGTGGCGCTGGACTGGGCTGGACCGGGCCACAACCGCGCGGCAGTGTGTCCCGCGACTCGGTAGCGGGCCAGCTCGGCCCGGGGGCGAGAGCCCTGGGCGGTGACTGGCCCGCTCTCCTGATGCGCGACAGAGGACTGCCGTGCCGGCCGTGAAGTGCTGCTGATGAGTGTTCACGTGCAAACGTGCAATTTTTGTATACAGCTCCGTAAAAGTCTTGCGGACCCATCTGGGTACTGGGCCGGAAAGGGAGAATTCGCCCAAGACAATTGTCTGAGCAGAAGAGTGTGTCGTCCGGAGTGTAAACTTTACACCGTCCGAAGCGTCGCGCCGGCCTGAGCACGGACATGGCCTTTCCACCATGCTTTTCACAGTCCGGACGCCGCTTCCTTCTGCTTCACAGCAAGTTGTAGCGCGCTCTTCTTACAAAGGGAGTCTGGCTACAGTCCGATCATGTCACTTTCGCCGTCGTCGCACGCAATCGCCCCACAGTCGGCAGGCCATGAAGCTTGCGAGCAACAGCCACACAGGCGGTGACACAGTCAACATTGATTGACATTGGATCAGAGGATCCTAGGCCGTCATAGCGATTGGCTCCTTGCGGCTCTTGACAGCCGGGGGCTTTCTTCTCAACAGCTTGTGGGTCACTCCGTAAAATGTAAGCCACCAACCCTTGTGGACTTGGCAGCTTTTCGTCTACAGTTCTTGTACAACTTGACAACCTTGCTCGGGATCTGATAGAGGGGGATTCGGAGCTTTTTACAAGAATACGTGTTTGCGCGTGAACACCTGGTCAACACACGATAAGCACCTCTGCGCCGGGGGGACTGCCGGCGGCCGCGCAGCAGTCCCAAAACCGTGGTAACACATTGGGGCCTGTTTTGAGTTTGCAAAACCTTGTCTGGAGCGTCGCTAAACTGGACCACTCTACTGGGGGTCACGCCTAGTCAAGGCGGCTCGTTTGACTTGAAACATGACCATTGCTTTACAGCGGTCTCTTGGAACTGTGTGGAACTATGGTGGGTCTGGAGTATTAACAGGGTTGGTGAGCACGTCCCGGACGTGCTCACGCCCCGGCTCGGGGCGTGCTTTAACTCGTGATTTAGGGCGTGTCACGCCCTCACGGCCAGCATTCAAGGGGCGTGCTTAGGGTGTGCTTAATTACTATCGAACTAAAAGTCCAATACTTCGTGCAGGATCTCGCATCAGACAGGTGGAGGTCATTGGATTTCGTGTGGGACACCCATCTTGAGAGATGAACGAATACTTGCATGACATCGGCACGATGGCCACATTGTACGCGTCATACCGACGCCCAGACGGCATGGTCACCTCTGATGGTGTACGTTCCATGATACGAGCCACGCTCACTACGTCAGCAAAGAGAGCTCCTCTTGTGCCTTCAGTGATGCAGAAGCTACAGTCATTGCGCACTTATATACGTCCCGCTTATATAATACCCATTATATAACTGAGCGCAACTCGATCGCCCTCGCGTGGGCCTCACCGCACTTGCAGCGCAGTTGACGCGATCATCCGGAGATGATCCGCGATCGAGTAATCTCTGTTGTCAAGTAGGCTTGACATTGGCGATGTACCGCCGCCAGGACCCCTTCAGAACCGGCCCAGAAGCATTTCCTTGTCCATGGATGCGTGATCTGAGAAATTGAAACCCAAGTCCACTATCGAGCGTGCTGCCGCCCTCTGATGGTGATGGATTCAGACTAGGTTGCCCAATCTTCTGTAAATTATTACGAGGGCTACAAAGTGCGCCACCCCCTTATGGTCGTTGCGCCAAAAGCTGGACAGTCCCAGACAGGCGGATCGACGTTTGGGCCAATCAAACGCACAAAAGCGCCTCTTTGACAGGCCTGGACTCTCCACTTTTTGGCGGAACGACAATATACAAGTGAGCAATGACTGTACCCTCATTCAGGACAGGGGTACCGCGACCCCCATTGATTCGGTCACTGAGGGGTGTCCCCCCACGGTCCCCCAGTAATTCCGCGGTCCCCCCACGGTTGGGCTGAAACGCTAATATATGGGTGGCTCGCCAAGCTACTGGGCAGTCCTTCGTGAATTTCAATTTCATCTGCCTCGGCGCGCCAAGTGCGTCGCACACGATACTGTACTGTTCAGATGTCAGAAACGGCGTCAGGCATAATCTGACATCGTTCATGTCAGGAAAGAGAATGTGTCGCCATGTACATCCCGTTGCGAGGACCATGCATGACTATCCATGGGGCTCGAGTCGCCCACCCTTGCCGCAGCCACCCCCCCCCCCCCCCCTCCATGCCCCAGGGGTTCCGGGGTGGCCGCCACACACAAAAACATACGAGTCCGAGAGCCCCCCCTGTGTGACAACGGGTAAATGGGGTCCGTCGACCACGTTTCTGCCCTCAGAAAACGTCTGTGACCAGTTCTCCGTCATCTGCGCGGTCTCAAAGCCCAAAAACGACCATGAGGTGCCCCCACGCCTATGTTTCATCTGTGCGATGGTACGGCTACGCGCCGCACAATGGTTGATAGCGAGGTTCATCAGCTACAACATGCCGCTATGTGGAGCTCAGAGCGGTACCAACAACGTTCCGCATCCACAAAATATGGGCCCACGTGTCCCACGTGGCCCCACGTGGCGCCTTATGTGGAAAAACGCAGCCTGAGTGATCACCGACAACGTCAGCGAGACGGATCTGTCCACAAAGACACCAGAAACGATTTAGAAGATTGAGATAAGTCCAACCGGATAACAGGCGGGGGGTTCGGAAGCGTTCGCGAATGCGGGCTCGATCTCCACATATGGCTGATCCCCCAATTCTGTCCTGGCGGCCAGAGACAGAGACAACTGTTGTTTTCAACTAGGGATGAAAAGTCGACCAACTTTTGCCGCGAAGCGATGCAATACGGATAAATTTCGCAAAGGGCATGCTTAAGTCGCTCTCCTTGGATAATAAGGGCGCGCTCGGCTGCTGTCGTCGCGGTGAACGACCACCTAAGCGATGTCAGCTTCCGTCCATGTCCCATCCCAGGAAGATATCACTGTTTGTCCCCTATAAAATTCGATCCGTGCCTCCCGGACAGCTGTGATTGATGGGGGGAGTCGGAGACTCACTGTTTATTGCCCTTTTTTTCTTTTTCTCGGCATTCCCAGACCTGATCAAGTGGCGCCCTGCACACGCGTGGGCCACTTTCTTCTGTTGGCTTTCGTGTTCGAGGGCCGCAGGGAGCAGACCACCTTTCTCTGCTTGTGTTGTCCTCGAAGGCCGCAGGGCGCGGGAGCACGCCGTGGCAGCAAGGTGCGTGGAGTGAGCGCACTACCGGCGCAATGAAGGCGGCGGACCTTCGCCGGCTCGCCGTCTCCTTGCATCTGGACGACGGGCAGAGCCTGGAGACAGCGGCACAGAACACGCGCATGTCCCGTAGGTCCCTAACTAGGTTTTTGTCCTACGTGGCGGAGACTGGTGATGTGCATTACGCGCCAGAGAAGTGGAACACTCATGCCGACAACTTTTTGAGGTGTCCAGATCTGCGCTCCGCGGTCCTGTTTGCTGTGGAGCAGTGCCCGGAGGCTTTTCTGGATGAGATTTCTGACTTCGTCACTCACCTGCATCAATTGCTTGGTGATGACTTCTCCATCTCTCCCTCCTCGGTTTCTCGCGTTCTTGCCGCACATGGCTTTACACGCAAGGTGATTGAGTCTGCATTCATTTCACGGAACGAGCTGGCACGCGCGAGATGGGTCCACGACCAATGGGACATCCCTTTGCGGGCGCGCGTGTACATCGACGAGGCCCACCGCTGTGGTCGGTCCGCCGACCGCAAGTGGGTCTGGTCCCTCCGTGGCGCGCGGGCAGAGTGCTACCTTTCCAACGCTCGGGGAGTGAGCACGAGGTTTTTCGTTGCCATGAGCCACGACGCGGTGTTGGACTGGAAGATCACTCAACCACCACCAGGCCAATCCTCGGTTGACTTTCTGCTTTTCACGCTTGAGAACTTGCTTCCTCATCTGAATGCTTATGATCCAACCTTGCCGTGGTCTGCGCAAGACGAGCGGTGCGTCTTGATTTTGGACAATGCTCGTGTGCATGACCAGGCCGCCATCGCTTTGCTTGAGGCCCGAGGTGTGCTTGTGCGCTTCTTGCCTCCCTACAGTCCGGCCTTCAACCCCATTGAGGACGTCTTCTCGGTCGGGAGCAGTTGGCTTCGTCGGCATGTGGAGCCTGAGCAGTTCAATGCATGGCCGTTCTACACCATTGCTCTGATGCTAGCCTCCATCACGCCCGACATGTGCCGCGGCTTCGTACGCGCAGCCGTGCGCAACTACAGCCTGTATATCTAAGGCAAGAGTAAGTTGCTTCGTTCATCTGCATCCCGCTGGTCTCGAAACTGGAGTGCCCAACGACGGGCTCCAAAACGTGGACACTAAAACGAGGCGTTGACACTCCCTCTGTTCTGTCGCTTCCCGTATCATTTTTGGGCTTTTCTGCTGGTGCCTCTGAACCGAGCAGGGGTGAAAACGCAAAGGACGGCGGCGGGCGCTCGCTGCCGGGCCGCGTGCAACCAATTGTTGCACGCGGGTCGGCGGCGTGTGGCCCGCGCGCCCACCGGCGTGCGCGCATCGGCGGCGGCGGCGTCGTGCGTGAGAGGTGGGACTGAGGGTAGGCGTGGCTCTCGTTGGCGTGGCCTCGCGCTGCGCGGGCTTTTGGGTTGACTGTTGAGGTACGTGCACGCGTCCGTTGGGGACGTACGGCTGTGGTGCGTTTTGTGTGCTTTTGGGGAGTCCTGAGGAGCGTACAGATGGCAGTTGTGGACGGGGCGAGCCGTTGGCGGGCTCGGGGGTGGTGGCGACACTGTTAACGATGGGCACGGGAGCTGCCGCAGACGTGGGAGACGGCGGCGACGCGAAAATGTGGACACTGACGCAACGCGATGGCAATCCCTCTTTCTGTCGCTTCTCCTGTCTTTTTCGGCTTTTCTGTTGGTGCCACTGAACCGGGCAGGGGTGAAAACGCAAAGGACGGCGGCGGGCGCTCGCTGCCGGGCCGCGTGCAACCAATTGTTGCACGCGGGTCGGCGGCGTGTGGCCCGCGCGCCCACCGGCGTGCGCGCATCGGCGGCGGCGGCGTCGTGCGTGCGCGGTGGGACTGGGGGTAGGCGTGGCTCTGGTTGGCGTGGCCGC
>Ga0209093_1001532_pt1 | contig 13104 bp, 19 predicted proteins | sample SidtaG_4_FD_187450 | JGI IMG/M metagenome (GOLD analysis project Ga0209093, IMG submission 187450) | Marine algal microbial communities from Sidmouth, United Kingdom - Sidmouth_Male1 metaG (SPAdes) (version 2) | ecosystem: Host-associated > Algae > Red algae > Unclassified | place: Sidmouth...
ACGCGTGGGCGACATGGACCGGATCGGCGACGCCGTCGTCCGGTCGACATATGCGCCCGGCTCGTCACAACTTGCAGAATGCAATTTCGAGCGACCGAGAACGGGCCCATGATCTCGAACGTCGGGCCACTGTTCATGGATCAAAGAAGGATCAAGATGTGCTGCGATTCCCGATGACTTCGCAATGGACTTCTCATCGTCCCAAAATGGCGCGCAAGAGGAGATCTGCTGGTCTCTGTCCACCTCGCACTGGGCCATCAGCCAAATTGGCCGGCGGGCCCGCCTCCGTGCTCTGAAATTCCAACGGGACATGTGACTCTTCGTCACAAAGACTGCATCTAGAACGGGAGGCCGAACATGAGTCCCGTTCGGAGGCATTCCGAACGGGAGCGACCCCCGTCCTCCCTCCCGTTCGCGAACGGGAACCAGAACGAAATGAGCTCCCGCTCGGCGCAATCGATGCCAGGCTTTGACGGTTGCATTTGAGGTCGTGAGTCGGTCTCGATGTTATCTGTTAGATCGTAGCTAACGCATGCCAATAGGGTGGCTTGATCGTGGTGTATCGACATCGCCACGCTTCTGAGAGGTTTACAACTGGATCTTATGACCTGGGCCTTGTGGCGTCATCCAGATCATTGCAATTTCCTCTTCGTTGACTTCGCATGGTCTCTGACTCGCAGTCGTCGAGACCACAGGTGCGACTCATCTTCTTCGTGCGATCCGATTGCGTCGGTCACGGACTCTGTCTCAGCGGGCGCGACAGGCCATCGCGACATCGAAAGCCATACCTTACCTGTCGAAGTGTTCCGGGCTATAAGCATCCAAAAAAAACCGTCCCTTGTGTTGTCAAAACGTCAGTCAGCAGGTCTTTGGGTCTCACGATCATCAGAAAACCGTCGACCTGTACGAGAGGCCGGACGAATTTCCCGTGCCGGGGACTGCTGAACTGAGGTTCGGCCGTGCGCCCTTCCGTTCCCGGACGGGACCCTGTACGGGACCGTTTCCCGTGCGGTGCTGGAATGCCAGGCCCTCACGTTTTCCACGGTTGCGCCCGCACAGTCGCGAGGCAGCTCGCACGTGTTAATTTAGCGACGACCAATGATACTCCTTAGATCGGGTCTAGGCGCTATTCATGACATCCAGCCCCTCCCTCGAGCGCGGGACCGCCATGTCGGGCGACGTTGTCCAGAGAAGGACAGATTCGTGGGATGCGCAATACCCGCGGGTTGATCCAACTCCTCCCTCAGTGCCTTGGTCGTGGGTTCAAGTCAACAAAGAACAGTCCGGTGGCGCAGCTTCCAAGTCACAGACGCTACGAGCACCCACAGGAACCTTCGCGCCTACTCTCATCCAAGGATTTCGGATGCTGTGTATTGGTGCCGCCACCACCGCAATGCTATTCCCCCGGGAAAGGGCGTCTCGCATGACTGCGGTGTGCGTCCAGACGGCGCTGCCCCCGGCTCTATTGCCCCAGCGCCTGCTCCTTGGCGACCCCTGCGGCTGCGTACGGCTACGTCACGAACAAAAATGTACTAACAACACGAAAAGGTCGTGTGCGAGAGGCAACTTGAAAGGTGGCAGAAGAGGCATTCATGAGGGATAGGAGACTGCAAGAACACTTTTGACGCACGCATTCGCAGTCTTGGTTCTAGTCGTACACAACAAACAGAGGGGTCGCCTACAGCGCCACCCGCCCAACACATACAAGATCCCTCCCCGTCAATACGCACACGTCTTGCTGCATGGCCTCACAGCCCCGGTCGCAACGCTCGGGACGTCCAGGGATAGAACGGATTGGTGAAGTAACGCGACGCCCGTCGCTCATCGGCGGTTACGCTCTGGTTCTGCGGCGTCGCAAAGAGGCCGAGCCGGTCCCCTAGGTCAATCCAATCCACTTGGATATCCTCGGCGCGATAGATGCGTGCAGCATCGACGACTTCGAGCGCGGGGTAAGAGTCGTTGCCCACGCCGATCACCCACGCGAGCCGCACGCAACGAAAGCGCGTCAGAACACACCCATCGCGCGGCTCGACGGGCTGCATGCGCTGCAGCACCACGCAGCTCCGCGGCTGCCGCCCGATTGACCGGAGAACGGGGCGCACGCGGCCACATCCGACGCCTCCGCTGGCCGTCTCGTAACGCACAAAAGAGTAGGACGGCTTCCCGTGGAAGCTTGAAGTGGCGCGCAGGTGCTGCAGCACCGGCGGGGCACCCCACTCAAAGCGGGCGACGATGCGCGCCGTGGTGTGGCGTGTCACCCACGTGAAATTTTCACCGCCGAGGGCGGCTCCAATCTTGGCCGGCGCCGGCGTGCTACGAAGCTCCGAGGCAGACATGCGCTTACCCCGGCCGGTGAAGGAAATGTCGGCCGTCCGACTAGGCGGTGTGGCCGCCTCCGCACCAGGCTCCCCCCCGTTGCCCGCTCCCTTCCTGCCGGATGAGCGCTTCCCACTGCCCGACCCAGCTCCGGCGTGCGCTCCTGCCCCGGTACCGGAGCCCAGCTGTCCGCCATCGACCGCCCGACCGTCAGCGGCCTCCCCGCTGCCAGCTCCTGCACCGCCGTCAGCGCCCGCTCCCCCCCCAGATCCCAAATCATCTCCCCCGGCACATTGGTCTCCCTGCTCGCGCTCGCCGTCGGCGTCGTCCTCTTCGTCGCCAACGTCCTCCTCGGACGTTTGTTGATCAGCTGCGTGCATCACGTCGAGCACCGACGAGAGCGCTTCATCACAGCGCATCATCTGCAGGGAGACGTCCGGACCTCGCTTGTTGCTCCGGTTTTACATCCGCTTGCAGGTGGAGTGAACCTTCTCGTTCTCAGAGGTATCTCCCTCCCAGAGGTTGTCCCGTGACGGCAGCTTCTCCCCCAAGTTCTGCACCAGTCGGTGCAGTTTGGTCATGTTGACCTCTCAATACAGGGTCTGCACCCAGTCGACACCGAGCACGTGCGCGTCCGCCTCCATGTCAGCAATCTGCTTCTCGGTCAAAGCCGTCGTGTCGGCCACATTGTCGCCAAAAAGAGCGCTGCCAAGCCGCGCGGCAACACAAAACATGTACAGCACCGCATCATGCAGGGGCACGGGCCCAAACACCTCCACGTACGTCTGGGTGCTCACGACGTTAGGGCCGGGGAGCCTGCCCAATGTGCCGCGCAGGGTCGTGTCCGCTTCGGTCCCTTCGCCGTCGGCCGCAGATTGCCAATGGCTGTCGTCGTCGGACGCGCTGGGGTCCGAGTCCACCCTACCCGCCCTGGGCATGTCACCCGTGGGCGCGACAGCAGCGCCATCGAGGATGGATGCATCCGGATCAGGCGCTTCCCGCGGGCCGAGCGCACCGGCGACCATAAAGGGACAAAAGATGCTGAAGTGGCGCCAGCTGCGGCCCTTCATGGTGGCTTGAGCGTCTGTCGGGGGCACGAAGCAGCTAGGAAGGAAAGCAATGTAAGTTGAAGAGACCCTGAAGACACAGCGCAGGTCGAACAGAGCGCGGGTTTGAGGCTAGACCCGGCTCACGTATGGGGCACCCAGCAGCGCACCACGCGCACACACGACGTGCTCGCAACCCACACAAGCGCATCTTACATTGGTTAAATACGCGTGCGAAGAAGCTCCCAACGTACCCTGGGGGCGCCGGCGCTGCCAGGCAGTTTCGACAAAGAGGGAAGCCCCGCAAGTTGAGCCCGTCAAGAATGGCCGCCACCGAGCCGAGGCGCGCGCCGCCGGGATCTTGACACCAGGATCGAAGCGCTGTAGGTAGACGCTGCGCCAGCAGCCGAAGGATACCCAGCTTCCACACATATAGCAAATCGAACGAGGTAATCCGGTACAGGTTGGCACGCCCCGAAGCCAGACCGTCAACAGCGCCGAGCGCCGGGACAAAAGCCAAGGCTCTGTGCTCCTCGGCCAGGACTCGACGGCGGCTTGGGCGAGGATCGCATTCCCGAGCGACTGCAGCCGCCAGCTGCGCGTCCAGCGTGGCCACCACGTCTCGTTCCACCGCTCGCACCCCGCGCAGCGCACCATTGAGCCGCCGGTTTTCCATGCAAAGAGATCAGAAGAACCGGCAGCTGCTGCCCATCAGGGAGTAGAAGCACCGCTCCTCGAGCTGGTCCACGACGAGACCAACACTCCTTGGCACTAGCCGTACAACGCCGTGGCACGCCACCGGCGCTAACATGCCTGTCTCGCTGGCGCGCGCCAGCATGCGAGTTGACTGGGCAATGCACCGCTGAAAGACGTCGTTCCTGGCGTCGCTGACGGCGAGCCGCGCTGCCGCCGTCTTCTCGACGGCCTTGGGGATATGCTCGAAATATCCTACAGACTTCCAACAGCCGCCGCCGTCCAGCGCGTTGACCAAGTTAGCCCGCACCGGGAACATGTAGTTTGCACCCGACCAAGAGACGACCGCCTCGTCGGGATGGAGCTGGATGACCATAACCCGCGCCGCCGCCCCGTGCAGCTGCTGTACGTCGCGCACATCGCTCAGGTAGATGTCACTGTCAAGGGTCCCGTGCCGCACCCGCGTGCCGTCGTCCTCAGCATCAAAGGCCACCGCCCCAAGCAGCGACTGGTCCTCAAAGCGCACCGACTGGGCATTTGCCAGCGCGTCGAGACCGGCTTGGAGGATGTCGCGAAAGTAGAAAGTGCTCGTCCGGCCGCCGACGACGATGGGCACCTGCGGCCACCCGCGCACGGCAAGCGCACGGTTCATCTCGTGCCGCGTGGCCGTCTCGAAGCTTCTCGGCGTTGCAAAGGCGCGCGTGAACGGGCTGGCGTTTTTCGCGCCGCTCGTCGCCTTCTGCTCTGCGGCGCGCAGCGTCCGCGCGTACTCGACTTGGTCGTTCTCGTTCAAGCCGCTGCCGGTTGCCGTCAGCGCAATCCTCAGGGCGCTGTGGAGCGCCGGGGAGGATAACCGCGTCGGTCGGCGAGCCCAGGAGGTGTCCACAACCGGTACGATCAGAGACGCCTCGGGAATTGCCTCGTAGTAGGCACGGACGCGTGCCGCAGTGCTGCTGAATGTCTCATTCTGTGGCAGGGGCGTGTGCACGTGCTGCATCGCCATCGCCTCCATCGCGGTCACGAGGACCACACCGGGGCCCCCTCACCGAGACCATAGCACTTCTTGCGCGACCGTCGGTCATTACGGCTGCTCGCCACGCCCAGGGCGACCACAGGCAACAGCGCACGCGCCCATGTGCGTGCACAGCGGCTGTTGGAAGGACGTCCTCCGTGGAGAAGGTCAGCATGGAAAGCTCGATGTGGAGCGCCCGGCACGCAAAGCGGGCGCAGGAGCAGCCACTTGCACCCCACAGTGCTAGGAAAAGCCTTCGGCGACTGCGTTGCGCGAGCCGTCGTGGCCGCGGCGGGTCCCCCCACCCCCCTTCCCCCGCGTCGCCCGCGGTGCCCACGTGGCCGCAAACAGGGACTCCCCTACGAGACCAAGATCCACCTTCACCCCCTAGTCCGCTCGCCCACGCCATCCGTCGCAGTCCTCGCGCCAGACGATGCCCCAGGGCAGAGAGCACCCCATCCCGTACATCCAGGACGGAAGCCGTTGCTACCAGGTGTGGCCGAGAGCGCAGAGACGAAGAGCAGGCGCGCAAGCGGCCTTGTCCGAGTTTCCAGCGCGAGGAACATCAAGGGCTTGCTATAGAGTCTGCAGTGGGTCAGCTGCCGTACTTGCATGCAGAAGAAACCTCCCACTCAGCCGAAATGAGATGTCGTCGTCCGGGATCGGCCAATCGAGCGACAGGGTGAGACTTTGTAGCACCACACAAACTGGTGGATTCTGGGTTTCAATTATCAATTGCCGCCAATCAATAGTCTGCGGCGGCGTGAAAAGAGGACCGGACTGCGTTGTGCGACTCGCGCTGACCACACCACCGCCCAGCCGACTCCTTTCTCTCAACGCCTTCGTCGCCTCGACCCGCGATCTCTCTTCACTGCCCACCCTGCAGCACGCGCCGCCGTGTTCCCTGTCACACGGCGACTAACCGCTGGACTTTGCACCTGCCCCCCCCCCCCTCAGCCCTCCCCACTCCGCGGCCTTGCACCCGCCCTTGTTCTGGTACGTGCGGTCGCCCCGATTGTCGTCTGTTGGGCAGTGGCCGGTCTGGCCACTGCCGCTGTGCGCGCCCGGCGATTCCTAGCCGCACGCGCAGTGCCACTCGGACTGCCTGTGTCTCTCCGCAATGCGAGCTGCCTCGAGCGGGCCGTCCTGCTGCCCAGAGGAGTATATGTACTGTGCTTTCCGGCGACAGGGGCTCACTCTAACACCGACGCATCCCACACGGTCCCCTGCATTCTCCTCCGTGCCCGCCCACGACGCCGAGGACCACCCTCACTGCCCTCATTTCCCGTTCGTCCTGGAAACCCCCACCCCTCTCCCCTCTTCCCGCTTCCCCTCCCTGTTCTCGGACCCCCCTCGCCCGTCCACCTCACTCCTAGCCGCTGCCCTCCATGTTCCGCGCCGTGCGCAGCCGTGAGCTGGCCGTCGCTCGCCCACCTCCCGGCCAATAGGGGAACCCCGCCGGTCGCCAAGGTTCTTCTTCCTCGCGCCTGTCGCCAGAACGCCGCTATTACCACGGCGCCGCTGAAGGCGTCTACCTCCATGACAGCCATGTGACGTCGCCGCCCGTCAGCACCGCTCGACCAATCCAGCGCCCCTTCATCCTCACGAGCGCTTCGTGCGCGCCGGTGGAGGCGGCCCGCACGACGGCAACGATCAATAACCAGGGACCGCGCGCTGCCAGTGCGGCATCGCCGGTCGTCAACCACGCGTTTGGCGCTTTCGGTGCTGCAGACGAGCCCTTGTCTCCGCCGGGTCCAGTGTATCTGATCGCGCAGCCGACCTCTCCGCCGCCCACCATCTCGGGGGGTGCCGGGCCGTCTGCGGCCCACGCAATGGCGGCTCGGCAGGCGGCGTACCAGGGATCTACCGGGCTGGAGGTGGACGGCAACGACATGTCGGACGGCGAGCACACGCCTCGGACATTGCTCGACACGTCTTGTTCACGTCTGCTGGCGGGCGCCACCCCATCCCGGTCGAATGCGGGACGGCGCGCGCGGGCGCCGACGGCAACTTTTTCGCGTGCCGCGGCTGCGCATATGCAGGCCGGACAGGCAGCGCCGCGTGGATCTCAGAGTCCGACGCCGACACGTCAGCGAAGCAGCGCACCGGTTCCCGCGGCGGCGGCCTGCGCGTCTGCCTCGCTGACTGCATCGCCATCGCTGGTAGCCGAGCTGACGCGCATCATGAGGGACTCTACGGCTGGAGTGCGGCGGTAGATCACGGCCTTCCGCAGGGAGCTGGTTGTCACCAACAACAGCATGCGCGCGCTGGTCAAGAAGATCAAAGACATTGCAACGGTGGCAGACCGCATGTCACTCATCCTCATCGTCCAGCGGCGCTTGATCGACCAGATGAACGAGTCCATCGCGTCAACTGCAGCCGCTGTGCAGGCGTCGGCAGTGGCGCAGAGAGAACAGGGCAACGGGGCGGCCGCGCCGGCCCTGAGCGGGAGCGTCTTGCCCGCCCAGGCGCCGCGGTCCGAGGAAGAGATGGAGGCGCAGGATGCTAAGTGGCTGCTCGAGATCAAGCCGTTGCTGGAGGAGTGGCTCGCGGACAGGTTTGTCAACGCCTCGTGCGCCGCAGATGTGTCCGTCTCACGGGCGGAGGTCAACATGTTCATCCGCGACCAGACGATGCGACGGCTCAACGTGAGCGCCCAGCGAGCGGTTGAGCTGCTGCCGATCAAGTGGCGCCTGCCTGTCCGCCCCCTACGCCCGGCGGCACCAACGGCTCGTGCGACGGCACCACCCCCTGCAGTGAAGGCAAAGAAGACCCCAGGGTACCGCTACCTTCACCGGGTATTTTCTCACTTCTTCCAACGGCTTGGCAATTAGGCGGTATCTGTCTTCTGGACGCATGCCAACGATGCTGGCAACGTGGGCACGCTGCGCCGCATGCGCGGGACGCGCAGCAAGCTAGAGGTGGTCTTCGAGCGGCTAGTTTCCAAGGCGCTGATGAGTGAGAACAAGTTCTTCATTGACGACGTCCTCAAGGTCGGCATGCTCAGGGCGCTGAGGGTGCTTTTTTCGTCATTTGGCGCGCTATTCCGCTTCTCCGAGCCTGCCGCAACCCCCCCCGCCCCGCGTGTCATTGTTTGCCTCCTCGCCCACTACGCTTTTGTCGTCACCAAGGTGCGCGTGCACCTCTAGACACGCGCCGATGCCGACGATTCTGATGCGGAAGGTGAAGACGACGACGACGACGACATGGACGTGGGGGCCGATGAGGGAGCTGACATGGGCCAAGTGCTCAACCGCGGGCATCACGAGGAGTGGGTGGACGACCTCGTGGCTGTTGACAATATCCTTTCGCCGTTGGGTGCGACAGCGGTGAACGGCTTGCGCATCTCCGAACTTCGCGACCCTCGTCGCACCAATACAACCCATCCTCCTACGCCCCAGCTGCCGCCGGCTGTGGCTGACAATGTCGCCGCCATTGCCGCCGCCGGGCGCGGCGCACTTGCTGCTGCTGCCACGGGTCAGGCGACCGATGCACGTGGCGTCGGAAGGGCGCCCACTGCTGGGGTGGGCGACGTCGGGATGGACGCGCGTGCGCGTGGGAGGGCTCCGCCCCCTCCGTCTGCGGGGAGCGACCTCTGTGACCGGTGGCGTGATCCGCAGGGCTAGGGACGGCATGTTGGCGGCTCCGGGGCAACTGCTGGTGGAGATGAAGACAGTGTCACCGAGTCGTGGACCGATGGAGATGGAGAGGACCCGCGTCACCGTCGCCCGCGCACGTACGAGGAGGTGGCCGCGACGGCGGCACGTCGGGCGGCCGTAAGCGTGCTGCTCGAAGAGGTTGACTAGTGCGGGGGATGCGTGATGGTTGGGCGGCGTGTTATGTGTCGTGTGGTGAGAGGGACTGAATAGGGGTGCTGTGTTTTTGGCTTCCCTGACATGTGCTGCTGTGGGTGGTGATGTGGCCGCCCGCAACCTTCTTGTCCGTTAGTTTTTGACTGTCTGCTAGGGCTCGTGCACCCTCCCGTTGGCGAGTTCATCGGCGTTTGTAGCATCGTTCTCTGAGTGCTGTGTTGTCGTGTGCTTGGTTTTTTGTCCGCGTGGGTTCTGGCACCCTGCCCCCGCTGTTTTTCCACGAGCGTAATGACATGGCTCCTGTTCTTCTTTGCATCGTGGTTGGCTCACTCATTCTCACCCTTCCTTTTGGTTTGCGCTTGAGAGCAACGGCATCGGTGTCACACGGAGAACGCAAGGCACGAGTCGATGCGTCCCATCATACCGCAGCATGATCGGTTGGTATTGCAGAAAAGCGTACCATGCTGGCCGTGCGCGGGCTGGCGCCGGCTGGCAGCGCGGGCGGCGGGCAAAAAAATAAATGCACACCTCATTTCAAAGGAATGAGCATGACGGCCTGCTGTCCTTATCCTCCTCACTGCTAGCCCAACTAAGCCTGCAGACCTCAGATGTAGACGCAGCCTCGAGACCAGGTCCGTGCAGCCCGAACGCGTCCATGACGGGAGAAGCTCCCGTTCGGATGCTCGGACCTGTACCCGAGGGTGTCCGAGATAAGCTCCCGTTCGGTGTGGTCGAATTCCTGACGATGCATCCTGGCCGGGTGCATGCTGGTGTTCCAAGGGAAGGAACCGCCGCGCAGCAAAGTCAGATGATAGCGGGTCGAAGGAGACGTTGCGCCTCGTCAGTCGAAGTGTACTTGAAGATCCTTCTGTATTTCTGATCTATGGTGCGTGTCCCAAAAATGAGACATCGCGGTTCTTTCTTTTTTTCTCGGCCCACTGGCCTTCTGCAGCGGTCCGATGATGTAATGTGACCCACTCGGTCCCACTGTGCTTCCAGAACGGCCCCTGACAGAGTAAGCAGAGGCCGCACATCCTCATGTGTCATGGGGGGATGTGTCATTCATTGCAGCTTCGACAGGTGACGATCACGCCCCCCAATCAAATGCACGGATACAGTCAGTCTCCATCCATGTCCCACCCAGTGGAAAGACAGATGTCCGTGCCGCTGCCTGTTGGTGGACACCAAAACATGACGATCGTGGCCTCGAAATGGGGTTGTTCCTCGGACTTGTGGGACCTTGTTGACAGAAACCCCAGGGCAAAATTTCCGGATTTGATCTGGGTTGGTTCTTCCAGGCGTCTTTTGCTCGGCCACGTCCTCTTGCGCACCCCGCACTTGACTGTGGTCGAGTGCGCGGCCTGTCTTTATCGGCAACGCCTGGTCGTCACTGCTCTGTTTCCTTTCGCGGACACCATCCTCCCGGCCTTCAGCCCTCCGTGCACGGACGTCTCCGCTCTTTCGTGGCTTCCTTTTCTTGCTAGTGTGGTAAACTCTGTGCTCCTTTCTTGCCCTTGTCTGCGCTCCCCTACCTGCCCCCCCCCCGCCCCCCCTTTTTTCCGACTCTTCCAGTACTCATTATGTGCTCTGCCTCATCTCCCGCCCCTGGCATACGTAGTTGCTTCGCCTTCGGTGCCGCCATCGACGAGCGGTGGTTGGCGGACGCCGATAGAGTCACCCGCTCGAGGGGCACTCTTGCGCCAGGCCAAGTCAACCATCTGAGCACGTTCAAGCGGCAGCGGAGCATCCTTGCAACCTTCTGTGAGTGTATGAAGCATTGAGCTTTGCAGATAGGATTGGGCGGGTGATGCGGAGTCGGGCGGGGGTGTGGTTGGCATAAAAGCGGGGTGGGGGAGGGCATGCACCCAAGGGGGGTTGAGAACCTACAGTGTCTCTGTAAAAATGAAGGAGGGCGGTAGAGCAAGAACTTTTTTGCATCATATCCGCATGGTTCGCGTGTGAAAATGGCGGGGGAGGCGGGGGGGGGCACACGCGGCACGATCACGCCGGGGCTCAGAAGCGTAGTTTGTGAAGACGCCAACAACCCCACCGTTGACATTGTAGCATGATCTATGTGCGCTTCATGGAAGCTGGGAATGGGTGCATCGTCGGATGCTGGGGTGTGCGCTGGCGCCGAAGACGATTTTTCCCGTCTCGGAGGAGACGGTCACGAGAACCAGGACAAGGCAATTTGAATTTCAATGAGAACCCGACCAAATCCTGCATGAACGAAGTCCTCCGCAATCAATCTTCATCATCATCGATCAAAGGAGGAAGGGTGATGCTTGCTGCCTCCAAGCACCCGTCAGCCTCGCTAATCATCCCCGCGGGCTGCTCCTCAATGTCCAGCCACTCTTCCACCACCGTCCGTTGCACGCCTGTGCTCAACCCCCCGAGCGTGACGTCCCCCAGAGTTGTGACTCGCAGCATGGACAGCACCTCGTCCACGTCGTCGGCCACAGCCCGAAAGGACCGACGGTACTCCCCGTGCTCCTTGAGAAAGTCGTGCTTCCGATTGGTGCCCAGCACCTCCGCCTTTGCCCAGCAGTGCACAATGCACTTTCGGGTGATGGTGGCCCACTCCTCCTTCACCATGACGGCTACGTCCATCAGGTTGGCCGCGTTGCCGGCCCCGAGGCCGAGGCCCCAGTTAGCCGAGCGACCACGGCGGGAAGCGGGGACCGCATTAGCCGCCTCCCTCTCGAGAAGGGCATTGTACTCGGACAGGGGGGTGAAAAAAGACGGCTTCGTGCAGTCCGCGTCCGGGTTGGCAGCCGCCGCGGTGTGGGCAGACGGAGCCGGCGCCGCCTCGGCCGCGCTGCCCTCCACCTCTGCGCCCTCGGCATCGTCAGGTGGAGGCGATGGTGATGTCGCCAGGTCCAACTGGCGCCGCTCGGCCGACGGGCTCTCCACGAGCTCCCCGAGGCCGTCCACCACTCTTTTCAGGTGCCGGCGTCTGTAGCCGCGCTTGACCGCCGCGATAACTCCGGCGTCCAACGGCTGATTCCGAGCGGTGGAATCAGGCGGGAGGAAGAAGAATTGCAGTTGTGAGTGACCGACTTGGGAGCCATGGGACGACGCGTTGTCCATCATCAGCGCCACTTTGCGGCGGTCGTGCGTGATCACCCCCGGCACGAACACCTCGTCAAACCATTTCTTGAAGCGTGTGCCATCCATCCACGCATTGGATTGGTCCATGTATGGCAGTAGAGGGGTCCTGTCGGGGCCATTGAAGCATATTGGCACCTTGGATGACCCAATGAGGGCGGCGGGTAGCTTCTCCATGCCGGACGCGTTGCAGCACAAGACGTCTGTGACCCGGTCCTTGGCCTTCATTGCCTTCACACCGCGCGCCGTGCGCCTCGCGCCATTCGACACGTAGGATTGCGAGGGCAGGCAGCGATAAAGAAGCCCCGTCTCATCCATGTTGAAGATGTCGTCGTCCTTGAACGCCGAGAGCTCCTCCTGCAACTTCTCCAGATCCTGCTCGATTGCGACAGTGTCCTCGGCGCCGGCCTGGCCGTGCAGCCGCATCGACGCCAATCCATTACGGGAGAGGAAGCCACGCACGTAGCCTCGGCTGGCCCGAAATGTGGCGAGCCCGAGCCGCCGTCCAATCTCAGCCGCCTTTTCTTGAAGGAGCGCGAAAGACACAGGCACCGTAGCGTGGCCAAGACGCTCGACCGCAGTGATCCGCTCGAGCAGGAGCTTGTCCACCGCCGGAAAGGCGCCCTCCCGCCTTGTAGTGCGCATAGCCGTCATGGCATGGTCGGGGAGAGCCATCCACGTGTCCTTGCGTCTGTAGTTCTTGCGTACCGCGTCCCTAGATACGTCCACGGGCAACTCGGCGATGATGCTGCTCCACGACATCCCCTTCGTGCGCATGCGACAGATCGTCTTCTTGACACCAATTGTGATTGGCACTCGCGTCTTGCGCGTCACCACCAAGTTGACGTGGACCACGTCAGTGGTCGACGAGGTGCCCACTGCCACGTCGGCCTCCTCGTTGTCGTCCGTGGCCAAAACCGCCTCACCCGCGGCCGCCGCAGCCACGGTGGCCGCTCGGACGGGGCCTGGCACTCGAGCAGCGAGCTCGGGGGCGGCTCGCACAAATGAAGCATGCATGGCTCGCGCCATAGCTTCTGCTTGGGGTGATAGGATTCCCATGCTTGGGCGGATGACACGCCGACCCAGCACTGGCTGCAGCTCGGACGCCGGAGGGGGG
>Ga0209093_1001533_pt1 | contig 13099 bp, 13 predicted proteins | sample SidtaG_4_FD_187450 | JGI IMG/M metagenome (GOLD analysis project Ga0209093, IMG submission 187450) | Marine algal microbial communities from Sidmouth, United Kingdom - Sidmouth_Male1 metaG (SPAdes) (version 2) | ecosystem: Host-associated > Algae > Red algae > Unclassified | place: Sidmouth...
GGGCGGCCAGGGGCGGCGGCGGCAGGGGGCAGCGGCGGGGGCGACCATGTGCATCCCGATGGCGCGTATTGCGTGGCTGGAAAGGGTGATGAGGGGGGTCTTCGTGTGTGCGCAGGAAGGGTGATGAGGGGGGGTGGCTGTGTCGATGGTCAGTCCCGAGAAAGAATACTGTAGTTGGGTAACTGCGTTCTGTAGCACGTGGCAGGGTTGTGCTGTCGTAACAGCCTGCCACGAGGCAGGGGGGGCCCGTCGCGACGCCCGCACCCCCAGATAAGAGCGGACATTCGGATTCTGACACGTTTCCTCATTACAGTGTACACGTAAAACTTTTCTGTCTTTCGAAAGACGTCCGAGAAATTTCTCGGACATCTTGCATCGCCGTTGCATCGGCGACGACCGACGCATACGAGCACTTCCCCCCCCTTTCTGCACCTTGACGTACAGCAGCGGCATCGCCTAGCAGCGGCTACGGTGATATCTACATACATCCTCGCATCTGCCGCAGTTTTCTTGGGTCTGGTCGTCGCATCAGCATGGCGTCGTCCTCTGGCGTACCTCCCCCTCCGCCGTGTCGCCAGTGGTACGTGCGCGTTCGCCAAAAAAGCGAGTAAGAAGCGGTCAGCTTTACTTATTGTTTTTACGTGACGTGATGGATGAGGCCGTCCACAACTATGCTACACGGTCAGCAACACTAATCTTACGCCCTCTGTTTCCCTCGGCCACCACGTTGCGTCTGGTGCCCCCGCTTGATTGGTATGGCTGCTTTGTGCAGCGACGAAGCCTCCGCCTCCCTTCACAGACTGTTCCCTCAGCTAGACCACGCATTTGTGTGTGATCAATGCCACCAGGCTTGCCTGCGCCTCAATTCCGCTGCGTAGCAGTGACTGTCTCTGCGAGATGGCGGGCGCCTGAGAAGCTCGGAGCAAGTCCAGGTTCTCGCCGGCATGCCTCGACGTCAGTGCGCGGTCTCGAGCTCGCCGTACCTGAATGGAGTGTCTCGCGGCTGTTGCCGTGCATGCTACTTCATCAAGCGTCCATCTCCCACAAGGAAGTGGGACGCATGTGCTTCCGTCATTCATGGAGATGTCTCCACCAACCGTCGTCCAACTGCGCGCCCAGGTCCGCAGATCCTGCGTATCCTCTGGGCGGATGCAAAAGCGACAGAGCAGGCGGCTCTTTCCTCGAAAGATCGCGAGCCGGCGTGCTCCGCTTGCAGAACACTGGCTGAAAAGCGCAGCCGAGCCGCGACAACGGCCGGGACAACGGCCACGGTGCCTAGCCCGACCCGTCCTGCTGTCACTCCCAGCAGTGAATCGCCCATGCTGACTGGCACGGTGCCGCAAGAGGCGACACGCGCCCGAGGGCGTGCTGGCCCCACCGCCGGTGACACCATCACACGAGCGGATGCGGCACACGCCATCTCTGCCGGCGGCGAGCGCGCAACAGCTTTGCTGACAGCGCAAGCCACAAGGGGGGGCGGAGTCGGGCTTTCGGGCGCCACTTCGGTCGCAGCCGCACACGTGTCGGCGGATTCCCGTCTGAGTGGCACGTGCGCGACGGCGGCGGCACTCATCGGTTCCAGGCGCTTGGTGGCGGTTGCAGATGCGCGTGGCGCAGCTGAGCCGGAGCCTATGGCGCCGATTCGTACCGCAGATGGCTCGCACCAGCAGGCAGGCGCAGCCCTGGACACCCTCCGGCCGGCAATCCACTCTGCTGATGGCGGCAGCGGGCTGGCGGACGCGGCGCCAGGTGCCTTTGGGCCCAGTGTCGATGTGGCCTTGGCCACTGTCATCGCTGCCACTGGAACCTTCGACGAGGCCCAGCGGCAGTGTGTTGTGGCCATCGTCAGCGCGCATCTGGTGGCTGAAAATCCGCAGACGCTGCGGGCCCTGTCTGCCAACGGCAGGGATCTACTCTACACTCGCCAGACAGTGTCAGTCAAAGCGGTCGTTGGCCCCGGACATGCCCGTAGACGGTCCCTGGAGGCATCGTTGGCCATTCGAGCATTGTGCCGGGACAACGAGGAGGCCATGGAGAGGGTCCTCGGTGACGTCAGCCGGCAGGCGAGGGACGCTGGGATTTTGGCTGTGGTCCCATCGGCGGCGGTTGCGGCACTTCCCACACGATTGCAGACGCAATTCGTCGTTGCCAACAGTATCTCGTACGAGACGTGGCAGCGCATTCGGCGCATCATGGGCGGACCTCGGAGCGGGCTGGCCAGCGCGGCGGTGATGCGGGCGGATGGCCGGGCGGCGTTTTCAGAGGCGCGCCACCGTGTGACGTCATCGGCATTGGGTGCCACGCTGGCGAGCCCGCGGGCGGCCGTTGAAGCCATGGTGGCGGATCTTGTGGCCCGGAACCAGTTCATCGACCGACCGGTGGCGGGCCGCCCGGCCGGCGAGATTCTGTTGGCATTCGGGCTGGACAAGGGCGGTCGCCAGAGCTCACGCAAAGCGATTTTGGCGTGCATCAACCAGGCACATCCATGAAGTCGGGACAACACCATTCTTTTCGGTGTATTACCGTGCCAAAAGGACGACTACCCATCGTTGGCGGCTATGGCCGAACTGTACGCACCCGATTTGGAGGACTTGAGGACCAACGGGGTCTCCGTCGCAGGCGTCACGAGGCCAGTCCATCTCGTGCTGCTGGGGGACTACTCGTTCACGACATCGTTCGACGGTCATGCGGGGGCCAGCAGCCGCTTTCCCTGTGTGTACTGCTGCTGTCTCGCGCGCATTACCGCTTCGACTCTGAAGCTGATTCCAGATTTTTCCATTTATGGCAGTCTGCAAGATGGTAGCCGCGCCGTGCGTGTGCCTCGCACACTTCTTCAAAAGACGGTGGTGGCGGATCTGTTCGCAAATGGTCCTTTGGCGGCGCTTCAAGATCCTCCCCCGACTACGGACACCCTGTCTTACGTCCGGCGACCGCTGATGGTCTTTGGTCCCCAAGATATTGTCCCCATGCCCTTGCATATCACGCTGGGTGTGAGCCCATGGCTACTCTCTCTGGGGGTGGAGGCCGTTGCGTTCGATTCTGGGCCGGACCGGGCCAAGGAGTACGCGGCAGCGCTGACGGCTGCTCTGCGTCTCAATGTCGGCGTGTCCCCAGCTCCTTACTGGGGGGGCACATTCGAAGGCAAGGCGTGCCATAAGATTGGTCGGCGCCTGGCGGCGGTTTTCGATATCCTGGACGGATTTGTTCCTCTGGCACGTGCCTCGGCGTACCGCCAGGCTTGCAGCTTATGGACTGATCTGCTTCCAGTCCTGAACCGGGCGACAACCTTTGCAGCCGATGAGCGCTCAACATCCCGTCGGCAAGCGGCTGAATTTGTTGACCTTCTACGGTCCAGCTTCGAATGGGCTCGCATCACTCCCAAGCTCCACGTGCTCGCGTGTCACGCAGCCGATTGGATCGACACCTACGGTTCGCTGGGGCTCTTCTCTGAGCAAGGGCTCGAGGCCTGGCATGGGTATTTCAACCAAAACGCCTCGGTTTTTTGCCGCGGGCTCCTTCCTGGAGAGTTGTGTACGATTGGTACAGCGAGCGGCGGTGTGCCGTGGCCCAGGCGATTCGGCATTCAACCGCGGCAAGCGTCGGGCCCCGGCCTCGCCCGACGCCCGCTGCGCGAAGCGTTCTGGCGATCTGCGGACCGCGCGGGCCCGAGTCGCGGCCGGACTTGGAACTCGGCAATCGGCCGCGTGCGCGGATGCTGACACTGTCAATGCGGACAAGTGGTCTACAAACGTCTACGTGGCTGCGGTGTGCAAGATTGCCACTTGTCGCGCGGGGTCCGAATCGACCACAGGGCCGACTGCCGTCGCATCTGCGGCCGCATCTGTCGCCGAGGCCGCAGTGACTGCAGAGAACCTACAGCTTCTCGAGGAAGCTGAGACGATGTGCTTGGAAGCGTTACTTGAGGATTATGTAGCATAGTGAAAAGAGCTGCCTTTTTTGTGCTGGGAACAAGGCGGTAGCCCACATTTTGGACCACGGCGCTTTCGGCGACGGCTGGCGAAGCGGCTGCTGTCGTACCCAAAGTCGTACGGACCGGGGTGTGCATCGGGCATGGGACAGCTGCCCCGGATCTGCTAGATCCGGATCACGACGGATCACGTGCGCAGGCATGTAGACACCCGCGCAGGTGATCCCGCGCAATCGGATCCTGCGCACGCGATGACCAAGACCGACTCCACTGGAAAGTTTTAGACGGACCTTTGATTTCTCTCTAGCAATACGTGTGGATGGAGGCCGATACAGACAAACGAGGGAGGCTTCAGCTGAGACAGCTCACAGGAGCTGTGACACGCCTTCAGAAAGCCCAAAATCCTGCCCACACGTTTTCCGAAAGGAAGCATTTAGCCGACAGTGTCTGTTCGAGCCGATGAATGGCCAAGAATCCCAATGTCCTCTTTATCAGTGTGTTAACTGGGGGTGCGACGGCGTCGGCAGACCGAGGCCCGGCGGTGGCAGCCACGAACAGCGACAGCGGCGAGGCGGCGGCAGCCCACGCCTAGTTAGGGTTGCTCAGAACGCCCGGGGCGTCGTTAAGGGCGTCGTTAAGGGCGTCACCAGGGCGTCATTTGGGCGTCGTGCGCCCCTAATGCCCCAACTCAAAGGGGCGTAAGCAAGGCGTCGCGAAGAGAAAGTTTTCAGGGAAGTCTACATCATTCAGCAGGTGGCGGCTGTGCACCTTGATTGGGGACAGGCACCCAGTCTTGACACAAAAATGATATATGGGAGCACAAAATGGGTGCCACTTGACCCATGTTGCGAATATCGAGAGTGCTACTTGGGGCGTCGTGAGGGCGTTTTGGCTGCCTAATGGGGCGTCAGTAAGGCGTCTTATCCGTCGCGCGCCCCTGACGCCCCTGAAATAGGGGCGTCGTGTGCAACCCTACGCCTAGTTATCCTTGCCAGGAAACGCAATTGAAAGGCCGGGAAACACGAAGATCAAGTCCCGATTGTATCATGAATAAGTGTGCGCTAATATTCTCTAACAGTGAGATCGAGTGACTGAGATTCCGATCGATGACTGTTGTAAAAATAGTACGCATTCGAGCGCTGACCACAGACATGATCGCGGGAACCGATCGGATCGATCTCTCGCCTGAGATCAATCCATCAACGTCATTGTCTGTAACGATGGCAACGGACATGACGGGTGCCACTTCGAGCTGGAAGCTTTCTCGCGATGCGCTAACTCTTTACGTGCGTGGTTACCAGGGTTTCGCAAGCGTAAGTAGTCCAAGCGAATCTCGCGCGTAAGTTTCAAGCGAAACTCGCATTCGCTTGAAAATCGTGTGCCCAGCCAGATACACAGCGAGTTGTGTGCTCGTCCTAATTTAATCCTCGCCACGGATTAGGAATTGTAAAGGGATATGATCGAGGATAGTTTTTCTCACTCAGCGAGATCGATTCTGAGGGTTGGTCAGACGCGTTTTTGAGAAAAGCGTGTGACGATCCCAGGATCAGTGGAGGAAAGGACGTGAACATCTCCCACCGTTGATCCTGGGGTCATCCCATAACTGAGAGAGGAACCGACCGGGAATTTGTCGCCAGGACATCCTGCAAACTGATCCCGACGACCGCCAGTCCTTTTTCTGAGGATGGTAGAGAGGATCGAGCTGTGAATCGGACGGAGACTGGATGACGGATAGTCCGCGAGATCAATCGGAGGACAGGGTGAAAGACTGTTGCCTGGATCAACTGGCAGAAGGGCCTGCGCTTCACCTCACAACGATCTCAGGTCTTTGCACCGGGATAGTCTGCAAGTCCACTCCCTGAGACTGTCGGAATGAAAGTCCTGGGCACTGTCATCATCAGCGTGGAGATCATCTGGATGTGACCAGAGTGTACGGCTCGGGCTTGCGCCCACATGGAGTCGCTCCACCCGTGAATGAAACTCACGAGCTCGGGCTCCTGGTAGCTCTCTTCGTGATGCACCGCTCCAGTCTCAGGCGCCCCCCACTGTGCTGTGCCGTACTACTCCGTGCTCCTGCAGGCGACTGCAGCGACCCTGTGCCTGATCTGCTCCGTTGGTATCGTCCAGTTGCGGTTTGCGGTGCGAGGAGCCCGCGTCCCCGGCACGCCATTCGCCTTGAGCTCTGCTGTGTGTGCCGTCTCATCTCCACCGGTTGTGTAACGTGACCGTGCTGGGTGCGGGGCAATCGTAGTGTTCGCACGAGGCAGTGTCATCCCTGCAGTCCCCTAGCGTGGGACCTCTTGCCCTGCGACCCTGTGTTGTCCTCGCCAGGCCGTCGCTTGCTTTTATTTGTATGTGAGTTTCGCTGCTTGATAGAGGCATTGGTTGTGGTTAAACCGAGCGCTATGAAGCGTCGCAGGCGTGGTCCTCGTGAATCTACCTTCTTCAACTTTGCAGACGAGAACCTCCGGCACATGGAGTCGCAACTTGCCGCGAACGCCCCAGTTGCAAACACCGCTGATAAGGATAACCCTGGAAGTAGCAGTGCGGGGCAGATGCAGCACTCTGCATGGAGCAGGCCGCCCCCAGCGGATACTGTTCATGGGGAAGAAGACCCCTCCATGGCGTCAGAGTCTGATGGTGATGGGATTCCGTCGGAAGATACGGACTTTTACAGTGAAGAGGAAGTCTTAGCCGGGGAGTTTACGTCTCGTCGTGAGTTCGTGTGCTTCAACTACCTCTTCGGGCGCGCCCGTGTTACTCTCAGGCAGTATGACATTATGCGAGAGGCCGAGAACTCGTTCGACCCTGAGGAAAAGTGGCCGTCGCGGTGGCGACTACAGCAGCTTCGCAGTCACATGCTGAAGTCAGCTGCTCCGGTGCGAGAAGAGAGAACGACGCGCCAGCTTCCTTTTGGCAAGAGAAAAGCCCCGAGAAAGCTACCTGATGTATCTGTGTCGTACCTTACGTTCTCTGAACACATCAAGAGGGAGTTTGGGGATCCTGTGACGGCATCTCTGTTTCACAGCGACGGTGACGCGCGCATTGGAACAGTTGAGCGTCCCGCAGAGTTCTTCCAAACAGTAGCTGCAAGGGACCCCGCTAGCTACAACTTCAAGAAGGCTTTCGTGTTCAACCGATAGCGGTACGGCCTTGGATGCATCGCAGATATCTTCTTGGATAGCAAGACCAAGTTTAAGGCCAAATTGAAGAGCACCGCAATAGCTGCCGATGGAGAAGTCACGATCTCACCGGCAACGTATGCCCATTCCCATGCACTTCGAGTTGGTGACTTGCTCACGTGTTTTAAGGTCCTTCCAGGCCTCCTTCCTCCGGAGCCCCGGAACTCATGCGTCTCAAGCCAGCGTACAGTCACGCTGAGGATGAGTAGAGCCGGTGAAGTGTTTGTTATCAACGTCTGGAGCGCACCCGGGCGCGAGAAAGACTCATGGACGGCTCTGACTGCTCCAATTCCCATTGAGCTAGCTGAAGAGGCTCCGCCCGCTGCCGATGACCTCCCCGAAAAAAGACCCGTACACTATCTACTTGTCACTATACGGTGACGAGTTTAGTGTCTACGAGCGGAGACGTGGGAGCTTGGAGGGATACTACGGAGCGTACACGTCCCTGGCCCTGGCTGATCGTTCGTTTTTCGTTCGGCCTCTCTTCTATTTGCCACCGGGAGCTTGCCCAGAACCGTTGATTGCTCGCATCGTCGACGACATCATAAAACTGAGTAAAGATGGCTTGGTTGTCCACGACACCTTCAAGAAAGAGGAAGTCGTGGTTCGAGCGTACTTGTATCTTGCGGTATTCGATTCCCCGATGGCTGAAAAGCTCTCGAACTCTATCGGACCGAGTGGCACCGAGCACTGCACAAGCTGCGACATTGTCCATCCCAAGACCACAAGCCGCAGGAAGGAGCGCGCCGTGAGCAGCACCGAGTCATTTGACGTTCAGGACACGAGATATTCGAGAGTACAGGAGCGCACGCATGCGATCATGTCAGCTGTTAAAGGATCAGTGGATCAGTCAACAGACTCCTTGAGGGATGCCCTCCTGTTGAATGGCGTGACAGACAGAGTTGGAAGCCAGTTGATGCGGTTACATGAAGCCCGGGGTCCCGGAAGCTTTGACATACACGAACACATCATCGTTGCTCCCTCGCACCTTCTTTACTACAACCTTGGGTCCCATCTCTTAATGGAAGCGTACGATGCACTCTCTGTGCAGCAGCGAGACAATTTTACGAAGGAAATGCGTCGCAGTGCAAAGCATGTACCCACGCATACTATCCTTTCTTCGTTCGAGCCTGAAAAGATGGGTGGAACGACGTCGTCAATGTCGGACTACGCGGTGCTCATCACGGTGAGTCCCACAGTTCTACAGTACCTCGTACACACGAACACGACGTCTCCGCATGCAGTTGCTGCCCTCGGTGCTCTGCAAGCCCTGCGACAGTTCGCTGCTGCCCTGTTTTATCGTCCAACGATTTCACTTGACGGAGAGTCAGCCTTGAGGGAGCGGCCAACCTTTGCTGACCTTCAGGGGCTGGGTGAGGGTCTCATGATTCAGCTGCGTCTACTGCTACCTTTTGACGGCAAGTGGGAGCGACCATCTGTTCATCGCGTGTTGGAGCTGCTTTATCGTACTCTTCCTCTAGCGCAGCTTGGGTCTGCAATATGCGAGCTCATATTTGAGAAGTTCCACCAATAATCCAAGCGCGAAGTGGAACAGAGCAGCAACAGAAACTCTGCTGAGTACGCCATGCAGCGATGGCGTGAAATAGAGACTTTGTCGAGGGCCCTGTCCATGCCTGCGGACCACAGCATTCCTCCTTCATGGCTGCTCGGAAAAAACGGAAAGCCTTTGAAATTCGTTGTGTTCCACCAGCTTGCTCCTCAAAAGCGCTACACAGCTGCTACATTGAACACGTGGTGCCCTAGGACAGCGCTGCACGCAGTTTCGGCCACAACAGAGGAGTTCTGGCAATCCCACGCACCCAACGCGGCTGTCAAGTTCTGGCGGAAGGCCCGCCACCCTCAGCGGGCCCTCACAATACGAGAAGGTTCCACTGTGTCTATATCTAGCAAGGCGGAGACTTCCACGAGATTATCCGGCTCCTCTTCAGTCGGCGGCGAAACCGTACACTTCGTCCGGGTTCAAACGATCGGGACAATCGATGGCGATGTATACCTTACCTGTCTTGCGTGGAGAGAGCAAGAGACGGAGCCTTCCGTCTTGGGGCAGCCTGTAGTAGTCAGACGTGATGCTGCGGCCGCCGTCACTCTCGTACGAGCCGAAAGAGTCAGGAGGATGGCGTTCGTACTGCCGTGCGGGAACAAAGACGTCATGTTTAGTACGAGGTCAGGCTTCAATTGTATGGGTGGTTGAGCGTGCGGATGCGGCTGGAGTACTTAGCCGGCCTGTCTGGCTGTAGATTTTAAAACAATGAGAGCCTATTTTACGTCGTGACCATAAAGTTAAGCGCGGGCACGACAGCCAACAAAGAACGGCCAAACTACACATCGTCACTTGAAAAGAAGCAGAATAGCATAGAGTACTCACATGCAAACACGAAGCTCACTCATGCCCTTCCTCCACTGCCGTTTCCACCCACCATCTTGAGATTCTCGATCAGCAAGAACGTGCGGCCGTTGGGAAGCCGCTGTACAACCAGAGGAGCGTGACACCCGAGAATACCAGGTTCCCCGGCATGCTGTGCCGCTTGGTAGTGGTACTCGTCGTACTTCGACGGCGCGCAGCGCCAACAGCAGATTGGGGCCCGCGGTCCCGCTCCCGCTCCCAGCTGCTCAATGCACGTCGGGCGCACAACGACAGAGAGCCAGGTGACAATCCCACAGTGTGGGCACGGAGCATCGTTCCCTGACAAGTCTGTGCCCGCGCCCTCCTTCTCCTCAGGGAGCGCAAAGGGCTCTCCCGATGGTTTGATGGCATTTTCGACGACAAAACGTCGCACAGGCTGGGGAGCCTGGTCAAAGTCCACCGCCGACGGCTTCTTGCCACTCCAGGCTGGACTCGTTTCCGTATTCATGTACGAGAGGACGGATTCGAGGTACTGGGACACGTAGGACACCATTTCACCAAGGTCCCGCTGGAATTCTGTCGGCTCCAGGGCTTCATAAGCAATGGTGTCGTCGAACCATCATTTCGCATCAGCCAGCTTCAAGGCACTGAGCACCAGCAGCTTCTCAACAGGAATGAGCATCCCAAGCTGCCCGCGCCAGTGCATGGCGTGCTCAATCGCATGCACGATCCAGCCTGTGCACGCGAGGTTCACGGCCGAGGCCACATTAACCCCCGCGTTGAACCCGCCGTGAGAAACCCCGTAGCCTGTCACGACAAAGTCCCCAGGCTCCATTTTGTGGAAACCCACACGGACACCATGCGCGAGGAAGAAAGAGGCAGGCCATAAACTAGCCTTGAGCCCCAGGACCTGCCAAACGTCCCCTCCTGCGACTGAGATAACGACTGGATCCATGTGCTCAACCAAGACGCGCACCATACGAGGAACTTCGCACTTGGCAATGAAGAACCACATTTTGCTAGCCCCGGACTGCAAGTACGAGACGGACTGTAGCAGGTGGTCCTCAACGTGCCAACTGAAGTGGGATCCGGTAGTGCCCATGTAAAGAAGGTTTGTGTTGATACCTTCGTATGTGGCGGCGTCACCAAGCATGCTGTGATGGTTCAGAGTTCGGGGGCTCTCCAAGCGTTCTGATGGGGGGAATGGAACAGCCTTCGCAGTGCAGGCGGGGTCGCCCAGACTCCGACCACACCCATCTTCATTTGACGGTGTTAGGTCCGAGACCTAGTACACATCGACTGGTTTGGGCTTTCCAGGACCCATGACCTTCGTCTCGTGGCCACCAGATGTCCTTCCTCTCACCAACGTCACGGTCGGATCATTGACACAGGCGAGGAACTGCGGCACACCAAACTCATGGTACTGTTCGAGAAGGGCGGCTTTACTATCCCTGATCTTCTTCTTGAGATCGTCAGCCAAGAGCCACTTCTCCCGCTCGGGGGGTAGCTGAGCCCGCAGCTCGCCCCGCTTTACAGTGGGATCGGGATCAGGGCTACGGGAAAAAGCATCGCTCACAATTGTAGGGTACTGAGGAAATGTTTGAACCCGTACTCTGACCCGCACCCCCACCTTCCGCTTCGGCGCGACACATGACGCGGGTCGCATCTTGGGATCTTTGATTCGGAACACGTGCGCACCAAATGTTCTGACTGACGCGGCATGCGATCGAATTACACCGAGCAAGCCCATTTTGGGAACAGAACTTACAGATGATATTGGAATCTTGTGAATATCCAAAAATTGTCTCTGTAAAGGGGTTGGCCCCTTGCCGGGTGTATCATATCGCGCCCTTGGCAGATGCCTGGGATCGTCCACGAGATCGACGCCCTCACACCCCGCACGAGCCCTTTCATCATCCTTGGCACCGAGCTCCGGTTCGTGAACGACCTCGTGTCGGCTGCGCGACGTTTGGTGGGTCTCGCCACAAGAGGCGCAGACACAGGCGGCCCCGAGGTCCGGCCGGCCAGCTTTGCTCGTATCAATGTGGCCCGAGTGGAGGCGGGCGTGTCGTTGAGAATCGGCCGTTGTGTGGTCCCGTGACGGCGGTGAGGCAAGAGGGGGTGTTGGCGGTAGTGAGGGAGGAATGCCAGCCAGAAGCTTCAGGTCGGCAGAATCCGAGCTATTCCAGTCATCGGTGCCATGCGAGGTGATGCGGCCGTCAAGTGGTCCAGAACCGACGTCATGTCTGTCGGAGAGGCCTCCGCCCACGCTCTCAACACGTCCCTTCCCTCCGCCAGAAAGCTCCATGTCGAAGGCCACTCCGAGATCCCCACCCTCCTCCACAGTCGCACGCTGTCTCAAAACACGCGCGGCAATAGGCACACCCTCGTGCTGGCAAATTGTACTACCTCGAGGACAGCCACAGTGGCGCCTGTCAGCAGCACGGGTTTCAACGCAAGCATGTCCACCAACGCCTTCAGATCCATTACCGCCATCAGAACCTAAATGCTGTTCACCTTGGCGCCCACCACCAACACAACAACAACGCCCGTCTTGACAGACGCCGGCACCACCGCGGTGTGCGCAGCGGTCACCCCGTGGAGCGCCGTCGTCGTCGTGGGCGCCGCCGCGGTCGCCACCTTGGCGATCCCGGTCGGCGGCGCCATCCCGCTCAACTCGAACTTGGTCGCCAAGAGCGCCAACTCCACCAGGTCCGACATCCGGACCAGCAACACTGTCACCGCGAGAACCGGCGCGCGCTCCGCCTTGGTGCCCGCCCTCGCTTCCGGCATCACCCCCGTCTTGCAAACCGCGGGCACGATGGTGGTGCGCACGACATGCACCCGCATCCGCGCCGTCGTCACCGTGCGCTCCGCCGCGGTCGCCTGCTTCGCGTTGACCTGCGGCGCCACCATCGCCTGCAACTCCAACATTGTCACGAATGGCGCCAACTCCAGCAACACGAACATCAGGTCCAGCACCAGCACCAACACGAGCACCGGCGCGCGCATCACCTTGGTGCCCGCCCTCGTCACCGCCACGACGCCCATTTTGCGCACCGCGGTCACTCTCGCCGCGAGCGCGACGGGCACGAGTATCAGCGTCGTCGTCGCCGTGTGCGCTGCTGCGGTCGCCACCCTGGTGTTGGCCGTCGTCGGGGCCAACCTGTTCAACTCGAACTTGGTCGCCACGAGCGCCAGCTCCACCAGGCCTAACATCCGGTCCAGCAGCACCGTCACCGCGAGCACCGGCGTGCGCTCCGCCTTGGTGCCCGCCCTCGCCACCGACATCACCCCCGTCTTGCAAACCGCGGGCACGATGGTGGCGCGCACGACGTGCACCCGCATCAGCGCCGTCGTCACCGTGGGCGCCGCCGCGGTCGCCACCTTGGCGTTGACCGTCGGCGGCACCATCGCTGGCAACTCCAACATTGTCACGGATGGCGCCAACTCCAGCAGGACGAGCATCAGGTCCAGCACCGGCACCAACACGAGCACCGGCGCGCGCATCACCTTGGTGCCCGCCCTCGTCACCGCCACGACGCCCATTTTGCGCACCGCGGTCACTCTCGCCGCGAGCGCGACGGGCACGAGTATCAGCGTCGTCGTCGCCGTGTGCGCTGC
>Ga0209093_1001535_pt1 | contig 13096 bp, 10 predicted proteins | sample SidtaG_4_FD_187450 | JGI IMG/M metagenome (GOLD analysis project Ga0209093, IMG submission 187450) | Marine algal microbial communities from Sidmouth, United Kingdom - Sidmouth_Male1 metaG (SPAdes) (version 2) | ecosystem: Host-associated > Algae > Red algae > Unclassified | place: Sidmouth...
TTCAACGGTGCTCGCGCGCCCCCCCCCCCGGTGGGCGCCCGCCGACCGCGCCGCCGTCGTTGCCGTGGCCCGCACGATTGCGCTTGCGGCGAGCCTCGAAGGCCGCTGGTCGTCGTCTGCCGCCGCCGCGTCGGCCTCGTCGACGCTGCTGCTGCGCGTGCGGGCGGCGCTCGAGGCGACGGTGCACCAAGTCGGGTCGCCGCTCGCGTCGTTGACGCTGTTTGGGACGGGGCTCCTCCGGCGGCTGCCGGTGGGGGACCCGTCCCGCCGCACCGCGCGGGCGGTGCTGCGGGAGGTGGCGCGCCTCGGGCGGCTACTCGGGCCGCTCGACCCGTCGCGGCCGGCGCTGGGGGGGGTGTTTCAAGCGCTGCCACCAGCCTCGTCCCCGTCGGCGGTGGCGGCGGCGGCGGCGACTGAGGCGGCGGCGGGCGACGGGGGCGGCGACGGCGGCGGCGGCGGCAGCGGTGGCGGCGCGCCCGCCGCCCCGCCGCCGCCGGCCATTGACACGTGCGACGCGGTCGGCGGGCCCGACGGCACTGCCGACGCCCTCCCCCCCCCCCCCCCCCCCCCCCCGCCCCCCGCACGTTTGGCACTGGGGGCCCGCGGGAGCTCGTGTGGGTGTCGGAAGTCCTCGCCCCCGTCGTCGAGTCGGCCGCCGCCGCCGCCGCCGACCGGCGCATCACCCTCTCGTCGGTGATGGACGAGGACGCCCCCCCCGTCCTGGCCGTGGCCGACGAACTCGCCGAGGCCGTTGCCAACGTGCTCGACAATGCGGTCAAGTACACGCCGCCGGGCGGCGCCGTTGCCGTGTCGGTCGCGGCCACGCCCGCCGTCGACGGCGCCGTCGGGGGCGGGGGGGGGTGCCGCTCCCGCCCGGCGGGCGTCGACGTGTGGGTGACGGACACGGGGCGGGGGATTGCCGCCGCCGACCTCCCGCGCGTGATGGAGCGCGGCTTTCGGGGGCGCGCCGGGCGCGCGGGGCGGGTGGCCGCCGACGGCGGCGCTGGGGTGGGCGCCGACGGTGGTGCGGCGGGGACGGCGGGGGGGGGGGGCGCCGCCGTCGCCGCCGTCGGCGCCCGACGGGGGGGACGTGGTCGGCTCGGGCCTCGGCTTGGCGATTGTGGCGGAGCTCGTCGCCGCCGCCGGCGGGTGTGTGCGGGTGGAGAGCCCGCCCGCCGGCGGGACGGCGGTGTGTGTGTGGTTGCCGCGCGCCAAGATGCGGCGGCACCTCGGCACGGGCGCCGAGGACTGAGTGGGGCGGCGGGCGGGCGGGAAGCAGAGTGGGGGGGTGCCACGGCTCGAGCGTGCCGCACCGTTGGACAGTTTTTCATTCCACCGCGTTGTCCGCGTCGCGTCCCCAGTGTTTTGTGCGCCCTAGGTATGTACAGCCGCTGGCAGTGCGCTCGCCCCACCGCCCGCGTGGTCCTCGCCCACCGCGCGCTCACCCCCCCCGCCCGACCCAGCTCACTTTTTGATAAAGTTCCCCCCAAACGACGAGGCGACGCCCGCCGCCAGCCCCGTGCCACCCCCCGCCGATGCCAGCTCCTCCCGCTTGGACGTTTGGAGGGCGGCGAGGATGTCGGCCATGTTGGTTTCCATGACGAGGCCGCCAACAATAATCTCGTCGATGACGTAGTGAACCTGTGTGACGGAGGGGGGGGGGGTATCGCGTGGGCAGGTGGCGGGGACAGAGGAGGAAGGCGGTGTATGGTGCGGGCGGCAGCAGGGGACGCAGTGGCAAGGGCAGCCGAGGTGGCGCAAGCGAGCCGCGGTTCGCCACGATGACCATTGGAAGAAGGGCAAGTACAAACAGGGAGAAGGACAGGGAAGCAAGGAACCGCCCGAAGCATGCGGCGGCCGGGCAGGGGCGGGAAACCGCACATGGAGATGGTGGCGACCAGAGGGCACAAGTCACCGACCACAGGTAGAAAACACAGACGCAGCAGCAATCCCTAGACACCGCCGTAGAAAGGACCACGGTCAGAATACCGCCCCGAGGCCACACGTCACGCCGGTACTTGCGGTGCAGCCATGCGCCCCCAACAGGCCCCCACCCACCGCCCCTCAACACGGCGCACCCAGCCAGTCACCTCCCCAAACGCACCTTGTCCATGTGGAAAATCAAGTCGAGCTCGCACACATTCTCAAAACACTGGTCCAGCGTCTCGACGAGCACCTGCAGCAGGTCCATGATGCCAAGCGCTGACTCGGTCTCGTCGACCGCCGCGACAAAGAAGAGCGTGGCGTACTGGCGGTAGATGAGGCGGACACCCTCTGAGGATGGCGCGGCGGCCGAGGCCGCCCCACCCCCGCTGCCGCTGCCGCCGCCGCCGCCCGGAAAGCACCGCGCCCAGTCGCCGCCGCCGGCGCCGCCCCCACCCGCGCCACCCCCCACCGCATCGGCCGACGCCACCGATGCAATGATGTTGCACACGCCCTCGGGTCGCCGTGCAATGAGCACGTGCGCGTCGCGCACAAACGCCTGCTGCGCGGCCGGCGGGAGGGGCACGTAGAACTTGGTTAACCGCGCTGCGCCGGTCGTGTTCATGACAACGATGGCGTGGATGGCCATGGTGAGGGAGGCGAGGTGGGGTTGGTCCGAGGGGCAGGTGTGAGTGGCCGAGGTCAAGTAGGTGAATGGGGGGGGAGGCGAGCGGTGGTGGCGGTGAAGTAGGGGATGCGGGGTAGTGATGGCGCGGCGAACGTGGCTTGAGCGGGGCAAACGGGCGAGCACGACAGCGACATGAGGATCAAGTGAATGCACAAGTCTACTGACGCGGTAAGTGTGTGTCTATTAAGTCAAGCGCGATCCTGGATTCATTCGTTAGCAGCCAATCAAGAAGACGCAAATGGCAATCACACCTTTCTTGCGGATGGAGCGCCCGACTGGCCCATGTTGCACCGCCTCTTTCCCTCTGCGAGTGATCAGGCATCGGGTTCAAACGCGCCGTCAAGATCCTCCCGGCGTGAGCAAAGACCCGTAGCCTGTCAACCAGCAGGTCTTGGCGCGGCTTTTCTACTTGTGTTGCACGACACCCCGGGCCTCGTCACACTCTATTGGACATCCCTCGCCTGCCTCTCGTGTTGCCGTCTACGCCCTCTATCTGACACTCTTCCCTGCTTTTCTGCCGGGATGGCGCCTCCAACCACCCCCCCTTTTAACTCCAAGTCCACCGCCGATGACGTGTTGTCGGGCCAGACCCTCACGGGGACGACCGTTGTCGTCACAGGCGGTGGCGGGGGCATCGGCGAGGAGACTGCACGCTCCCTGGCTGCCGCTGGCGCCACCGTCTTTGTCGGCTGCCGCCGCACGTCCCAGGCGGACGGCCTCGTGGCGGCGGCGACGACCGCCGCCGCCGCCAATGGCCGCGGCGGCTCGGTGACGGTGGTCGCCCTCGACTTGACCGACCTCGCCTCGGTGCGAGCGTTTGCCGAGTCGGTCAAGACCGCGCTGGGCGACCGCCGGCTGGACGTGCTCATCCTCAACGCGGGCGTCATGGCGTGCCCGCTAACCCGCACCGCCTACGGGTGGGAGCTGCAGATGGCGACCAACCACCTCGGCCACGTGCTCCTAACGCAGGCCCTGCTGCCGCCCGCCGCGTCGGCGCCCGAGCCGGTCACGTCCCTACCGCTGTCGGCGTCCGCCGCTGCCGAGGCGGCGCGCGGAACCCGCGTCGTCGTCGTGTCTAGCGCCATCCACCGGGCCGCGACGAGGTCGGGGGGGCTCGACGTTGCCGACCTGCACTTCACCACTGGCGGCCGCAAGTATTCGCGCTACGGCGCGTACAGTGACAGCAAGCTCGCCAACGTGCTGTTTGCACGCGGGCTGGCCGCCCGCGGCGTCGACGCGGTGTCCCTCCACCCGGGGGTCATTGTGACGGGGTTGGTCCGCCACCACACGATCGTCGGGCCGCTGTACCGGGCGATCGGTCCGCTCTTCCTCAAGTCCATCCCGGCGGGCGCGGCAACGTCGGTCGCCGCTGCCGTGCGGGCGGTCGGCGCTCCAGGCGACTACTTGGCTGACTGTGGGGTGGGGAGCGCGGTGGCGGCGGCGGGCAATGTCGATCTGCGCGAGCGGCTGTGGGCCGAGACGCAGCGGGAGCTGGACGCCGCGCTGGCGGGTCAGCCGTATGTGCCCCCAACAGCGGCAGGTGTATGAGTTGGGCTCAAAGTGCGTGCGGAGGGGGGGATAAACGAATGCACAGTCGTCTTTTTTCAGTGTGTATGACAAGAGCAGGATTCCCAGTGTGCTGCTCTCGGTGCTGTACTCACCCTCCTGGTTCCGATGTTGAGTACGGTGGGAAGTTCCACGAACTCGGGCTCTTGGTTCCCTGCGACGTGCGAAATAGGCGTCAGAATTTTTGGGTCCCTATAGGGACCGAGAAATTATGATGACCAATGGCAACCCGACCCTGTCACTTTGACTGAAGCACGGCCTACGTTACCTCTAAATCTCTGCGAGGCCCTGACACCACTTAACTACGCTACTAGCCCCCTTCGCGAAGTGGCAGACAACGGGACAAAGCGGAGTGCTGTGCGACTGGCGCTCCACGTTGGGTGGGGAGGGCTTGGGCCAGCACTACGAGGCCTCTCTCGAGGGAGGCCGCCAGCCTAGCTAGCCTGACGTAGCGAGTCTACTCTTTCGGTACCCAGACCCCCTTGGTGCACGCTCTGCCAGACGCTGCGGGAGCCACCCGCGCCGCGGGTCACGGCGCGGGTGCGCGGTGGACTCCGCGCTTGCCTCCTCCCCCACCTGGCGCTCTACCTGGGCGTACCTAGCCCCTCGGCCCTGTGCGAGCAGCGACTGCTGCCGACTGTCGGCGGTTGTTTTTCTGCCCTGGCCGCTTAGGGCAGAGGACGAGTAGAGGGCGTCCCACCATCTTGGTGCCGCGAGTGACGACGTGTGCCGGCACGATGCGGCAACTGTGGAAGGCCGGCATGGCCGTCGGGCTTCTGATGGCGGTGGCGCTCGGGGGTGGCGCTGGCGCTGCCGCCGCCGCCGCCGCGCCGCAACAATTACGAGCAGGGTACGTGGCGGGCGTGGTTGAGTGGCTGGGTCGCTCGCAGGTTGCTCTGTGCTCAGCTGTCCAAGGTGCCGCTTCGCGCTAGCTTGATGTCGCGCACTTGTGCCCGAGCTTTCGGCTCGCGGTTTGGGGCGTCTCACGCCTCGTGTGACTGGGTCTTAGCCGTACTGACGAGTCGCATTCTTGGTCTGCTACGTCTCCCGGTGGCCCTTGCTTGCTGACTCCCGCTGCCTACCCCTGGCCCTTTCTTTCCTGGCATTAGGGTTGTTCACGAACTCAATGCCCGTAACTTCGACTCGACCGTGTCCAACGGCCGGTGGCTGGTTGAGTGTACGTTGCTCGTCTCCAGATGTTCTCGACGCCCGCCACTTGTCTCCGTCTGCTGCGGTCGATTGTGTGCAGACCATACTACCGTACCTGGTGGTGTGTTGTGTGTACATCGTCAATGTGCAAGCTTCGTGTGTTTCTAACGTACTCTCCTTCGTCTGGCACCCGCCCCGTTTCTTTGCGCATCCATTCTCGCTTGTCGACTGCTGCTTATTATATTTGTTTCATCCGCACCCCTGATTGTCGTCATGCCCTTCCAACAGTCTACGCCCCTTGGTGCATTTCATGCCGCTCCTTTGCCCCCGTCTACGCGGAGATGGCGCAGGCCATCGCGGCGTCCCCCACCGGTGGTAACGTCCGCGTCGCGCGCGTCGACGGCTGGACGTACAGCCTGCTGTGCCGGCGTTTCCGGGTACGGTCCTTTCCCTCCTTCCTCGTCTTCCAAGGCGGGTATGTGTACGAGCACAATGGCAAGCGCTCGTCTACCGGACTGCTCACATTTGCGCTGCCGCCACCTGTACCGTCGGCGGCAGCAGTGGCAGCTGCGGCGGAGGATGGGGAGGCGTGGGCCAACGGCGAGGCCACCAGCAGCGGCAGCCGCATCACAAAGACCCTCCCCGTCGCCGCTCAGGATGACGTAGTCGTCGACGGTGTCCGTATCGACCGAGCGTTTGGTCCGATGGCCCCGCACTGGCGGGTGGCCACCTACTTGTCCGCCATTGGGGGCGATCTCGCAGCGGCAGGACGGGGCATGTCGACGGCCCAGCTCGGGGGTGTCGTTGTTGGTGGGGGGATGGCTCTGACGGTGGTCATCGTGGTGAGCCTGGCGGTGCTCACCGCGCCCGGGTTCATCAAACACGATTGAGGGAGGGAAAGGAGCAGCGAGGGCGGCCCGTGCGTATGCAGCCGGTCTCGTCCTTCTGCTCCTGTGTACATGAGTTCTTTTAGGCTATGCTGACCTTTGGGGGGGGTCTTGAACCTTGCCCGGAGGCTGCGACACCCTTGTTGTCCCGGCGATTGGCTTTCGCGCGCCCTGCTTGCATTGTTTTTTATGAGGCTGTATATTTCTGTCAGTCCATAGCCATGCCACACGGGTGTGCCAGGTTGCAACGACCCGTACACAAACCGGCTACACACTCACCCGTAACGCTCATCCGTAACTCAGAAATGGTACGGTACCCTCTATGTTCACACTGTACAGCGAAGACAACGGGGCGGCTCACCCGCTGACAGTGGGTACGTCATCCGACGCAACCAGTGCCCCCACCTCCTCGTGCCCCTCCTCCCTGTCGCTCTCCGTCGCGTCGGGTGCCGTCGACACCACCGCCGAGGCGCCCGACCCCTCGCCCGCAGAAAAGGTCATGGCCGGCACATCGCCCGCTACCAGGTCCCGATAGACGTATCCACCGGAGCCGTCGAGCGCGAGAATCTTGGTATGGAAGCGGAAGAGCGACGGCCGGTGGCTAACCGTGATGAGCGTCACGCCCAGCTCCTGTGCGCGCTCGTACAGGTAGCCCTCAGCTTCTAGGGAAATGGCAGCAGACGCCTCATCGAGAACCGCATAATCCGGGCGGGCAAACAGCATGCGCGCAAAGCCCAGGCGCTGCTTCTCGCCACCGCTCAGGACGTCCGCCCAGTCGCGCACGGCGTCGAGGCCGCCCTTGCGGCCGGCCACGTGAAGAAGCCGCGCGTCCGACAGGAAACCCATGATGAGTTCGTCCGTCGCATCCTTCTCAGTGACCGCCTCGGCCCATGTCAACGGGTAGACCACCTGCGCACGCAGCGTGCCGAGCGTCAGGTAGGGCCGCTGGGGGACGTAAAAGACGCGCGACCCGGCCGGGCGGTACAGCGTGCCACCATAGAGCGGCCACAGGCCAGCTAAGACTCGGAACAACGACGATCTGTGAAGAAAAAAATACAGGAAGCAGGAACACTTGATAACAAAAGCAGAGTAGAGGTCAGTATGTGCATGCAAGAGTACAGCACACCAGGAACCCAGAGACCAACAGGAGACCATGCCACCGCCAAGAAAATGATCAGCAAGAGACCAGAGCGCCCATACGTACTTGCCACTGCCGTTGGGCCCAGCCACGATGACATGCGTCCCGCGAGGGATTTCCACGTTGACGTCCTTCAACAGCACCTGCCTGTCTGGAGAGATGACGTTGACGCCCGCAAAGCGAACGCCGCCGCCCTGGCCCTCAACCAGCTCCCCCGGTGTCATCAGCGCTGCCAGGCGCGCCTCGTGGTCCAAATCCATCGACGATTCGAGCGACATGCGCGGCACGGTGCTCACCGCCAAGTCGCTAAGCACCTCGTCCAAACGCGCGACGCGCGCACAGTAGCCAGTCAGGGCCGTGATAGATTTGCCAGCCAGTACCAGCCGCCCAATCGCGCCTGCGAGCGCGAGCAGCAGCCTCGAGTTGCGGGTGTACAGGCCGGCAATGTCCGACGCTGTGTTGTCAGAGGCGTCCCGGATGGCATCGTCGGCGGGTGTCTTTTCGGCCGACAGGCACGCCAACTCGGGCGGTGTGACCAGCTGCGCGGGTAGCAGCGAGGCAGCAGCTGAGATGGCACGCGGCGACGCGCGCGGTGCTGCCGCCACCCGGTGGTGGGGGGAAACCATATCGGGGAAGAAGACGGGGATGGACACGAGGCCGTAGCCGACAATCGTCGCCAGGTACTTGATGAGGAACTGGTCGGCAAAGCCGATGCGCGCGCGCGCACGGAAGACACGCTTCATGTGCGCCGCCACACGCCCGAGCGCGTCTGTGATGTAGGCCTTCTCGTAGGCACCACCACGGTAGAACGCCACCTCCTCCCCGTGCGTGATGAGGCGGCTGTGGTGGAGCCGGTACTCGCCTTCCAGGCGCGCCTCCTCCGCGACGAGCTTGCCAAACGGCGGCTGCACCGATCGGAGGGCCACGGAGCATGCCACAAAGTAGGCAATGAGCATCGGCGCCGCGCGTGGGCCGAGTGACCGCGACAAGCGGCGGGAGAAGAGCACCACGTCAAGGGCGGGCTTTGAGAGGTTGCTGTAAATGTCGGCGAGGGCGGTGCAAAAGCGGTCAATGTCCGTCGTGAGCAGCTGGTCCACGTTTTGAATGCGGGAGTCGAGGTTGGAGACGGCGTAGTAGGTGTTGCCAGACAGGTACTTGTCGTGGAAGTGCTTGGACAGACGCAGGCGGAAGGCCACCTTGAGACGGGCCAGGAAGTAGCGCAAGCCCGTGTTGACCGCCGACATGGGCCACGCCATAATGAAGATGTCGCGGATGGCCCGCCGGTAAAACGCCCGCCGGTCACGGCTGACAATTGCCTTGACGACGCGCCCCCCATTGTCCGTTGCCCAAATGTCACAGTACGAGCGGGCGCCAAGGAGCGACGCGATAATGGCGAGCAACGCAAACTCGCTGGATCGCACGCCGGGCACGAGGACCTTGAGGAACTTCCACAACTGCACCACAAACGCCCGGTCGACGCCACTGCCGCCGCCGCCAGTGGCCGCGCCCCGGGCGCCGCTCCGCTTTCTCCGCAAGCTCGACGGCGCCGGCGCGAGGGGTGGTGTCCCACACGCCCCCACAGCCGAAGGCGCAAGGCCAGTGCCCCCGCTCCCTACCCCGCCCGCCGCACCGGCTGGCCGCACAGTGCCGGCGCCCGCATCCCCGTCCGATGACGAGTCCTCGTCCAAGCTGCCTGTGGCACCACCCCGGGCCGCAAACGCCGTGCCAAACGCTCCGCCAGGTGAAAAGGCCGGATCCCCATCGCCCCGCCGCCGCCGCCCTGGAGAGCACCGCACGATTCCGTCGGCGAGGCGTTTGGTCGTCACAGCCTGGTTCCACCTGTGGGCGGCCACACAGCCGGCGGCCGCCACGGCGGTGATGGCGTAGACGGCGGGGCGGGAGGCGCGGGGAAGCGCCCCGCTGCTGCCCGCCGCCATGTTGACGACCGACACGATGCGTGCCAGAAAGAAAGATGGGCGAGGGGGGGCGGACGGAGGAGGCTTTGTGGAGAAGCAACGCGTCGCAGTGAGTGCGGACGACTGACCAAGGGACCGGGCAGCAAGTGAGCAGGTCCCCCTGAAAAGTTGTACGGCGTATCGGCACCACACTGCTGTCGGCTATCTCGTTGCACGCCACAATACCGGCTTGGCAGCCGTTCACGTCCGTTCAGGAAAGGATACACAATCACCGTCCAGGCGCTGGACGGGCCGTGTGCCAGCAGCGGTAGGCACCGGGCAGCGCGGAGGAAAGAGGGCCGGCCCAAAGGAGAGTAGTGCCAACTGCGCAAGGAGGGGTAGGGGGGGCGAGTGTGGCCGTCACCGACCCGCAGGAGCGGTGGGGAACCCAGCAGAGCAACTCAGCAACGCGACGGCCAAACCCCCATCAGGCCAAAGAGACACGAAGGACGCGTGGCGAGTCTGTCTGGGGAGTCGCCCATCCTTGGTGCCATGAGCTGCCTCCACTCGCGGCAGCCTACACCAGCCTGGGCCAATCACAAGCCTCGCGGAGATATTCCGGAAGGAACAAACGGTGGAACAAGCGTATCGGGATGCATGCCAGGCCAGCACGTTGACTGAAAAAAATTATGGAAGCGTCAGCAAATGAATGCCCACGGGTACGAAGTAAATAGATCATCAATTGTGACGCGCGATGCTTCACTCGGTCACCTTTGACGTGCCACGAGCTATTCCATCGCAGCAGCAGAGCCATTGTTGGGGGAGCCTCACCTCGTTGCCAGCCTGGCGCGCTCCCCTACTGGCGTCGGTCTTGTACACAGTCGGGAGCGAGTTCCACACAGCGTCGACTCTGGGTGTCCGAAAGTACCGCTCTGACGTCAAGCGCGGCGTGTACATACGACCGCCATGCGTAGACTGTGGCTACAGTTGACCTACTGCATAGAGCGGAAAGAAACACCCTGAAGTTCCTTCGTTTCTTACACGGCGTGAGGAAGGGATTCAACTGGCTCCCCATGCTCACAAGGGGCTCTCTGTCGGCCGCACATCATGAGTTCGCGGAAAGGTGAAGAAAAGAAAGAACGGACTCATATGGATAGTATTGTGTGTCTAGCCACCATACTGTCGTGTGTGGTCGCTTGTCAGGATGTGCGCGGCAGAAGAGGCTGTTGGCACCCGTACCGACCATTCGACGGGTCCTGTAGAAGGCCTGATGACGACGGCTATGAAGGCCCATCGCATTGGTGAAACAGAACTTGGAGAGAGAAAATTCAGCTGCAGCAAAGGAACAGCTAGGGGAGTGCTGTACGTGCAAGAGTTGATCACGTTCTGCACCTGCTGCTCTCCCGCTCTCTCCGTGTCTCTCTGCTTCATTGTGTTGCAACGAGGCCGCTCGAATCGGTCGATCCATCTGACCTGGTTTTTCGGCAGCCAAATCCGATTGCAGAGTCCCAACCATCCGCCGGCGGCGCACGGCGAGACGCCCCGTCTGCAGGCCCCCCTCCTCGCCGCGCATGGCAGCGTGGTTGATCCGGCCCCTTCCTCCATCGTGGTCGCGGCACGCGGAGGCCACCGTGTTCGGCAATCGCCGCTACCCCCCCCGTTGACCGCATTTCGCCGCCTTGGCGTGGTTCATTTCCCCCCCGCATTGCATCTGCCGCGTCTGCCGTCCGCCACCCTCTCCCTGCTTTCCACACTCCTGTGGTAGTGAGGTGATTTTCCCCGTCCCCTCCCCCTGCGCCCCCCTCCCCCTCCCGCGATGTTGGTCCTCTTTGAGACGCCCTCGGGCCATGCTCTCTTCAAAGTGGTCGACGAGGCCGCCGTCACCGCCGCTGCCGAGGCCGGCAACGGCTCCCTGGAGACGTCCCCCGGGGCCCTGTCGTCGGTCCTAAAGCTCGCCGCCTTTTCCCGCTTCACCGACACCACCGCCGCGTTGGCCTCTGCGACGGCGCTGGTGGAAGGTAAGGCGTCCAAAGACCTCCGCAAATTCCTCAAGAAGCACGCGGCGGGGTCGTCGGAGAAGCTCGCCGTCGGGGACGCCAAACTCGGCGCCGCCATCCGGGAGAAGCTCGGCGTTGCGTGCGTTGCTGACGCGTCGTCGCTGGCGCTGATGCGGGCCATCCGCGCCAACCTGGGGGACCTCCTCGGCGGCGACGACAGCGGCGGCGGCGGCGCGGGCGGCGGCGGCGAGCCAGAAGACGGGCGCGCCATGGCGCTCGGCCTCGCCCACAGCCTCTCACGGTACAAGCTCAAGTTCTCCCCGGACAAGGTCGACGTGATGGTCGTGCAGGCGATTGGGCTGCTCGACGAGCTCGACAAGCAGGTCAACACGTACGGCATGCGGCTGCGCGAGTGGTTTGGCTGGCACTTTCCTGAAATGTCCAAGATTGTGACGGAGAATGTCGCCTATGCGCGCTGCGTGTCGGCCATGCGCGTGCGGTCGGCGGCGGCCGGGATGGACTTTTCGTCCATGCTCGACGCGGCCACCGAGGCGGAGCTCAAGGCCGCCGCCGTCGTGTCGATGGGCACTGAAATTTCCGACGAGGACGTGACCAACATGGCCTCCCTGTGTGCCCAGGTGATCACCCTGTCTGACTACCGCGCGACGCTCTACGAGTACCTGCGGTCGCGGATGGCGGCGCTCGCGCCCAACCTCACCGCCCTCGTCGGGGAGCTGGTCGGCGCGCGGCTGATTGCGCACGCCGGTTCGGTGTTGACGCTCGCCAAGTACCCCGCGTCGACGGTGCAGATCCTCGGCGCCGAGAAGGCCCTCTTCCGCGCGCTCAAAACCAAACACGCGACGCCAAAGTATGGCCTCATCTACCACGCGTCGCTCGTCGGGCAGGCGGCGCCCAAACTCAAGGGCAAAATCTCCCGCGTCCTCGCCGCCAAGTGCAGCCTCGCCGTCCGCGTCGACGCGCTCGCCGAAGACGGCGGGTCGGGGACGCCCGACGTGGGCCTCGACGGGCGCGCCAAGGTGGAAGCCCGCCTCAGGTCGCTCGAAGACAAGGGCACCTTTGCCATTAGCCGGCAGGGGCGGTCCCGGGATACGGGCGCCAAGCAGCCCAAGGTGCCGGGCGCGGGCAAGTCGGCGGCGGGCACGTACGCGGCAGACGCGGACATGCTCCTCCCAAAGGCTGGGGCGGTCGTCGAGCCGCCCGTGCCGGCGGCGGCGCTCAATGGCCTCAATGGTGACGAGGGCGCCGTCACGCCCAAGCCCAAAAAGGACAAGAAGGACAAGAAGGACAAGAAGAGCAGCAGCAAAAAGGACAAGAAGGCGGCAGCGGCGGGGGCGGCGGCCGACACCCCCGACGCGGACGCGGCCAAGTCCGCCGCCAAGAAGGAGAAGAAGGAAAAGAAGGACAAGAAGCGGAAGAAGGAGGAGGCGGCGAGCGCGGGCACCCCAGGAGCAACGAACGGGGACGGGTCTGGGCACAAGAAAAAGAAGAGCAAGAAGAGCGCGTAGCGCGGCGCGGGTCGACCCGAGCAGCGCGCGCCACTCGCTTTGCTTTTTTTTTTTTGCTTTTTCCCATTTTTCTCTTCTTGGTTTCCTCCACGCCCTGCGCGCCACCCCGTCTCGATTGTGTGTCTCTTGCTGTGTATCTCGTTTGGAATGTTACAGTTACGTGTTTACGCCCGCGTGACGGCCTTTTTTCTTGCGGCGACCCGCCGGGTGCCGCCCCCCCCTGGCAGTGTCGCTGAACCACGGTGCGCGACGCGGCGCGACTAGACGGTCCGCGGCGGGGAGCGCGCGCCCGCGCTCCGGCCCCCTCCCCCAACCGCGTCTGCGTCG
>Ga0209093_1001536_pt1 | contig 13096 bp, 17 predicted proteins | sample SidtaG_4_FD_187450 | JGI IMG/M metagenome (GOLD analysis project Ga0209093, IMG submission 187450) | Marine algal microbial communities from Sidmouth, United Kingdom - Sidmouth_Male1 metaG (SPAdes) (version 2) | ecosystem: Host-associated > Algae > Red algae > Unclassified | place: Sidmouth...
CGCGCGCCGGCGTGGGCGCGGACCCGGTTGGCCCCTCCGCGGCGGCCGCCCCCGTGCGTTGCTGCGTTGCGGACGCGGCGCGCCCGCGCGTGGCGGGCGGGGTGCGCGCGACCAGCGGCGGGCTGCGCTGCGGGCGGCGCCTCGCGGCGGTCGCCCCCGCCGCGTCGGCGGGCTCGTCCGTGCGGTGGCCTGGTGGCTCGGCTGGGGGGGGGGGAGACCCCGTCGCCGCCCGCCGCCGGCGGGTCTCGGCGACACGGCGACCAAGGGCAACGTCCGAGCGGGCGACGGGGCGGGTTGCGGCGCCGACCAAAGGGGCGGACCCGACCCACGGCGGACGGCGTGGTCGCCTTGCCCGTGCAGGCGGCCTTGCCAGGCGCCGCACCGGGTGGACGGCGGTGCCGCTTTGCGGCGCCGCCCACCGTGGGAGGAAAAAGGAACGAGCTACCCCTATTGAAACGAACAATGATGTCCCCCAGAGTGCCTACAAAACAACACACGCCAAGCCAACACGCATCGGCAGGTTTTGTGAAAGTTCTGTGCATGTGGCATAAGAGCACACCCAGCAATAGAGAGTTTTGGCATGTAACTCGACGGTCGCTTCGACGGTCTGTTGACGGTACATCGTGCCACGTTGCGGAGATACCGTCGAGATACAGAAACTCCCGACCGTCCCCGACGGTATTCTCGGTCGAGGTGTCCAATCGGTTAATCGCAATCGGTTGAAATTGATTCAATCGGGCCCAAAACTAAAAATCGATCACGAACAGGTTCGGAGGCAAGTAAATCGGGCCATACGATTCGATCTAACTCCGAGATTTCCTCAGCTCACGCGCGTGTTGGAACGGTCAGAATATTGCTGATCCCGCAATTTTGTGCTCATCGACCTGGAACGGTACGGTTCCTGCTTGAGATGGAGGCCCCTGATTGGCCGAGAGGTCTGCGACGTGCGCCTTTCCGGCCCGATCTTTACACAATGTGTCCATACGGCCTGTAATCGCACAATCGATCCTCTCAGTTCTCTGGAGTTTTCTGCGATTCTCAAGCGTTCTCCGGGATAATCTCAATATCTCGCGATTCCCGGCTTCCTCTCCACAAGAGAACGAATAAAATCTCAAGAAAATACGAGATCTTGATTCTGCACGGAACTGGATGCATTGCAGCCAATGGGACACCTCAGAAATGTGCTTCGCTGCACTTCTGGACCAATGGTAAACCGGTTCTAAGAACTGTACCGTTCTCAGAAGACGTTCCAAGTGTTGAGGACAGAATTGGGGGATCAGCAATACAGTGCGTTCTCGTTATAAGAGACAGCTGATTCAGCTCAAAATGAGTAAAAAGTGGCCTACATGGTCCGGAATGGAAGACTCGCGACCCATATTCTCTTGTAAACGATTCTCTTATAACGAGAACGCACTGTACAGTGGGTCCTCTCATTTGTTCCGACCTTGCCCCAAACAGTGGCTCTGCTGTGAATCGGGTTTTAGAAGCTAAACAAGAAAATGCACAACGACCGTCCAAGCGAGGCCTTGTCAATTGGCCTTTGAGTGGTTAGTGGACGTTCCAGACGTTCCAGTCGCATGCCCGAGAGTGAATTCTCACGTTAACTCCAAGCCAACTGCTTGGGCGTCATCATGCGACCTTGGTCGGAAGAGTCAGACTCATGCACGCGGCCGGCACAGAAGCAGCCGCGCGGGCACTTCGCCGGTGCTCATCCTGCGGGGCAAGGACACGCTCAACGCGCTGACCATGTCACTGCGCAACCTGTGTGGGGGCAGCGCGCCGCTCAAGCCGTCCCCTGACGCCGCCATGATGGTGGTCATGTACGAGGAGCACAAGTCGTGCGTTGCCCGCCGCTCGACGCCCATCACGCCGCGCCACTCAGGCGGGGGCGAGGTGTACCGCGGTCTGGTAAAGCCCGTCGACCTGGAGGGGTGCTGGAATTGCGGTAAGATCGGCCACATCCGCCGGGAATGCCTAAAACCGCTTAAGGAGGAGGCTTCCGCCGGCGGCGGGGCCGGCCATGCGGCCGGCGGCGAGGTGCCCGACAACGAGGATGGATGCCTACGTGGTGCAAGAGCAAGCGTACCTGGTGTTCTTAGCCGACTCGGCAGCGTCCAACCCGTTGAAGGTCCGGATTGGCGACGTCATTCTCGACATTGGCGCGACGTCGACCATTGCCGGGGCCGCGTTGGTCGCGGCGTAAATTTCGCGCCTGCCGCCGTCGACGCGCTCGCTGATTACATTCGTCGAGGCCGCCGCCGTCTTCCCCGGCATCCGGGGGCGTCAACTCCTGCGCCTCTTCGTCGATGCCTCCAGCGTTAAGGCGGGGATGGCCACTGCTCACACGGGCTTTGCTGTGTTTTCCACGTCGGCGCCTGTCCCAGCGGGGCCCATGGCCCCCAACGCGCTCCTGACGCTGCTTTTGTACACCTCGCACCGCCAACGCCGTGTCACGCACTCGAATATTGCGGCTGAGGTGTACGCGCTCCTCGAGGTTGTTCGCGCGGTCTTGGAGCTGGCGGCCATCCACGCGCACATCGACACCGGGGACGAGTACTCCCTGCCGCTCATCGATGCTTTCGCCGACAAGCTCTCTCTGTACAACACCCTGGACGCCGACGGGGTCGTCCAGCCTACGGAGGTGGGCGCGGCGGTTCAGGTGCTCCGCGAGGTTTACCACGGCGGGACTATCGCGACAATTACCTGGCTGAGCGCCCGCGGGCAAAAGGCTGACGCCCTGACCAAGGCTGGACGTGACACGCCACTGCAGCAGACGATCATGACGGTCGTGTTCGGCGTGCGGCTGGCCGAGTCCGACTATCTCACCAAGTCGTCGCCGGCCGCGCCTCGTACCGAAGCCGAGAGAGTGCGTCTTCTCCCCGCCACCGAGACAAGCGGTGACGGGCGAATGTGAAATATTTGGCGCCGGGGGCGGATGCGCCCACTCGACGGCAAGCGTGGAGGCGTCCGTTGCGTCGGCACGGTCCGTCCAAGGGCGTGGCCTTGCGTGCGACGGAGCGGTCGCCAGCGCTCCCCCAGCTCGGACGGGGGGGAGGCGCTTTCCTGGCGGGTTTCCGCGGCGGCGCGTGGCGACACGCCCACTTCGTCGCGGCTGTTCCGCGGTGAATGATCGGGCGTGGGACGACGGTGCCGCGCGGGGGGAGGGACGCACGGGGAGGAAGTGCAGGAGTGGCTTTTGGGAGAGACCCTGCTGACAGGCGCGGTGCGGGACGACGGTGCCGCGAGGGTGCGCACGGGGAGAGGGAGCAGGCGCGCCTTTCGGCGGAGGGAGAGGCGGGCCGCCTGGGTATACAAGCCGAGGAGGGAGATGACAAGGGGAGACCCGTGGGACAGAAAACAAGAGAACGACCCTTCTCTCACAACCGACACGAGGGACATGCCGAAGATGCAAACAGCAACAGTCCTTGCTCAGAGAGACGCGGATACGTGGCAGTGCGGTCCTGCGAAGCACAGCAGGCAACGCCGACGCGGTGCCCGCAGGACTGTGGCAGGCGGCACCGAATACTGCGGCGACGTAGCCAGACCGGACCCCCTGCCAGCACCCGCGCACCACCCAAAAAGCCTCGGACATCGCCTTGCTGAAGCCCAGGGCAGTGTCCACGCGGACGACGGCGGCGTTAGTATGAAATTCCCCCCCCCCCGCTGACCTTCAAGGCTGCGGTTTTCATCTCTGCGGCGGCAAGCACTGTCGCGTGCCTCTGTCCTGATATATAACTCGCCGCGGCACCTTCGGCTCGACGGCACACCCAAAGGCCGCGCCGGCGCCCTTCAAGCCTTTTCGCACTGACCCACCAACCCCGCAGACGCAGAACCAGGGCGCTACAGCAGGCGGCAGCAGGAGCACGTCTCTCCCCGGATCCAGACTGGAAAAAAACAGATTCGTGTTGATGGCCGTCCCAAGGAGCACCGAGATCTTAGCTCCGACATGTTGGCCGTCAGCGGCAGCGCCCGTGGAAAACTTGGCGGCAGTGACGCCTCACACACGTCGAGAGAACCAGAAGGACACCTCCATGAAGTGAAAGTCCCGCCACAGGCTTCCGACACCGGAGCCACTTGGACAATGGAAGCGGCGACGCGTTCCGCAGACCACAGCCGATGTCTACCAGTGCTCTCGAGGCAGCAGCTGAGGCGAGCTCCGTCGCGCTGGCTGCGTGGTTCTGGCCACTACCTCGCTGGCGCGCTGCGTGGAACTTCCGCTGTTGCTTCTACGGAAACCAGACGGCCACGTACTTTGACTGTATTGCTCCCAAGCTTGACCGCTACCTACAGGAATAATAAAATCATCCCGTGGGTACCGCCCCACTTTTCTTCCATCGTCCTCGTGCCCGTAGCTCCCAACAGAACATTGTCCTTTTCTCTGCCGCGCCGAGGGCAATGTCATGGTCACGTGATTGTATATTGTGTACAACCACGGTGCGTTTTTGTGCGCTTCACGGCCATAAAAGAGGGACTAGACTGCAGTGCGCACCTGTTTTCCCGCCCGTCACCGAAGCGCTTTCAGTCAGAGAGCGCTTTGCTATGAAGTTATTGCCGACCAAAGTCCGAGCTCCGATGCGTTGCGCTTCAACGCTGAGCACCACGTCTCGGTCACGTGAGTATGTGCATCGCCGTACCGCGGCACATACCGGTACGTTGTGATGCGTTTCTTTGGAATCATAGTTGTTTGTTGAATACTGTGCGCACCTATTTTCCCGCCCGCGACCGAAGTGGTTTTCCTCAGTGGGAGCTGGGGTCCAAAGATATAGCGCAACAAAGTCTGAGCCCGGATGCGTTGCGCTTCAGCGAAGAGCCCCGGCATGTTCAATTCCAGCTACATTTACCAAAACGCATCAGTCTGTAATGCAGTGCGTCCACACGAAGACTCGCGTGACTGTGACGTGGTGCTCAGCGTCGAAGCGCAACGCATCGGTGCTCGGACTTTGGTCGGCTATATCTTCATAGCAAAGCGCTCACTGACTGAAAGCGCTTCGGTGACGGGCGGGAAAACAGGTGCGCACTGCAGTCCAGTCCCTTTTTCGTAACCGTGTAGCGCACACAAAAGCACCGCGGTTGTGCACGATGGACAGTCATGTGACGGTCGTAAGGTGCTCAGCGACGAAGCGTTGTGCACTACGACCAGGGACGTTTTCTAACTGCATCAAGTCCCCAGTTCTGGTGAAGCCCCTGTTGTCTAGATAGCTACTCGTATTTGTATACTGTATTAGACCAAAAGACGCACAGTTGTTGCCTTCAAAGCACCATACAAAGCTACGAGAACACCACGCGTGTCTCATCATCGCGTCACTTCTTTGCCGGGGGCATCTTAGGAGACAATGCGCATATGGCACATGTCAAAGCCGCACGCTCAACACGTGCCGTCTCAGTGTCCTCCGCCGAGCGTGCCTCGCATCTCAGACGCTCGGATCGGTCCTCAGAGCGCCGTGCACGAGCCTCATCGACCAAGGCCTGCTCGTGGGCAAGCTGTCGCTCGCGCAGCGCCAACTCCCGTGCAGCAAGCTCCTGCTTTCGAGCCTCAATATGCTCCAGTGCGGCGACAAACTCAGCGTCATCCCCACCGTCGAGCTCGCTTCGGACACGCGCAGGTGTTGGGGTGTTCTTTGAGCTGCTCTTATTCGGGTCCCCCCCGCTCCCCCCCCCCCCGAGCGTTGCCGCCCTCGGTCACGTCCGGCATGGGGCCGGCCGCGCGGCAGGCCATCGCCACGTCGCGCACGGTCTTGCCCTTGAGCGTGAGCTCCTCCTCGGTGGCGCTCTTCTCGTTCCGCTCGGCCGCAACCTTCTGCTGGTACCCGTTGTGCTCCTCCACCGTCGTCACGAGGAGGTTCTCCATCGAGTTGAGCACCTCCTCCTGGCCCGTGCCGTCCCGGCGGCGCCGATCCAGCGCCTCAAAGCCGCCCTTGAGCAAGTAAAAACGGTCCTTGGCGTGCTTATGGTCCGTGTTCCAGCGCGTGGTGGGGTCGGCATTGAACGCATTGGCCGCCTTCGTGTACCGCTCGGTCATCTTCCCCCATGGTGAAATGTGGGCCTCGGCATTAAGGATCTCCTTCAGCAAGGTGTAGTCGTCCTGGTATGCCCAACGACGCCGGAGGGCCTTGGCGGGGGGCGGCTCGGTGGGGGCGGGCGTAAGGGCGACGGGCCCAAGGGTTGCCGGGGTGGCTGTCGACGGGGTCGACACAGGCGTGGCACTCGCCGGCGATTTTCCACTCGATGATGCAGCAGACGCACCATTTCTGGCCATGGGGGCACTCGTGGGGGCGGTCTTGTCGGAGGGCGGCGGCGTGATGGTGTCGCTGGCAATTGGGGTTGACTCGGAGGGCGAATCCGAGCCGGCCGGCGTGTGGGCGTCGCTTCTCGGAGAGGGGTGGGCACTCACCATGACAGCCTCGTGGTAGTGGTAAAGGGGATACGTAGGGTTGGAGGACGACGCGTGCGGGTGGGTGGCGGTGGGGGGCGGTGGTACGTCGGAGCGGCGGCGGCTCGGATCGCAATCGGCCCAAGGTGGCGGAGACTGACCACCTCGTGTCGATGCACACCGGCGATTTGCGGAAAGAAATCTGTAAGCGATACGTCTTCGCGCACCTGGCTGCTCCCGCCTCGGTCTATACCGTTACGCCGCGTGGGTCGGAGGGACCCGGTAGCCGTAAATGGGTTGCAAATGTGGGTCGAAGCTCTGACGTGGCGTGAAACGTGCCCCCGACCTAGGGTTGGTGAGCACGTCCGAGACGTGCTCACGCCCCGGCACGGGGCGTGCTCTAACTCGTGATTTAGGGCGTGACACGCCCTCACGCCCAGCATTCAAGGGGCGTGCTTAGGGCGTGCTTAACTACTACCGAACTGAAAGTCGCATCTTTGCCGGCCGCCGTCGGCCGCGAGGCGGCGCGCTGCCGCCCGTGGCACCTGATAGTAGCCGACGAACGATGCCAGCGTCGAAAAGTAGTGCGAGGGGGAGATGGTCGGCAGCGTCAGTGACGTTCCAGGTCGCCACCTCGCTGGCACCGCGATAAAATTAAAAAATGCAATAAATGTATGAGATCGGCTCCTTATTAATCGTCGATTAATCGCAGATTAATTCATTGGATAAAATGCAACGATTTAATCGTTGCCATCCATGGTCTCTAATGACTGTAACACCCCAGTAACGTGGTACATTTTAGAAAGACGATCGTGTCGACGGTTCTGCGGAGTGCTGCTGCTGACCGGCAGGCAATTCAGGTTCTTGGGCCGCCACACACATCTCGAGGTATGGTTCTGCCCCGCCTGGTGGGGTGCAGGATCGTACTCGTGAAGCGTGTACATGATGCCTGGACGGATGGGTTGCCACGCAGTGCGCCACCAGGTCAGCACGCCCGGTCGATGCAAGGGAGCTTGCCACCACCCCCTCCGCCAGCTCCACCCCCCTCCTCCCCCATCACCTTCTAATGCTCCTGGACGCCTGCTTCTGCGCCACCACTCCACTTGCTGACATCGATGGGCTGCGCTCGGGGAGTCATTAGAGTCACTGGGGCAGTCGATTGAGTCTCTGGTGGAGTCAGTACTGTAGAGCCTGGTTCTCAGTGCACAGTGGTATCCATGGCGCCGCCGCCGCCGCCATTGCCGCCTCGTTGTAAGCGTAGTAAGCATATGTACTTGTGGGGAACCTGACTGCTCATCCTCAGCCCTGGGCTGACCAACGTGGATACCGCCAGGGGCAGGGAGCGCCTCGGGGGTACGGATGAGTCGCCCCTCTGGATGCGCGGTGGTCGCTGATTGCTCGCAGACCTAGCGAAATCGCTGCGCCCGTTAGACTTCTTTCGGACTTCTCAGCTAGCTGTGGAGCGACAAATTATGCAGAAAAAGTGATAAAGCAAACAGAGGGCGGGGATCAAGCCGTACAAATGGCATAACCGCCACCCTCCCCCTTGATGCTAGCGGGCGGTCCTCTCGCAGTTTGCATCGTTCCGTCCTTGCGTACCTACTTCTAAAATTGACTCAGGCTTTCGCGCTTCTCTTCACAACCGGACATCACCTTGAACCAACGGTCCTCATCAGGGTGTGGGTGACGCTCAACCAAGTCAATCGCAGACCAGCACGAGTTGATGCATTTCATACAGTCCATCAGTGCAAACACCATGTTCTTGGCCACCACCTTGAGGCATCGCTCAGAGAACCTTGTGCACCAGGCATCCATTGTGGCGAGCGCGGGCTCCTCGCGAAGCCTTGTAGCACGCAGCGTCAACGAGAGTGCACCGGGTGGCACCGCGGGTTCAGGCAGCCCAACGACCGCTGCGGGGGTGTTGGCTGGCGCAGCAGCCGGTGGGGAAGGCGCCGCAGCGGTGGGGTGGGCGCCAGACAGGGCAGCGGCGACGACGAGCGCGACGGCGACGAGGCCAATGACAGAGGCGCTGCGCGACGACATGGTACGAGTGGGGGCTTGCACCTTGAGGGAAGAAGAAGATGAACGAAGTGGTGCTCAGCGTGTGTTTGCGGACTTGTGAGTTGGCTTTGCCAGTGGGGGGGGGGGGGGGGGGGTGCAGCTAGCCGGCTCCACACGGGCGCTGGATGGGGACCAGGCGGGCTGCTCCATCCCCATCTCTGTCACTGTTTAAATCATATCGTCGCGGCCTCTGGCGTCACCGAGGCCGATTGCAGCTGGAGAAGCTCCGAATCTGCACACTCAAGGAGGATACAGTAGGCGCCGTGGCCGGGAGGATTCCTATTTGTGGCGCCTTGCGATAGAATCCTCATTCCTCGTTCCTCGCACCTGACATGCCGCGGCAGCTGGCGACGCTGACGCAAGCATTGAGTCTCTAGTGGCTGCCGCCAGAACTCGGGTCACTCTGAAAGGTGCAGCAGCGGCCGACTGATGGAGCTAATCATGGCACCGATCAAGGCGCGCAGAACACGGCCAGCGAGAGGCGGTCCTGGGCTTGGTTCAACGAGAGGCCGCCTGTGTCCTGTGGTTCTACCCGTCTGTGGTCGACGGTGATTGGCTCACCCACCTAGCTGGTCGTTGCCGACGTCACGATCATGGGAAACGCGTAGTGATTGGCCAATATGAATTCGAACAGGACGTGGCAGAATTCGCTCCACGGCCTCGCCACGCACGATCTGGGCGGAGACAGATCCGCAGCATCTCGTCGAGAGGTACAGTACCTACTGAATGTCGTGATCCTGCTGGCGGCAACGGGTAGCGCGGCTCGTGAGCGCCCGCCGCGCGCTGATTCGCGACACCCGACGCAGCAGCCACGCGGCGCCACGGCGGCTCCTCGGGAGGCAGTGGCGGGGGGAGCGGCTGGTCCCCGAATGCGGCGCCTGCGGGCACCGCACAGCGGCGAAATACCCCCGGCGGCAGCCTCGCCACCCGCCCTCCCGATCCACCGCGACGGCTGAGGAGCGTCGGCGGGGTGCTGACCCGCGCGCGGCCGCGGAACCCCGAGAGCCCGAGCCGCCCACGACGCCGCCGCCGCCGTGGCGGCGGCGGGGGGCACTCCGCCCGGCGCCCTTCCGCCGCGCGGCAACGCCACGGGAGCCCGTCGCGGCGGCGTCAGGAAGTGCCCGCCACAGCAGCCGGGGAGGGCAAGGACAAAAAAAAAAAAAATCGCGGCCGGCAGGGGGGGGGGCATGCCGCGCGGTGTCGCGCGTCCCCCCCGTCGTCAATCGGTGGTCGGCGGGACGCGACCCGTGCTGTCGGCGGGGGCGGCGGCGGTTGCCGCCGCGCCCGCGCCCGTGGCACCCATGGTTGGCGGGGGTGGGGAACCCGCACGGGCAGCGACGCCCGTATCAGCGTCGGCGTCACCGGCACCTGCCAAGAGGGACGACGTAGGCAAGCGGCAGGCAGAGCGGTCGCCGCTCGACTCTCCGTGGGAGCTTGGCGGCGCAGAAGCTCGCCAACGCCGACCGTGCTGACGATGGGTCACGGTGCAATCGCTCCGCCCCCCCCGCACGCTTGGGTGGGCGCGGTGCGCTCAGTGCTGCCCGCGCCGCAAGAAGTGCCACCCACGCCACCTGCCTACCCCGCGCTCACATTGCCACCAACCGCCTCGCCAGCCATTTGTCGATACACACGCGCGACCAGGCGGCGGCGGCCAAAAGGGCTCCCGTCGCCGTTGCGATCGACACGCGCCCATGGGCGGTGGGCGCTACGCGCTTTGGCCGGTCGGCCGCCGTGTCGGCCCACCCTGTCGGTCCGGTCGCGCGGGAAAGCCTCCCCGCCGCAACTGTTGTCACCATGGCTCCCGGACCCCCCCCCCCCGCTCCCGGCAGCCGCGATAGCGGCTTGCCCACTCCCGTCCCCCCCTCGCTGAGACAGCACCCCCACCGCTGTGGGCATCAGCGGCGGCTGACCGTCGACGCAGCGGCCAGCGCCTGTGGGCGGCGCTGTTTACCAAACTCTGCCCCCTTTCGGGTGGTGCTCGCATGCACCGATCGGCGCGGCGTCGCGACGCCGGGGCGGCGGTCGTCGGCTTCGTTCGTGCGGTCAATCTTGCAGCGACGGCCGCCTCCGCCGGCCGCCTGAGTCGCCGTCCGTCCGCGTCGCCAGCAGAAATGTCGGCGTCGGTCGCCGCGGCCGCCGCGGCTCCGGCGGCACCCGCAGTTGCCTACTTCCGCGTCACCGTGGAGGTGGGGGGCTTTGCCGACAGAGTCGCGGCGGGTCGTGGCGGGCCCTCACCGCAATGCCAACGGTGGGGCGCCCAGAAGGACCCCTCTGTCGGTCGATCGCCGCTATACCTGTTGACGCTGGCGACGTGCTACGTGCCCGATGGTTGTGCCGATGTTTTTTGGTGGGGGCCCAAGAGTGCGCCGTCGGCAGCGCCCACCCGCTGTTGCGCCCTTGTTTCCTGTGCCGTCGAGTGTATCCACGGGATGAGAAAGCGGTCGGCCGCAACCCCCCCTGCCCCCCCGCTCTTGACGTCAATCCATCGTCCAAGAGATGCGTGAAGGACGTGTATTCCTGTACTTGCGTCCACGAGTGGTGCGCCGCCTTGGCATTGCTCGCGCAGACAACCAGGACTGGTTTGGGAGCTCGGCGAGCCGTAAGAGCACCTCTGCCACACCTAATTTAGGCGTGATCTGTTCGCACCAGATGCACGTCGCCGGCGATCGGCGTGCTATGGTCGCTCTGACCATTGTCGCGCCGCCGACACGCGGTGGATTATCCAGCGGAGGACAAGATGGACGGGGAGATGAAGTGTGTTGTGTGCTGTTAGGACCTAGGGAGACGAGCGAGTGTGCGGTGTCTATCATGAAAGCACTCCCAGCGCCGATGCTGGCGGGACGTCCACCATTTCGTCGTGAGAACCCCATTTTACTTCGTCGCTCCCGTGTTTGGCTCTCTCAGTTTCTCGTCGGCTGAGTTGCGGCATGTTTTCCCTGGGAGGGTATGGGCGTACACGAGCTCGGTCTTCTGACGCTGCCTACTAAAGCCTACGGACGGTATGGGAGTATGGAAGGAGCAGGCGCAGCGTCAAGCGGCAGAGGGGAGGGGCGCAGGCGCAATGTATATTGCGAGGAGGCGGCGAGAGAATCCGAGAAAGGGACAGGGAGGGGGTAAAAATCACACGCGGATGCTGGTGGATACAGAAAGGGGGGGGTCAATCGGGCAATAGGAGGTCAACGCACTCAGGTAGCGAGCTGCTGTGGACAGTAACGAGTGCTGGCCGCATATGTGTGCGCTGCGTGTGGAGTCTCTGGCTGTCGTAGGCTGCCGGGTATGTGAGCGCAATTGTGCACGCGTCGCACACAGCAAGCAGTCGCCTCACGCAATCCAACAGCCGCGGTCGACGCGCCTCGCTCGCATTGCACCCCCTCCAGAGAAAGGAAGCCCCTGCGCAGCCATGTTGTTTTCGACGCCGATTCTGGGCGGACAGGCTGTGGTGTTCCGCGAACAGCTGACAGCATAAAACCCAGCCAATAGCTCAACAGAAATATGACATTTCACAAGTGAGAGGCGACATTTGCTCTGGGAGCCTCTCCACAGTGTGACTCGGCGTATCAGAGATCCATCTCACTGTCAGCCAATACTCGTTGGCTGGATGCGAGCCAAATACGGCACTCATGGCCAAAACTGGTATCCGTGGTGAGGCCTGGGGGAGACCCCTCCCAGACTTGCCAATAACGAAGGAACTCGTGCGAGGCGCGAAATCGAAGACGCTAGTTTCGCGAGGTCAGTTCCTGGGTCATCAAACCAGAGACTTGGCCTGGGTGCGCTCCACTGTCGAAGCCACTTTAGGTACCTTGTCAACATACCTGAATCTGATTGGCCAGCGCTTGGGACATCACGCTTTTCTGATCCGGCATTTCCCGTCGGGCTACTACTGTACCGTACCTGACCCGCACGCTTCCCCCGCCCCCCCCCCTCCCTCGCTTGCCCCTCTGATGCTCGGCCAACGGACTGCATCCGCGGCTCCGTCTGGTCGTCCCCGCAGCCGAGGCCGTGGGTGCTCGCGCAAACGGAGCAGCGCCGACCAACGGCCGCCGGGGGTGGCCAAGGACCTCGGGGCAGAGTGCAAGTCCGACGGTGCCGGCCTCGGCGCCCACCCCCCCCTCAACGAGAAGAGCGCGGGGAGCGAGGCGCCCGCGCTGTGCGAGCGGACCGCCGCGCCCTCGGGGGCGGCGGGCGGCGGCGGCCTTGTCCGGGGGGGCAAACAGGAAACGCGCCTCGGGCGGGTGGAGGCGCCCATCGGGGGGCCCGCGCGCGCGGGCGGCGTCGCGCTGCGCGACGGTGGCGGGTGGAGGCGCCCATCGGGGGGCACGCGCGCGCGGGCTGCGCCGCGCTGCGCGACTGTGGCGGCTGCTCGGGCGGCGCCCGTCGGTGCGGCGCGGACCCCCCCGCCTTTTCCGCGCCGCCCGTCGACGGCGGCGCGCGCGGCGGGCCCCCCCTCGACCGACCCCGGGGCGGCCGCCGCCCCCGTCGGACAGCCGCCGCCCGCGCCACCCGCCGGGCCGACGGCGCGCCGCGGCCGCGCCGCCACGCGTGGCACGCCCGCCGGTGCGGGGCGGGGGCCAAATCCCCCCGCCCCGCCCCTCCGCCGCGGCGGCGGCGCGGCGGCGCACCCCCGCTCCGCCGCCGCCGCGCGGCCGCCGCCCCCCCTCCGTCGGG
>Ga0209093_1001537_pt1 | contig 13080 bp, 20 predicted proteins | sample SidtaG_4_FD_187450 | JGI IMG/M metagenome (GOLD analysis project Ga0209093, IMG submission 187450) | Marine algal microbial communities from Sidmouth, United Kingdom - Sidmouth_Male1 metaG (SPAdes) (version 2) | ecosystem: Host-associated > Algae > Red algae > Unclassified | place: Sidmouth...
GGGGGGCCCCCCCCCCCCCCCGTCGACCCGCCGCCGCCCGACGCCCGTCCACCATCACCGCCAGCGTCCCAATCCTCCAATTCCATACCCTCCTCGTGCGTGAAGTTGTCCTCGTCGACGACCGAAAGACCGGAGTCCCGCTCGGGTACTGACGGGGGGATGATCGCGGCGGTGATGGGGGCCCCGGGGGGGCGGGAAGGTCGCGACAAGGAGGTGGGTGAGTTGATGGTATCGGCGGGGCCGTTCTCCTGGTCTGTGCGGCCACACATGCGGGGGGCGTACGATCCCTCTTCGAGCGCACAGAGAATTATTGCAACAGTTCGGTGGCGTCAAGCACAGATTCGGAAAGAAGTTGCAGATGGAAGACTGGAAGCAGTCGAATTAGATGCTGAGGCCTGGTCGCCGAACGCATCGCAGCTGCCAGACGCCCTGCATACTCTCTACATTCTAGGAGGGTCTTCTAACCACCTCTTGCCTCTTGCCGCATCCCCCCCCCTGCATCGTTTTCCAAGGCCCGCTTCGCGCCCTCCTTCTTACTCTGGAAGCGCAGATGGAGGAACCTGTCTTTGACGTGGCCGGTGTTGCGCCGATGAGGAGTTCAGGAGGACAGGTACCCAACTCCTCAACGGTTCTGTCTCGTCTCCTCGATGCACTTCCCCTAGCTGTGCGGACTTCCCCACCTCCCCCCCCCCCTTCATTGCTGCTCCGTTAGTGGTGGGTCAGGCAACATGCCGATCACAACATGGTCTTCGAGCCGCACCAGACGTGCTATCGGTGCCTCCGCTGCTGTGCAGACCGACGGCGTGGTCACTAGGTCGGGTAGTCGTCTGGCAGCGGCCACCGCTCGCGCGGCTGTGGGCACGGGAGTCTCAGGGAGCGTACCGGTCAATACTAGGTCGTAGAGCCACACCGGACGTGCCATCGGCGCCGGCGCTGCTGTGGCGACCGACGGTGTGATCACTAGGTCTGCTATTCGTCTGGCGGCTGCTGCCGCCCGCGCTGTTGTTGGAACGCGAGTCGCTGCGCGAGTACCGGCAAGGGCCGTTGCTCGTGTGACCGCCGGCGGCGCTGTCACCCGAGTGGCCTCTCGTGCGGTGGCGAGCGGCGTCGTCACTCGGGCCGCAGCTCATGCGGCGGTCGGCGGCGTCTTCACACGTGCCGCTTCTGGTGTGGCGGCGGCCTCAACGCGCTTGCCCTCCAAGAAGGGCACCCAGGAAGAGAACTTCTTCGCCGCTGCGGCATGCGGCGATGCGGACGACAACTCCATGTCGGGTGGGACCGACGACGAGTCCTCCGCCGAAAGGGCGGACGGCGATTCTTTCAACGGGGCGGTAGCCAACTCCTCGGAAGAGACTACTGCGGGCTTGCATCAATCGGATATGCAGTCCATGCTCTCGGACACCCGCCGTTGGGAATCCCCCACTGGCACCGTTGCCGCCTGCCCACGAGCCCTCCCCGGTGGAGGCCCACTCGCCTCCACTGGTTGCTGCGGAGGCGGTGCCCTCAGCGCCGCCCGCCGACCTCGGGACGGTGGCCGGCCGCCTTTCCATTCTGAAATCAAGCCACCGTCGCATGGCGGGGTCTGCTGCCTTAGAGGCGGCTTCAGAGACGGCCGCGGCGGCGGTGACGGCCGTGGGGGCGACCACAGCGGATGCTGCTGTGAGGAAGGATCCCCGGACGGGAGCTGCAGCGAAAGCCACTGCGCCGTCTGACACAGGGGTGACCGCAGGGGTCGTCGTCAAGTACAAGTCTGCCGCGGCGACTCGCGCGGCGCCGGTAGGCGCAGCGGCTGCCACAAGGTCGATAGTAGTCAAGAAGGAACCACTTCATCGCCAACGGTGAACGAAGAGTACGGCCGCTCTCTCGCTAAGGCCGGGGAAACGCCCCGACGGCCCCATGTCCGGCTCCGCGTCGGGCTTGGTGGCGGGGGCATGTTCGCGGTTGTTGGCGAGTGTTGCCGCTCGCCGGCAAGTGTCGGTAGACAATTAAGTTCTGTTTGGTGGTATTTTCTGGGAGAACCCTCGTGTGATATTTGTCAGCAATGGCATGGCCACTCGGAATGTGCGTTTGCCACGAAACCACCCGGAGGACGCATGAACGCGCGCGCGCCCTTCATGGCGGCCACCCCCTCTCCCTTCTGCCATGCATGACCCGCACCGCGACTGGCGCGAGCCGTCTCCGCTTCGGGGATGGTGTCTCTGTGGTGGCTGCTGCAGCCGCTGTCAGCTCATGGGAGTTGAAGCCGCGGTGGAAGCGCCAGCGGTTGCGGCGATGGGTCGTGCGCAGCGATAAAGTTGCGGGTGGAGGGGGTCGCGTCGTGTTCAGAAATGAAGGTGCGGTTGGAGGGCGTAGCGGGGCGCTTGACGGGGACAAGCGGCGGAGGCCTCGAGGAGGCGAGGGGCTCGTGGGGGCGGGGGGGCGGGGAGAGATCGTTGTCGATTTTTTGACCGCGGAGAATAGGTGGGCGGGGGGTTGCGGGCGAGCAATAGCCTGGCTGGCATACTAATGCTGCTCCACGTATGTTGTCCTTTTTCTGTATTCTGTACTGTTGTGTATGACGGTCCGGCGGGTCTCTCATTTTTGAGTTGGCCTCCGCTCTCTCAGTTCATGGGGGTTGAAGTCGCGTGGAAGGCAGCGGCGGCTGCGGCGACGGGTCATGAGCAGCGAAGAAGGTGCGGTTGGAAGGGGTAGCCGGGCACTTGAAGGAGACAAGCGGCGAGGGGCTCGTGGAGGCCGGGGCCTCGTAGGGGCCGTGGCGTGGGGAGGGAACGTTATCGAGTTTTTGACTGCGGAGATTGGGTTGGGGGGGGGTTGGGGTCGGGCAATGGGCTGGCTGGATTACTACTGCTGCTCAATAGACGTCGTTCATTTTCTGTTCTTTGTTCCATTTTGTGTCATGATCTAGCTGGTTTCTCAGTTCTGCGCTTGTTTCGCTGTCGTCGCTTCCGTTGCAGTGCCGTCCCACGCGTATGATGCACCGATTGCTATGGCTGCGTGGTTTGTTTGTGCGAGGTCATTCTTTGGGTGGATGACGTGGCCAGTGCCTGCGGCGAGTGGTGAGGTGCAACAGTGGTAGGCCAGGTGCGGTGGAGGACGGTTATTGTTGGGGACAAGAATAAAGCCAGAAACAGCGTGATGGAACCAGACGTAGGAGCTGTGCCGAGAATGCATACTGGCGAAGCTCTCACATACATCGCATGGTTCTTGTATTGGTACCTCGGCGGCACGTAGGAAAAAGCAGACGGCAGTTGTGCAGCGTTGACGTTTTCCCTTCTGTCTATAAAGGGCGCCTGCGTTGGTTTTGTCCAACGTAGTGGCCACCTTGCGCACAGACCAACACCAAGAGCATTTGATGAGCCTCTTGTGAGGTGTCTGACATACCATGCCTTCCTGGTTTTGTATCCCGTGACAGCACATGACGGCCGGCATCATCTGGGAACCGATTGGCGAGAACAGGCTGGCTGCGTTCTGTCACACCACTCGAGTTCGTATTTGGAAAACAGAGACGCTGTCTGTTTGAAGCGTTGCGGAATGTGCATGGAACTTGAGTAGGAAAATAATCAAACCGCCGGCACGAGAATCTCCGTAACGGGCATCGCCCCGGACGCTGTTGTCAAGCGTTGGACCCGATCGCGGCGCTCTGATCTCGTGGCGCAACGCAGAATTGACAGATATCGGCTTTCACATTGAGTGTGCAGGGGCCTGGCAGGCATTCTGAATCGGCTGGAAGCCTCCCTACTGGATTTGGGATCGAGGGGCGAAACACTTCCAAGAATCGGACCCCTGCTGTAGAGCAGCGCTTCACTTTTTGTGTGACCCCCTGGCGCTTCAGAAGTGCATGTTCTTGACAACCAAATGTACATATGCCTTTCTATGGTCAATTGCGACTCCTGTGACCGTCACGTGCACGATTTATTCCCGAAGCGCATACGCTACAGGATCGAGGGTTCCGGAAGTGCCCCTTTTTTTCATGCCTATTTTTTTTGCATGCGCTACAAGTCGTCCGGAGACACTTGGAAGATTGCATTTAGCGATGCACTCTTGGAGCTCTTGAGTCACTCTTCCTTTCTATGTGATGTTTTCTCGAATACGATGCGCCCTTGGCGGCTGAGTGCCTGTCTGAAGTCGCGTCGCCGCAATCCGTCTTTTTGCGTGAGACGCACCTTTCGTGTCCATTCTCCTGCCCGCCTCATTTGAACCGATTCGCCCCATTTGAAGCTATTCTTGATGCCACTCTGTGACCATGCTCCCATCCTCTGCTGCTCTGTCTGAGAATGGATCTGGACTCAGCGCAGTCCACTTACCCATGGGCCAACTCGGCGGCTGTGTACAATGAAAACTAGGAGGGGGTGCCCCAGACACCCAGAAAGGCCGCGTTTCCAGGCCATGTGAGAGGGATCCTCATTTGAGTTTCATTTGAGGCTCATTTGAGCCTCGGGAGCAGTAGAATGGACAATAGCCGTGCGCCACTGCGCTATCGTCATTTCGCCATATGTTTTGGCGATAGCAGAGCGCATCTCTATCGGTCAACTCCTAAGCCATTTCGACATCCGAAAAATTCCAGCATTCCCACACTAATCCCACATGTGGTTCCAGATGCAACAGCTCGATTCACCCACCAGCGCCACAGAACACTCTGTCGCACCTGCACCACGCCACACACCGTCACCACTGTATCAAAACTCGCGAGAGTGAAAGAACTGATCGTGGAGGACTCCGAGAGGTACCTTTGCACAATTACCGGCATGCTGGCAGTTGCAGGTCATCTGATCTGCTTCCAACCTGAATTTCCAATGGTCCACGCATTTGGCGAAGACGGTATCTTTCGCTATCCTTCTCGCCATCCTGTGCAGATTTGGCGAAGGCGATAGTGCAAGGCTCAAAATATGGCGAAATGGCGCACCGATAGAGATTCCCTTCGCCAGTCGCCGTGGCAGAATGGCTTAATGGCGTACGGATAGACTTGGTCTCACGGTCTGGCCAACGGCGCGCCAGTGCGACCGGCGCCACGTGCCAAGCAAAGTGCCACGTGCCTCGCGCGTATTTAAGTACTGTCCCAAACGCCAACTGGCCACCAGTACTGCTGGCTGGACGGGCGGGCATCGCCACCCCCGCCGCCCCCGCGGCCCCCGCCGGGTCCGTACGGAAGGTGGGGTTAGGATTCCGGGTTGACTCAATCTCATTGGAGGACGCACTAGCTTTACAGCAGTAGTCTGGATGCTCCTCGTGCGTTCCGCGTCTGTTAGTACAGTCCTTCTCCAATTCTGTGACATCTTTTCCTAGGCATGGTGCCTAGTAACGAATGTATCGACCGGCCTCTATGGTGCGATCAAGGCCGATTCTGGTCTGCGATGGTCTGCCACGTACGCAAACCGAGTGCCTCGTAGACAGAATACGATCGCCACAAAGGGCGCCCAGCAGTGGAGAAAGACTGTATGGGACCAAGGGTGGGGCTCAGATCACACTCAAATCAATTGTGATGACAGTGGGCTTTGTGACTGTGTTTCGTTTTGGGGCGCAAAGAATACCGCGCGGCGTCCAAGAAAGAGCGCGCTGTCGGTGGGATGCCCGCAAGCAAAAAGCGCGAAGCAGTCACTGGGTCGCGGCACACTGGTACGTTGTTTTCCCACCAGAGGAGGAGGGCAAGACGCCGTTTGTCGGGTGCTCTGGATATCTGCCGGGTGACCTCGGCTCAGGCAAGGGGGAGGATTTTGCATGCCGAATCAGCAGCTCTGACTGCCCTGCGGTGCTGGAGCAGCTTCAAAGAGAGGGTCCTCGGCCCGAGATCGCCCACGGTGAGACGCGCTCATTCCTTTCCTCGAAGGCGAGCTCCTCTGGGGCGTGCCTGCGCCACGGCGGGATTCTACCTCCCCTGTATCGCTCCGGCTCGGGCGCGTGTCCCGTGATGGCCGGGCCGTATGTGCCCACGACCAAGATGCCGGGTGCGGCTACCGAGCAGGATACTGTGGTGATGCAAGGTGCCCACAACCTCCCGTACCCTGTGTTAAAGGGGCCAAGTGCCCTCGTCTCGCGCATTACGAAGGAGAACCCCCACGAGGCGGTCCGCGTAATACAAGAAAGTACCTCGTTTCCAGTGCGGATTCCTGTTTGGCGTGGGATGGCGTGCCACTGTTAGTACACGTTTTCCCATACGCACAGCAAGGCGCACGTATCTCGCTTTGGTTTGCGTTTTCGTTCCGGCTTTCTGCTACACAGCGCATGATCACGAACCACAGCGGCGGTTCGCGAGCAGCCAACAGCATGGTTCCTTTGCATCGACGGGAATCGAGGGAAGATTCCAACCCTCACGGGCGGGACCTTGGGGGGGTGTGGGACGCCAAGCGGCAGAGCGAGATGCACCCCTATATCCGCTCTGTAATCGTGACGGACACGTACAAGGCCGTTCTGCTCCAGCTCGACGAGCAGGCTGCCCTGGCGGCCACTTAAGGAGTCTTCATGGCCGACACGACGTTCAAGGTGGTCGCCCCAGGCAGGGCTACTGAAGGCATCCCCCTGGAGGCGATCGCCACTGCCGAAAAGAACGCACACGATTGGCATCACTTCTCCGTGAGGTACGTGCATGCGGGTCACACGTGTGCTTTCTGTCGTTTGTCCTTCTTTTTCCATCGCTGTTGATATGACCTAGCTCAAACCAAGACACTGTTTTCTGGTTCTTCTATTTCTGTGGCTGATGTTTTCTTGCCGTGGGTACAGCGTCTTTCTCCAGGACCTTGGCATGGCCGCAACTGTTTTCTGCATTTTCGTCATAGGCAACGACACTTCCATGTACACGGACGTACTGTACCACTTCCTGTACTTCGCCAGTCCGGCGGGCCTTCAACCCCCAGGCCCGCCAGACGCACGAGCAGCACAGGGCCAAGCGGCCCAGTACTCGGCCATCCTCCTCGACTTTGAGCTCGCCGAGCACACCGGCCTGTACAGAGCCCTGTTGCGAGCCTTTGGGGGATCACCCGCGGACTACCTCGGTCGTGTCGTTGGCTTCCGTGTACACCTGCAGCGGTTCTTGAGTCCAAAATGTGGCAACGACGTTAAGGACGACTTCTACAAGGACCTGATGCAAATGCGCGACGCTGACGCCGCCATCACCTACGCGAGGATGCAGCAAAACCCCCGCGCCATCTTTATCCGGCATTCGCAGGAACGCGAACGCTACAAGATCAACTGCCTCAAGTGGTTGGTTGACCATGAGTCGGCGGCCGCGGCGGCGTTCCCAGCGTGCGCCGGGCGCCTGGCGCCCGACACCATCCGTGCGACGGGCAAAAACACGAATGCCACCGAGCCCCTCAACAAGACGACGCAGGATATCGTGGCAGACACTGGCGACAGGTCTTTATTGGGCGCCGTGATGTGCCTGATGAGCTTTGAAAAGGAGAGGCTGGCGGAGATCAGCCCATCCAACATGCTCGGCCGCAACTTCAGCACCATCTCGGCGGCGGCGCGGAAGGTTCATCAACTCACACGACAGGCCAAACGCGAAGTGGTACCCTCGGGAGGAGCACCCCCGGGCCCGGCGCGCTCCACGAAGCGCAAGAATGCAACCGCGCCGATCCCTCTCCCATAGCAAGATTATCGGCGCATGGTCCTCCCTCCGCAGGCGGACCACCTCGAAACAATGCCCCCCCCTGCCCTATCCAACGAGCACGAGACGAGCGGGCCTCTTCCCAGCGGACACGTGGCGCATCTCCAGCGCGTCGGCGGCCTTGACCTGGCGACTCACGGTCATGCCCTTCGCCTCTCCACTGTTGCTCCCCGCGGACTCGGCGGTCTTCCCCTCGTGCTGCAGCCCATTGCTGCATCACAACACTCATACTCGTGGGCGGATACCGCCACCGACGGGCCGATCCTGCCCGGAAGCACCTCACATGTGCGGGGCGCGCAACAATGGCAGCCCATGCACTCGTGGCTACCAGGGCAGCAAGTGGCGAGCGACTTTCTCACGGGTCCGGGGGTGCACGGCCCGGTCATGGACTCAGACGGGCGCGGCTAGTCGAAGTACCTGAAATTCAGTCCCAGTGGGCGCAAAACGGTTTGAGTGGGAGGGCGTGGCGTTGACTATGAGATGCGTGTGGGGGATTGCAGGGTGACAGATTTTTTGGTGGTGGTGCTGGGCCTTGGGTGTTGCGCGTGTGGTGGGGGGATCTCAACTGACATAAATGATCAGGAAAGAGCGCGCATAGGAGTGCCTGAAATGTGGGGTGATCGACCTCGTATGGAACTGGTTATGTGACAGTGAAGGCAACCCGAGAATGTTCTCACTAATATAGGGTGGGAGAGCGTCGGAAGAGGGAGCTGCCCGCGCCCATGTCCTAAAAGTGAAGCGCACTCCGCCACCCCCTGTTTCAAAGGTATCTCCGTCGCCGGACTGGGACAACCCCGCCCGCACCTCCACTCTCGTCCGCCGCGTGGTCTACCCCGCTGTAGCCACACGGGTTTTCGCGCCTCCCCCGCAAGTGCCCTCCCTGTAAGGATATGCAGTCATTCGGCGTGAAAATTTACGTCTCTCCTTTCCCTTCGGATGAGCGTCAGGCCGTCAGAAGGGCCTCCAGGGCGATTCCAAGTCCGTGAAAAACAACCTATTTGAACTGACAGTAGCTTGACAGAAGGACGTTGAACCAACCGCAGCCAGGATTTTCTTGCAGAACCAAGATACTCTTTCTTTTTCCGAATCAGGCGATTGCTGGTCGACGTCGCCGCCCGCCTCGCCGCCTCCCCCCCCGCCCCTAGTCGGCATACTCTGCCCACAGCGAAGCACTGCACCTCGGTGGTGCTCCCTCTGCATAACAAGGGCACCTGCACACCTCCTGGGCACCCCCCCAGAATAGGGGGAGGTCGTGGTTCTCCTTCCCCTATTCCTCAAGGGGTCTTCCACACGACCCTCGATGGCACCGACCGGGGCGTGGCGGCGGGCGTCTGGGGGGTGGCGACGGGCGTCGGGGGACTCTCGGCGGGCGTCGGGTGCGCGTCTACGGGCTTCGGAGGCGTAACGGCGGGCGTCGGGGGCGTGTCGACGGGGGTTGGGGGCGTGGCGGCAGGCGTCGGGGGGGTGGCGGTGGACGTCAGGGGCGTTCCGACACACGTCGAGCGGGTGGCGGCGGGCGTCTAGGGCATGTCGGCGTGTGTCGGGGGCGCGTCGGCGGGCGTCGGCGGGCGTGGCGGCGGGCGTCGGGGGCATTTCGGCGGGCGTCGGGAGCATTTCGGCGGGCGTCGGAGTCGTGTCGGCAGAGGTCGGACGGGTGGCGGCAGGTGTCTTGGGCGTGGCGGTGGGGGTCGAGCGTGTCGACGGGGCTCGCGGGCATGTCGGTGGGCTTCGTGGGGGAGGCCGTGGACGTGCGTCCGTGGGCGATGGCAGTGGTGCTGGTGGTCGCGTCGGGGGTGGCCCGTTTTCCTTGACGCAATTCCAAACAACCGAAGCATGCCAAGTTGGCATTCTTCATAGAACACGATGATAAAAGACCCCCCAGCCCAGCTTCGACCCCACACGTCTCCCGACCCTATCCCTTGCCTTCCCCAGCACACCATGTGCCACCTCGGCCCTGTCGCGCTCCCACCAACATGACAGCGTGCGCTAAAAATTGAAGAAAGTCTCTACAATGGCATCAAGATCCCTTAGCTCGATGGGCGACTCTTCGTCATCGCCGCCGCCAGAGTCATCCAGCCAGTCCTCTGCAGCGTCCTGTGCCAAAGCGTCGGCAACGGCGGCGGACACGTTATGTGGCTGTCCGCCCGGTGCCGCCGGAGCGGCGAGGGGTGCCAACGCAGCCGCCACAGCATCCTCCACGCCGTCGTCGCCCACCCTCGCCACGCTATCCCGGATGACAGCGCGTCCCGGTGCTCCCCCGCATCCCCTCTCGGCAGGAATGGGAGCGGTTGCGCCTTGCGCGGCCGCTGCGGCCGCGGCGTCGCCAACCCCCCCGCCCGCGGGGGGGGGGGGGGGGGGGGGGTGCCCCGGGAGCCGCGCCAGGAGCGCCGTGCATTACCAGCCCACCAAGCGCCCCACCAAATTCGGCCACATCACCTCCGTCGACCACCATTATCAACAGTTGCTCAACCAACGACCGCGTGTATTCACCAATGATATCGCCGCGACGTAGCTGTTTCTTGTTCACGATAATCCGCCACTGTTTTTTTACCTTGTCGTCGAGCGTGCGGTTCCGCGTCCTGCACAAAACTACAGAGATGGCCTTGAACGTCCGCTCGGAGTCGGCCAAGGACGTCGGTAGAGTGAATAGCCGACTGGCCACAAAGCGTAGCGTGGGCCATTGGGTACCGTAGAGCTCCCACCACGTCACGGGGTGCAGCAGCCGACCGGCTAAAGCGGCGGTACGCACATTTGTGTGCCGCAGAAAGCTACCGAGCTCCCGACGGATGGTTTTCTCGACCATTTCGTCGCCGGCACAGAGGTTGTGCACGGCCTGCCCACGGATGAGCGGCAGGTGCTCGCCCCACCAGAGGTCTACGCCAACCTGCTGTCGACAAGGAGCATAAAAAGGGTCTAGGTAAAAAGCAAAAACCATGAGGGGGTGGGAGTAGGACGAAAAACGAGCCACCAAACTGTTGGACACAAATGAACGCGCCGTGCGGAGCGCACCAAAAATATTCCCGCGCGAAACGATACACAAAGAAGAGAAAATACCAAGCACCGATGAGAGCGGGGAAGCGTCGGCCTCGAGTGACGCGGACATGCGAACGAGGAGTTGGAGACATTGCAAGAGGTCTTTAGAGGTTTCCTAGACGGCACCGTCAGTGATGGCGTCCGCCACCGCGGGGGGGACGGCGAAAGAGAGAGCGGACGGGCGGTGGGAGTTAAAAGGAAGTACCCGACGAAGATCAGGAATGTTGTCCATAAATGAGCGCAGAGTGAGGCCCTGCCCGACTCAGCGATTCGGGCTAAATGTCCTTAGCTCGTTGATGTAGCTCCCTGCCGCCTTTCGTGTTTCGCGGTCCTCGGCCAAATCCGCGCGCACCCGCGTGCAGCGTCGAAACAAAACCGTCGCAGCAATGATTAACTACAGAACTGGGAGAAAGGGTGCGCGCGCACACGGCTCCCTGCTGACGAGGTTGACGGCATGGGCAAAGCAGCCGTAGGAGGCCAACAGCAGGCCGCCCGCCTCGGCGGCGGTGCGCAAAAAGACCATTACGGAAGCGTTGTACGTGCACAGCGCCCAAAGCCCGCGACTGCCAAAAGTGAGAAGTCGCTGGCTCGTCCTCTTCACCGGCCGCTTCTGCGTGGTATCGGTCACTGGGTATAAGAGGGAGGCAGGCAACGACGCACGGAAAGCAAGGAGCACGTTGGGGGCTGACGAGACGGTCAAACCCATACGAAACGAGCCCAGCAGGAGTGGCTTGGAAAGACAGACCATCACGTTCTACGTGGACTTCCCATTCACGTCGCCCGCACCGTCGACGGTCACAGCCGCCGTATCCGCGCCACGCACAGCGGCGTCCACACGGGCCATCACCACTCGCAGCGTCCAGGCGCGCGCCCCCCACCGTGCGTGGGTCACCCGGCCCCGAAAAGCGGCCACCAGAGATAAGTAAAAAAAGTGAACGCCACTCGGGCGAGTGGAAGATAGAGAAGGGTAACTCACATCCAAAAATAGACATGGAGCACCGCTGCTCCTAGTTATTCAGCACGAAAGGAGCCAGGGGGGGCAATATCTCCGCACCTGTGGAGCCATGTGAGCCCGCCCCACCCGCACCCGTTCCAGCCACACTTACCGGGACACCAAGCACATAAGCCCGTATATCTGGGTGGAGTGCCCGTGCCGCGGCGCACTCTAGGAGATGCTTCTTCGCCCGCGCTGCGTTGTCAGACTTGCCCTTGTACTGAGTACAAAGCGGGGCAGCGCACAACAAGACCCGCTTGCCGTCCACGACTGGTACCTCAATGTACTTCCACACAGGTGCAGGATCCCTCTTCTTGCGAAGGACGGGGGAGACCATGGCGGCAGTGTGGGTTAGAGGTGTGGGAGGGGGTGTGTGACCATCCAGACACAAGGAAAAAAGGCTAGGATGATCGAGGAGGGGGCCGGTGTGGTGGACGCAACGACGACGGACGTCCGAGACGACCCGTGACGACGGCGACAATGCCCGCTCGCGGTCGTGCTCCACTCAGGGTGCGACACGTTTGTAATGCGGCGTAAGAGTTTCGCGCTACGTGAAACACGCGCAGGAAGGCGACAGTGAGAGGGTCTTGAAATTTCACGTGGAATTACACAACGTGGCGTCAGACTGCACATCTCTACCCCCCTGCCGCCTCACCCGTCATTTGCAAGGTGCTGGCGCGGCTGCCGCCGCCGCCACCGACAGGCCTTGGGCGTCCGCCGCGCAAACACCCAACCCCCCCCCACCTTCCCGCGCCATGGATCCCTCGGGCGCCCCCCACTCCCCCCCCCCCGGCTCCCTCCGCGGCCGTCGTCACCCCGGCGGGGAGAAGGGCGGCGCTCCTCACGGTCGCCTCTTCCGACGGTGCGCTGCCGTCGGGGGTGCGGGCGGAGGTGCTTCGCCCCTTACCCCCACGCCCGACGGCGCTGAGGACGGTGACGGTGGGGGGGGGGGGGGGGGGGGGGGAGGGCAGCGGCCGTTGCGGCGTTAGGCACACGCCTCGGAGTCTGGCTGGCGCGGTCGACGCCGGCACTTCCCGCGCCGCCGGCGGCGCGCGCGGGGATGGTGGAATTGGCGGCGGCGGCGCCCGGTGCGGTGCTCGTCGCCAATGTCGAACAGACGGGCGGCGGAGAGGACGACGATGGTGGCAACGGCGGCGGCTGGCCCTCCACCGCCGTCCCGCTTGGCGCCACCGTGCACGCCTTCGAGTGAGGCGCTGGCGATGCACACGCATCTGCCCCTATTGGCGCGCTGCCGCGGTGCGCCGGCAGCGGGTCGGGTGGCGCCAACGGCATCGACGGCGGCGGCCGCGTCGACGCCACGTGCCCCGACCCCGCCGTGGATCCGGCGCGTGCGGGCAGACCGGACACCGGCATGTACCGGTGGGGGTTTGGAGGGGGGCTGACGATGTGGCGCCGCTGGCGGCCATGTGAGCGCCGAAGTGGCGGCGGTGCC
>Ga0209093_1001538_pt1 | contig 13080 bp, 14 predicted proteins | sample SidtaG_4_FD_187450 | JGI IMG/M metagenome (GOLD analysis project Ga0209093, IMG submission 187450) | Marine algal microbial communities from Sidmouth, United Kingdom - Sidmouth_Male1 metaG (SPAdes) (version 2) | ecosystem: Host-associated > Algae > Red algae > Unclassified | place: Sidmouth...
CGCCAGCTCGACCGTGTTGGTGACTGAGCTGCCACCAAAAAGGAGGCACTCGCCATCTGGGCGCGCCGAGCTAGCACGTGCCTGTTGCTTTTGTGGTGCTGACTCGTTAGTCAGCGTCCTTCAGAAAGCCGCAGCAGCATCGAGCGGGCCTCCGTGAAAAAGCTATGGCGATGGATATTTTTTCGGAGCGGCTCTGGGCTGTTTTCGTGCGCCTGATGGAGGGACGATGTCGTCACAGCCGAAGTCCTCAGCTTGACTTCGTCGTGACCGCTTCTCCTTCGAGTCCTACGTCGGGCTCTGCATGCTCTGCAAAGTAGGACTGCCAGAGTCAGCTGCGCTGTTGCACGCGTTTCATGTTCTTCCAGAGTCTGTAGTTGCCACCAGCAGTGCGTATTTTACGTGTGGGTCAGTGTACCGCTCTGCCGTATTCGTCTCTTCCTCCCTGGCGACCACTGTCTTGCCCGAGGTGGTAACATTCGGGACCACACGTGCCTTTGTAATCGCAGTTTTACACTATAGAAAGCACCAAGTGCAGCGAAGAGTCTCGTCCTCTCCCCCCCGTCCCCTACTTCCTGCCCCATCCATCCCGCGTCACGCCTTTCCCGCCCCCTGCGTGGGCCCCGCCTGCCGTCTTTAATGCGCCCGCGCCATCCCTCTGCACCGCGTACCCCGCCACATGCGGATCTTTTCCCGCTGGTGCAGCCGCGACAAGTCGTCTGACCCCTCCCGTCCCCCCCTTTCCCCCGCCGTCGAATGCCGCCGCACACACCCCCGCGCAGCTGCAGGGCCCCCGCCCCACCACCTCGCTGACCGGCACCCGCGCGCCCGCTGCGCCCGCCGCAGCATCGCGGCGACGTGCGGGCGATAATCGCTGCCTACCCCGTCCCCGCTCTGTCCCTCGCCAATGACGCGGAGCGGCAGCCGGCCGGCACGCGCCTCCGTCGCGTGCGCAGAGGACTTCACGGAATATCAGGCGACGGCCGCCTGGAAAGAGGCTGCCTGCAAAAGCCCCGCCGCCGAGGCTGCCGCCGGGGTGGCGGCGTACCATCGCGACGGCTGTAATGGCGCGAACGGTAGTGACGGTAGAGGCGGCAGCGGCAGCAGACGCCGCGCCGCGCCCCGCACGTCGTCGCCGCCGCTCCCGCGCCGTCGCCGCCGCCCCCGCGCCGTCGCCGCCGCCCCCGCGCCGCCACCGCCGCCCCCGCGCCGTCACCGCCGCCCCCGTGCCGTGGCGGCCGCCCCCGCGCCGTCGCCGCCGCCGCCGCTGTCCCGGCCACCGCACTCCTGCCCGCCCCGCCATCGGGCCCCGCCATCGGGTCAGGAATGGCGGCGGACCGAAACCCCGGGTCGATGACGCCACTCGGCGTGATGCACAGGACAGCGGTGCAGCCTCATGTTGCAGCGCGCAGGCACACTGTGCCACGCCAGCACCTCCCGCCTGCAACCTCCCTCTTGGATGCCGTCCACACAAGAGACAATTTGTGGACGGGAGGGGTGGCAGGGTTGGTCGCGACGCTACCCCAGCCGCAAAAACGTGCGGGCGCGGCCGTCTGGAGGGGCTGACAAGCTGTGTCTGCGTCACCTGGATGAGGCAGCTTGACTCGTCTACATAGAGCTCGCCGCTGTCCGTCGGCAGACAGCAAAACTTTTGCCAACATTCGAAAGAGCCCTGAAAAGAAGTAAGGTGCCACGCGTCACCTAATTGGCCGATTTGGGCTCGCACGGGCGTTCGCATCGTACGAAGCCGGGAGAATAGAGGCCGTTTTTGGGGGAGGGTTTGTATTGCTGATCCCCGAATTTTGTCCTGGTGGACAGAGACTGAGATGCGGACCGACTCTCTCCACCAATCAGATGCGCCCCTGGGACTGACTTGGAGCTTCTGAGTGCTTACATTTGCCCATACGGCCTGGAAATCGACATCAGCTCCTCTTTTTTTCTGCACTTCTGGCAAGGAAACAGTAGAGAATCTCAAGATCTCGCCTGGGCAGCTTGCTCCGTGCCAAGAAAAGCGGATCAAGCGGCAACAAACAGTGCGTTCTGCTGGGTGCCAGGTCCTTGTACCGAATGCGGGCTTTCTATTGGCTTTGATGTTCTCTTACTGTCGTTTTAAACCAATAGAATACTCTTATTCACAGTCAGTCTCTATCTTTGTCCCCCAGGACAAAATTCGGGGATCAGCAATACGATGCGAACGAGTGTGCGAACCGCGTCTGAGTTATCCGGTTGTAAGTACATTCTTGCTTTTAACACGTTCCGTGGGTCCCGCACCGTTTGTGAAGCCGGAACGAACGCCGACATTGCTAGGTTGTGCGTATATCTGCCACGTGGACAACGTGGCACGAGTATCGGCTACGTGTGTGAACTGGCGACATTGCTGGTTGTGCTCTGACCGTCTGCACCGTCGCGAGACGCATGTTGTGATGTAAGCTTTTCAAGTGCGATCCGAGCAAAACCTCGTCGCAAACCACTCGCATTGTCAATCAGGCCCCAGGGTAATGTGAGGAGGGTGACAACAACTTTTCGCAGCCCAAAACGTGCCGAATTTTTTCTCGCGTGCACCCACGCGTTAAGGAGCACTGCGCCGTGGGCAGCGCGCCAGTAGAGGGTTCCACAGTTTTTCGCTCGGTCGGTGCGAACGGTCGGTCGGTGCGAACGGTCGGTGCCATCCAGGCGTTCGGGCGAAGCCTTTGGTCATACTTCAGTTCCACCTTTTATTACGGTCGCAACGGCGATGACCCAGGCCCTTGCGTTCCGTCAGGCGCACCATGGAGGCCAAAATATATCACAAACATTCTCATTCCGCTGAGCATCAGCTCTCAGATGGCTTCTTGCGACCCCGTTTCTGCCTGTCCGCCATTTGCGACCACAATTGAGGCTCTCGAAGTGGTATGGTGCGTGTCCCAAAAATGAGACTTGCGCATTTTCTGAAGGACCGACACATCATTGCACGGGGACAGGCGGCGTGGGGTATGAGAAATTTCTCGACTGGCCTTCATGGAAAGAGCCTCTCCCGACACGTGCTTGGCTGACAACTCCTTAGTACTCGCCTGTGGGCACTGTTCTGTGGACCTCTCAGATAGCCCCGATCTTAGAGCCAGTCCTTTTCAGGTTCTTGGGGTTAAAGGTTTGCAACGCCAAAGCTCATCTGCTAACTGGAGCTTCGATGAGGGGTGTCCCAAATCATGTTTTCCTCGCAGGGGGCTACATGGGGGTCTTTTTCACGTTTTTATTGGAAAAGTGGTGCCCTTTTCCCTGCCCTTCAGGACAGGGTGCTCTCAATGTGTAGTGATGCACAAATATACTTAGATCACGGGACTTGCTCTCCGTTTCAGAGGTGGCAGTCTGCATTAGTGTTCTCATGTTGGCTTGCTCAGAACGCCCGGGGCGTCGTTAAGGGCGTCGTTAAGGGTGTCACCAGGGCGTCAGTTGGGCGTCGTGCGCCCCGAACGCCCTTACTCAAAAGGGCGTCAGCAGGGCGTCGCAAAGAGAAAGTTTTCAGGGGGGTCTACATGATTCAGCAGGTGGCGGCTGTGCACCTTGGTTGGGGACAGACACCCAGTCTTGACACAAAAATGACATAAGAATGTGTAGTACTACGAGGGCCCCCTATGTGCCGGGGGCCACCGTGGGAGCGACGGCGGCGCCGGAGACGCGGCACCCGGCGGGGGGGTCGCGACGCCAGCGGCGGGACGGCGACACGGGGACAGGGACGACGGGGCCGGCCGCGCCGCCCGACCCAAGACGCCGGGGGAGCGTACCCGACCCGCCATCGGGCGCCACGCGGGCCCCACGGGGGGCCGGGTTGGTGCGCCCGAGAGGGCGCGGCAGGCGACGGCTGACCAGGCGCCACGCGGCGGGTGCAGCGCGTTGCGCGTGGGACGGTTACTCCCCCTCGTCTTGTAATGATCGCTTCGGGGGACTGGACATGCATGGAGGGAATTATCTGCATTGGTTGGTGACGGCGCGGGTCAATTCCCATTTGGGGAAATTGGGCCTGGGCGACGGTTTCCGCCCTTTTAGGACGAAGGGCGACGACGGTGGGAGGCACCGTCGTCGCCGGCAAATAAACCGTGACTTCATGTCTTGGCGTTTCGATCGGCCCGACTTCCCGGACCTCGAGTCCCATAGCGGGTGTCGCGCGAGCGGCCCGGACGGCCGTTAATTCCCTCCTCCTGAGGTAACCCCCCTGATTGTGGGGGTGCTCCAGCGCGCCAAGGACGGCCATGCCTCACGGCAGCTCACGTACAAGCGCGCGGTCCGCGCCTTGCTCAACGAGTGCCTCGACGGGGACGACCTGGTGGACCACCTTCAGTCGCTCATGCAAGCGTCCCAGGAGACGTGGGAGGACGAGCACGAGTTTGCTAACCGCATCCTCGATGCTAACCGCGCCTTGGGCTCGGTCCTGCAAGAGTCCGAGCTGAAGAGTATCTTACTCAAGGGCGTCGGGCGGGAGGTCCGGGCCCTGGGCCGAAACTTCAACACCCAGGGCCGGACCTTCCCCAAGCTACGCACGTTCCTGGCCAAGACGGGGGCAGCCACCCGCGAGGCCCGGGGGGTCAAGCTCCAGGCCAAGCCCAAGGGGGGCACCTCCCGGTCGGCCGGCGGCGAAGAACGGGAGCCCCGTCGGGACCGGCCGGCGGCGTCCGTCGCCCTCCCTGTGGGAGCCGCCTCGGCCGCGGCGGCCCTGGCCGTCACGGATGACGGGACCGAGGCGGAACGGGCCGAGTGGGCCGCGGTTCTGGCCGCGGCGGCAACGCCCGTTGGGTACGGCCCACCGGACGACGTCCCGGTTCTACCGGTGGATAGTCTGCCGCAAGCGTCGGGCTGGCAACAGCAGCCCGCGTGGGGCGGGCGCCCGGAGCTGTACCCCGTCCGTACGGGGGTGGGACGCGGGCGCGGCACCCTGGCGCCAGGCACCCCGGTGCCCCCGCGTGTGGGCACCGTTTTTCCGCACTCGGACCGCCCTCCGCGGTTCCCCCGTGGCGGGGCCCCGCCTCCACGCGGTGGGGCATGGGGCGGCACGCCCGAGTCGGGCCCCCCGCCCCGGCGGCGGCGGGCCTGCTCGTTCTGTGGCCACCTGGGGCACTGGGTGTGGGAGTGCCCAGCCCAGTCCCCCGAAGTGCGGGCCCACAGACGCGCTCTGCGCGAAGCCGTCGCGGCGCACCGGAACGGGCGGGGACCCGCGCCGCCGGCGCCCCTACCTCTGGGCACGGGACGGCCGGTCGCCCCCCCCCCGCCGGCCGTTGCCAACACTGGGTCTGGGCCGCCTGGCACGGCCGCGTTCGTCCACGCCGTGGAAACGGATGACCGGGTGTACCCGGACGCCGCGGGCACAGAGGGGGATTCGTTTTCCGAGGAGTGGGCCGCGGGCGCCGACAACACGGGTTGCGGGGATGGCCACGCTTGCCACGGCCAGGGAAACGCTTAAGGGGCAGCCCCTTCAGTGGGCTTCCCGCGGACGTCGTCCATCTCAAGGCGCACCGGCACTGTTACATTACGGCGACCCGCTTGCGACAGGTCCGCCAACGGCGGGCCGCGGCGGGAATCCCGCCAGCGCCCGCCTTCTGCCCCCGCATCCTGGCACGGCCGGGAGGGAGCAGCAGTGCCGCGGTGGAGGCACCAGACCGCCCCTCCGCTCCGGCAGTGCCAGTCGCCACCGAGGCCGCCCCTCCGCCCCAGCCGGTCGCCGCGTCGGTACTGGCCCTTGGCCACTCCGACCCCCGACCTTGGGGCGGCGGGGATGGCATCCAAGCGGACGCACCCGCCAATGGGGCACGGATCGGAGGGGGGCTCCGACGACGCCTCGGTGGGCGCGCCCGGCGCGAGCGTACCCGCTTTCGGCGCCACGCCGCCGCCGTCGCGGATTCCGCGGGGACGCCGGGCACGCCGCCCGGGGGCGGGGAAGTGCTGCTTTTCAGCCTGCACGAATACCGCATCGTGGCATCGCTGGGCTTGGAAAAGCTGTCCCTCGTCGCGTTCGGCGTCTTCGTGGACACGGGAGCGGGCCTCAACCTGGTCCGCCGGAACGCCCTCTCCCCTGACTGGCTCCGCCAGGTGGTCACCTCCAAGGAGGAGGAACAGGTACGCCTCCGGGACGCCAACATCGCGCGGTTACGCACTAGCGGTACCGTCACGCTGTGGCTACAGACGGGCTCCCGGATCATCCCTGTGCCCTTCCTCGTCGTCGACGACCTGTCGGTCCCAGTTATCTTGGGCTGCACGTTCATCGACGGCAACGCGCACGCCATCCTGCCCCAGGACCGGTCCATCCGTTGGACGGACGGTTCCGTCACGGAAATCCTGCGGGGCCCACTGGTTGATGGCGACCGCTCGATGGGCGTCTCCTGCGTCCTCCGTGCGACACACAAGACGCGGCTCGCGCCGTCGGCGGCCTCGGTCGTCTGGGTGCGAACCATGTCGGGGGGCCTGGGCCAAGTGTTCGGCACCTCACGCCTGATCACAACACATGGTGTCACCATCGCCAACGGCGTGCACGACATCGTGCCGGGGCTATCCTTCCCGGTCATCGTGACCAATTTCGGCGCGCGCGAGGTCGTCCTCCGGCAGAGGGCCAACGTCGGCTACGTCTAACTGCTCACGACGGGGGTCGTGCAGGTGCCCCAAGGGGCCCCCCACGGGACGACGCCCGCCCCAGCTTTCACGGCCGCTGTGGACGCCGAGGGCGTGGTGGGGGCAGTGTCGGGCACTCGGTGCGACCCCACACCGGGGCAAAACCCGGATGCGGCTACGCCGACGGACAGGGGGCCCGTTACCCCGGCGCGATCCCGGGACCCGGAGAAGGGGGGCGCCCTGCCGGCCACAGCGCCACCCGCGGCCCCTCCTCAAGTGGAGGACGTGGACCTCCCGGATGCCGACCCGGCGCCTCACGACCGGATCCGCCGCATGCTGGACCAGCACAAGGACATGTGGACGGGCCAGGCGCTGGGCGTCATCAAGGCCACTCAGCACCGCATAGACCTCAACGCCGGCGCCCGGCCCGTCCGCTTCGCGCCTCGCCACGCGGGCCACGCGGCGCGGGAAGCCGAGACGGCCGAGGTCAAGCGGCAGCTGAAGGCGGACGTCATCGAACCGACGTCGTCGGAATGGGGCTTCCCGGTCGTGCTCGTCCCCATGAAGGATGGCACCCTCCGCTTCTGCGTCGATTTCCGACTGTTGAGTGTCGTGACAAAGAAGGATTCGTACCCGCTGCCCCGCATGGACGAGTGCATCGATAGCCTCGGCGAGGCGACCATCTTCTCGACACTCGATTGCAACGCCGGCTACTGGAAGGTTGCCATCGCGCTCGAGGATCAGGAAAAGACGGCTTTCGTGCGCCACGAGGGCGCCTTCCAGTATAAGCGGATGCGGTTCGGCTTGACGAACGCGCCCGCGACATTCCAGCGGGCGCTTGACATCATCCTCTCCGGGGTGAAGTGGCAAAGCTGCCTCATCTACCTTGACGATGTCATCGTGTACTCCAAGACAGAGGAGGAGCATGTCGGCCACGTCGACCGCGTCCTGCGCCTGCTGCTCGGTGCAGGAGTGACACTCCGCATGCCCAAGTGCCGGTTCCTTCGTAAAACCGTGGAGTACCTCGGGCACGAAATCAAGCCGGGCCGGCTCGGCGTGATGAACGCGCACATGCGCGCGCTGCGCGAGGCGCATTTCCCCACGACCCGCACGCAAGTACGGAGCTTCGTGGGGATGTGTAACGTCTTCCGCCGATTCGTGCCGAACTTCGCCCGGATGGCAGCGCCATTGACGGACCTCATGGGGTCCACGGCCCCTGTCTTAGTGCCTCCTGCCACGCCCCTGCAGCAGCAGGCGCTCGACCTGCTGAAAGAGGCCCTCACGACCCCACCGGTCCTCGCCCTCCCGCGGCGCGGGCGGAAGTACGTCCTCGACGTGGACGCCTGCGGGACGCAAGTGGGCGCCGCCCTGCTGCAGGAACAGGACGATGGGAAGCTCCAGCCGGTCGCGTATATCAGCCGGCGGCTGGCGACGAACGAGCTCCCCTACGGTGTCACGGAGAAAGAGTGCCTAGCGGTCGTCTGGGCGTCGCTCAAGCTCCGCCCCTACCTCGAGGGTGACCGATTCCTCGTGCGCACTGACCACGAGTGCCGGCGGTGGATCCTCAACATCGAGGGCCCGGGGAACCCCCGCTTGGCACGCTGGCGCTTACGCCTGAGCGAGCTGGAGTTCGATGTCGCCTACAAACTCCTTAGTAACTCCATTACCGTGGCGCCATTGGCCGTCGAGCGCAGTGCGCGGTCGGAGTGATACCGGTCACTGAAGGCGATCAGTGCGGGCTTGAGCTTAAGCAGGCGCTGGACGACGCCGTGATGGAGAACCATCGCGTCTCGCCACACTGGACGAGGCTCATGTTGTGGCCTAGCGTTTCCGTCATCAGATCCTGGATAAAGCCGCGGTACTTCGTCGACTGCTTGAAGAACGTAACCGTCTTGCTGCACTGCCCCGCCGCCAACTTCAGGGCAGGGTCGGTGACGATGTTGGCCGTCAGGAGGTTGAGCTTGTGCGCCATGCACGCGACCATCACAATCGACGGGAAGCGCCTCGAAATCTCCAGCTTCGCGCCGACGATGCAGCTCGCCGAGTCGCTCACGATGCTCGTAAGAACCGAAGCGCACGCCGAGTCTCGGCCACCCGACGACAGCGGGGGGAGGTAGTTGTTTTCAGACAGGGCTTCGGCGAGCTCCAGCTCGACTTGCCCGACGATGAGACCCGTCGCTTCGGCGAGCGCCGTGATGTCGCGCGTCCCACGGAAATCCACAGCTACTTTGCCAGTGTACATGTCCACAAGTCCGGTGATCATTCCTAGAAGCTTGCGGATGGCCGTTCTCTTCCAGCCGTCAAAGGACAGGGACACTTTGGCGCCCTTCAAGTAGACCGACTTGGCGTTCGTGGTGAGGATTTCAAGCAGGCGTTGAAGCACCGGCCCAGACATGGCCCGACGTCTGGGGATGCGTTTGATGCCTGGCATCCTTTTGCGGAGCATCACTCGAAACGTCGGCGCATCGAGGATGTTGAAGGCAATCGAAGAGAACAGCAGCACTCGGAGAAGGTCCAACTCAAATTCTGGCTCGTGGCGCGCGCTGTACGTCCGCGGGATGAGAGCGTCCATAGGCCCGACGACGGCGCCGTCGTCGGGCGTCCTTGGGATACTGCCCGCAAGCCGGCGGTGCTTACGACCACTGTCGCTCGACTCTGAGGCGACCGACCGCACGTCCGCCGGCGCCGCGAGGCAGTCCCGAAGATGCGAGGGCATTGCGTCGAGTCGCCCGTGGATTGCGTCCTTGGCGGCTCGACTGGTAGGCGTGAAGAACAAGAAAAAGACGTGCATGGCGCGGGCCCCGACAGAGAACTCCTCCGTCCCCTCCTCAAAGTACCCCCAGGTGTAGCGGCTCTTCGACAGCTTCCTACTCGTGTCCGGCTCCGTCGTGGCCGACCCGACCACCAGCACAGGTGCCTCAGAAGGCAACGAGGCAATTGTCCCAGCAGGCGTCGTGCCCGCTGGAGCGCCGGCAGCTGCTCCCCCGCTTGCACTGGCAGGGGCAGGCAGTCTCCGGCCGCAGACCATCGTGAATGTACTCTCCCGAACGGGGGTGTCCACGGAGCCCCCAGCGCTCATCGGGCCTCAGCGGTGCGTGGTGGAGAGAGACAATGCGGGGGGGCGGGGAAGGTGCTGGGGGGTGGGGACAGGCGAGGGGGCGGGACGGGGAAGGTTGGAGCGCCGACGACGCGTGCGGGAATAGGAAGGGACGGAGCGCGCGGCGTGGGAGTGCCCAGGACGGGTGAAACAGAGTCGCCAGGTGTCGCTCACAGAGCCCAAAGCACGTGTTTATATGGGCCGCACAGCCCGCCGCAGCAGCCCTGGGTATCTGGCTCCCTCCAGCACCAACAGACCCTCCCTGTGGCCAGCCAGCCCGTTCACCTCCTGACCCGTCGACTTCGTGTGGATCCCTCGCTCCCGCGCCAGAGCCAAGTGCCCCGCACCGGTCAACCACACAAGCAAGAACCAGCGGTGCCCTGGGTCCGTCAGCCACACCTGCGTGAATGGACGGTGCTTTGCGCCTCTCTCACGCACAGGCGGGCGCGAACGGGCAGTGCCGCTGCGAGGAAATCAGCTCAAAGATCTCATCTGGGATCATCTGCTGCAGCCCACTCGATCTTTCATGAACCACCCGCACCGTGTCAACTACTGGCCGACTGATCTCACACACATATTCGCCGGGAATTGACTGGTCATACCTCTCCAGCGGTGGGGGCTACTGTACGACTCGTGGGGTGTGACTTTGTGGGCGTGTTGGCGTGTTCAAGTGTTTTAGGCGTGTTTTCGCCTGTTTTAGCGTGTCCCGCCGACACGCCAGGCGTTTGGGGGCGTGTTGCACAACCCTACCTAGATGCAACCAAATCCACGCAGCAGCGATTGGAGTGCACTGCTCGCGGATGTGTCCTTCCTGGCCGTCTGATAGCCGATCTAATGCCAAAAGACCTCTCTCACTCTCGTGACGGGGTCCATGCACCTGAACTGGTCTGTGATGGGAGTTTCTCCCGTTCAACCCCCATCCGAATACGGCGCCCAGAACAGAATTTTCTGGCGTGCACAGGGCGTTCTTTCTTTTGGGGTTGGTGAGAACGTCCCATACGTGCACGCGCCCCGGCACGGGGCGTGCTTTAGCTCATGATTTAGGGTGTGTCACGCCCTCACGCCCAGCATTCAAGAGGCGTGCTTAGGGCGTGCTTAATTGCTACCGAACTGAAAGTCCAATAAATCGTGGAGGATCTCGCATCAGATAGGTTTAGGTCACTGGATTTCGAGTGGGACACCCATCTTGAGAGATGAATGAATACTTGCATGACATCGGCACGATGACCACATTGTGCGCATCATGCCGACGCCGAGACGGCATGGTCAACTCTAATGGTGTACGTTCGATGCTACGAGCCACGCTCACTGCGTCAGCAAAGAGAGCTCATCTTGCGCCTTCAGTGATGCAGAAGCCCCGCATCATAGACCCATGGGGCTGTCCCATGGTCATACTCCTCCGGAATAGAGGCCAGTAGAAAGCAGGTGCAGCCGCCGCGTCCGTCTGGCATGATGGCCGAAACGTGGAACCGATGTGGTGACTGGATTTCATAAAACCATTGAAAAGGGGGGCTATGAGTCGACTCATGAGGGGACTACTTTGGGCGTGATGGGCGTGCTGATCGAAAAAAGGGCGTGTTTGGGCGTTATTTAACGTGATTTAGCGTGTCACGCCCTCACGCCTGTCAAAATTGCTCGTGCTCACCAACCCTGAAGGTGGATCTCACGCATTAAAACCTCTTCCGGCGACGCATGTTCAGGCCCAACAGAGACGGGCACCAACACACCCAATGCCGAATGTCCTGCTGTAGACAGAACTATTGCTGCCTTCCCAATTTTGGCCGATCCCGTCGATGTCAAGAAGAGTGATCAACTGTGCGAAACTGTGTCTCAGCCATCCATTCGACCGGATAAAGTGGATCCGCCAATGGGCAGTTGACCGAGACCCTGTCTTGACTTCGACCACATCGGCCAAAATTGGGAAGACAGCAATACCGACTCGCGAGCTTTCAGTCTACGCGCGCCGTTCTGGTGTGCGGACTGCATTTTGGCGCTTTGTCGCCAGTGCAAAGTATGTAGGTTGCCGATTTCGTGGTATAATATTTTATATTATATATTTCTCGTTGTCGCTGTGCTTCTTCTGTGGGGCTGTGAGGCGTGCTCGACCGGGGAAAGATGTAAGCATGTACATGACGAGCTTTGCAGCCAGTCAGAACTCGAAATTCAGCATTGCGGAAGCGCTGGCGATCGGGACCGAAAGTATAGCGCCGGTCCTTGGACATGGCCGGATCGTTTCATGCCACTCGCCGGTCGCACAGATTAAGAAGCGGGGGGCTACTGTTCGATTGCACGTGCCCGCCTTTTTTCGCCTCATGCAAGCCAGCCGGCTATTGCAGTCTGCTCAATTTTTCCTGTCTGGGTCGGAACAGAACGAAATCACGACGGACTCTCAGCCATCCATTTGGCCGGATAGGTGCTGCTGGCGAATAGGATTCCGTCCTGATTGCATTCTGTTCGGACTCAGAACGGCAAAATTGAGCAGACTGCAATAGATCCGGGTCACTGGCCCGCCCTCATGACCGGCTTGATCCGCAAGAACTGTGCACGAGGATGCAGCGGAGGTCAGCTCTGCGCCCATCTGCACCCTCGCCCTCCCATTGCAGGTATCCGCCTGTGTGCCGACTGCGTGCGTTCTCCCGCCCGCGCTGTGCCGACAGGCTTGCTCCCCCCCCTTGCCCCCCTCTCCCCCCCCGTGCCCCCTCCGCCTCCCTCTGCCTGTGGGCTGGAGGTGTGCCCGCACCTTGTGGTGTCAATATGACGCGCAAGCGTTCTCACCGTGATCGTGGTGTGGCCCCGCCCGCGGGCCAGAGCGCCAAGCGCACCCGTGCGCTCCGCGTTCTCCACACTGGTGCAGCCTCCATTGTACTGTGTGTTCGTTCTTTTTTCCAGCGTGATTCCGTCACCGGCCGAGCCACGAAGCGTCGCCAGGTGGCAGAGCACACTGCGGAGGCTACTGGGTTGAGTCGGTCCGACATTACGCACCTTACCGAGAGCGGGTGTGGTGAGCTGCCTGATGATGGCGCTCCCGAGTCCCGCCACTCAAATAGGCGGGTCCCCCCCGAGGAGCTGGCGCCGGTGCGGCCCGCGATCTACCAACAATATCGAATTCCAATGTTGCCTACTTTGGATAGCACCCTGGAGCTTCTCAACGCTCCGGAGGACGCTGCTGGTGGCGCGGGTGGCGCTGCCGAAAGTGTCGCGGGTGGTCCCGAGGGTGCGACTGCAGATGGCAGCTCGGCCGGGGCGGGCTCTGTTGGGAACGTGGGGCCCGATCGCGGGGAGATTGGGAGTGACTCGGGATTGTGTGTCCGTTCCCAGCGACGGTTGCCACGTCAGTCGGGGGGGCGGTCTTCGTTGCCTGCCAGCGGAGGGTCCCCGGGCGGGGGTGGGGCCTCGACTGGAACAGACGGTGG
>Ga0209093_1001540_pt1 | contig 13048 bp, 22 predicted proteins | sample SidtaG_4_FD_187450 | JGI IMG/M metagenome (GOLD analysis project Ga0209093, IMG submission 187450) | Marine algal microbial communities from Sidmouth, United Kingdom - Sidmouth_Male1 metaG (SPAdes) (version 2) | ecosystem: Host-associated > Algae > Red algae > Unclassified | place: Sidmouth...
GGCGGCGGCACTGGCTGTGTCGCCAGAGCGCGTTGTGGCTGGAGCGCTGGGGGGGCCTGCGGGCACAGCTCCCGCCGGGCGCCCGAGCCGATTTTGAAATACAGTACTGAAACGCAACTTTACATAAGTAAATGGAAAGCAACTACCAACACGTGGTGCACACGTTGCATATTTATAGTCTGCCGATCCATGGTTTGCATTAATACAGTGAAAATTTCAGGTGTATTAATCCGACTATAATTATCCCCTCTCAACCCTGAGTGATTGATGCCAAGAAGTACGCTGGCGAGATCTTTTTCAGCGTATTCTACTGCAACCTCAGTCCCTGGACTTGTGTTCATGGGTCTACACAATACTTGAAACTTTCTTTGTTAGGTTGCGGGTGGCAGCAGCGGCCCCTGCAGCGGCTGCTTGCTCCACTTCTTCCCGATGCAAGGGGGAAGGGGGGCAGCGAGCGGCGTCGTTGGAGGCCCGCCCAGTCTGCCGGCGCGGGAAGGGGCGGGGTGGGCGCCCAGTTGTTCCGTTTTGCGTGTCCCAGCCGGTCGTCGACCGCCAGCTGGAGGAGTCACTGCAGTGACTCCCATTTTTCGTTGTCGCCTAGACCCGCTTCCAATGTCACGCGCAGCACAAGCCACAGAGCGTGGAGGTGATCGTCGCAGCCGCCACCGTCGCATTAGACACGTCTACCGCTCAAGAGGGCATGGCGGATGGACCGCTGCGCACGCGCCGCGCGCCCACGCTCGGCGGCGGGCGGCGGCGGCGGTGGCGGCGTGTGAATGGTATTCTGTCGGTAGCTTTCTCAATTGGGTCATCCGCGTCACCTAGCCGTGGCTTTGTACGGAGCTGCTCTCGAAAGTAGGTCATGTGCCCGTCAGAATCGGGTCGGGTCGCTCGCAAGCCAGACAGATGGGGTCCGGCAGCGAAAAATACCCACACAGTACGCTGTGCCACTCCCAGGAACAAAAGTACCCGGTCACACATTTCGGTCAAAAAGTACCCGAAAAAAGACGCTTGCTGGTCATCGGATGACACAGTACGCTTGCTTGGGGGTCTCTCTCACGGAATACGCAGACGCTTGTCTAAAAAAATCCCAAATACGGGAACGCTAACCTAAATTGGGTACGCTTGAAGACCCCTGAATCAGACTTGTCTTGGATGGCGGATGGTCCTGAGATCAGACCAGGAATTGTTTTCCAGATTGTTTCCAGGACTGTTCCGCTGCGTATCTCGTGGCATGGTCACTGGAACAAACCATAAACAAATCCGTGCGCGCGTTGGACCGACTGGTCTAGAGTTCGAACCAGATCCGTTCTGCATCCTGTACCCGTGAATTGAGTACGCGGACGGGTTCCAGACTGTCTTCAGAGCCAGGCAACAGCGTCGACGAGAGATAGCAGTGTCGTCACGCGACAAGCGCATATCCAGGATAAGTTCAGAACTACGTCGGTGCTTGACATGAAAAACAAAGCACACGCATAGCTGTGAGAAAATCCTGCAGATAAAGCGCGTGACAGTCTTCGAAGCGATCTTGTGGACAGTTATTATTCTTATTCATCCGATCGCTTCCTACTTTTTCTGGAGATCAGCCGCCTGGCATGTCAGCAATATAGCCTTCGGAACGGTCCTGTCGACAGCTATTATTTTTAGACATCCGATCGCTTCCTACTTTGTCTGGAAATCTGCCGCCAGGCATGCCAGCACGACAGCGTTCGGAACGGTTCTGTGGACAGTTATGATTTTTATTAATCCAATCGCTTCCTGCTTTATCTGGAGATCTGCCGCCTAGAGTATCGGGAGGACAGCTCTCGGAATGATCCTGTCGACAGTTATTCTTTTTATACATCCGATCGCTTTCTACTTTCTCTGTCGATCTTCCGCCTGGCATGTCAGCAGGACAGCCTTCGGAACGGTCCTGTCGACAGTTATTATATTTATGCATCAGACTACTCCCTCTATATCTGGAGATCTGCCGCCTGGAATAACGGGAGGACAGATCTCGGAACGATCCTGGCGAAAATTGTCCTTTTGGTTCATCAGATGTGCCATGATCATGACGTTCATGTCTCCTCTACGACCATTCGTCAGAAAAAGAAAGAAAGATTATGCCAGAAAAAGCAAGACGGATTATGCCGGAAATAACGTTGGAAAAACGACAGAAACGAGGAGAAAAGGGACATGCATGGAAAAAAATAAATAGAGGTCAAGAAAATGGGAGAAACAGACGACTCTGGATACCACTGAGTCCAAGAAAACCTCAGCCACAACAAGTCACAGATCGTGTTCGCCTTCGTCGGCATGGAGCAGTCATCCGTGTCAGTGTGGTGGATCATATGGCATTCGCTTCAAGCAGACCGATAGAAGTGAGTTAGTCAGGTTCCTCGTCTGAGAGATCAACATCTCCAGCCTTGAGGTCCTTCAACTCATCCCGCACGCACCGCACAACGCCCTTGCGAGCCTCGTGGCTCTCTGGTCGCAAAAACTTCGGGTACTCTGCCTTGTCAACGTGGCTTTTCAGACCGGCGGCTCCGGCTGCTAGCACAGAGGTCCACACTTCGCTGGCGTCCAGAAACAGCAGCTCAGCAATGAGGGCCGCCGCCGCTCCGTTCATGTCAAGAGCGCGGACCAACTCGTTGTGGCCGTCCTTCAGTCTCAGTCGGTAACCAACGCCTGGACTCTCAGCTTGCGCGCCGGCGGCAGATGCACCCGAAACGTCTGCAGCAAGCACGACGCGTTCCATGGATGCCTCCTGTACGTCATCGTCCATGTAAACTCCCAGAGTGCGATAGGCGAGCAGCCGAGCAGAGGTGCGTCGCCTGTTGCAGCGAGTACGAAGACCCTTCTTCAGAGCCACTTTCACAGCACGTCGATTGCCTGACCAGCCAATGGTGGTGTAGTCAATCTGGTTCGCATACTTCTCAACCGCTTTGGTCATAACTGCTCGGAGAGGGCGAGTACAGTCTCTATTGGGGCCTTCCAGTTGTCCAGGGGGGGCCAGCCATGAGAGGCAATTGTGTTCGGGCGAGTCGGCGGTGCTTCCATTCGTTCCGGGGCTCACAGTTCCATTGGAAATCTTCCTTAACATGGCCTGTGCGTATCGCGAAAAAAGAACACTCAGGTCATCCTGGTTCAATAAAATATGCAACACGTCGACAGCAAGGCACGAGACGACGACGATGTGTACGGGTTAGACACGGTGCGATTCTTGGTACGATAGTAACAGACCACGGAGCACCACTCTCTCATACCATGGGCCAAAAGCTATCGAGTCAAGTGTTCAACGTACTCCATGTGCATTCCAGACATTAGTGAATAGGGCACCACTGACAACTGGGGATGGCGGCGGAGCATCAGGAGCTTCATCAGCCCCGCTACTCGGCATCACTTCGACTCGTAAGACGCCGTCTCGTTCAACGTTTGTCCTCGCAAAAGTGTCCCGGCGTCTCAGTCCAGGTGTGGGCTCCGCAACCGCGATAGTACATCAGTCAACTTGTATCTTTTCCCAAGCGCAACACAGTCTCAGTGAAAGTAGGTCTCTGTGCAACCGTAAAAGGGCCCTAGTCAACGAGCAGTACTCTGAGGAGCAGGGAAAAGAGTGCCACGACAACACGTTTGAGACCTGTCGAAGAGAGGACGGACGCACATGGCCCACACAGAGGACCGGTTGGACGCAGGCGGCGCTGGGCGGAGCTGCACCGCAGGTGATCTCCTGAGCAGGGACAGGCGTCCTGTAGAAGCCGGATACAGCGCGAGGGCGACGCAGACTGCTGATCTGCGGCGGGAGATGCGGTTCGCCCTGACGATTAATGTACGTATTTCCCTTTGCGTGTAGTATTTATCAAGAAGATTAGAAGCACACTTTAGTGAAAGGAGCTCATGTGCTCTAGTCGAGCGGGCCGGTTGGGCGAGGCCGACGATCCCGTACGTGCTGCATGCGTTAAGGTCGTACACTTCTGTGGTCGACGATTGTGAGTACTTGATTGCACGCCTGGAATTGTCTGTGCATTGACTTACAGTACTGTTGGAGATTGCACAGCTTCCAATTCACCCGGACGCGGCCGGCGGGTGATCTCAGATCGGACGCCGCGCCCTCCACGCCGCGCCCAGATCGGGGTCCCGCACGTATCCGGTGCGGGACGGGTTCACCCCGCCGCGGCCGACGGGTGATCTCAAATCGAAAGCCGTGCCCTCCACGCCGTGCCTAGATCGGGGTACCGCATGTATCCTGTGTGAGACGGGGCGACCGCACGGGTCGCCGCCGCACTCACAGTACCCTCTGGCGAGCACAGTCGCAGCACGCACTGCATCCAGGGACCGCCACGCCCAGTCGCCGCCGCAGTCCAGCGCCGTCGCGCTCGTGCCGTCACCGTGTCTGCACCATCACTCCTTCTCCTCCTCGATTCATTTCTCCATCCCCTCCTCGCTTGATGTTCTTTCCCCCTTCTCCATCCCCGTTCGTTGTTGCGCCCCCCGCGCCCCCCTTTCCCCCCTTTGTTTTTTCTTTGGGCGCATCCTTGAGGAGAGAGGCCCGCCACCCCGCCGGAGGGTGCGGGCCAGACCGCGACCGACCGCCCCTCCGGGCGATAGAGTTTTCGTGAAGCCGCGGGCTGTGCCCCTCTTGTTGGGGCCACCCGCTGGTGTTTTGGAGTGGCCGCCACGCCGGGTGGGCGGTCTTCACTGTGCTTTCTCACTCGTCACCCCGCCGGTGGGTGCTCGTGTGACCGTTACTAATCGCCCAATAGGGCGAGTGGGACTGGGTGGTGCCGCGGGCTGTGTCCCTTTTTCTGGGGCCAACCGCTGGCTGTGCAAGTCGCCGGCACGCGAAGCGGGCCGGCTTGACTGTCTGATTTTTGCTCGCCGCCCTGCCTGTGGGTGCGTGCGGAACTTGTGCCGATTGCCCACGCGGGAGCTCGCGCTGTTGTGGTACCGCGGACTGTGTCCCTGAATCTGGGGCCAACCGCTGGGATTTATGAGTGGCCGCCACGACGGGTGGGCGGTCTTCTTTGAGAATTTCGGTTCGTGTCTGTCCTCTTGACAGCTGACTATGGATGAGCACGATGCCTCAGAGCCCCTTGGGCCTATCCCGGGCGAATTGAATCGCAACCAGCGTCGTCAAGTGGCGCGCGCCCGGAAACGGGCGGAGGCCATGACTGCTGCAGCTGCTCGGGTGGCTGAGGAAGCCGCCCGGGCTGTCAATGCGGCGCATTCGATAGAGCGAGGTGCCGTTGCGGTGGCGCGACGGGCTGAGCAAACTGCGGTACCGGCCCCATTGGCTCCCCTCGGCACCGGTCGCGAAATCGCGCCCGTGGCAGGTCGTGGCCGTGGTCGAGACCGCGGCGGCGGTCGCGAGAGGGGCCGTGGCAGGGGCAACGCGGGCCCCAATCGACTCGGCGGGCGCTCACACGCGATTCGACGCGGGGGTCGTGGCGGATCGCGGCTCGAGTCGGCTGCTGACAGTGCCTCAGCCGCTGTCGGGGGACATCAGCCCTCACCCGTCCTGAGCGGCAGCGGTCGGGTCGGCGCGTGCGGCGCGACGCCCACGCCACCCAATCGCCAGCCGGCTGTCCCTCCCACCCGGTCGTATGAGCCGGCACCCGGTGGCGACCGGACCCAGTCTGCATCGGAAGTGATCGCCATCATCAACGATGGGCGGCAAGTTTTGACTGGTCGAGTGGGCGGGCTTACAGCCTCGCAGCTGCGGATGCTTCTCTCGGCCTTGGAACTCGCTGGACCTGACTGGATTCCGAGCCACGACCATATGCAGATCCTGAGCCAGTGCCGATGGGGCTTTGGCGACGTGGAGGCTATTGATTCGCTAATGGCTTTAGCTGTAAGGATATTGCAGAACGACGGCGGTGGTCTGCCGAGTCCTGCCGACACTACGGCCGCAAGCTGCTTTGTGAGGCAGCCACACATGAAACGACCCCTCTAGAGAGGCGTGGGGCGGGGAACACCCGATCGGGCCCCCCTGGAGGGGTCTGACACACACAAGGGAGACACACGTCTTCCCGAATCCGGGCCCTCTGGGGGGACCGGGAATCATGTGGAAGCTTCCGCAATCCGAGCGTAAGCCGGACCGAGATATGATCTCGACCAGGAATAAAATCCCACCGGAATTCTATCCGGAAAATTTGAAAAATCTTGGGATAAGTCCCGAGGTATTGGTTTTGGGTAAATCCTGAAATCTAGGAAGTCTTAGTGACTTTCCTGCTTCCGCCCTAGACGGGCGGGGGTCCCCTTCCAGTGGAAGGGCTGTCAGGGATACTGGGCAGGGGCAACTAGAGGCCCGGGCCTGAGACCGTGGCCCGTTGGGTACCGGACCCCCCATGGTGGCGCCAGGGGGTCGGGATTGTGCACGTCCTGCGTCTTGTTTCTGAGGGTATATGAGTGTATGCTTTGGGGTCATCGTGCGTGTTCGAACAAATCATCGTTGCGTGAGCGCTACTTCCGTCATTTTGGTGCGCTTCGCGCCCAGTGATCCCGGCGTTCGCGTTGTGACTCTGGCGTAGCATTCCGCATCCTGTGCTGGGTTTTCCGACGGGATTATACCCCGTCGGCTGTGAGGGCAGGATCCACTACAGGCATGAGCGAGGCATATGCCGCCTTAGTTGTCTGAAGACGAGGAAGCTTAAGTGACAGCCGAAGCTTGGTTGTCCCGTTCCAGTACATCTGGGCAGCGGAGATAGTATCTGCCAGTGTGCGCTTGGGGAACTGCCCCTCCAAAACCCGGACATGAGATTGGATATTCGCGGACAAGCCATTCAAGAATACATCCTTCACGTCATGGGCGTGGAAGAAGCCATCTAGGCGGTCATACTGCGTCTCAACACGGAGCCCAAAGGCTGTGGGCGACTCACTATCGGGTTGACGCATTGTGATATTGTCGTGGTAGGCGGAGGCCATTACGGCGTGAGTGGCATATTTGGCTAACTGCCAGTTAATAGCGGCACCATAGGTGCGGATCGCACAAGTGCGGTGTCCGGATTTTGAGTTCAGGGCGCTCGAGAAGGCTCGTTTGTCAGCGCCTGACAGGCGAAAGGCCAAGAGAGGAAGGGCTTGCTTATTCGTGAAGCCGGCCGCGTCACAAGCACAACGAATGGTCGTCAAAAAGGTGAATACACCGAGGGGGCTGGTGCCCGTGAACGACTCCTGCCCTTGTAATGCGCCATCTATGCGGCGGTTCATCTTATGCGTCTTCTCCACTAGGGAGGGTTACAGAGACAGATCGCGTCTGATCAGGAAGTAGGTGTGATAGTCCAAGAGGGACTTGAAGCGACTGTTGGATGGTCGGATGACCTGTTGCCGATCGGCTTTCTCAAACCGCTTCTTAGAGTCAGGGAGACTCTTGTACTGCCCCGGGATAGATCTTCGAGACGCGGCGTCCGATGACGTGTCCGAGGACTCGGAGCTTGAGCTCGACGACGAAGAAGACGGGGAACCCGGGGATTCTCCGGAGTGGGAAGACGAAAAGGAAGTCGTCCCACTGGACGGGCTGACTCATTAGCGGGCGACATGTTGGCGTTCTCAACCGAGGAGGTTGAGCGGGCCAGCTTGGTCTCCTTGCGGATCTTACGCAACTTCTTGCGAAGCTTACGCTCTTAATCTAGACGTTCGGCCTCTTGGCCAACTGGCTCTGGACGAAAGGAAGACGACTCGCCGCCATTGGGGTCGACCTTGACCTTAGTCTTGCTCTTCGTCTTGCGACGCGAGTTTGCGGCCCGGGCATCTGACTCTATGTCCTCCTGGCGCATAGCCTCCAACTTTGCGATCAGATTGTCGTTTTCTTCCGCGAACGAGCGGTTAGTCGCTTGTTGGGCCGTCAGACGGAGACGAAGTGTCTCCACCTCCGCCTTAAGGCTCTCCGCATCGAGCGGTTGGCCAGAGGCCGCCGCATTCGACGCAGGTGATCCCAAGAGGGAACCACCTAGGGTGTTGGCGTCGCGCATGTTCGTACGAACGCCCCCCGGCGGGACGTAGTCGGAAGGAAGGGCATTTCCCTTACCCTTCCCATTGCCACGTTGCCCATCGGCACCACCAGGGGTCATTGCTCAACCGGCAAAGTGCCAACCTAAGCGCCCCGCACTCCAATCGGAGTTCACCACCCACGGCGCCCAGCGTCGTGGCACACACAGGTGGGAGACGCGCCCTGCACGCCAAGCCAATGGGTGCAATTCCCGTCACTGTGCCACTTGGCAACAATAGACAGCTCTCGGGCACCGCGTGCAGATGCACGCGGCAGGCAAGAGTATCCCCTGCTGCTCCACCAAATGTGGTATTAATTACCTTCGTTAACCAAACAGTAAGTAGCGACCGACCTTAGACGCACGATAAAGCGAACGCTATCGCCCAAGACGCGAGGAAGAAGAACCTTTGCTCGTGCAACATCCGATGGGGAGCCGAGGGTGCCAACGACGGCGATCCCCGGTGCCATAGTGCTCTCATTTTCAGGCGGTAAAGGAGCGGGGTCGATCGACTCAGCGATGATAACGATCGAAAAACCACTAAAGTGAAGACGATACAAGAAAGGACAGATATACAAGACGTAAGTAGCCTCCCAAAGGGCAATCCGCAAGTCACTTCCATCCTCCATTTGAGTACAGACCAGTCAGGGGCGCTACGGGGCCCAATATCCCAATATTAAGGAGATATGCCGCAAGAACAAGCGCTAGGAGCGTTCAACGCCTCGTGCTCGCAACTGGGCACCCGTTGAGTGCGTGGGTCTAGTGTCGGCGGTCGCCTCGTACTGGGCGGCTCTCCGCGTCGCCCGCACCACCGTGTCCAAGAAGGCTATGGGCAAAAAGCTTCTCCGGGCTTTTGTTTTGGCGACGCCCGTTAAGTACCGTGCGCTGGCGCACACCCGCGATATCGACCAAGTCGAGCGCAAGATCAAGGGCTTCCGTTACAAGTATGTCGAGAAGCGCAAGGCGCTGGTGCAGACGGGGGGCAGCTCGACGCAACGCGCGGACGCTCTAAACAAATTTGGCGCAGGTGTCCTCTACGACATGGGGTGCTCGGCGTTCACGAACTCCGCCGTCTCCAACGATCGGACCATGCACGAACCGGTGCTGCTCAGAGCTGGCCCTGCGGCTGCCACCCCGGCCGCTAAGGGGGGTCGGTCGGCGGCACCGGCGGCCGCCGTCGACGTCGGCGACTAGAGCGCCGATGACAACGACAGCAACTCCGATGACAGCAGCATCGGTGACGATGCCGTCAAGGCTGTATAACTGTTGGCTAAATGGCGTGTCCGGCCAACCACTGCCGACAGCCTCTCAAACACACACCCCCACCGCTGATGCGCTCCAAAATGCCCCCCCACCACCCCCCCCAGGCAGTGCTCGAGCGAACCCCTGCCGCTGACGCACGTTGGCTCGGCGGCCACCCCCCGCCAAACGGCACCGATCGCAGGCCCTGCCATCCAGGCGCGACCTTCCAGGCTCCCACACCCCCTCAGGCAGCTGTCAGGCAGCCCCAAATGCTGTGGCACAGGGACAGGCCCGATCTCACCCCTCCAAACAACGCTGTCAACCGCCCGTGCCGCCCGTCGAGTCACGACCTGCCTCCACGTGGGCCTCGAGCGGCCCAGCACAGGCGCGGCAGACCTCCCTCGACAGCCCCCCCGCTCTCAGAATTCCCTGTGAGCGATGCGTGGGAGCCAGGCCCTTTCATACGTATATTGTGAGTAGGTGCTTTTACGGGTGTAAGTGTCTGAACCCCCGTACCCGTAGGGAGCAGGGCGGCTGGCACCCACACCCAAATCAACAGATGAGTAGGTAGCCGTGGGTATCGATCAATTCCGTCCGCCAGCGGACTTAGAACTAGAAGAGCCCGCCTTTGTCATGCGATTATGGCGTTTCACGTCCGCCAAGTACCAGTTAAATTTAGGACACGATGTCAAGGCTACAACGATTCTGGTCGGGTGGGACTCTCTGAACCTGGTGTGCTCGCCAAGGGGCGCCCCTTCGAATTCGCACGTTAGCCATCAACAACGCGGCCAACAGGTTCTCTCACATGACGGAGCCGTTCCGACATGCTTGGGCTACATAGGTGCTTCGCGCTGCTGAAGGTTGGCAGCTGATCCAAGTCGATCAATTCCGGAAATGATTCGTACCCTTGTTTTCCTGGTCTATCTCGTATTGATACACATGAAGAGACAGGTGGCCGGCACACGTACTCGAATGTAACGATCTAGATATACCGTACCCGAAACTGAAAACGACACTTACGACAGGGCCTGATGGGAGCCATGCAGACGAATAAAGTATCCAAAGCGTTTCCCTCTGTGCACGCCTCAGTCAAAATATCTTGCACGCGCCGTCGGTCCGCTTTCAAGATAAGTGGTCCAGACCGGCGATTTCTCGTTTCTGAATGATTTTGAAAACCGAGGCTGATCCTAGGGCCACACGTTGCTCGCTTAAGCCTGCCATCATCTATACTGTTTCGATTCGTTCGACCAATCAGAGAGGAGAGCAGAATGGGGTCGACTCAGGTCCGACCCCATTTCCGGTCGGGAATGGGGTCGGTCCGACGCAGGCCCCATTTCTGAAAGCAGCATATGCGTTGTACTTGTTGCAGTCTGCTCAAGTTTGCGTGTCTGGGTCGGAACAGAACGCAATCACGACGGACTGTCAGCCATCCATGTGGCCGGAGAGGTGCTGCTGGCCAATGGGATCTCGTCCTGATTGCGTTGTGTTCGGACTCAGACCGGCAAAATTGAGCAGACTGCAATGAGACATCTGATTTGGTTGAAACGAAATGCATATGGGGTCGGAGACGTTGATGCGGGAGCGTTCGGGCCCCATTTCCTTAATAATGAGACCCGCTTGCGCCACGTTGCGCACGTTTCGCAAATATGACTGGGGACCGACGTTGCAGGGTTTGCTCTCAGAGCCCATCCCATGCGAGGTCCTTACATACTTGTGTTTGTGAGAACACGAATCATGCCTCACTCCACACATAGCGCCTGCTAGGAGAGCGACAGATGCTTTTCCGTCTGTCTCTCTCTTTAGAAGGATAAAGTGCATACGTCTCATGCTGTGTCTCTCTCTTTACGAGTGAGGATGCATCTATCCTGGCGAACAGATCAATTTGGCGCCCTTTCTGAGAAAATTCAGCCTCGACAGAGCCCTAGGGCGGATGGCAGACTTTCTGTTGGCCCCAAAACACGCAAAATCAGACGTGCTTCTGACGACGGTTGTGGGCCCGCTGCACACGACGATGATAAAGAAGAAGGGCCTCAAAGCAGCTGAGCGGGCGCGTTGGGATCCATGACCACGACAATTAGGGCGTCGTGGGAAGGGTGGTTGAGGGGTCGCAGGGTTTGTGAGGCATGCGACGTCGTGGTCGGCTCCCAGAGTCGGCGGCATGGACATTGCCACACTGTGCCTCGCAGACGACAGATGGAAACATGCGATACCATTGGTTGGAAGGTGCACAATACAGCTGTTCTCCCAAAAGTCCCGCACTCCAACTGTTGCAAAAGAGTTCCAAATCGGCCTCTACGACCCCGCAGAGGCCGATTTGGAACACTTTTGGATCTGTCGCAGTGACGGAATTTTGGGAGATCGGCTGTAGATGCGAAAAAGTCAGCAGCATTCCGCGTTATGGTGCGCCCACCGCTGGAGCACAACGAATATCGGGGGCACAATAATATGGCGGAGCCACTCAAATCACGCCACGATTCCCGTAGAAATGACCATATGTCATATCATGGTGTTGGTGCGCACAGCTCGGCTTGCTCTGAGCAGGGTTGTCAGCGTGTGGTTGGGTTTACAAAACACAAACGGAATTGAACCTGATTCACTTGAACGGTGGAGCGTTCAGGTTGAACCGAACAAGCTGGTCCCCCAGGGCCGGGACCAGGTAGCGAAGCTTCGACAGACGATCACTACAGGAACTGACACTTCTACTGATGCACTCCTACAAAATCGGCCTCTACGCACAAGAGGAGGCCGAGTTGCAACAGTTCAAAAATAGCCTGTGCGCGGAGAGGAGTATCATCCAAATCGCTTTTACCATGTTCGTCAGCAAGAAGAAGAATGCTGGTATCGTTTGTCTCACGAGGAAGGCTTGTTGCCATTGTCTGGGTTGAGTTCCAGAACGTCAAGGTTTGGCCGGAGGCGTGTGTTCGCTTGTAAGGGTGCCGCCGAAACATCCGATTAGTTAGTGTAATGATGATTACGAGAACTGCCTCTAACGGATTTAGTATGGCGAGCTCTTCCGGGTAGTTGTCAAACATATCAAATCCATTGCGCTTGCTATACTTGTGGAAGTCGCGCCGACCCAGTGATACTCGGCAATGAGAGCATAAGGATATTGTGTGTGTCACAGGACATACTGCATCCTTGTATATCCGGTACTCGCTGTATGTGCTTGGGCCGTAGCTACCGTCCTCCAGACGATCGATTGTCAATGGCTCCAGCAGAGTAGCGGTTTTCCGCTCTGTGGCTTTCATCTCGTGCGTGTTTCCGCCCAGTTTGTACGGCAACGACACAAGTTGCATGGGGTCGGGTACGGCGCCGCAGGAACCGCACGGGAGCAAGTGCGGGGCAACCTCTATTCTTCTTCGAAAGCGCTGCACATCTCTCTCTCTGTAACCCATGCCGACGTCGTATTGCTGGTCTGATTCCGTAGGGTAACGCCTTTTTCTTCTTTTTTTAGTATCCCGTCGTAGCTCCTTGCTAACTGACTGCAGTTTTATCAGTGTTTCCAGCAGCTCTTTTTTCTCGGTCTCCGATGCGCTCGTCTTTCAACGCCATTGCTTCCTTCATTATTTTCTGCTTCCCCAATTTTGCAGGTCCTTGATTTGTTTCTTCAGTTCCGTTCCCGTCATCGTTCAAACCAATAGCAAGAGTTGTCGAACAGTGAGTCGAAGAGGCGACAGCTCGGGCCTGCCGACGAGCACGTCGGCGATGGAGAAAAGCCTCGTGTAGCATATCTCCTTAATATTCGGATATTGGGCCCGGTAGCCCCCCTGACTGGTCAGTATTCACGTGGAGGATTGAACTGACTTGTGGCTCGCCCTTTGGGAGGTTACTTCCGTCTTGTATATCTG
>Ga0209093_1001541_pt1 | contig 13048 bp, 15 predicted proteins | sample SidtaG_4_FD_187450 | JGI IMG/M metagenome (GOLD analysis project Ga0209093, IMG submission 187450) | Marine algal microbial communities from Sidmouth, United Kingdom - Sidmouth_Male1 metaG (SPAdes) (version 2) | ecosystem: Host-associated > Algae > Red algae > Unclassified | place: Sidmouth...
GCTGCCGTCGCCGGCGTTCACGGCTTTCCGGGCTGCTGTCGGGGTTGGTGAAGACCTGGGCGCGGTTGCGCGGGGCGCCGAGCTTGGCGACCCCCACTTGGGGGAGTGCTGAGACGCCATGGCGCCACTGGAGGCGGCCAGTGGCGCCGCGCGGGTTTCGCGGCAGCGTCCTCCGTCGACGTTGCTGCGGGCCGGAGTCGGCCGTGGACGGTAGCGGTACCATCCACTGGCGTAAGGCCGGCATTGGGGCGCGTTTGCGCGGGGCGCCGACTGGGGGGACGGCCGGTTGGGACCGTCCTGGGGCGCTGCGGTGCCACTGGGGACGTCCAGTGGTGCAACCGCGGCTTCGCGGTGGTCGGTTTTGTCGATATTGGCGCAAGTCGATTTTCGCCGTACCAGTAGGCCTACTGGTTTTACGGGTCGAGCCGATTTCGGCCCAGTCGATGAACCGGATTTCCGACCACACTTTGACGGGCCGCCGACGAGCCGGATCGTCTCCGGTCGAGGCGGCACCTAGTGCGCTGTACTCCCCTCGGCGTCTGCTTCATGTCGATGGTGATTTCTGATGATATGATGTTTTTGCGATGCGAAGTCGATTTTGGCCGTACCAGTAGGCCTACTGGTTTTCGGGTCGAGCCGATTTCGGCTAAGTCGATGAGCCGCGTTCCGACCACACTTTGACGGGCCGCTGATGCGCCGGATCGTCTCCGTTCGAGACGCGACCGGGTGCGCTGTACTCACCTCGACGTCTGCTTCACGTCGATGGTGATTTTGGCACTTTCGTCCGAGGTCGATTTTTTCCTGTAGTACTTCTGGCGACTTGGGCGTTTTCTCGACTGCGGATTTTGGCGGGAAATTTTGCACTGGTCGGGACCGGCTGTGGCCGCGCTGCAGCGTCGATTATGGGGACTGGGGCGCTGGGGGGAGTGTTGAGGCAGCCCCCCAAGCCCGCCCTGGTAAGTCGGAGCTACCGCGGACTGCCTGGACAACTCTAGGAGTACTTATGCGGCGATCGGCTTAATTGTCTGTGCCAGTGACATGCATTGCTGTATGAGGGTGATGTGATTACTTGTACTGGTAACTCGCGGGGAGCTCATTTTGGAGTTGAGCTCGGGGAGATTCTCGTGGGCTCCTTGAGGGGCGTCGCGATTTGTGGGCCCTGTCACTGCGTTGGCGGGGGTATGCCTCCAGAACGTTGAGAGAGAGGCACACGAGGGGGAAAAGAGGCTGCTGGCCTCGCGCCTCAGACCGGTCTCGAGTAAAGCAACGCATCCACCCACATACCTCCCGCTTCACAGGTTATGGGCCCAGCATGCGCGGTTATCTTCACAGATGTCGCAGGTTCGAATCCTGGGGCTTGCCCCAGGGTTTCGGGGCCGGAAGGGAAATTGCAGGTTGGCAATTTCGAGTCGATCGAGGAATGGTTGCTGGTCGCTGTGGAGTTGGGGGGAGTGTTGAATTGGATTCAGCAACTCCCCAGGACCAGTCACACCGGTCATGTGGCGTAGTTGGTTTTTGGCCTCTCAACAAGGGCCCCATCGCCACAGGCCACACACGTCATGCTTGCATCGTTGATCCCAATCCTGCGAATCATTCTTCACACGTTTGCAAAACTATTTTTTATTTATGTGTACCCCCCCATAAGAGAGTGCTCGATGTAACCGCAAAAAAACAAACACAAAATGACATGCTGATACGACTGACGGCGAGGGAAAAGAGATCTGATATGGTCACAAAGGCTTTGTGGTAGAGAAGAGGCAACGATCTCTCTCACTTTGATGATGGCGGAACACAAAGTGTTCCGCATTGACGATGGCGTCATGCTCGACAGCATACGGCCGATCCCAGTAAAGTGTGCACAAAAGAAGCGGCGGACGAAAAGTCGAAAGGGGGATACTTTCCTGGGGCCTGGTACGACCTGAAACGACAAGCCTCACGCACGGGAGCACGGCTTTCGATCAATAAAGAGATCTCGTGGACATATATTGCTATGCGATCCAGATACGCTGGTCGGAGCCGGCCTGTCAGAAATCGACGAAAAGCACACTCTGACTTCTGAATTATTTCGCCGGTTAAGAAAACGTATAATGGTATTTTCTTCGCTCCCGGTTTCATTGAATTCAAAACAAAAAATACGTGTGTGCATGGTTCTGGGGCGCGCAATCAGGCAACTCATGCGGCTTCTTGGACTTCATTCCAGTGCCGGAGAGATCAGGCAAGGCCCGGCACAGAGGAACTGCACCATATCTGCCGGCTGTGAGAGAAGAATCTTGCGCCACTGAGATGTGTCTTGATGCTGGCCAATCACTGGGGACTGCGGCCTACGGTGACTGAGACATGGCGAGGCAGTCTGATTGATTGTCAGAAAAAGTGGACCAGAAGTGCTGCTGGATCTGAGTCGAAGCGTATTTGAAAGGGAATTGATCCTGTTGAGTCTATGTCATTCGAGGCCTTTTCAGCACTCCCGTGATCCGTGCACGTCTTTCTGAGCGCGCAGCAGCCCCTCGCACGGCAAAGTGCCACGCAGCTGATTGCACAGCGTCCCGGCACTCATGATCTCAAGAAATAGCAGGTGTGGACGCCTTAACGGGGATTGCCGCCCTGACTTGGCGGCCTTCAGGCTGCGGGTGGAACGCGGAACTGACGGCAGTGCAATCCGTTCTGGGCCTTGTCGCGCCCGTTGGGGTCGCGAGGCGCCGTGCTCATCCACATTTCACCGTGGGGTTTATGGTGCCTTCGCGGAACCGGCAACGGCCAAGTCTGGTGGCCTTGACGTGGGCACCACGCGCTTTCTTGGCCCGAGGGTGAGTGGCGGCCAAGTCGCCGGCCGGGACTTGGCCACGACGCGCTTCCTCCATTCATGGTCTTTGTAACAAGAAAAAATAGGGACCGTGCTGCCGCTTTTCTCATCAACCACTGGCCATCCTTCTGCTCATTCTGACTTCATTTACTTACCACGGGCTCATAGGCACTGGGGCAGCGTCGAGCATACCTTCCAATGGAGCACCCGGCCCCGCTAGTTCTGGAAGGACAGCCGTCATGTGCTCCCGACAAGCCGCGAAATACCCACTGCAGTCCTGGGGAAAAATAGACAAACACGCCAAGTGCAAGGCCGACCGTCCTTCCCCCTCTAGATCAAGCGGGGTTGTGATCTCGGCCAGCTCGGCCTTCACCTTAGAGAAGACCATCTCTACCGGAGCAAAGTCCGGCCTGTAGGGCGGGAGCCGCACCACTCGTCGACCATGCGCACGGATGAACGCGTCCACCCGAGCGGTGTGGATGGGAGGGTTATCAATCAGCAAAATGGAGTTGAGTTCTTTGTTGTGATTGGCTGCCGCCGGCCCAAATGCCTTATTGGTGTTGGGCAGCAAAATGAGGATGAACATCAGCCAATCAAATTAGGTCTGGCCGCTGCCGCCGTCAGCGTGCTCCGTGATATACTCGGCCAGCACCCCGCCGGTCGGGGAGATGCCCACCGTCACCGTGAAGCGTGATCTGTTTCGCGGGCTGGTCAGCAAGCGGTGGGACCTCTGCCCCCGAGGCGTCCAGCTGCTGCGGCGGAACGTCGAACAGCCGTCAACGTGCGACTCGTCACAGGAGACGAACGCCGATGAGGGGAAGAGCAGCATCAAGCGTGCCCACCGCACGCGCATCATATCGTTGCGATCTTTGTAGTGCGTGATGACCCTCTTGTGTGTCCACCCGACGGCGCGCAACACCCGTTCGATCGTGGATGTCGAGCACGTGAGCTGGCCCGGCTAGGCGGGCAGCTGCTGCAGCTCCCGCAAAATGTCCTTGATTTCGCGCAAAAAGAGTTCGGGGCGCTCTTCGATGATACTAATTAGGGCGAGTTTTAAGGCGTCGTCGCACGGAATGTTGTCGTGGTGCGTGTTGCGTCGCTCGCCATTGGGCCACAGCTCGCCAGTTGCCAGTTAGGTCGCCTTGATGCGACAAACGGAGCTGGCATCGCAGCCAAACAGCCGCGCGGCCTCGGGGCACGGCATGGCATGGTGCACCACGTGCCAGACGATGAGGATCCTCACGTGCTCGGGCACCATGATGGGGGTCGGACGCCTTGTCTGCCGACGAAGTGGGGGTAGGTCAAAGGAGGGGGACGGGGAAAGCACCCGCACAATGTGGGGGAGCGCGGAAGTGGTTCCCCGGCGGCGCGGGATTGGGGGCGGGGGGGTGGGGACAGTCGCAGATGGTGTGGCCTGCTCTGAAAGCTTCGGCGCACCGGCTGTATCTGCACTCGAGTACATGCTGAGTGGGCTTCGCGTGGCCAGGTAACCGCGCAGGCTGTCAGGAAGAAAGGAGGGGGCGGTCGTCGAGGCAGCCAGGCAATCCCAGGCAGCGCGGCAGCCAACGGGACAGAGGCACCCGGAAAAGCCGGCGCCGGGTACCTGCACTCGAGCACCGATGCCCCTGCTTTTCATGCACCGATTCCCCCATTCTTCGCGATTTCAATTCGCCTCTCCAGATTTCAAGCTGACAGTGGACACTAGTCCCATCAGCCGAAACGAGGCACGAGATCTCCCATTCCCCGGCAAAAGCAAAAGGGTCTTTGCCTCGTCCCCTTTCCAGGGGGCCCTCTGCTCTGGAGAAGATGCAGCGTTCCGTCCGTGCCTGTCCTGTGCTCCGCTGCTTTTGAGGGCCCCGCCCACGTCACCCTATCCACACCCCGTTCTTTTTATGGAATGCAGCGTCCCGTCCGTGATCCTTGCTGCCTTTTCTGTTCTCATCATGCTTTCCGAGGCTCTGTCCGCGTCCCTGCCCCGCACGCTCCCCGCATCGGAGAGATCTCAGCTCACAGCCTGTGCTCCTTCATGCCTTTATTTGTCTCGGTTCGCATGTGGGGACCTTGCGCATGTCCCCCCCCCCCCCCCCCCCCCCCCCCCCGCATCGGAGAATGGAACCTCTCGTGCCCTTCGGTGCATTCTTGCTCTCGACTTGGGATTTCAGAGCCCTTGAAATCCTCTGTCGTACCCTACCCCTCCTCCCGCAACCCCTTGCATTGGAGGCATGCGTCGTCCTGTCCGTGATTTTCCATGCATTTACTGCGCCCGCGCACCGCTTGACCACCAACGGGTAGGTCCCGCGCGCACCCATCGACTAGCAGGTGCAGCAGCACAAACTCTTTGCGCCTCGCGTCGCGAAGTTCTGGCAGTCCCGCCTTCTCAGCCCCCCCTCCCTCCTGCTCTGCCTGCTATCGCTTCCGGTGCCGTCGCACTTTTCAAGCAATCACGCACAAAGCCGGAAACTACACATGCGACGGCCTCCAGCAGGCGTTGCCGCACGGACCCGCCCTGTCTCGCTCTTTCCGTCCTCACCCGCTCCATCCCCCAGCACAGCAAAATTCACTGCTTCACGGTGAAAACAAAAGGCGCTCTGCCTCTTTCTTCTCTTTTCGATCCATCGTGTTCAGGCGGGCCTGATCAACCAGTTCCGTGCAACAACATCGATTCATAGACGCTCGGGCTTGATTAGTAATTGATCCCCGCTGCACGTGATCTCTGGTGATCTTATACGTGTCCTTCGATGAGTGGTTGTCTTACACGTGTCGCTCTGTAAACGGTCGTTCGCGTCACCCTTCTGACTGATCGACTGTGCAATCGACACTCACCGAGTCCGAGCCGGGAGACCTCTGCAGCGTTTGTGTACAGCAGTACAGATGCCAGAGTCTGATATCGAGGGCTTCCGACACAGCGGCGCATCATGAGAGTGGACGACATAGGTGTAACGTTGGGATAAACGGTACATGGCCAGCCAGGCGATAACATGGGGGAAGCATGTAGATACCTGGGGGGACGGCCGAAGTCTTCAGAGGAGTAAAGCACGCATTTTTTTTGTTCTACATATACGACTTCATGCGCGAGAGAAAAAAAGGAAACAGCGGCATTCCAGCCAATAGTCTTGAGACCAGCCGCCGTTAGTGCGGCGTCAAAAAGCATGACAACAGCCTCCAAATAGAGGCACGCGATGGCCGACCCCGAAAAGTCGTTGTGCTCGACCACGTGCTGGAAGGTGGAGTTGAAGGCAGCCCTGTCGCAGCCAACGCTGAGCTGCAGCTGACTCGCCACTTTGGCGACGTGCCACGAGACGCCGTTGGCGAAGACTGGGTCCCCTGGCAGGGGCGTGCTCGCCTGTGCCGGTCGCTTCCCGGACCGACTCGGGATGGCAGCGGGCTGTAGGCACGCCCGCTTCACGGAGCCCATATTTGCCCGTAAGCGCGAAGCATTGTGCTCGCCGCGTTTCTGCGAAGTATGACAATGAGAGGAAGGAAAAGCACCAAATGACGCGGGCACCAGCATGCCAGAAAAAGAGCAGCACAACCAGAAACGTCAGTAAAATGCGTCGACAGCACAGGAAGACAATTCGATCGAGGTTGCACAAGTACGAGCAAGAGCCGGGCACGCACGCAGATAAGAGGTCGAGGCAGGGCGCGTACCTGTGACGCCGCTGCAAACTTCTTGAAACTGGGAGGCGCACGGTCGCCCGTTGTGGTGGGTCCGGCCTCCTCCCCATCACTTGGCTCCAGGTCCGCATCAGCTGCGACAGCGAAGCGGGCGTCTCGCTGGCTGATACCGATGCGCTCGGAGTATGCCAGCGCGCGGTCAAAGTGCGCTCTGTTGGCATTCGCGAGTAGGCCCGCGTTGACCTCGACATCGGCCTCAATGGCCGCAGGGAGCCCCTGTTGGGAGATGCGCTGCTGCTCTTCAGTCACCTGGGGGCCCACCATCGCAAATGGCCCGCCGTTCCGTCATGGAGTCGGCTCGCTCGCTCGACGTCAGCGTTCCGCAGCTCTATGATGTGCTTCTGGATGCTCTCTTCGAGGAATTTCTTGATGGAGCGCGCATTCGCCTTCCCTCATACGAGCACTGCGGGTTGGGGCGATATGCCCTTCATAGAGTCAATGGCCGCTGCGATTACAGCCGTCCCGACACGAGCGGACCGCCGCATGGTAAGCTGGTCGTGCCCTTTCTTGCCACACTGATCGCACATTTGGCCACAGCTCTTGCGGCACTCTTTCGAGCAGGTTGGTTGCCCCTGCTGACCGGAAAGTACTCGTTCACACTCCATGCTCCACGCCCAACAGGTTCCACTGAAGAAAATATTTGAAAAACGGTGCGCAGCGCGGAACAGGTTAGTGCATCCAACAATAGCCAAAGACAGTACAATAAAAACCGTCGCGTCCCTTGCATTCCCCCACACAGTGCAGTTCCGGCTCACAGACAACAGTGACAGGGCGCATACCGGTTGTGCGACTTCAAGCCGTCCGGAGCGCTGAAGAAGCACCAAGAGCACGTCAGGGCCCGCTTGGTAGCTGCCCGAGCATTGGGCACGGAGGTCTCCAGCTGCAGCAGAGCGCCAACTTGTGGGAGGCCGTCAGGCGGGGCACCGACGAGCGCGGCGCCGACGAGCGGCGAGACGACTACATGTGGGGCGTTGACGGGCGGCGCGCTGACGGGGGCCGCGCCGGCTGGCGGCGCGCCGGCGGGCGTCGCGCCGACGGGTGGCGGGACGCCCACTGGCGGGACGCTGACGGGCGGCGGGACGCAGACGGGTGGCGCGCCGACGGGTGGCGCGCCAGCGGGCGGCGCGGCGACAAGTGGCGCGCCGGAGGGCAGCGGGGCGCCGACGGGTTGGGCACCGACGCGCGGGGCGCGGCAGACGGCGCTAGCGCCATCCATGGCTACGGGGGCTGACGACTGGGAGAGGGGCACGGACTAGGAGTGAGAGCGAGGGCACTCGCCTGCCCGCACCGTTTTATGAATAGCTAGTGGTTGTGTCGTGGGGTCTCGCGCACCATGACGCTGTGTCAAAGCGGACAGGGCAACCGCAAACCACGGGCCTGCAATCGAGGATCACGCTGGCCTTGGGTCGACATTAATGCAAAGGAATGGTTAACATGAGCTAATTACTGGGCCGAAAGCAACTCCCACCCCTAAAGCACATCGGAAATGCAACCTTGCATTTCTCGCATCAGCCGTCCCACAGCCAGATCGCCGCCCCCCCCCGCCCCGCACTCAGCTCAACCAGCAACCGCTTTTTTCTGCATTCTTTGTGTTGACCCCGCCCAAAGGCACTGTCATGGACAGGATGGCTGCCCCCGCGTTGGGGGTCCTGACGGAGCGGGTGGTGATCCCCTCCTTCACTGTAGCTCAACCCCAGCGTCTGTTGCGGCCTCTGGCCACGAAGACAGAAGAAGCAGAAAAATTATCAGGGGGCAGCCACAGTGTCGTTCCAAGGCATGGAGACGCGGTACAGGGCGCCGCGAAAACGGCGGATGGTCCCGACCTGTGCGGCATCCTATACCATGGAGCGAGCGCTGAGCGCATCGCTCATCGCGGTTCCTGATGCGGTGCTATCACCGCGGCCCCCTGTGCTGGAGCCATCGCCTTCAATAGAGCGGAGTGCCGCTACGGGCACTCTGTGCAAGAGTCGGCCATTCCTGTCCGACCACGATGGCAGCAAGATGGGCGAGAAGCGGGGGTTTTGCCATCTGGTAGGTATGCGAGCCGCGAGGGGTGTCGCCCCGTGAGACGAGCTGCATGGCCGGGACTCGGCCGCGTGGGGGCATGCACACGCCTTGTCTCCACGCTCAAGCGGTGCGTGAAAGTGAGGGGTGTGGGGAAGGAATTGATGGGTACAGCGGCTTCGTCTCCAGAAAGAGAAACAGGTGTCCGCCGTGATTATGGCTTCGTCCGAAAGAGCGGCTGTGGGCATGCACCGCCGCCGCTTCAGCTTAGGTAGCCATCAAAAAGTTTACAGAATCACCGTAGCCGTCAACATGTGTGCAATTATAACAGCAGAGCGGCCTGCAAGTGAACTTGTGCCCACAAGAAAGACAAAATAAATGCAATTTCTGATGTAGAATCAGGCGAGAATGACAAGACGGCGGGTCGCACACGCTTCCCGCAGAACCTGTCCCATGGAAACGGGGCAAGCAGCAGACACCATACCGGTCGTCGTGACATGGAGCACCATGCACGGCGACGGTAAAACCTGGCGAGGCGGCTTCTGACACCATGAGAAGTGCGGTGCACAAGCGAGTAAAGGCAACCACACAGCGATCTCTGGTAATCCAACCCGCCGCGCCCCCCCTCCCACACCAGCAAAACAGTGGTGCGGCTGCGGAGCGCCCCCGCCCCACCGCGTTCCCGCCAGTACGAGATTCTCACAGTGACCCCACCCATCCCCCAACCCCCCCTCCCCCGTCGCCGCAATAAGAACCACACCGAAAAACTCGAGCTGCCATTGCCCTCTTGCACGGTGTCCTGTGACACAGCACCGCCGAGCCCACCATGTGTAGCGCCTCAGCGACGACCGACGAGCCGATCTTGACGCCGTGCGAGGAGACGACGAGGAAGAAGTGAGGGACGCTGACGGGCTGAGGGTAGGGGGAAGCAGAAAGCGGACAGTAAAACCGCCACCAGGAAAGCAACAGACAGGCGGTTAAGCACGACATGCAAGCACGGAGGTCATTCTGGCCGCGGCAGTCAGTGATCTGTGCCAGGTGTGGAGCCACTACAGGAGCCGCGACGGCGAGAAGAAAAGGTACAAAACGAACGACTGTCGACCAGGACAGGAGCGCATACCTGCATGATGGCGTCGGCAACAGGGACGGTGGGGGGGGGCGCACCGGCGATGAAACCGCGACCACCGCAACTCTGGTGGCAGTGGGAAGGATCGCGACGACTTCGACCGTTCGGCAACTGCGGTGCGGCAGGGGGGCACCGACGGGGGCGAGGACGACTGCATGGCAGCGACGGGTCGAGGACGGCGAAGTTCGGGGATGCAAAGACGACGGCGGTGACGAGGACTGGTGGTGACCCGGCGCATCGGTTCATCCTGGACAAGCCCAGTCGCAGCTGCCACTTATTCAATTTCCAGAAAACTGACTGACCGGACTTGCTCATGTGAGTCCTTAGGAAATCACCGATCAACGCAGGAATTTGCTCATGTGTGTCACACCACGCGAGATATGTCCAAAACAGCCAGAAACTGCAGCATTCTGTGTCAAGACTCCAGGTAACTGACACAAAACATGTTCTGTAGGGAAACTGCTCAGCAGATGTCGTCCTCTCAAAACTATGCAACTAACCATACAGTACTTTGAAGCATCCTGCGAGCGGCGCAGCCAGACCGAAACTGATATAAATTCGTAGTCGTCTCAGATTTGTAGTTTACAGTCAGGCCACCGCTTTTCACGGGGGCAGCGGCGGCCGTCGGCAGTGCTGCCTGTTGCCGCGGTGCCACCTTACACCGCCGCCGCCGCCACCGCATCGTCTTCTCCCACCGTCGCCACTGCTTCGTCTTCCCCCGCCGCGGCCACTGCTTCGTCTTCCCCCACCTACCCGCGCACAGTATACCCCGCCCCCTCGGCCGCCACCGCTGCAGCACGCGTCCCCAACCGTCGCGCCGCCGCCGATTCCGCCGTCGTCGCCACCTCCGCCTTCCGCAGCAGCATCCCGTCGTGTCGGCGACGGCCGTGGCGGCGGTGGCGGCGGCGGCGGCGGCAGCGGCGGCGGCCGCGGCGGCGGCGGCGGTGGCGTGGTCGACTCGTGCTGTAGCAGCCCGTCTAAGCGGGGGTAGCGCCCGCCCAGTGAACGGGTCCTGACCACTGCCGGCGGAGGGCGATCACGCTCCGAATCTGACGGGGAGCGACAGCTGGCCGCGGCGGCCGCCGCCGTCGCCGCGATCGACGGCCCGCGATCGCCGCGATCGGCGGCTCCACTCCTTGCCGCCGCGGCTGCCGCCACCGCCGCCGGCCACAACTGCCCGCTGTGACGGCGGTGGGGGCGTCGTGGTCGGCACCCGCCGTCACTTCGCATCGGCGCGCGTCGACGCGAAGTCAAGACGCGTCTTGAAGACGGCAGCAGCGGCGAAAGAAATCAAGCCTGACGGCGGCATTGCGCTTGGCCAATGGGGTCGCCACCAGGTCCCACCTTGCGTTTGAACCCGACCCACAGCTTTGGATTTGACGGTAAACTGGGCAATTTCTCGTCTCTCGCCGGCAGCGGGAGCCGCTCGCAAAGCGATGTGCGAGGCAGTTTCCGATTGTCCACTCGTCCCATCGCGGCGAGCTAGCGAGCTCGCTCTCAATTCCGCGAAGGTGATTGCGCCCAAACGTGACGATGTTGGAACCGAAAGTCTCTCTCGGGCAGCACTCCGAGTGCTGCGACGAGCCACTGAGGCTGTGTCTGTACGGCGCGCGCACGTGCACGTGATTTGGTCTGAATATTGTCGTTCCGCCAAAAAGTGGAGAGTCCAGGCCTGTCAAAGAGGCGCTTTCGTGCGTTTGATTGGCCCAAACGTCGATCCGCCTGTCTGGGACTGTCCAGCTGTTGGCGCAACGACCATATGGATATAAGTCCGTCGCGCGCGCGTGATTTGACCACCGCTGTCTTGAAGGGCCACCAAAACTGTCGTGATTAGATTGTTTGAAACGAAGCAACTGGAGTGGACAGATCGCATCTCCGATCTATCGCAAGGAATTTTTCGGACACAGCACGCCTACTACGTTGCTGCAACCATACTCGCAGGAGCGGGCCCCACGGGACACGATCCACTACATTGCTGTCATGTGGCCACTTGAAGTGCGTAGCTCCAGGTATGATCCGGAGAGAGCTCTCGTCCAATCATGCGCGCCCGATCAAGGGCATCTCATCAAGATTGTTCCTTCACGAGCACGCTCACGTGTGCGAGCTGTTTAGAAAGTCTCGCACACGTGACCGTGCTCGGCCCGGATCGGCCCGAATCGGAAAAGTGGGCCTTTTTTGGACGGTAAGTCCGTTCGTGCGCGGGTCACCCGGTCACTCCAATACCGTGAAAACTGGTAGACCCGATTGGGGAGTGATTGGGGCGTGATTGGAACATCGCGTTCCCATTGGCTAGAACGCACTTGAGCGCGCCATGCACGCGCCGTCAAGACAGATCCTGAGGCCCAGTGTACAGTCAATATCCGCTTATATGGCACCCTTGTGCACTTTGTAGCCCACCTTGTGTTTCCAGAACTATATTCTTTGACGAAGGCTACTTCCTGTCGTTTGCTGGATCGGACCAATGAGATGCGTTCTTTCCGTACGATCGTCCGCTGCTGCTCTCTGGTGCGTCCTCAGCGATCGCGATCCTCCCAGTTATATGGCAGGGTGCCATATAACTGGGACGCATATAACCGGATATTGACTGTACACGGCGCGTGCACGGCGTGCTCAGACACGTGCTAGCCAATGGGAGCGCTTCCTTCCAATCACACCCCAATCACGCTAATACTTTTAGACCCAATCCGGCCGACCGTGCAATCCCGCACACAAAAGACTTACGAGCCGGAACGGGCACATTCGGCGAATTCAATCCGAGCACGTTCACGTGCGCGAGAATTTCTTTAATATCTCGCGCACGTGAACGTGTTTGGAAAGGAATATGCCATTTGCGTCTTTTGACTTTCGCAAGAATGATTGAACGAGAAGGCTCCTCACGACTGCACCACTCGGATCAAGAGATGGGAGACCCGTTAGTTCTCGAGAGAAGCCTGCGTAGGCAGCTTCGCCACCCCCCGTGCAGCGATGCACCACCGCTTGCCACGATTTGAGTCGCGATTCACCCACGGTACAATCTGCCTGATCTGACCATAAATTTCTGACACAGTGTGTTCGTGCGTGCCGTGAAGAAAGACGGCGCCACATCACGTGTTTTTTGGCGGACTTATGTTCATATTGGTGCCGCAAAACGTTCACGTCGCGCTCCGTGTAGACTGGGCCTGAGGCCCAGTCTACAGAGTCTACACGGCGAGCGACGTGAACATGATTCACGTCGCTCGCCGTGTAAACACACGGCCCACGCACTCCCCCTTCCCTCACAGCGACGGCCACTACGCCCGGAAATGGCGGAACGCATCCATGGGCGTCGGGCGGCGCACGGTGTTTTCCTCCTCAGCCACGTCCTGTCTCCGCCCCCTGCCGCCGCCGCCCCAAGCAGCCAGCGCCGCCCCCGCCGCCCGCCACAGCTGCAGCCCCCGTGCTGCCTCCATCCCTGCGTGCCGTCG